>ERZ780167.287-NODE-287-length-53294-cov-6.498413_pt1 | contig 53294 bp, 56 predicted proteins | sample MGYA00510982_ERZ780167 | MGnify/ENA primary metagenome ERZ780167 (study PRJEB29588, sample SAMEA2146107) | human gut metagenome | biome: human gut; feature: human-associated habitat; material: faeces | place: Denmark | collected 2008/2010 ... | reverse complement strand
CTTCATCTTGAATTTAACTAAGTGGATAACCACTTCTTTTTGTCATGTCTGCTACATAGCATAATGTTTCACACTTTGTCCTATTTTTAAAATAAAGATCTTTTAGATAAATAAACAGTAGATGAAAGAAAAAGAAGTATCAAATAAAGAATCTCCATTTTTATACCTTGAAGGATTATAACTAATCATAATCAATTCCAACTTTCTTTACTAAATAATAGATAAAACATGTTTGAAATTACAGTCTATTTATTATTATATGGATTTGTTATGATTATAGATATAGAACTTGAAAAAAATTTGCTATATTGAAGGTGGCTAGAAAAACGATAAGCTACAGGTATAAAAAAGCTAACTGCTCCAACCAATACCATTAAGTTAGTGGTCTGAGTTTTAATGAAAATTCAAGAGAACAAATCTTTAGCGAAAGTTAACAGCTTTTCTATAAGATTTGTTTCGTCTATCTCGTTTTTCAAGTAAGAACGGATATTTGTTATAGCTACATGGAAATTGATTTTGTATTTATCTTCCTGCTGATCTAAGATGGTGTTATTTGTGATAAAGCTTGAAAAGTTATATGAAATATTAATATTAGAACCATCACATGCAAGTAAATAGTAGCCATTGAATGTTTTAAGATTGGTTATATTATCAGTGAACAATCTCATGATTCTTCTAAGATCATCTGGAAATAAAAGATTTCTTCTCTGACTTGTGTAAAATCAGAAACAGGATTCTTGATATAACAGTTCCTGTTAGAAACAACAAAATCAATAGAAGTAAGTTTTAGATAGTAGATAATGCATAGTAATGATTTGGATTTGTAGTATTGTATAAAATTTCCTACTACAAATTCCTACGGATTATGAATTAAGCGTTAAATAATCGTGTTAAGCACTTTTGGCTATAAATATCAAAAATATTGATTTTTTTTCTTGTGGTGAAGAAACATTTTCAACATAAGAAAAAAGCCACACAATTTCTTGTGTAACTTATATAGCCATCATTGAAGCTTCAAGTACTTAACAGAATGACATTGGAGGGGTAATGACATCTTTTCTTTTTAGGGGTTAGTTTTGGAATGATGTAGTCAGATATCTCTATCTGACAGTTAATAATATAGCGATGAATTATGGTATAAAAATGGGATGAATGTGAAAGTTAGCTGAATTAAACATTTCTTAAGGAATTGAAAAAGATGCCTATAGCAGCATCTTTTCATTGTCAGGGGAGTAGATTTTGAAAAAAGTTTGTCAGGTATTTCTATCTGACAAGTATTACTATAACTATTAATTATGTTAGAAACATGGTATAGGTGTGAAGAATCTATGAAATTGAAAGATATGCGTAGAAAAAGATGTCGAGGGGTAATGACATCTTTTTCATTTAGGGTTAGTTTTGGGAATGATGTAGTCAGATATCTCTATCTGACGAGAAATAATATACTGATGTACTATGGTGTAAAAATGATATCTATGTGAAGATTACATGAATGTTGACAGTCTTTGATATGCATCTTCAAGTGCAGTCTGTGGATCTTTACCACTGCCTGAAATGCCAGGATAGCCTGGAAACATTGCACCATACTGATATGTATCTTTGTATTGATATGCATATACAAATGCTGGGTAATTATATTCAGGATGTTCTTTGAGTGTACGGTTTGTATAGCTGCTGTCGTTGCAGAGAAATTGTTCAATTTCTTCACGTGTTAAATCACGATTGCATGCTTTCTGATAGGCTTTGCATTCACGATATCGGTAATATAAATCTTGATCTAATTTAATAATCGAAAGATAAATAACAGAGTGGGGCATAAGTGTACCAATGAGCCATTCATTACTAGAAACAACAGGTGTGGATGCATGCTCTTCAATGATATATTCTTCAATGGCAAGATCTTCCAGAGATGCGTTGTGATCTTGATGAGTATAGAATGTTCTAGCGTAATCAGCGATATATGCACTGATATCGTGGTCTAAAAATGCTTTTTCATTCTGTTGCACATAATGATGTGCGTGAATGATACAATCAATTGCGTTGTTGATTTTATTCATAACAATCACCTTCTTTATGCTTTTTATTTTATTCTGATTGAAGGCGGATGCAAGAAAAAAAGAGCATTTCTGCTCTTTTGCGAAGTCTTATTCAGGCTTTGAGAATGGTGTTGCACCACTCTTGACATCGTCAGCACTCTTTAGGTACATTGGTGCCTCTTCTAAGTGTAAGCTTTCGAATACAACGACATCGTCGCCATCTTCTGTAACGTATTCAACCTTCATAGCGTAGCCTTCAGCCTTGTCTTCATCAACATTGACATTTACTGTAACTGTAGCGCCATCAGCTAAACCATCCTTGGCATAGTTTTCACCTTTGTCTGTACCTGTAGCATCATAGAAGTATAGTTCCTTAACTTCTTTGCCTGTGTTGTTTGTTACATCATATTTACCTTCAGTAGCAACTTCTTCCTTCTTTTCTTCATTTGTTGAAGAAGCAACAGAAGCGGATTCCTTCTTTGAGCTTGCAGCTGTTGAAGAACATGCAGCAAGTGCAAATGCTAGAGAACCAGCACATAATACATTAGTTAATTTCATATCTAATAACTCCTTTCGAGAAAATAGTATATTCTTGTGTTAGACACTTTTTCAACTACAATGCTCGAAATCTGTCTATAGATTTTTACAGTCCTCGATACGATGTTTTACACCGTTTAATACAACATATCCTGGTTCTGCTTCTGGATGAGAAATGAGTCTTCTACCAACACGATCTGCATGGTTTCCTTCAAATTGACCAACAGGTTCATGAAAATCATGACTTTTTTCAACTGCAGGATAATTGAAAGGTTTTATTTTTGGCGCAATCTTTGGATCTTTCAGATTGCTTGTAAAAGCCGACATTACCGCAATAGCTACGACAAGGACAACAAGAAAAGTGAAGAACATAATTATTGATCCTCTTTGACTGATTCAACAATTCCTTTCGCTAGACCAGCCATGCCAGCAATATCACTAGGTACAATAATCTTTGTTGCCTGACCGTTTGCAGCCTTTTCAAATGCTTCTAATGCCTTTAAGCGAATGACAGAATCATCTGCACCTGCTTCTTTGATTGCACGTAAACCATCTGCAGTAGCTTGCTGAACGGCACGGATTGCTTCCGCTCTACCTTCGGCTTCTTTGATTTCTTTTTCTTTTTCTGCTTCCGCAGCTAAGATTGTTGCCTGTTTTGCGGCTTCTGCCTCTAAAACTTTAGATTCCTTGTGACCTTCGGCTTCAAGGATCATAGATTGCTTTTCACCTTCTGCAGTTAAGATATTTGCACGTTTTTCACGTTCTGCCTTCATCTGTTTTTCCATTGCTTCACGAATGGCTGCAGGTGGTTCGATGTTTTTTAATTCAACTCTTGTAACTTTAATACCCCATGGGTCAGTTGCATAGTCAATTGTCTGAAGCATCTTTTCATTGATATTTTCTCTAGATGTTAAAGTAGCATCTAATTCCATATCACCAATGATATTTCTTAATGTTGTAGCTGTGAGATTTTCCATTGCCATAATTGGATTTTCAACACCGTATGCATAATCATGTGGATTCATGACTTTGAAATATACAACGGAGTCAATTCTCATTGTAACGTTATCTTTTGTGATAACTGGCTGTGGAGCAAAGTCAGCAACCTGTTCTTTTAACAGTGCTTTTCTGGCAATACGATCAATGACAGGGATTTTGAAATGTAATCCAGCATTCCATGTTGTACGGTATTTACCGAGTCGTTCAATGACGTATGCGTGCTGCTGTGGGACAATGTTTGCACATGAGAATACAAGAAACAATACGAGTGCAATAACAATAACCCAAAATACTGTGCTAATAATAGCGTCCATTTTTATACCCCTCCTATGAGTATGATTCAAGAATACCATATTTTGACCTACGGTCAATAGATATGTGTATACAAATGATATCTATTTGTATCGATGGCATTTTTTACTGTCAAGAGGTGTATATTTGTTTATTCATGGTAAAATATACAAAGCGCAAAAAGGAGGTTTCAATATGAATGAAGAAATTATTAAACGAATCTCTCAAGAATTGAAGATTACAGAAGAGCAGATTCAAAATACATTAAGTATGTTAGAAGAAGGAAATACTGTTCCTTTTATTGCTCGTTATCGTAAAGAACAGACAAAAGGTCTGGATGAAGAACAGATTTTATATATCCAGAAGCAATATGACTATCAGTTAAAACTTGCGGAAAGAAAAGAAGCTGTTTTGAAACTGATTGGTGATCAAGGTAAATTAACAGATGAAATCAAGAAATCTGTAGAAGAAGCTACAAAGCTTTCTCAGGTGGAAGATATTTATCGTCCATATGCTCAAAAGAAAAAGACAAGAGCAACAACTGCAATCAAACTTGGCTTGCAGCCTTTGAGTGAGTGGATGCTCAAGAGTGATGAAAACAGCAACCTTGAAGAAGAAGCTGCGAAATATATCACTGAAGAAGTTAAAACAACAAAGAGTGCAATCCAGGGGGCAAAGGATATCATTGCGGAAATGGTATCTGATAATGCAAAGCAAAGATGGGCTTTTAAAGATACAATTTTGAAGAGTGGTGTTCTAGCAACAAAGATCAAGAAGGATGCCAAGGATGAAAATAAAGTCTATGAAATGTACTATGACAGAAGTGAAAAGATTTCTCAGCTTGCTGATCATAGAATCATGGCAATTGATCGTGCTGAAAAGGAAAAGGTAATTACTGTTTCTTTTGTATTTGATGAAGAATATCTTGAAGAAGAAGCATATAAGAATTTAATGCATGGAAATGCTACTTCTATTGAAAAGGAATTGAAGGATGCCTGTGTAGATGGCTGTACTAGATTGTTATTCCCATCAATTGAAAGAGAAATTCGTTCTGAATTGAGTGAGAAAGCACAGAATCAGTCTATTGAAATCTTCTCTATGAACCTTGAAAAACTGTTATTACAGGCTCCATTAAAGGGTAGAATCGTTCTTGGCTTTGACCCTGGTTTCTATAATGGATGCAAGCTTGCGGTCATTGATGAAACTGGCAAGATGCTGACAGTTGATAAGGTGTATCCTTTTAGAACAAATAAGGAAAACCCAGAAGCAATTGATGCTGCAAAAAAGAAAGTATTGTCTTTGATTGAAAAGTATCATGTACAGATCATTGCGATTGGTAATGGTACAGCTAGCAGAGAAAGTGAAAAGCTTTGTGCAGAATTGATCCATGACAATCATCTGGATGTACAGTATGCAATTGTTTCTGAAGCTGGTGCGTCTGTATGGTCTGCACAGGAAGCTGCACGTCTTGAATTCCCTGATATGGCAATTGAAGAAAGAAGTGCCGTTTCTATTGGCAGAAGACTGCTTGACCCTCTTGCTGAATTAATTAAGATTGATCCACAGTCTATTGGAGTTGGACAATACCAGCATGATTTACCTCAGAAGGCTTTGACACAAAGACTAGATGAAGTTGTTATGAAGGCAGTAAATAGAACAGGTGCGGATTTAAATACTGCTTCTGTAGAATTATTAACACATATTTCTGGATTGAATGCGGGTATCGCAAAAGAAATTATCAATTATCGTAACGAGAATGGTAAATTCACAAATAGAAAGCAGTTATTGAAAGTTAAGAAGCTTGGACCAAAGGCTTATACACAGTGTGCAGGTTTCTTGCGTATTACGGATGGAGATGAACCATTGGATGAAACAAGTATCCATCCAGAAAGCTATGATGCTGCTAGAGAAGTCATGAAGGCTTGCGGTATTACAAAGCTTGGTGAGAAGGATGCTGAATTCCCTGCAGATAAGACAAAGGATCTTGGAATTGATTCTTATACATTGGCTGATATTGAAGATGCAATCAAACAGCCATTGAGAGACTATCGTGATCAGTTTGATGGTGCATTATTGAAGAGTGATGTTCTTGAAATCTCTGACCTTCATAAGGGAGATCAGTTATCTGGTACTGTTAGAAATGTTGTAGACTTTGGTGCTTTCGTAGATATTGGTTTACATCAGGATGGTTTAGCTCATATTTCTCATATGTCTATGAATCGTGTTTCTCATCCAAGTGAAATTGTATCTGTTGGTGATATCATTACTGTATGGGTTTATGATATTGATGAAGCGAGAGGCAGAGTACAGTTATCCTTATTACCTTTAGATCAGCTGGAACAAAGAGATGCACAGATGAAGATAAAGAAGTCATCTAAAGATAAAAAGAAGTATTCTAAGAAACCTGAAAAGAAAGAAATGACAATGGATGATGCAATGGCAAATCTATTGGCTAGATTTGGCAAGTAAAAAAGTTCCGATTTTGGAACTTTTTTTCATCCTAAGATATTTTCGTGATGTTGAGAAAGAAGAATATTCGTTTCAATTACAGAAAGATGTTGATTGATTGCGAATTGTATATATGTATCTCTTGTGTTTTTTGCGTAGAGTATGCCTTGCCTGCTGATTTCTAAGGCTCTTCTTGTTTCTTCAAGATTACAGCCACAGGCAATACATAGACAAAGTATTTTATCTCTGGATGGATTTTTTGTTCCATTGAGAATGTGATAACAATATGTTCTTTCGATTCCGGAGCGTTCTATAATTTCACTTCTGTTGAGATTTTTTTCTTGTATCAATTGATTGAAATATTCATGAAATGAATCGTAAGAAATATCTTGAATTGTTTGAATATATTGTGTTAAAGATTTTTGATCTTGAACATTATTGAGCGTATTTTCTAAATCACGTGTTTTCATATGCCTTCCTTTTGATAAAATGATTGTACATGTTTATTGAAAATTATAAAACGGTTGGGATTGTAAATGAGAACAAAAAAATCGTGAAAGATGAATTGGGAAAACTCTATTATTTAAAAATATTGAACAATTATCATCTTTCTGTTTTCGAGTGGCTCAAGCAGCATCCAGATATCCATATTCCTAAGATCATTCAATTCAAAGAAAAGAATGAAAAACTAATTGTCTTAGAAGAGTATATTGATGGTATTACATTGGAACAGTTACTGGTTCATGAGATTTCAATGCGAGAAAGGAAAGATATTCTGAATCAGATCTTTGATGGTATTTCTTATCTGCATCATGCTGATCCATCAATTATTCATCGTGATATTAAACCATCCAATATTATGATTGATCAAAACCGTATCATTAAAATCATTGATTATGATGCAGCAAAACTGTATGTCAAAAATCAATCGAGAGATACTGTATTGCTTGGAACAGATGGGATTGCAGCTCCAGAACAGTATGGATTTGGTGCGAGTGATACAAGAACAGATATTTATGCATTAGGTATGCTGATCAAAGAAATGTTTTCTGATGATATTGATATGCTTGAGGTAGCCAATCGATGTACGAATATGAATCCAGATGATCGTTATCAATCTATTGAAGAATTAAAGCGTGCATCTTTTATACAGGTAAAAAAGAAAACCTATATGAATATTCCAGGATTTCGTACAGGTAAGAAATCACATATGATCATTGCTTCGATTGGATATTTTTTGATTTTCTTGATCAGCTTTTCATCAGAAGTGCTAGTGGGTGACCATGTTGTGACAAATCCTGTCTATTGTTTTCTGGCGCGCCTTACAATCCTGTTCATGGTTCTAGGATGGGTAGATGTCTTTACTGAGTGGACAGGAATATTCAATCATTTTCCATGGATCCATGATAAAAATATAATTAAACGTATTCTTGGATACTTTCTTGCATGTTGTTGTGTATTGCTTGTTGCCGCAATGATGCAAGGTGTTTTCCAGTCTATTCTTTCAGTGTCCTGATAGAACACCAATCATTACTTTCTAGCTTTTACAATAAGAAAAAAGAAGAGGTTAGAAAAAATGGAAAAACAAAAAAAGGGATTGGCTATTGCGGCGTTAGTATTAGGAATCATTGGCCTGGCATTATCATTTCTTCCAATCATTAACAATGCGGCGTTTATTTTTGGGGTGATTGGTCTTGTTCTTGGGATTGTTGCTTTATTTCGCAAAAATCAGAAAGTTCTTACAATCATTGCAATTGTTATGAACGTTCTGGCAATGGGAATTACACTTGCTTTACAAAATTCCTGGTCAAAGGCATTGGATGATGCAAGTAAAGAAATTGATAAAACCACAGATGATGCAACAGGGAAGAATACAGAGTCATTGCTTGGCAGTGTTGTAGATGTACAGCTAGGAAATTTTGAAGCAACAAGTGATGAATATGGCTTGGTAACTTCTGCATTAAATGTAACGGTTACAAATCTAAGTGATGAATCAACATCATTCTCCATTACAATTGAGGCAGTGAATCCAGATGGCAGCCGACTTGCAACGGACTATGTATATGCAGACAGCTTAGGTGGAAAACAGTCAATGAACCAGGATGTATTTACACTCATTCCGTCTGAAGAAGTTGAAGCATATCAAAATGCTTCCTATAAAGTACTTGAAGTAAGTAAATACTGACACAAATGAAAGAATATATGTTATACTACGTATAGACTTTACTTGTATTCATAATTATTCCTTTCTTTCAGAAAAGCACGGGTTTTCCGTGCTTTTCTATTTCTATAATTTTTTGATTAAAGAAGGGATTGCCTGTTCAAAGTTTACACCATAGATATTATGGTTTTCCTCCTGGAGTGTGAGATGAATGGATTCTTTTACAAAATCACATGCAATCTGAATAGATTCCTGTAGAGATTTACCATTGACGAGACACCCTGTTAATGTGGAAGCCCAGATATCTCCAGTACCATGGAAGTGCTGTGTTTCTTCTTCTGTAAAATAATAGGTATATGTATCGTTATCTGCATCATATCCATATGCACCAATGGAATTTTTCTGTAAAGGAACACCAGTCATAATGGCTTTCTGACTGCCAAATTTACATAATTCCTTTAACATCTTCTTGATTTCTTTTTCTGAAAATGATTCTTTATATGGCTGATGCAATAAAAGACATGCTTCTGTTATGTTTGGACAGATGATATCTGCCTTCTCGCAAAGACGTTTCATCTCTTCAACGAATTCAAGTGTGAATCCAGTATATAGTTTTCCAGCATCTGCCATGCATGGATCAACAATAACGAGAGGATTGCCTTCTGTTGTATCAATAAAGTGCTTTGCGATAGCAATCTGTTCGATGGAACCTAAATAACCAGTATAGATTGCAGAAAACGTAAATCCTTCTTTTTTCCAGTGAGAAATAACTGGCTCTAATTCATTTGTCAGATCATGGAATGTAAAACCTTTAAACATTGTATGTGTAGATAATACGGCAGTTGGAAGAATTGCGGTTTCGATTCCCATTGCGGAAATGATTGGAAGTGCAACGGTCAGGGAACATTTTCCAATACATGAGATGTCTTGCATTGTTACGATTCTTTTCATTTTAATTCTCCATGCATCTAATCATATGACAGGAGTATAATAAAAACAATAAAGTAATTCAAATGACAAACATACGCACATTAAAAGCAGTTGATGCGAAACAGCTGCAAGATCTATATGAATCTTCATTGAATGAAATGCAGGCAATGATACTGTATCATTCATTATTAAAGCATATGACATATGGAATCTTTGATGCAGATATTCTTGTAGGAATTATCCAGATTTATGCAAGAAATGATGGAACTTATGAAATTGGCTATCGTACAAAACATGCATATCAGCATAAAGGATATATGTATCGTGGTGTAAAACTCTTGATTGAGGAATGTAAAAAAATGAATATTGCGAAATTGTATGCGAAAGTGGATAAAAACAATGTGTATTCTAAGAAAGTGTTAGATAATACAGGCTTTTTACAACAAGTTTACAATGGAGATGTACTGTTATACATGTATGAAATAAAGAGGTAAAGCAATGCAGAAAAATATTTATAAAGATGGTTATACATGTAATCGAGAATTATCTTGGCTTAGATTTAACGACCGTGTTTTAAATGAAGCAAAAGATCCTTCCGTTCCTTTGCTTGAAAAACTGAAATCTGTTTATTTTTTCTCTTCTAACCTGGAAGAGTTTTTCCGTGTTAGAGTTGGCTCTTTGTGGGATATGAAAAATGCAAAGATGAGTAAAGTAGATAATAAATCTGGTCTGACACCTGCAGAACAGATGGATGCAATATATCCAGCTGCGAAAAGAGGCTGCAAAAAAAGAGACAAAATTTATGAGGAATTGAGAAAAGATTTGATGCGTGAAGGCATTGAAGATCTTGCGATGAAAGATTGTAATAAAGAAGAAATGAAATTCTTGAAGAAGTATTATAAGTCTAATATTGCGCCTTTGCTCAATCCACAGATCGTTGATACTCATCATCCATTCCCAAATCTGCAGAATCATATTACATATATCACTGCGGATATGAAAAAGAAGGGACGCACATCCTATTGCTTTGTTGCGGTACCGCAATCATTACCGCAGATCATTGTTCTGCCGCACAAGAAGAAATTTCGCTTTGTTCATGTAGAAGATCTGCTGGCATATCAAATCTCATCGATCTTTGATGAATATACAGTGAATGAGACATTGAAACTGACGGTTGCGAGAAGTGCATATGTGGATGCAGATGATGAAGCATTTGAAGATATTCTTGACTATCGTAAAAAAATGGAAAAAGTATTGAAGAAAAGAAAAAAAATGAACGTTACAATGTTGACGGTATCTAGTAAACCATCCAATTCTTTCATGAAATATCTTTTAACAAATCTCAAGATTACGAGAAGAGAAATGTTTACAAGTGCTGTACCAATGAATATGAAATATGTCTTTGGTCTTGAAAATCTAGTGGATAAAGAAATCAAAGAGAAAGTCACATATCCATCCTATACACCAAAGTTATCCGCAGCATTTAACTACAAACAGTCATTGTTTCATCAGGTACAAGAGAAAGATGTACTTTTACATTATCCATATGAATCCATGGATCCATTTTTACAGCTTGTCAAGGAAGCCGCAAATGATCCTAAAACAGTCTCTATCAAGATTACAATTTATCGTTTAGCTACCCGTGCAAGACTTGTGGATTATCTATGTCAGGCTGCAGAAAATGGAAAAGAAGTAGATGTACTGATTGAGTTGAAAGCTAGATTTGATGAACAGAATAATATTGACTATTCTGAGAAGCTGGAAGATGCGGGATGTAATGTTATCTATGGTTTTGAAAGATATAAAGTGCATTCAAAAGTATGTTTGATCACAAAGATCATAGCATCTAAGCCAGAATACGCTGCATTGATTGCGACAGGTAACTTTAATGAAAATACTGCGAAATCATATACAGATTTAGCATATATTACTTCACGTGCAGATATTATCAAAGATGTTGTTTCTTTCTTTGCAAATATGGCAATTGGCAGATTAGATGGAAAATACAATACATTGCTTGTCTCTCCTGTTTCTTTAAAGAGTACAATTCTTTCATTGATGGATCAGGAAATTGTCAAAGGGGAACAAGGTGTCATTACTTGTAAGTTGAATTCTATTACAGATGAAGATATTATAGAAAGACTACATGAAGCATCTTTAGCAGGTGTGAAAGTGAAATTGATCGTTCGTGGTATTTCTTGTATTTTGCCAGGTATTGAAGGAAAAACAGACAATATTGAAATCATTTCAATTGTTGGAAGATTCCTTGAACATTCCAGAATCTATATCTTTGGTTCTAATGAGAATGAGAAAATGTATATTTCTTCTGCAGACTTTATGACAAGAAATACGGAAAGAAGAGTAGAAGTTGCCTGTCCGATTGAAGATGCTCATGTCAAAGAACAGATCCATCAATATCTTGCACTTGCATTTAGAGATAATACGAAAGCAAGAATCATGAGTAATACAGGCAGATATCGCAAGATCAATCGTGGTGATGCACCAGTGAATTCACAGCTTGCCATGATGCGTTTATTGCCTGAGGCTACAAGTTCGATTCCGGTTAAAAATGTAAGAGAAGATACTGTTGCGTTTACGACGAGGTATAATCATGAAACTGACAATAAAAAGTCCGGAAGGAAAAATCATTGAGAAAACAGTTGAGGAAGGTGTTAGCTGTGCACAGCTAATCAAGCACCTTTCTTTTGCTTTTCCACTCCTTGCATGTAAAGTGAATCATCATTATGAAAGACTAAATACACCAATTACACAAGATGCGGAGATTGAATTGTTTGATCTTAGAAATTCGTATGCCAATATGAGTTATCAGAATACTTTGATTCTTTTATACTTGAAGGCGATTCGTGATGTGACGGGGGAAGATACAACAGTACATATTGCCAATTCAATTTCAAAAGGTATTTTTACAACGATACATCATAGTGAAATGGCAAGGGATACATTGATTGTAAAGATTGAAAAGAGAATGCGTGATCTAGTGCAGGCTGATCTGCCAATTCTACAGACAAAAAAGAGTCGAGATGCATTATTGAATGATATTGATAAACATGATGCATGGCAGCATGAATCTCGCATCATTCAAACGGCATATGATGTTCGTGGAGCGTTTGTTTCTACTTTAGATGATACGCAGCATTTGTTTTATCAGTATTTACTGCCTTCTACAGGATACTTGTATGCATTTGATTTACATGCGTATCGTAGAGGAATTGTATTGCGTTTTCCTCATCCAGCAAATCCTTTGATCGTTCCGCCATTTGAGGAACAGAATCTTTTATATGAAGCTTTTTCTGAAGAAAAGACGTGGGAAAAACTGATGCATATTCAGGAAGTGAGTGATCTGAATGAAAGAATTCTTTCTGATGATGCTAAAAATATGATTCTTTTAAGTGAAGCACTGCATGAAAAGAAGATTGCGGATATCGCAAAAGAAATTCATGACAAGGCAAAAAAGATCGTATTGATTGCTGGACCATCATCATCGGGAAAGACATCGTTTGCCAAGCGTTTATGTATTCAATTGCAGGTGTTAGGATTGAATCCACTGTATCTTGGAACGGATGATTATTTTATCAATCGTAATGATCTTCCTGTGCAGAAAGATGGTACGAAAGATTTTGAAGCGTTGAGTGCAGTTGATGTTGATTTATTTACAGAACAGATGAATGCTTTATTACGTCATGAAGTTGTGGATCTGCCGACATATAACTTTATAAAAGGGGAAAAGGAGTATGGACAGAGAATTACGCAGTTACATGAGGATCAGTTGATTGTGATTGAAGGAATTCACGGATTAAATCCTGAACTGACAAAAGGTATTGATGATAAAGAAAAGTTTAAGATCTATATCAGTCCTTTGACACAGTTGACAATTGACCGCTATCATCGTATCCCAACCACAGATGCAAGAATGCTGCGTAGAATGGTAAGAGACTATCGTACAAGAAATGTGAGTGCTGCAGATACCATTGCATCATGGTATTCTGTAAGAAAAGGTGAAGAAAAGAATATTTTCCCTTATAATGGAGAAGCGGATGTATTTTTTAATAGTTCATGTATTTATGAATTAGCAGTTTTAAAGAAATATGCTGAACCATTATTAAAAAGAATTTCGTATGCATCGGATCAATATGCAGAAGCACAGAGAATGTTAAGATTCCTTGACTTCTTTGTGACAATACAAGATGATTCTTGTATCGCAAATAATTCGATCATTCGAGAATTTATTGGAGGTAGTATCATAGCATCATGAAAAAATTATCAGTGAGTATTTTATTGACATCTCTTATGTTAGTGGGATGTTCAAACGATGGCGTAAGTGGAAAGTATTATTATCAGTCTTACAGTGGTGGATTGAATGAAGATACATATTTTGACTTGAAGGATGATGGAACTTGTACAATGGTTGCAGATGGTGAAGAAAAGGCATGTACGTATGGAGATGGCGTTATCAGTATTGGTGATCAGTCTGCTTCCTATAAGATCGTTAAGAATATTATGACGGTTTCTTTCCCTGGAACAGATGGAGAATCTATGTCATTTGAAAAGAAGTAGCGAATCGCTACTTCAAGCATTTGTCATACAAGATAAATAAGAGAATACCAAACAGTGTTCCTAAAGTGTTATTAATTAAATCAGTAATATCACAGACTCGATTTGAAGTGAATAAGAGTTGTGATATTTCAATTGTGAATGAGAACAGTGCGCCATACAGGAGAGTAATCCTGTATGGTTTTCTTAATGTTCTTTGTGCAATAAAACCAAATGGTATGAATAGCATGAGATTGTATAGTGTTTCTCTGCGATAGTTTCCATACCCATAGATCCAGTCGGAAAAAGGAAGAAGGTTATAGTTTTCATACACACCATCAAATGCATATAGAAGATGTGCAAAGATTGGCATAATTGTCCATCCTAGAATGATGCACATATAGATATACAGGATTGTATGCCATACAAGTGCATTACGTTCATAGTTCTTCCACGTTGGATATAAGCATTTTATATAAATTGCCAGCAAGATCATCATATCTGGCAATGCTTTTAAAAACCAATTCATAAACCAAAAGATTATAACATGGTAAGCGTTTAAAACATTAAAATTGATTAAGAAAGTTTTGTGAAATATAAAAGATGCTTGAATTCAATAGTGAAACTGAGTATATTAGACAATGAATTTTGGAGGTGGATATGAATATACTCGAACAGTTTCGATTGTTTACAACACTTGTAATACAGTTCTTAACAGTATTTTATGCATATCAGGTAATTTATATTCTCATTTCGATCATCAAAAGAAAAGTAACTTCTTTAAAGGATACAGATATTAGAAATCGCTTTGCGATTTTTATCAGTGCCAGAAATGAAGAAGGTGTGATTTCAGAGCTATTGGACAGCCTGAATAAGCAAGATTATCCAAGAGATAAATATGATATTTATGTTGTTGCGGATAACTGTACAGATCATACTGCACAGGTTTCTAGAGACAATGGTGCTATCGTATATGAAAGATTCAATAAAGAAGAAGTTGGTAAAGGATATGCTTTGAATTATCTTTATACAAAAGTTTCTTCTTTGAAGGGTAGAAAGTATTATGATGCATTTGTGGTATTTGATGCAGATAATATTGTTGATCCAGCATTCTTGAAGGAATCAAATAAAAAGCTTGCGAGTGGTAAATATGATGCTTTTACAACATATCGTAACTCTAAGAACTTTGGTACGAACTGGTTAAGTGCAGCATATTCTATCTGGTTCCTGCATGAAGCAAGACACTTAAACTATGTTAGAGATATGATTGGTGCACAATGCATGATTTCTGGTACTGGTTTTGTGATTACTTCTTCCTTGATGGATGAGAATGATGGATGGCCTTATTATTTCCTGACAGAAGATATTCAATTCTCTGTTGCTTCTACAATCAACAATAAGAGAATTGGCTATTGCGACAGCGCAATGCTTTATGATGAACAGCCATCTACGATGGAACAGTCTTGGAAGCAGAGATTGAGATGGGCGAAAGGCTTCTATCAGATTGATGGAAAATACTTAGGTGATCTTACAAAGGGATTGTTGTCTAAGAATGGCAAGAGATTTACATTCTATGATATTTTGATGACGTGTCTGCCTTGTACATTATTAACTGTTATTATGATTGTATTCGCATTATGGGGAATTGTTGCGGCTTCCTTTATGCCTTACTATCTATCTTTGGTATTGAGACAGGAAATGATTCAATTCTTGATTGAAATGATTGCATATCTATGGGGCAGTATGATGGTGCTTGCATTATTGACGGTTCTTTCTGAGTGGAAGAGAATTCCTGCTTCTGCATTTGAGAAGTTAAAGTTTATTCCAATGTTTCCAATGTATATGTTGACGTATATTCCAATTACAGTACAGGCATTATTTACAAATGTTACCTGGACACCAATTCAGCATTACTCAACATCACAATTAGCAATGAAAAAATAACTCTTGTGTTTCAAAAGAACATGAGAGTTTTTTTAAAACAGTAAAGAACTGTAAAAGAATAAAATTCATTGTAATTTGTCGCGAGAACTATGAAAAGCAAATACTTCTGAATGATAATTTTCAAACAAAAAAAATCGCTGTTTCCAGCGATTTTTAAATGGTGCGGATAGCAGGACTTGAACCTGTACGCCGAGGGCATCAGATCCTAAATCTGACGTGTCTGCCAATTCCACCATATCCGCATTGCTTAAGTATTCTATCAGAAAAATAAAAAGAATGCAATATGCATTCTTAGCAAACATAGTTTAAATAGTATGGAAGCTGCTTTCTCCACCATGGCCAGTCGTGTGCGACGTCTGTTCCCCAGAAATCTACCCAGGCTGGTACATTCTTGTATTCAAGCAATTCTTTGATTCTTCCAGCATCTTCCTGCATTGGAACTTCCCATGCACCTCTACCGCAGCATACGATGATATCTCTATGGCGATACATTTCAACTTTTGGATCATCATAATGCATGCCTTCTAGATAATCGACTGGTGAGTTTGCATATACTAGATCATCCCAATAGTCAGGGAAGAAGAGTCTTGCATTGTATGCACCGCTTAATGCAATGCATCCCGCAAAGATGTCGGGTCTTCTAAGCAAGGAATTCAATGCATGTGTTCCACCCATAGAACAGCCAGTTGTCATGATACCTTTTGCATATGTGCCATTGTTTGCCTTGGCATTGATATCAAAGATTCTTGGACAGAGTTCATCTGTGATGTAACGCATATATGCTTCCTGCTGGAGGATTCTATTTCGATTATCCCAGGAAGTTGAACTCCAGGAATTGACATCATTAGAATCACAACAGAACATTTGAATACGACCTGATTCAATATAGTCTTTTGCAGCATCGATCATGCCGTTGTTTTCATAGTCAAAGAAACGACCATCTTGTGATGGGAATACAAGAAATGGTCTACCGGAATGTCCATAGACTTTAAATTCCATGTCTCTTCCCAGGTTTTGAGAATATTCTTTGTAGTATTCTGTTTTCATTTCTTCACCTTGTCTTTCTTGTATACGAAGTTTACAAAATCTTTGACTTCTTTCTTTGTTTTGAAGCGAGCAATGTAAAATTCATTTCCCATTGCGGAAGATAACAGGTCAGGCATTCTTTCATGCATGACAATGGATTGACCATATTTTGAGAAGATAGATGTGGATCCATTTGTATAGATGCCATTGTATTTATCTCTTCTACCGACATATACACAATGATATGGTCGATCTGTTTTGTATAAGCCTTCATTATACATTGCCATATTGGCATAGATGAGATATACATTGATATCATTTGCGTAGTTCATCATATCTGGTGTATATCCTCCAGGAGGTCTCATGTTAACTTCTAAGCCTACAAGATCTCCTTTTTTGCCTAAGCCTTCTTTATTTTCATAGAGTCTGAAGTATTCTGTATGGAAGAATCGTCCACGGATATCAAATGCTTTGATAACACGTGTGCCCATTTCAACAAGATCCTTTGGAATTTCTCTTTCACTGTAATACCAGCATTCATCTGCACTGTTTACGATATCCATGATTGGTTCGGGGAATACGTGGGATGTCTGGAAGATGATGTTGTTATCTTGATCTACGATACCGTCAAATGAAACAATAGATCCTGGAACAAATTCTTCCATGATGTACTGTGTCTGGATGTTTTGCTTGTAGAAGTCTTTGAGCTGTTTGTCGTTTTTGATTTTCCATGTTGTATTGGCACCAACACCATCGTCTGGTTTGACAATGACTGGATATCCAACAAGGTCAACAAACTTCTTTCCTTCTTCATATGTAGAAACCATATGGTATCTCGCAACTGGAACATTTGCCTTTTCATAGTAGGCTTTCATGTTTGATTTTGTTTTATAGCGCATGACAGAAGTTTCGTTGTCACCAGAAGTGATATTGAAATCCGTACGTAGTTTTGCATCTTGTTCCAGCCAGAATTCATTGTTGCTTTCCAGCCAGTCAATTTTTCCATGCTTATGTGCGAACCATGCAACGGCACGATACATCTGATCATAATCTTGCATGTTATCGACACGATAGTATTCATCACATGCATTTTTCATCTCTTCACTTAAAGAGTCATAATAATCTTCACCGATACACAAAGAAGTACCACCAATGCGTTTCCATGCCTGTGGGAACTGGTAATATGTCTTTGGAAATGTTGGAGATATAAAAACAAAATTCTTTCCCATATGTTCTCTCCTTTAACCCATTTATGTTTAAAATAGTATCATATAAACGCTATTTTTCATGAATGAGTATATAATCTTTATTGAAAGAAAGGCATTTTTGTTGAAAAAGGTTTCATAAATGAGTAGATTAGATAAAGATAGAGAAAAAATTGATGAAATTGATGCACAGATTGCGAAACTGTTTGAAGAAAGATTTGAAACAGTACGTGATGTCATTGATTACAAAATTGAAAACCGCTTGCCAATATTGAATTCAGAGAGAGAAAATGAAATTACGAAAAAGAATGTAGATCGCATTCAGGATGATGATATCAAACCATACTTTGAAGCATGGTACCATGATTTATTAGCTTTAAGTAAAGAATTTCAAAGACAGATACAAGATGAAATGTAAGGAGGAAATTCTATGGGTGAATTATTAAAACAGTTAAGAAAAGACAACATGATGGCAATGAAGGAACACGATACTGTGAAAAAGGGTGTTCTTGGCATGGTGATTTCTGCCGTTGCACTTGCTGAAAAAGAAAAAGGTGTTGAATTAAGCAAGGAAGATGAATTGACTTATGTACAGCGTGAATTGAAACAGACACGTGATTCTTTACAACAGACACCTGCTTCTAGAACAGATTTGATTGAAGAAACAAAGAAGAAAATTGAAATTCTTGAATCTTATCTGCCTAAACAATTGAGTGCTGAAGAAATCAAAGAAGCAATTGAAAAAATTTTGAGTGAAAAGGGCCTGGAACCTGTCAAGAAATCACAAGGTGTTGTGATGAAAGAAATGATGGCACAATATAAAGGACAGGTGGATGGAAAGCTTGTCAATCAGGTTTTAGGAACACTATTACATTAATGGAAACGACCTTGTGTGGTCGTTTTTTATATACGTGGTATAATAGTGAAGCAAAGATAGAGTCAAAATGACTATAAGGGGTCGTATGAAAATCGTTTTAGAGAACCTGACAAAAGTATTTCCACAAGGAAAACACACACCTGCCGTAACTGCGGTAGATCATTTTAATTTTGAAATACCGGATGGCAAGCTTGTTGCTTTACTTGGTCCATCTGGATGTGGAAAAAGTACAACATTAAATATGATCTGTGGGCTGGAAACACCTACAGAGGGAAAAATCTTTTTTGGGGATGAAGATATTACAAATGTACCTGTTGAAAATAGAGATGTTGGTATGGTTTTTCAAAGCTATGCTTTATATCCACATTTAACAGTAAAACAGAACATTATGTTTCCTTTGGAAAATAAAAAAGGAAAAGAAAAATTGAGTAAGCAGGTCATTGAAGAAAAAGCAATGGAAGCTGCGAAGCTTGTGCAGATTGATTCTTTGATGGATCGTAAACCTTCTGCTTTATCTGGCGGTCAGCAACAGCGTGTTGCGATTGCACGTGCTTTGGTAAAGCAGCCAAAAGTGTTATTGCTGGATGAACCATTGAGTAACCTGGATGCTAGACTGCGTCTTTCTACAAGAGAAGAGATTCGTAGAATTCAGCAGGAAACAGGTGTTACGACTGTGTTTGTTACACATGATCAGGAAGAAGCAATGTCAATCAGTGATTTGATGGTTGTGATGAAGGATGGTGTGCTTCAACAGATGGATAAGCCACAGGAAATTTATGATAATCCTGTTAATTTATTTGTGGCAAAGTTTCTTGGCACGCCAGCAATCAATGTATTGCATGGAAAGATTGAAAATGGAAAGCTTCTGATTGGAAAGGATGTCATTTTCAATGTTGATCTTCCAGATCAGAATGTGTTTGTTGGAATTCGTCCTGAAGGATTGCTGGTTGATGAAAATGGACCATTTGTATGTTCTCTGCAAAAGATTGAAAAGCTTGGCAGAGATACGAGTGTCATCTGTACACATGAAGGTATGCAGATGGATCATATGCGTATTGTTGTACCGAGTGAAACAAAGATTGAAAACAGTGATACGATTCGTTTTTCTTTGAAGCCACATAAACTGTATTTGTTTGATGAAAGTGAGAATAGAATTGCTTTAGAGGAAGATGCATGAAGAAAGTTCGTCCTTGGCTGTATCTATTACCTTCCTTGATTCTTCTTGGGATATTCATGATTTATCCTTTGTTTGATGTTCTTGTCTATTCATTGCAGGAAGGGTACAACTCTGCTTCACAGACATATTCTGGTATTGGTTTCTATAACTTTTCGTATGTTCTGCGCGATCCTTATTTTTTACAGGCAGTGAAGAATACATTCCTGCTTGTCATTATTACAGTTCCGTTATCAACAGGACTGGCATTATTGCTTTCTTTGGCATTGTCTTCGATCAAGAAAGTCAAAGAATTGTATCAGACAATTTATTTCTTGCCTTATGTAACGAATACATTGGCTGTTGGACTTGTATTTATGATCTTATTTAAGAAGACACCTTATTCTGATGGCTTTATCAATATGATCATTCAATTCTTTGGCGGTAACAGCGTTGATTTTATTGAAGGACCATATTGGGCAAAGATGCTGACGATGTGTATCTATACGATCTGGATCGTTCTGCCATTTAAAGTATTGATTTTAACAAGTGCACTTGCTTCTGTAGATCAGAATCTATACAAAGCTGCCAAGGTAGATGGAACAAGTTCTTTTCGAACATTTACGAAAATTACACTGCCAATGATCATGCCAATGATTTCATATTTAGTAATCACCGGATTTATTGGGGCATTTAAAGCATATAGTGATGAAGTTGCTATTTTTGGTACAAATTTAAATGCAGCGGGTATGAATACGATTGTTGGATATGTGTATGACATGTTATATGGAAATTCTGGCGGATATCCTTCATATGCTTCTGCTGCAGCACTCATTTTGTTTGCCATCGTATTAACGATTACAGTGATCAATTTGCTTTTGTCAACGAAGGAAGATGAAGCAGAATGAAAAACAAGCATCTATTGAAGAAAATATGTATTCATGTATTCCTTGCATTCTGGGCACTTGTTGTATTATTTCCATTCTATTGGATGGTTTTAACTTCTTTTAAGAGCTATGGAAGCTATAACAGTGAATATATTCCGAAATTATTTGTATCTTCACCAACATTAGAAAACTACATATCTGCATTTTCAGAAGTGAACTTAGCTGGATATTTTGGCAATACTGTATTGTTTACTGTCATTACGACAGGTGTCATGTTGTTTGTAACGATTCTTGCGGCATATGCATTTGCAAGACTGAAATTCAAGGGAAAGAATATTGTATTTACATTGTTTCTGTCCTTGATGATGATTCCAAATGAACTTGTCGTTATTACAAACTTTGTGACAATTACGAACTGGAATCTGAGAAATACATTTATGGGGTTGATCTTACCTTCTATTACATCAGTGTTCTATATTTATCTTTTGAAGGAAAACTTTGAACAGGTTCCTGAAGAATTATATAAAGCAGCGAAAGTGGATGGATTGAGTGACTGGGAATATCTTTGGAAAGTGCTATTGCCAGTTTGTTCACCAACAGTAGTTACAATTACAATCCTGAAAGTCATTGAATGCTGGAACAGTTATGTATGGCCTAGATTGATTACTGATAATGAGAAGTATTATCTTGTTTCTAATGGAATTCAGGAAATTCGTGAAAATGGTTTTGGTAGAGAAAACATTCCTGCGATGATGGCAGCTGTTGTGGTGATCTCGATTCCACTGATTATTTTGTTCTTGCTTTTCCATAACAAGATCATGGAAGGTGTAAAAAGAGGAGGTACAAAAGGATGAAGAAATATTTCAAGCTTCTTCTTGCGAGTGTACTTCTATTGTGCAGCGGGTGTCATGGAAAGCGTACAACCTCTTCGTTTGCAATGCCTGCTTCTTTTGATACTTCAAAGAATTATGAAGTGACGTTCTGGGCAAAGAATGATACAAATAAAAACCAGACTGCAGTATACCAAAAGGCAATCAATGATTTTGAGGCGTTGTATCCAAATATTAAAATTAATATTCGTTTATATACAGACTATGGAAAAATCTACAATGATGTCATAACAAATATTTCTACAAATACAACACCAGATGTATGTATTACGTATCCTGATCATATCGCAACGTATCTTTCAGGCAGTGATACGGTTGTTCCATTGGATACACTCATGGATGATGAGAAATATGGACTTGGTGGGAGTGATGTGAAGTATGATTCTATCAAGAAAGATGAAATCATTCCTGAATATCTAGAGGAATGCATGCTGAATGGACAGTATTATGCATTGCCATTTATGCGCTCTAGTGAAGTTGTGTATATCAATGCAGACTATGTGCATCAACTGGGTTATGAAATACCTGATGTATTGACATGGGATTATATCTTTGAAGTTTCTGAAGCCGCAACGAAAAAAAATATGGATGGAACGTATGCTTTAAATGGTCAGAATGTCATGATTCCGTTTATCTATAAAAGCACTGATAACATGATGATTCAAATGTTAAAACAGAAAGGTGCTGGATATGCGGATGAAAATGGAAACATTGAAATCTTTAATGACGATACAAAAGAAATTCTTGGCGAAATTGCAAGCCATGTAGAAACAGGTGCATTTTCAACGTTTAAGATTTCTTCTTATCCTGCGAATTTTTTAAATGCGGGACAATGTGTATTTGCGATTGATTCTACAGCTGGTTCTACGTGGATGGGAACAGATGCACCATTATCTGATATCGCAGAAGAAAATAAAGTGGATTTCAAAACTGAAGTGCGTATTGTACCTCAATATGATGTGAATGATCCAAAGATGATCTCTCAGGGACCTTCGATTTGTGTGTTTAACAAAGATGATCCAAATCAGGTTGTTGCTTCTTGGCTGTTTGCACAGTACTTATTGAGTGATGATGTGCAGATTGGCTATAGTGAAACGGAAGGATATGTACCAGTCACAAGCAAAGCGAGAAATACGGAGAGCTATCAATCGTATTTATCTAGTGAAGGAAAAGATCATGATGAACATTATTCTGTGAAGATTGAGGCTACAAAGCTATTGCTTGATAACGTTGCACATACATTTACTACACCAGTATTCAATGGATCTGCTTCCTTAAGAGATGCGGCTGGTCAAATGATTGAAGATGTTGCGAAAGGTATCCGCAGACATAAGAAAGTGGATGATGCATTCATTGAAGATGAATTTGAAAAAGTGAAGTCATTGTATCGTTTAGATTCTATTTCTAAGACAACATCGGTGGATACACCATTGCCAATAGAATCTAAGCTATTACTTGGTTCGTTAGTATTTGCATGGATTTGCATTATTGTGGTTATATTCTTGCGTAAGAGAAACAAACGTGAGATATAATATTCAGAAAAAAGAGGAGAAAAGAAATGAACAAGATTTTATCTACAGTTTTATCTGCTGCGGTAATTGCTTCTATGGCTGGCTGTTCTACACCTGCATCAAGCAAGACTTCTTCAACAGGTGAAGGCAAGACAAGTGTTGTTGCAGAAGATGGCACAAAGAGCGAAGGTGTTATGACATATGCTGAATATGTTGACGCCGCAGTTGATTCAGAAGTAACAGTTGAAACTTACGTACAGGCAAAACAAGGCTGGTGGGAAGATAAGGGCGTTGGTAAAGCAACACTTTATACACAGGACCAGGAAGGTGCTTATTTCTTATATGACGTTGAAATGAGTGAAGAAGACTACAACAAGTTGACAGAAGGTACAAAGATCAAGGCTGTTGGCTACAAGAGTGAATGGAGTGGTGAAGTTGAAATCACAGACGCTACATTTGAAATTGAAGAAGGCAACTATATTGCTGAACCTGTAGATCTTACAGACATGCTCGCAAATGAAGATGAATTGATCAAGCATCAGAATGAAAAGTTCTCTGTTAAGGGTTTGACAGTTTCTGCAAGCAAGGATGCTGATGGAAAAGATGTTGCTTATCTTTACAACTATGATGGTTCTGGAACACAGGGTGATGACTTGTACTTCAATGTAGATCTTGATGGAAATACATATACATTCACAGTTGAATCTTATCTTTGTGGAAAAGATACAGATGTATATAAGGCTGTTGAAAACCTAAAGGTTGGAGACACAATTGACTGTGATGGTTACCTCTACTGGTACAATGGTGTTAACCCACACATTACAAACATTACAGTGAAGTAAATGATTCAAAGTACTTTGGCTTATGCTGAAGTACTTTTTTTGAGCATATGAGTGGATTCTTATGTGTGAGTTATGTACAATGTGAAACATCCTAGAAAAGAGAAAATAAAGAAATGGACGCAAGAGTATTACAGATATTAAGTGAATCTTTTACAAAAATATTGATTCCTGGAATCTTAGTGACGATTCCTTTGACATTGATTTCTTTTGCATTGGCACTTGTGATCGCTGTTGTTGTGGCAATGGTGCAGTATGCAAATGTTCCTGTATTGAAACAAATCAGCCGTTTCTATATCTGGCTGATTCGTGGAACACCATTACTTGTTCAATTGATGGTTGGCTTCTATGGCTTGAAAGCATTTGGTATTGAAACAACAGCATTTGTGACTGCAGTTGTTGTATTTGCTTTAAATGAGGGTGCGTATTGTTCTGAAACGATTCGTGGATGTCTGGAAAGTGTGCCAAAAGGACAGATGGAAGCTGGGTATTGTGTTGGCATGAGCTATATGCAGATCATGTGGCATGTTGTATTGCCACAGGCATTTCGTACAGCATTCCCATCTTTAGGAAATTCACTGATTTCTATGGTGAAAGATACATCTCTGGCTTCTAATATTACAGTTGTTGAAATGTTTATGCGTACACGTCAGATCATTGGCAGAACATATGTGTATCTGCCTTTGTATATTGAAGTGGCGGTTGTATATCTATTGTTCTGTTCTGTGATTTCCTGGCTGCAGAAGCTTGGAGAAAAGAAATTGAACAGTTATGGAGGTACAAAGTGATATGTCAGTATTAGAAATTAAAGATATTCATAAATCATTTGGTTCATTGAATGTGCTGAATGGTGTCAATCTATCTGTTCATAAAGGTGATGTGATTGCAATTCTTGGACCAAGTGGTTCTGGGAAAACAACATTGTTGAGATGCATTAATTTTTTAGAAACCGCAGATCAGGGAACGATGGTGTTTGATGAAAAAGAATATGATCTTGCATCTATGCATAAGAATGATATTCGTGATATTCGAAAGAAAACGGGATTTGTATTTCAGAACTATAATCTGTTTGCGAATAAGACAGCATTGCAGAATGTTATGCTTGGCTTAACTTCAGCAAGAAAGATGGATAAGAAACAGGCAGAGAAAATTGGACTCGAAATGCTTAGAAAAGTTGGTATGGAAGATCGTGCTTCGCACTATCCTTCTCAACTATCAGGTGGTCAGCAGCAAAGAGTTGCGATTGCACGTGCATTGGCAACAAATCCAGAAATTATCTACTTTGATGAACCAACATCTGCTTTGGATCCTGAATTGATTGGGGAAGTATTAAATGTTATGCGTGAGCTTGCAAATGAAGGTATGACAATGATTGTCGTAACACATGAAATGTCATTTGCGAAGGAAGTGAGCAATCATGTGATCTTCATGGAAGGCGGGAAGATCATTGAACAAGGTATTTCGAAAGAATTTTTTGAAAATCCAAAACAAGAAAGAACAAGAGAGTTCTTGCGCTTAGAAAATACAAGATAAGGAGAAAAGAACATGAAAAAACTATTACTCACAACAATGCTCGTAACTGCTTTGGCTGGCTGTTCCAGCGCTAAGACATCTGCAGCTTCTGCAAGTGGTGATCATTTAGCACGTATTCAAAGTGCAGGAAAGATTACAATCGCGACAGAAGGTGTATGGTCACCATTTACATATCATGATGAAACAACAGATGAACTTGTTGGATTTGATGTAGAAGTTGCCAAGGCTGTTGCGGATAAATTAGGTGTAGAAGCTGAATTTAAAGAAGTAAACTTTGATGGTGGTTTGACTGGTGTTGCCCAGGGTACATTTGATATGATGGCAAATGGTGTTGATATCACAGAAGAAAGATCGAATTCTTATGATTTTACAGAACCATATGCATATGATCATGCGGTTATCGTTACGAAAGCAGATAATTCTGATATTAAGTCTTTTGCGGATCTGAAGGGCAAGACAACTGCGAATTCTACTGGTTCCACATATGCTGAAATGGGTGAAAATAATGGTGCAACAGTAACAAATGTTGATACATTAGGTGAAACAATGGATCTTGTATTGAATGGAACAGTAGAAGCAACAATTAACGCAAATACTTCTATTCAGGATTATTTCAATACAACAGGAAACTCTGACAAGTTAAAGGTTGCGGCTACAGATGAAGAAACAACAAAATATGCTTTTCCTCTAAAGAAGGGCAGCGACAATGATTCTCTTCGTGAAGCAATCAATAAAGCCATTGATGAATTGAGAAGTGAAGGAAAGCTTTCTGAAATTTCTGCAAAGTATTTTGGTGCAGATATCACAACAGAATAATTGTATGAAGGGTTCTATGTTTAGAACTCTTTTTGTATGCAAAAAATAAAAAAGTTAGAGAATTATTTGATTAATTCTCTAACGATATAGCTTGCACAGATGAGTCCTGCAGCACTTGGAACAAATGCGGTAGATCCTGGAACAGAACGTTTCTTGCTGTCTTGTTCTGTGTAATGTGTTTTGACTGGCAATTCTTTTGAGCAAACAACTTTGCATTTGTTGATATGTCTTTTCTTCAGTTCGTGTCTCATGACCTTCGCAAGAGGGTCATTTTTTGTTTTATAGATATCAGTGAGTTCTAATTGTGTCGGATCCATTCGATTTCCACATCCCATACAGGAGATGATTGGTATTTTTACACTTTTTGCGTAACAGATCATATCGATCTTGGCAGTAACAGTATCGATGGCATCAACAATATAGTCATAGTTTGCGAAATCAAATGTATCTCTGTTTTCTGGAAGATAGAATGTCGTATATTTATGTACGATCGTATCTGGTGAAATGTCTTTGATTCTTTTTTCCATGACATCGACTTTATATTCTCCAATCGTGGAATGCGTTGCGATGATCTGACGATTGATATTCGATTCAGCCACTGTATCATTATCAATGATATCGATTTCTCCAATACCACAACGTGCAAGTGCTTCAATGACGTATCCGCCAACACCTCCAACGCCAAATACGGCGACTCTTGCATTGGCTATTTTCTTTAATCCTTCTTCTCCAAGGACGAGTTGTGATCGAATGAATGGATTGCTCATACGTGTGTTACCTCAATGAAACGATTTTAATGTTTTGAAGGAGTGAATGCAAGTGATACAATTACAAATATTAGAGGGGGGAAAATATGCATCATATTCAAACACGCTATAATATTCTACATATTTTATTCTGGATGATTTCTTGCTGTATTAATGGATTTGTGGCAATTTATTTGAAAAGCAAGGGATTAGACAATACGTTGATTGGGATTGTTACGGGTGCAAGCTGTATTTTAATTACATTGATTTCACCATTTGTAACTTCTTTGTTAAATAAAATACAGAATCTGACAATTCCTAAATTAATTACATGTTTATTATCTGTTGCTTCCATTGTATTTCTGATGATTTCTTATGTTTCATTGCCTGCTGGATTCATCATGCTTTGTTATATTTATATCTTAACGGCGTTTCTTTCTTGTGTTCCACTTGTTTCAACGATTGCGATGAATTATATTGCACAGGGAGTGGAAGTAAACTTTGGTCTAGCAAGAGGTATGGGATCTGTATCCTATGCCGTCAGTGCAGTTGTATTGAGTAATTTTGTGGAATGGTTTGATCCAAATGTTCTATCTGTCTTATTTCTTTGTGGAGTAATATGTCTTCTAAGTGTTGTGAATACTTTTGCCGGATTATCATGAAGAAAAGCATGAAGTGAAGAAAAGCGGCAATATTTTAACAATTGTCAAAAAATATAAATTGTTATTTGTGATTCTTCTTGGATGGTCATTTACATTTTCTGCCAGTACTTCTTTATCTACATATCTGATCAATGTTGTGGAGCATCTTGGCGGAAATACAATGATTTATGGGTTTGCGGTATTTGCGATGGCAGCGAGTGAAATGCCTGCGATGGCGGTTACAAGAAAACTGATGCGAAAGTTTGATGTGATGACTTTGATTGTTGTTGCGGGTGTGAGCTATCTTTGTCGTAATATTCTGATTGCGATGGCACCTTCGCTATTGTTTGTATTTATTGGTGTTTTGTTTCAAAGTACATCCTATGGCTTGTTGACTTCAACAATGGCGTATTACGTCAGTGATACATGTGAAAAAGAAGATCAGATCATGGGACAGACATTGCTTGGAATGATGACAACTGGTCTTGGTTCTATGCTTGGAAATGTTGTTGGTGGAATTTTGCAGGATGCATTTGGATTAAGCAGCATGCTTATATTCGCAATGTTGATGACAGTGATTGGTGCATTGATTTTAATTGGTGTAGGTATCATTCATAAAAAAGCATAAGAAAAGGCACTGTGAAGTGCCTTTTGATGTATTATGCAAATTTCCAGGCAGTTTCTAATGCGATGAGCATCATATCTGTGAAACTGTTTTGTCTTTCTTCTGCTGTTAAAGCAACTGGTTTGAATAAATGGTCAGAGATGGAAAGAATTGCTAATGCCTTCTTTCTATTTGCACTTGCTTCCCAGTATAATCCAGCAGCTTCCATTTCAACACATAAATGACCAAAGTCTCTTAATTTTTCGTTTAATCCTGTCTGTGGATAGTAGAAGAAATCAGATGTATAAACTTTACCAACTTTACATGGAATATTGTTTTCTTTTGCGGCTTCTACTGCAGTCGATAACAGGTCATAGTCAGCACATGCGGCAAATTGACCAGGTATACCATATGCATTCCCATAGCTGGAGTTTGTAGATGCTGCTTCAGCAATGACAACGTTCTTTGCGTTGACATCCATATCTAATCCGCCAGCAGAACCGATACGAATGATTGTATCTACACCAAACTGTGTAAATAATTCATGTGTATAGATACCAATGGATGGAACACCCATACCATGTCCCATAACAGAAATTCTCTTTCCTTTGTATGTTCCTGTATAACCTAACATGTTACGTGTATCATTGAAACATACAACATCTGTTAAATACTTTTCGGCAAGTGTTTTTGCGCGTAGCGGATCACCAGGCATCAGTACAACTTTACTGATTTCTGCTTTTTGAACGATTGATGCTGAAATACTTTCTTTGTTTTCCATTTTGTTTTACTCCTTGTTAAATAATTTCTTTAAATTGACATCAAATGGTGGATAAACGATTCCTCTTTCTGTAACGATCGCAGTGAGAAGAGAGTGGTCAGTCACATCAAATGATGGGTTATATTTCTTGATGTCTTTTAAGATCATTGGTTCTTTGTACCACATGGAACCAACTTCTTCTTCATCTCTTTCTTCAATATGGATATCATCTCCACACTTTGTATTGAAATCAATTGTAGAAGATGGTCCTAATGTGTAGAAAGGAATTCCGTAATGTTTTGCTAAAATGGCAACACCACTTGTACCAATCTTGTTGGCAAAGTCACCATTTGCCGCAATACGATCACATCCAACCATAACACATTGAATCTTTCCTTGTTTCATGACAATACTTGCCATGTTATCACAGATGGAAGTAACATCAATTCCTGCTTTAAACAGTTCATAGCTTGTTAATCTTGCACCTTGTAATAGAGGTCTGGTTTCATCGGAATATACATGAATATTCATTCCTTTTTCATGTGCAAGATACATTGGTGCTGTTGCGGTACCGTAACCAAGACATGCCAAGTATCCTGCATTGCAGTGTGTCAAGATGCCATCGCCATCCTTTAATAGTGTGACACCATATTCTGCAATTTTTTGATTCATCGCAAGATTTTCCTTGTCAATTGTTTTTGCTTCTTCTACAAGTTTTACCTTGATGGCAGCAACGTCAATAACATTTGCTTCTACAAAAGCTTTCATACGGTTTAAAGCCCATGATAAGTTGACTGCGGTTGGTCTGCTTGTATTTAAGTAGTCCGCATCTTGATCAAATGCTTTTTTGAATGCATCATAGGAATCATATGGATAGTGCTGTGCCAAGACTGCCATGGCATATCCCGCAAATACGCCAATGGCTGGTGCACCACGTACCTGTAAAAGCTTGATTGCTTTCCACATCTCTTCTTTTGTCTGTAAAGTGAGATATTCTTCGTGATTTGGAAGCTGTGTCTGATCTAAGATAATCAATGATTTAGCATCCTCTGTAATTTTGATAACTTCTAATTGTTCCATCGTATTATCCTTTCTGCCCGTACTTGTTGAGCGCAAAGTCTCGCATCCAGTCGACATTCTCTTTAGAGATTGTAACGGGTTTTCCAATGCAGAGTGCCTTGTAGTAGATATCTGCACTTGTTTCTAAGACTTTTGCGACTTTAAAGCACTCTTTCATGTCTTTACCAGCACATAATGCACCATGATTGCTTAACAGACATGCTTGTGTTGTGCCTAACGCATTGCATACATTTTCTGCTAGTTCTAGTGAGCCTGGCAGTGCATATTCTGCACAATTGACATCTCCTCCAATTGCCTGTGCCATTTCATCCGTTACAACAGGAATGGACTGGTGGAGAACACCAAATACAGTGGAAGAAACTGGATGGGTATGCATGATGGCATTGACATCACTTCGATTTTGATAAATGCGTACATGAAGCATACTTTCAATGCTTGGCTTGCGTTTACCTTCTATAAGATTTCCTTCCTTGTCCAATACACAGATATCTTCTTCTTTGAGTGTGTCATATGGCATGCCGCTTGGTGTTAGATAAATGTGACCGTTTGTCGGGTCGCGTAATGAAAGGTTGCCCCATGTTTCTATCGTGAGGTCTTGTGAAGCCATTTGTATTCCGGCTTCAATGATTTGTTGTTTATAGTTCATAATAGTATTCTATTATGGATTTGCATAAATTGAAGTATACAAAAGAAGAAAAGTGCTTATGAAAATAGTTTCATGAAGTTTTTGCTTTTCTTTCAAAATTGTTTGTTATGTTGTTGACGGTGATATAGGCAGGCTGTATATTTGAAACATACAAACCGATGAACAGGAGATCAAACATAGAAGGCAGCTTCTAGAGAGTCGTGATGGTGGAAATCGACAGTGAGGCACTATGCAAATGGAACTGTGAGGGCTAGATGAAAGTTTTATGCGAGTACTTCTAGACGCAATGTCAGCGTTACAGGACAGGAAATGTGATTGCATTTTCGTGACAAAGAGAGAAGATTATCTTCTAATTAAGGTGGTACCGCAGGCTATTACGCTTGTCCTTAGATGGACAGGCGTTTTTTGTTTCTATCACGAATGAAGAAAATGCATTAGAGAAAAAGGAGGAAAATCACATGAAAAACGTACTTACTTTAACTTTAGCTGCAGCATTCATGGCTACACTTACTGGATGTGCATCATCTCAAACTGCGACTTCTTCAACAGCGAAGGAAACAAAAACTTATAAAGTCGCTGTTGTGAAGCAGTTGGATCATGCATCTCTGGATGAAATTGCTAAGGCAATCTGTGATGAATTTGATGCAATTAGTGAAAAAGAAGGTGTGAAAATTGAATATGGTGATGTGTATTCTGGTCAGAATGATCAGACTGTCTTACAACAGATTGGTTCTCAAGTAACAAGTGAAGGTGTAGATGCGATTGTTCCTGTCGCAACTTTAGCAGCACAGACAATGACAGTTGCTTCGGATGGAACTGTTCCGGTTGTATTTGCGGCAATTTCTGATCCTGAAGCTGCAGATCTAACTGGAATTGATTATGTAACTGGTACATCTGATGCATTGAATACGAAACAGATCATGGAAATGATGTTAAAGGCAAATCCTGATATGAAGACAGTTGGGCTGTTATATTCTAAGTCGGAAGCAAATAGTACAAAGCCAATTGCAGAAGCTAAGAAATATCTTGATGAAAAAGGTATTCAATATGTTGAAGCAACAGCGAATACAAATGATGAAGTCAAACAGGCTGCTTCCAGCTTGATTGCAAGCAAGGTAGATGCGGTATTTACACCGACAGATAATGTTATTATGGCTGCGGAATTATCCATTGCCTCTGATTTTATGAATGCGGGTATTCCTCACTATACAGGTGCTGATTCATTTGTTAGAAATGGTGCATTTGCGACTTGTGGTGTGAACTATACAGAACTTGGCAAGGAAACTGCTGATCTTGCATACAAAGCAATGAAAGATGGCATGGATGCAACTGGCTACAAGGGCAGCTATGAAGTCATGCCTGGTGGAATCATTACAGTCAATACGGAAGCAAGTAAAAAATCAGGTATTGCTTCTGATACATTTAAAGATTTTGGAGATGTAGTTGAAGTAGAAACAAGTGAAGAGTAAACGGAGGAAAGAATGTTATATATCATACAGACAGCTTTACAACTTGGATGTGTTTATTCGTTTGTCGCATTGGCCTTGTTTTTAAGCTATCGTATCCTTGATATTGCAGATCTAACAACGGATGGGTGTTTTGTACTGGGGATGGCGGTTTCTGTCTCCTGTTGTGCAGGTGGTCATCCGTTTGCCGGTGTGATTCTAGGAATGATTGCTGGGGGATGTGCTGGATGCGTAACGGCAATATTACAGACACGCTTGGGAGTTCCTTCCATTCTTGCTGGTATTGTGACAAATACTGGATTGTACACAATTAATTTAATGGCAATGGGATGGAGTTCTAATATTTCTTTATTAAAGAATGAAACGATTTTCTCATTGTTTAAGAAAACAAATACTGGTGGTGCATGGAATGCAATTCTTCTGGTGGGAATGATTGCGTTATGTGCAATGGTGTTGATGAAATGGTTTTTATCAACACGCTTAGGCTTATCCATTCGTGCAACGGGAGATAATAGAGATATGGTTTCTGCTTCTTCTATCAATCCGAGATTTACAATTCTTGTAGGTCTTGTTGTTGCGAATATGTTTACGGGGTTGAGTGGTGCACTTGCAGGACAGCTGCAAAAAAGTGCAGATATCAATGCGGGAAGCGGCATTGTGACAATTGGTCTTGCGACGCTGATTATTGGGGAAACATTGATCCAGGGAAGAAAATCCATTGGCAGAAATATCTGTGCGTGTCTTGTGGGAAATATTGTGTATCGCTGTATTTATGCATTTGTTTTACAGACACATATTATTCCTGTAGAAGGTTTGAAGCTGATGACAGCCATCATTGTTGCATTGGCAATTGCGTCTCCATATATCAAAGAGAATCTTGATGTAATGAAGCGAGAAAGAAGGGAGAAGTCATGTTAAGAATTGAACATATTTCTAAGACATTCCATCCTGGAACAGTGAATGAAAAGAAAGCTTTAGATGATTTTTCTTTGACAGTGAATGATGGTGATTTTGTTACGATTATTGGATCAAACGGTGCCGGGAAATCTACGTTGTTTAACAGTATTGCGGGAAACTTTCTTGTGGATTCTGGCAGAATTCTTTTAGATGATGAGAATATTACATTTACACCTGAATATAAAAGAAGCAAATATATTGGCAGATTGTTTCAGGATCCATTGCGTGGAACAGCACCACATATGACGATTCGTGAGAATCTTGCATTGGCATATTTACGTGCAGGGAAACATACAAAGATGTTTTCTCGTGTTTCCAGGAAAGATAAAGAAAAGTTTAGAGATGTTTTAAAGCAATTGGATATTGGCCTGGAAGATCGTATGGATGTTCCTGTTGGGACATTGTCTGGCGGGCAAAGACAGTCATTAACATTACTAATGGCTACGATCGTCCCTCCAAAACTGTTATTGCTGGATGAACATACAGCTGCTTTGGATCCACAGGCTGCGGAAAAAATTATGTCATTAACAAATCAGATTGTTTTGGAGAATCATACGACTTGTCTGATGATTACACATAATATGAAGAGTGCTTTATCTACAGGAAATCGTACATTGATGATGAATCAAGGAAAGATCATTCAGGATCTGAATGCGGATGATAAAAAGAATATGGATGTGGATACTTTGATGCATCGTTTTAAAGATGCATTAAATGATGATCGAATCCTCTTGACGCAAGATTAGCTTAGGGCTAATCTTTTTGATTGAATTGGAAGTGAGAATATGGCAAAGAAAGAAACGAAAACAAATGCGATGAGAATTCTGGATCAGGCTGGGGTATCTTATGAGATTCATACATATGATGTGAGTGATGATTTGATTGATGGCGTGAGCGTTGCACGTAAATGTAACGAAGATCCAGAACAGGTATTTAAAACATTGGTAACGGTTGGCAATGATAAGGAACATTATGTGTTTGTGATTCCAGTTGCGGAAAAACTGGATCTGAAAGAATGTGCTAAGGCAGTTGGTGTAAAAAGTGTTGAAATGATTCCACAAAAAGATTTGTTGAAACTGACAGGATATATTCATGGTGGATGCTCTCCCATTGGAATGAAAAAGAAGTTTGTAACGGTGTATGATGAGACAATCGTACTGTTTGATAAGATCCTTGTATCTGGCGGCAGAGTTGGAACACAGGTAGAAGTTGGCGTAGAAGATTTGTTGAACGTAACTGAAGGTAAAGTGCAGGCAATTACAAGAAACATATAATGTTCACAAAACTATACATATTGTCTGATATAATAAAGCTATGTTAAAGAAATTAGTGAAAGAAATCCTTGTTTTATCAAGTGTAATAGGCTGTATGCCTTTGACAAGTATTATTGCGGAAACAAATCCATGTGATTCTGATCCGTATAGTGATGCATGCAAGACATATTCTCAAAAGAAAAAAAATGCTTTAGATGCTAAAAATAAAGAGATTGCACAACAGAAAGCAGACAGTGAGGCAGAACTTGCAGAAATCAAAGCAAAGCGCGCAGAGATTGCCGCAAATATTGTTGCGTATAAAGAAGAAATTGCATCGTATCAAAAGCAGATTGATGTTTTGAACAGTACGATTGCAGAATTGGAAACACAAATCGGTGCATTACAGACACAAATCAATGATACACAGGCAAAGGCAGATGCAAAGCAGGTGGAAATTGACGATACGCAGGCACAGATTACGCAACTTGGAGAAAAAGTGAAAAGCAGAATGGTATCTTCACAGTCTGGCATGCGTATTCATAAAGAATTCTCTATTTTAATGGGCGCATCTACGTTTCAGGATTTTTTGCGTATCGCAAATGGGCTGAGTGATATCAATGCCTATGATAATCAGACAACAAATCAGCTTGTAGATCTATCTGCACAGTTAAAGAGTGACAAGGAAGAATTGGAGACTTTAAAAGCATCTCAACAGGCCCAGCAAGATGAATTGAATGCCAGCCAGGAAACACAGGAAAATCAAAAAGCACTTCTAGAAGTAGCACAGGAAAAGATTCAAGTGTATAAGGATGCTGCAGAAGATACTGCTGCAGAACTGGAAGCACAGGGTGAAAAGATTTCTTCTACAGTGGATTCCTTGAAGGCAACAATCAATTCTAATGCGGCTCAGATGGATGCACTCCAGGCTGCAATTGATAAAGCAAATACACCGCAGCCAACTCCAGATGAAAGTGGTGGTGGAGATAATTCTTCCAGCGGTGGATCATCTGGAAACTTTGGCTCTTCTGGATGGACGAATCCAGTGCCTGGTGCATATCGCAGTGCTGGTACATGGAACTATCCTGGTGGTGGAAAACATCTGGGATATGACTTTGCGGCAAGCCAGGGTACGACAATCAGAGCTGTTGGAGATGGCGTTGTGATTGTTAGCGCAGATGGTGCAACGACCGGGTATCTTGGAAGTACTGCGCATGGTACAGGTGGATCAAGTGGTGGAGGAAACCAGATTTATCTGTTAACTGCAGTGAATGGATCATTATATGCGGTGAAGTATCTGCATATGCAATATGGATCACCAATTGCCTTAGGTACACAGGTAAAAGCAGGTGATTATATTGGTAGAGTTGGTGCGACTGGAAATGTAACAGGGCCGCATTGCCATATTGAAATCTTCTATTTAGGAGATGCATCAAATTTCACAAATTATTTAAGAACATGGAATGGTGATCTGGCCTTTGGATGTGGATGGGCTGGCAGCTATGGCGGCTATGGCAGAAGATGTCAGGATGGCTATGGTGCTCCATGTAGAATTCGCCCTGAAAATGTAATTGGATAAATGAAGGAGACTGCGGTAATAAAGTCTCCTTTTTCAATATCGCTTGAAATATAAAAATAGTCATGCAATCCATTTTGGATGTATAGCTCTAATAATAATCTTTGCATATTTCAAAAAGCTGCTGAAGTTCCTGTTGAGTTCGTTTTTTTTGTATAATGCTTCTATGAAAAGAATCTTTCGTTTGTTACTAGCTGTATGGTTTTTATGTTTTTGTGTCTTTACTTAAAAAAAAGAAGCAATCTTTTCTTCTTTCTTTCATAATGTCAAAGATATTTTTGTGAGACAATTGTTTCAGGAAGAAAAAGAAGTTGTTGCATATGATGATTTGTATCATCCATATTATGCGTTGCTGGATGAAAAAGAAAAACGAATCTATGCAAAGATCATTGACTGTACAAATGCATTAGAAACAACATTGAAGCCATTTGATGCATATATTACAGAAAAGAATATTGCAAATGCATATCAGGCTGTCATGTTTGATTGTCCTGAACTGTTCTGGTTGGAACAGGGGTATTCTTATGAATTGTTAGAAAATATGGGTGTTGTTTCTGTGACGTTATCGTTTAATGAAACTGCAGTGGATCTTGCAAAAAATCAGCAATTGTTCCAAAAAGCCAGTGAAGAAATTGTACAGAATGCTCTTGTATATCCGAGTGATGAAGAAAGAGAAAGATATGTTCATGATGCTTTATGTGAAAGAATTACATATGATCTAGAGGCAACGATGAATCAATCGGCGTATTCTGCACTGGTGAATCATCAAACAGTTTGTGCTGGGTATGCAAAAGCTTTTCAATACATCTTGAAGCAATTATCCATTCCTTGTGCATATGTAACGGGAAGTGCAGAAGGTGAAGATCATGCATGGAATATTGTGTATCTGGATGGTTCGTGGTGGAATGTGGATGTAACGTGGGATGATGAGCTAGAAGATCCATATATGTTTTTTAATTTGAAAGATGATGTATTTGATGAAACACATGCTAGAAGTGATATCAGTGTTTCTTTGCCTGCTTGTGAATGATGAAAAGATAAATAAGCGTCGCACATAAAAAGCCGCTCATATCAATGAGAACATCTTTGATACAGCCATAGCGGTTTGGTACAAAGTGCTGAATCGTTTCATCCATGGATGGCGGTAAAATCCAGAAGAGTGCGTAGTTGAGTTTTAGGTTTGTAAGCAGTGGTGCAGTGCGCAAAGCGTACACGACGAGAATGCCAAGTCCGGCGTATTCGCTGAAATGTGCGAGTTTACGTATAAAATGATGAAATGTATCAAAAGGAATATTCCATCCAAAGCTATGGAGAATGGATAATAAGAATTGTGTCAGACCACCAGAAATGGCACTGCTTGTTTCACCAATCTGCAGAGAATTTGAAAATATAAATAAGATATACAGGAATACGATGATCCATACATACTTTTTGTTCTTCATAAGTTCACTTGTCAACCATGGTATAATACATGAGCAAAGAGGGAAATAAAATAGATATGAAAAAATTAATTAATGTTCTTTTCGTTGTAGCAGGAACATTTATCTTGGCAATTTCGGTTGAATTCTTTATTCTTCCATACCACATTCTGTCTGGTGGTGTAGCTGGTGTTGCGGTAGCATTTGAACCATTTTTCCATTTGGATGAAACACTTGTTGCCAATACTTTAACGCTTGCGTTATTGATTGTTGGTACATTGATTTTAGGAAAGCAATTTGGAATTGATACGATTTTGTCTTCGTTCTGTTATCCTGTTTTTACAACAGCACTGTCTTATGTTGCACCAATGATTCCAATTCATATTGAACCATTCCTGGCTAGTTTGTATGCAGGACTACTTGGAGGGGTTGGAATTGGTCTTGTGATGAGAGCTGGTGCGAGTACGGGTGGTATGGATGTTCCACCACTCATTGCACATAAACTGTTTGGCGTGAAAGTTGCTACTGGTGTTATGGTTACGGATGGCATTACAGTTTTGCTTGGTGTATTTGCATATGGCATTGATGCGGCTTTGATCGGCTTGATTTCTGTATTTGCTTCAGGCATTGCGATTGATAAGATTTTGTCACTTGGTGCAGGAAGTAATGCGAAAAGTGTGACAATCATTAGTGAGAAATGGAAAGAGATTGCGGATGTTATCATGCGTGATATGGATCGTGGTGTAACGTTTCTGTCTGGTGAAGGTGGCTATCAGATGGATAAGAAAAAAGTTATCTTATGCGTTGTCAGCGCAAAGCAGTATTCTCAACTGGTAGAAATTATTAATCAAATTGATGATCGTGCATTTACGATTACAACAGATGCATCGGATATGCATGGAGAAGGTTTCACGTATCCTTCAGCAACAATTTAAATGATGTATGGTAAAATAAACACTGGTTTTTGAAGATGAAAGGAGACTTGTATGATTGAATGTGAACATGTATACAAACAATATAAAAATGGTACAAATGCTTTGTATGATGTGAATTTTAGTGTCAAACAAGGTGAATTTGTTTATATTATTGGACCAACGGGTTCTGGTAAGTCCACGTTGATCAAATTACTGGATGGAGAAGAACTCCCAACAAAAGGTAATGTTGAAGTTGTTGGTATCAATGTTGGTGAATTGAAGAGAAAGCAAGTTCCAATTTATCGTAGAAATATTGGTGTTGTTTTCCAGGATTTTAGACTTCTTCCAACAAAGACGGTATATGAAAATATTGCCTATGCTTTAGAAGTTATCAATATGAAAAAGCCACAGATTAAAAAAAGAGTGGATGAAGTACTGGACGTCGTTTCTTTAAAAGAAAAGAAGACTTCTTTTCCACATGAATTATCTGGCGGACAGCAGCAGCGTATTGCGATTGCTAGAGCGATTGCAAACCGTCCAAAGGTTTTGATTGCAGATGAACCTACAGGTAACCTTGATCCTGGAAAATCTGATCAGATTATGAATCTGCTGGAAAGAATCAACAAGCGCTATGGTACAACAATTTTGATGGTAACGCATGATTTAACACTCGTGAATAAGCATCGTAAAAGAACGGTTGTCTTAGAACATGGACATATTGTTGCAGATCTTGCACAAGGAGGTTATGTTCGTCATGATCAGTAGACCAATTAAAGAAGGATTTTCAGGTGTTGGAAGACACTTAGCAATGGCAATCAGTTCTGCAATTGCGGTAACGATTACGTTATTAATTATTTCACTGTTTATTATTTTCTCTTATAACGTACAGAATTTCACAAAAAATATTGAATCTTCTATGGAAATATCTGTTATGGTCGACTACAACTATGAAGATAGTGCAAAAGAAGATGCCATTCAGAAATCCATTGAAGCAATTGATGGTGTTAAGAAAGTAACATATTCAAATAAAGATCAGGAATTTCAATACTATATTGATTCTTTTGATGATGAAAAGACAAAAGAAGCATTTGAACCATTCAAAGATGATAACCCAATGCATGATGCTTTCTATGTAGAAGCAGCCAGTGGTGATCAGATTACAGAAATTGCTTCAGAGATCCAGAAAATTGAAGGTGTTGCGGAAGTAAACTATGGTGGCCAGTCAACAGTATCTATGGTTGATACAATGGCAATGGTTCGTAAGATTGGTGGATTCTTAGTCATTGGCTTGACTCTGTTAGCCATTTTCCTGATTCAGAATACAATCAAGTTAACGATTTCTGCACGTAAAGATGAAATTACTATCATGAGAAATGTTGGTGCAACGAATTCCTTTATTCGTTCTCCATTTGTGATTGAGGGTATTATCATTGGCGTGCTTGGTTCCATTATTCCAATTGCATTAACAGTCTGGGGATATACAACATTGTATCAGCAGAGTGGTGGTATTCTTGTTTCTAACATGTTTAAGCTTGTAAAGCCAAATCCATATATTTTCTATCTTGCAGGTATTTTATTAGGCATTGGTGTAGTTGTGGGATTTGTTGGATCCTTGTTGTCTGTTAACCGTTATCTGAGGTGGAAGAGATGATGAAAGTCATCAAAATATGTATTTGTGTATGTATTTCTTTTCTGTGTATTGCACGTGTTGATCGTGTGTATGCAGAAGATTATTCGAATACGGAATACTGGTCTGAAACCTGTAAAAAAGCTACAAAAGATAATCAGGAAGCCTGCAAAGGATATGCGAAGTATCTGGAAAGTAAAAAATCTGAAGCGCAGGAGCAATTGAAGAGTATTGAAGCAAAGCGTGATCAGATTGCGGCAAATATTGCGGCATATGACCAGCAGGTAAAAGATCTGCAGGCAAAGATTACAGATCTGCAGACACAGATCGATGCAAAACAGGCTGAAATTGATGCGAAGCAGCTTGAAATCGATAACAAGCAGAAAGAAATTGATGCAACACAGGCACAAGTAGATGCTTTGAAAGAAAAAGTAAAAAAAAGAATGGTGAATGCGCAGTCAACCATGCGTGTATCGAAATATACAGATATTTTGATGGGTGCTTCTACATTTGAAGAATTCATTCGTATTGCCAATGGTTTGAGTTCTATTGCACAATATGATGAAAATACACTAGATCAGCTGGCGAGTTTAATTGGAAAATTAAATGATGAAAAGCAGGGACTGGAAAATGCAAAGGTAGAAATGGAAGTTGCAAAGCAGGAACTGTTGAATAAGCAAGATGATCTGGAAGCTACAAAGGCTTCTAAACAAATCATCATTGATGAACAGGAAAGACAGGCTGCAGAACTGGAAGCATTAGGTGATACGATTTCAGCAAATATTGACAGTATCAAGTCTGCAATTTCCAAGATTGATCTCAATGGTGTTGTTGCGGCAGAAGGATGGACAAACCCAGTGCCGGGTGCATATCGCAGTGCTGGAACATGGAATTATTCTGGCGGCGGTAAACATTTGGGATATGATTTTGCGGCAAGCCGGGGAACAAATATCTATGCGGTAGCGAATGGCGTCGTTGTAAATAGTGCGGATGGCTGTTCGTATGGTGGACTTGGTTCGACATGCCATGGAAGCGGTGGCTCCAGTGGTGGCGGCAACCAGGTATATCTAGTCGTTGCGGTAGGCGATACTTTGTACGCGGTGAAGTATCTGCATATGCAAAATGGATCACCAATCCCAACTGGCACAAAAGTTACGGGAGGAGATTACATTGGTAGAGTTGGCTCTACAGGAAACTCTTCTGGTCCGCATTGTCATATTGAAATCTTCAAGATTGGTGCGGCAAGTGACTTTGCAAGCTATGTAAAAAACTGGAATGGTGATTTAACATTTGGATGTGGCTGGGCTGGCAGCTATGATGGATATGGCAGAAGGTGTGAAGCTGGATATGGTATCCCTTGTAGAATTCGTCCAGAATCCGTATTTGGTGGTTAGTTGTGGTATGATAGGGGAGCTTTTTGATAAGCTCTCCTTTTAGATATATAGAGGTACTTTTATGGAAGAAAACAAGACAGAAGAAAAAGAAGAATTCAAGACAATTTCTTTGAAAAAATATGTGTGGCCTGATGAAGCAAAACTTAAGGCGGAAAAAGCAAAGAACAAAAAACTGAAAAGAATCATGGTTGTGGTGACAATCGTCGCTGTTCTTTTTGGCTGGCTTGGCGGTTCATTGCTGCCATATGGATTTACATCTTCTTTACGTCATATGATTGCACGTGGTACGACAATGAGTGCTTCTAAAAAGATTCAGGAAGTCATGGATATCATGGAAAACGACTGGTTTTTTGGTAGTGGAATCGATAATCTTGATGAAAGATTGACAGATCAGGCGCTTGCTGGCATCACAACAAATGATGAAGATAAGCATACTGAATATATGTCAAAAGAAGAGATGGAAGCTTTTACGCAATCCATCAACCGTGACTATGTGGGCATTGGGGTGCAGTACATTAATACAGATGGCACAAGCATCGTAGAAAAAGTGTATAAAAATACACCTGCAGAAAAAGCGGGTGTAAAACCTGGTGATATCATTCATACTGTTGATGGTGTGGATATGAGTGGAAAGACGTCCAGTGATATTAAAGAAGCTGTGCAGGGAAAAGCTGGTACAACTGTAACAATTGGTTTTATTCGTGATGGAAAGAATATTGCATTAAAGATTACACGTGAGAAAGTTGCTTCTACAGTGTATGGTGAAATGATGGGCGAAATTGCGTATCTGCAATTATATCAGTTTGGTTCATCAACACCAGAAGAAGTGAAATCCTATATGGATGATTTTGAGAATGCGAAGGGTTTGATCATTGATCTGCGTGATAATGGTGGTGGATATCTGGATTCTGTTGAAGGTGTTTCTTCTTGCTTCTTAGATAAAGGTACAACAGTCATGAATCAGGAATATGCAGATGGTACTGTGCACGAAACTGTTACGAAATCAGATAAATATTCGAATATTCAGAATATTGTCATTTTAACAAATGGAAACACAGCCAGTGCTGCAGAAGTATTAACTCTTGCATTGAAACAGCAGCGTAATGATGTGACGGTTGTTGGTACGACAACATATGGAAAAGGAACTGTGCAGGTTTCAAAGATGTTTGATGATGGCTCTGCCTTGAAATATACAACGAGTAAATGGCTGTCTCCGGATGGTACATGGGTCAATGGCGTGGGTATTACACCGGATCAGGAAGTGAAGTTACATGATGTATTTTATAGATCATTTTCTAACATGGAGGATGATGAATCTTTTCGTGTAGATAGTGTATCTGATTCGACTGCAGACGCACAGCAGTGTCTGGATTATCTGGGATATACAGTAGATCGAAAAGATGGATATTTCTCTAGTGAGACTGGAATTGCATTGAAGCAATATAAAGAAGAACATGGCTTGAAGGTGGATGAAGTGCTAAATAAAGAAACATATGACAGCTTGCGTTCAGCAGTGATTCTGGATTGGAATACGACACATACACATGATGTACAGCTTGAAAAAGCAAAGGAGATCTTACATGGATGAACATCGCTTTGAACTTGTTTCTCCATTTTCTCCAACCGGTGATCAGCCACAGGCAATTGATGCTTTGTGTGAAGGGATCCTGGAAGGAAAAAAGGAACAGGTACTGGAAGGAGCAACAGGTACAGGTAAAACATTTACAATGGCAAATATCATTGCCAGAATGAATCGTCCTACGCTTGTGTTCTCACATAATAAAACATTGGCAGGACAGCTGTATTCTGAATTTAAAGAATTGTTTCCGCATAATCGTGTGGAATTCTTTGTTTCTAACTTTGATTACTATCAACCGGAGGCTTATGTTCCTAAGAGTGATATGTATATTGAAAAAACAGCCGCAATCAATGAAGAACTGGATATGTTTCGTGAATCCACTTTGAATTCTCTTCTGGAAAGAAGAGATACGATCGTTGTTGCGTCTGTTGCGTGTATTTATGCGGCAAGTGATCCTGTGGAATATAAGAATATGTTTATGACGATCCGTGTTGGAGAAACATATGATCGAAATACGTTATTGAAGAAACTTGTAGAGCTGCAATATACAAGAAATGATATGGAACAGTCTCGTGGTACGATTCGTGTCAGAGGTGATGTACTGGATCTGACACCTTCTTATACAGATCAATATAATATTCGTATTGAAATGTTTGGAGATGAAATTGATCGTATTACTGAAATTGATCCATTGACAGGAAAAACATTGAATGCCTACCAGTTCTATAACATCTTTCCAGCTTCTGGCTATGCAAGAAGCAAGGCAACGATGTTGCGAGCATGTGATGATATTGAAGCAGAACTGGAAGAACGTTTAAAGTTTTTTAAAAACAATGATAAATTGCTGGAAGCTGAGCGTCTGGAACAAAGAACGCGTTTTGATTTAGAAGCATTAAGGGAAAATGGATACTGTGCAGGCATTGAAAACTATTCGATGCACATTGATGGCAGAAAGACTGGACAAAGACCTTGGAATCTATTTGATTATTTTCCAAAGGATTTCTTGATGTTTGTGGATGAATCTCATGTATCTTTACCGCAGGTACGTGGTATGTATAATGGAGACCGTGCTAGAAAGACAATATTAGTGGATTATGGATTCCGCTTACCAAGTGCGTTGGATAATCGTCCGATGACGTTTGATGAATTTGAAGGGATGATCAATCAGGTTGTATATTGCTCGGCAACGCCAGGAGAATATGAACTGGAAAAAGTGGACCATCAGGTCGTTGAACAGATCATTCGTCCAACGGGACTGTTGGATCCACTGATTACAGTGAAACCAACAAAGGGGCAGATTGATGATATTGCAGAGAGCTTGACAGAACGTATCAAGAGAAAAGAACGCGTTTTGATTACAACTTTAACAGTGCGTATGGCAGAAGACCTGACAGAATATCTGCAGGAAAGAGGCTTCCATATTGCGTATCTTCACCATGAAACGAAGACATTGGAAAGAACGCAGGTCATTCAGGATCTGCGTGTTGGAAAAGTGGATGCCATTGTTGGTATTAACCTGCTGCGTGAAGGTCTGGATATTCCGGAAGTATCTTTGGTTTGTATTCTGGATGCAGATAAAGAAGGTTTCTTGCGCTCTCAGAGATCTTTGATTCAGACAATTGGTAGAGCAGCGAGAAATGCGCATGGTGAAGTATACATGTATGCGGATGTCATGACAGATTCTATGAAGTATGCGATTGAGGAAACAAACCGTCGTAGAAAAATTCAGGAAGAATATAATACAGCACATGGCATTACACCTCACACAGTTGTGAAGAAGGTGGATGAAGTTATCCGTGGAAAAGAAACAAAACAGATGGCTGCGAAGTATATGCTGAAAAAGAATAAGACAAGCAAGAAGGATAAGGCTGCGCTGCTTGAAAATATGAGAGCTGAGATGAAGGATGCGGCTGCACATCTTGATTTTGAAAGAGCTGCAGAATTGAGGGATATGATCTATGAGCTGCAGTCAGAAGATTAATTCGCAAAATAAGTAATGAGAGTGTACAATTGAAACATGATATTTGAGAGGTAATTCGCATGATTGATTATGAAAAAATAAAATCTGAAGCCGCAAAACAGATGCGGCCAAGTGGAATTCGTAAGTTTTTTGAACTTGCCAGTGAAATTCCAGATTGTATTTCTCTTGGTGTTGGTGAACCTGATTTCCAGACACCATGGTCTATTCGTGAATCAGCGATACACTCTCTAGAAATCGGCAGAACAAAATATACATCAAATGCTGGACTGCTTCCTTTAAGAACAGAGATTACAAACTTTGTGAAAAGGAAATATGATTTGAACTATAATCCAGAAGATGTTCTTGTGACTGTTGGTGGATCGGAAGCAATTGATCTTGCCATTCGTATGCTTGTTGAAGAAGGGGATGAAGTGATCATTCCTGAACCTTGTTATGTATCCTATGAACCAATTACAACTTTAACTGGCGGGGTTCCTGTGCATATTCAATGTACAGAGGAAAATGAGTTTAGAGTAACACCAGAACAGGTTAAAGAAGCATTAACAGAGAAGACAAAGATGCTGATCTTATCGTATCCAAATAATCCAACAGGTGCTGTACTAAGACATGAAGATCTTGTTGGAATTGCGGAAGTATTGAAAGATACAGATGTTATTGTTCTTTCTGATGAAATTTATGCGGAACTTTGTTATGGCGATGAGAAATATGAATCGATTGCACATATTGAAGGAATGCATGATAGAACGATCGTGGTAAATGGCTTTTCAAAATCATTTTCTATGACTGGCTGGAGACTTGGGTATGCAATGGGACCAAAGCCATTGATTGAGACAATGACAAAGATTCATCAATCATGCATTATGTGTTCTCCAACAACATCACAATATGCTGGAATTACTGCTTTATCAAGCTGTGATGAAGAAATATTGAAGATGAAGGAAGAGTATGATTTTAGAAGAAAGTATTGTGTTAGAAAACTGAACGAGATGGGATTGCATACGTTTGAACCTAAAGGTGCGTTCTATGTATTTCCTAACATTACTTCTTCTGGTATGGATAGTGATACGTTCTGCATGGAATTATTGAAACGTAAAAATGTTGCAATCGTACCTGGTTCAGCGTTTGGTGAAAGCGGAGAAGGATTTGCGAGAATATCTTATGCGTATTCCTTATCCCACTTACAGACAGCGCTTGGTAGAATTGAAGATTTCCTGCATGAAATCAAAGAGGAGAAATAGAAATGGATGCAAATAAATTAATTGAATTGCTTGTGGATGATCCACGAGCAACAGTAACAGATTTAGCTGATATATTAAATGATACAGAAGAAAATGTGGATCAGGAAATCAAAAGACTGGAAAATGAAAAGGTGATTTGTGGATTTCATACAGTCATCAACTGGGATAAGGCCAACAAAGATCATGTGGATGCAATCATTGGGGTAAAGGCATGCTCACAAAGAGGGTTTGGCTATGATAAAGTAGCTGAAAAGATTGCTCGTTTTCCAGAAGTATCTTCCTTATATTTGATGAGTGGCGGATATGAGTTCTTTGTGAATGTGAATGCGAAAACAATGCGTGAAGTTGCTGACTTCGTTGGTGAAAAATTAGCGCCAATTGAAGGTGTTTCTGGAACAATGACGATGTTTGTCTTGAAGAAGTATAAAGTGCATGGCATTGCATTTGATATGGAAAGTGAAGTAAAAGACGATCGACAGATTGTTTCTGCTTAAGTATCATTGTGGAGTTAGGAGGAAAGATGAAACGTTATTTAGTGTTTGACTGGGGTGGAACATCTTTGAAGTATGCATATATGAGTGAGGATGGACAGATCATTCAAAAGAATAGTGTGTCTTCTCCTGCGCGTTCTGCAACAAAAGAAGAATTTTATGCAGTCTTGGATTCTGTTGTGAATCAATTTGATGATATTAGTGGAATTGCGATATCATCATCTGGCGTGATTGACAGTGAAAATGGTGTTGTTGGTGTGATTGGTGCTTTTCCTTTCTTGAATGGTGTCTGTATTGCGGAAGAATTATCTCAAAGATATAACAAGAAAGTAACAATTGAAAATGATGGGAAATGTGCTGCCTTGGCAGAACTCTGGATTGGAAATCTCAAAGATGTAGATGACGGTGCTGTCATTGTTATTGGTACAAATATTGGATGTGCCGTAATATTGAATCGTAAGCTGAGAAGAGGAAAGCGATTCTTGTGTGGAGAGCTATGTGCCTGCAGTACTGATGACAAGCATTTGAATGATCCATATAGTTATGCTGGCCAGCATGGTACGCCATATTTATGCAAGATCATGCAGGAAAAAATGGGCCTGAATGATGAAATGGATGGTATAGAAGCGTTTAATTATATTAATAATAAAGATCCAAAGGCTTTAGAAGCATTGAAAGAATATACAGATTCTTTGGCAATGATGTTATTTAATATTCATATTTTCTTGGATCTAGAGAAGATTTTGATTGGTGGTGGAATCTCTGCACAGCCTGTTTTACTGGATTCTTTAAAAAAATCAATTCGTGATATTGCGACATATCACGTAGATATTGTGAAGGGTACATATTATCCTTTACCTGTGATTGATGTATGTAGATTTCATAATGAAGCAAACTTGCTTGGTGCGCTGTATCATTTCATGTTTGAATGATCCAGATAGGAAAGACTGCTCATTAATCCAATGATGAATATCCATTCAGATAGACCTGTAATGGAAGAATATGTTAATACAAAGCAACCAGACATTGCTAAGCATGCAATGTAGAACATGGTTGCTTTTTGTCTGTACCAGTAAAAAGCATATAAAAGATAATGTAGATATAAAAAAGCAGCTAAAGCAAAGAATAAATGAAATTGAGAAGCGATGTCTCCTGCTGCGTTATATGGTGTGAGCGCAGTGAGAATGACAAGGATGGATAATGGGGTGAGTTTCTTTTTGTTAGTTATTAGATGATATAAATGTAGAAATAGTAGAATGATCCAGTACATGCAAATGATGATTGCGATGTGTTTTGTGGAGCTTTGATTTAACAAGCCGGTAAAGTTGAAAGCAATGGGATCATTGATCCACATGAAGAGTGAAAATAAAAAAAGAAATAGAATGTCTAAGATTTTTGAAAGGAAATGCATATGTTTATTGTATGCACAACAGGCAAAGAAGTAAACATGACAGAATGGCTGAAATATAGTAAATTTATTGTTTACACAAGAAGATTTATTCGGTATAATCTTATGGCGAGTGGGAAATCCGCTCCTTGCCAGTAATGGCCATAAGTCCAAAAGGAGGTGTACAAAATGAAAAAATACGAAGTCATGTACATCATCAACTCATCTGTAGAAGACGAAAAGAGAAATTCTGTCGTTGAAACAGTTGCTAACATCATCACAGAAAACGGTGGTAAGGTTAACAAGACAGATGAATGGGGTATGAGAGATTTTGCATACCGTATCGATGATATGACAAAGGGCTACTATGTAGTCGTTGCATTCGAAGCAGACAACGCATGTGTAAAGGAACTCGATCGTTTGATGGGTATCAACCAGAGCATTGTTCGTTTCATGATCACACGTGACGAAGCTTCTGCGGAGGCTAAGTAATGATCAACCGTGTCGTACTTGTTGGTAGACTTACAAAGGATGTAGAAGTTCGTAAAACACAGACAGGATTATCTGTTGCTTCATTTACAGTAGCATGTGATAGAAGAACTTCAAGATCACAAGATGGAAGTAACCAACAGACAGCTGATTTTATCAACTGTGTAGCATGGAGACAATCCGCTGACTTCTTAGGTCAGTATGCTAGAAAGGGTGCTCTTGTGGGCGTTGAAGGAAGAATCCAGACACGTTCTTATGATCGCCAGGACGGCACAAAGCAATACGTAACTGAAGTTCTATGTGACAATGTAAGCTTGTTAGAAAGCAAAGCACAGTCTACTGCGCGCGCTGCACAAGTTGACAATGGTTACAACAATTTCAACAACTATCAACAACCATCTTATCAGCCGCAGCCTAGTGCTCCAGCTGTACAGGATGATTTCACAAGTGGAGATACATTGGATATTTCCAATGATGATCTGCCATTCTAAAAAGGAGACAAAACGATGGCATTCAGAAAACAGAGAATGGGTCGCAGAAAGGTCTGCTACTTCACAAAGAATAACATCAAGTATATTGACTATAAAGATGTTGAATTATTAAAGAAGTTCATCAGCGCTAATGGTAAGATTACACCAAGACGTGTTACTGGAACTCGTGCGAAGTATCAGAGAAAATTGGCTGTCGCTATCAAGCGTGCACGTCAGATGGCTCTGCTTCCATATATTGCTGACTAATCAGTGAATAATACAAGCTGTCCTTATGGATAGCTTTTTTTTGGCTTTTTTATGAAATATTTTCATGATAACGCTTACATAATGACTGCTGGTATAGCTTTATTTTTGAATTGAGATATAATACTTAGGTCCTTCATATCGTATAAGTATTCGGATTGGCGATACGTCTCTACGGGATGCCTTAACATCTCTGCTACGATCTTGATTCTATTGTGTTTTCTACGATTGGAGGATCTTATTGTAGAAAACATTTTTATTTATAGGGTATGAATAGAAAAATTACAGGGGGTAAATATTTCATGTTAGAAAAGCTTTTTAAGCTAAGTGAGAACGGTACAAATGTTAAAACAGAATTGATTGCCGGTCTTACAACGTTTATGACCATGGTTTACATCTTGGCTCTAAACCCATCTATTTTAAGCGCATCAGGTATGGATGCTGGTGCAATTCTTACAGCTACAGCAGTAGCTTCAGCAATTGCCTGTTTCGCAATGGCAGCATTCTCAAATATGCCATTCGCATTATCTGCTGGTCTTGGATTGAATGCATACTTTGCATACACAATCTGCGGTTCTATGGGATATGACTGGCACGCTGCATTAACAGCAGTATTATTTGAAGGTTTGATCTTCATTGTACTTTCTTTAACTAATGTCAGAGAAGCAATCTTTAATGCAATTCCAAAGCAGATGAAGACTGCAGTATCTGTTGGTATTGGTTTCTTCATTACATTTATTGGTTTACAGAATGCTGGTATTATTGTTGATGGAAGTACACTTGTTGGATTGTTCTCATTTAAGACTGCATTAAGTGATGGTACATTCGCTACACATGGTATCACAGCAATCTTGACAATGGTTGGTGTGATCTTAACAGTATTCTTACTCAAGAAGAACGTTAAGGGATATATGCTTTATGGCATCTTGTTAACTTGGGCTTTAGGTATTGTTTGTCAGTTGACAGGAATTTATGTTCCTGATAATGAATCTTATTTCTCATTGATTCCAACTACTTTCTTCTCTATGCCTGCATCTGTTTCTTCAACATTCTTCAAGTTTGACTTTGCATTTGTTGCTGAACATACATTAGATTTCATTGTTATGATGTTTGCGTTCTTATTTGTTGATATCTTTGATACATTAGGAACAGTAATTGGATGTGCTTCTAAGGCAAATATGCTTGATGAAGAAGGTAAGCTTCCTAAGATTAAGGGTGTATTGTTAGCAGATGCTGTTGGTACAACAGTTGGTGCTTGCTTAGGTACATCAACAATTACAACATTCGTTGAATCTTCTTCTGGTATTACAGAAGGTGGTAGAACTGGTTTAACATCTGTTACTGTTGGTGTTTTATTCCTTCTATCATTATTCTTATCACCATTGTTCTTGACAGTTCCATCATTCGCAACAGCACCAGCATTGATCGTTGTTGGTTTTATGATGATGCAGCAGGTAGTAAATATTGACTGGCAGAATCTTGAAGATGCAGTTCCAGCTTTCATCTGTATTACAATGATGGGCTTTGCATATTCTATTTCTGAAGGTATTTCTTTTGGTATTATCTCTTATGTTGTATTACATGTATTAACAGGTAAGACAAAAGATTTGAATGCATTAATGTATATTTTAGCTGTATTATTTGTCTTGAAGTATTTCTTGATTTAAATAGCTATGAGAGGTAGTTACTTTATTGTGACTACTTCTTTTTTTTACTATTTCGATACAATGGGGTTGAGAGGTAACTTATATGAATGGAATTAATGTTGAAGTAAGAGATGCAGTATTAGAAAATGAAAATGTGATTTATGTTGCGAAGCCTCATGAAAATCAAATTCCAGATGATAATACGTATGCATTGATTCATGAAGAAATATTCCATAATGGAATTATTGATGTTGATGTAAGAAGCAGATTGCTTCCTACAGCGGATGAAACGAATCGTGGGTTTGTTGGAATTGTATTTCGTGCAAAGGAAGATGCAAGTGAATTTGAATCTTTTTATATTCGACCAACAAATGGAAATACGGATGATCCTGTAAGAAAACAACATGGATGTCAGTATTTTTCTTATCCTGGATATACATTTGCATATTTTAGAAAACATGGAATTGAGGGTTATGAAGCACCAATTGAAGGATATCTAGATAAGTGGTTCCATCTGCGTGCTGTGATTCATGAAGATAAAGCAAAGTTCTATGTAGATGATATGGAAACACCAGTATTGTGCATTGAGCATTTAAAACATGGAAAAGATGCACAAGGTTATGTTGGATTGTATGTAGACAATGAAACAGATGGGTATTTTAAAAATCTCGTGATTGAGAATGTTTGAATGCATTCTCTTTTTTTTGCTTTCTTGATAAGATAGTTGAAGTTATTGAGGTGTTTATTTATGGAAATGAATGAATTGTTTTATCAAGATGCATATTTAAAAGAATTTGATGCAAAAGTGATTTCATGTACTGCATGTAAAAATGGATTTGATGTTGTATTGGAAGATACTGCATTTTATCCAGAAGGTGGTGGACAGCCATTTGATACAGGTACATTAAATGGTGTAGAAGTATTTGATGTACAAAGAGACAAACAGGATGTGATTCATCACTATGTGAAAGAGGCTTTAGATGAAGGAAAGGTCGTACATGGTGTGATTGACTGGAATCGTCGTTTTGATTTTATGCAGAACCATTCTGGAGAACATATTATTTCTGGATTGATTCATAAACATTTTGGATATGAAAATGTTGGCTTTCATATGGGAGAAGTGATTCAGATTGATATCAGTGGTCCATTAAACTGGGATCAGTTGATGATGATTGAACGAGAAGCAAATGATATTATTTATCAGAATATTCCAGTACAGATTACATATCCAAGTGATGAAGAATTAGAAAGCATTCCATATCGTTCTAAAAAAGAATTACAGGGAAAAGTAAGAATTGTAACGATTGAAAATGCGGATATTTGTGCATGTTGTGGAACACACGTAAAAAATACAGGAGAGATTGGATTGATCAAGATTCTTTCTTTCATGAAGCATAAAGATGGTATTCGCTTTGATCTTGTGAGTGGTAAACGTGCATTAGAATATATGCGTAAAGAACATGATGCGTGTAAAGAAGTATCTTGTCTTTTAAGTGCGAAGCCATTAGAAATTCATATTGCGACAAAGAAATTGTTAGACAACAATTTAAATTTATTGAATGAAAAGAAACAGTGCATGCAGAAACTGTTAGAAATGAAACTGGAAACATATACACAGGGAAAAGAATATGTCATTGATTTTGAAGAAGGACTGGATCGTGTTTCTTTGATGACATATGCGAATGCATTACTGGAAGAAAAACATATTCCGACGGTATGTGTTTTCAATAAACAGGAAAATGGATATATGTATATTATTCTTTCTAAGAAAATAAACCTGCAGGAGTATGTAAAGCAATTAAATACTGAACTATCTGGAAGAGGTGGCGGAAAGAAAGAAGTGATACAGGGAAGCTTCCAAAGTGATGCAGAGACAATTGAAAATGTACTAGTGAAAACGCTGCCTTTTTAGTGAAAATGGATTGGGTGCATACGATACTCTTACGGAAGATGGCAAGGTTCATGATCAATATCGTATCAACTGTTATGAAATGACCTTTGTCAAGCAAAAGATAACTTTTTGAATGTCATTTATC
>ERZ780167.283-NODE-283-length-53714-cov-10.571982_pt1 | contig 53714 bp, 41 predicted proteins | sample MGYA00510982_ERZ780167 | MGnify/ENA primary metagenome ERZ780167 (study PRJEB29588, sample SAMEA2146107) | human gut metagenome | biome: human gut; feature: human-associated habitat; material: faeces | place: Denmark | collected 2008/2010 ... | reverse complement strand
TCTTTATATGAATATAAAATATCTTCTGCAATTTCTATTCTTTCATTTAAAACATCTAAGATTTCTTCAATTCTATCATTCTCTAATAATAAAGATATATGCATTTTTCTTGAAAGATTGTAAAAAAACTTATGTAAAGTTTCAATTGCAGCATTTTTGCTATTTACACCTTCAATATTACGAATGTATTGTTTTATATCTATTGCTAAAAGATTATTATATGTTAGGAATCTGGCATGTTCATTTTGTGAAACAATACCATAAAGAGCTCTCATTAATGCTAACGTTTTTCCAGAACCTACCTTTCCAGTAACTAGGCATAATTTCTCTCCTTGTAATGCTTTAATTTTTTCGGTATTCTTTACTGCCCTTGTAATACTATCTATTTTCTTTTTGGTAAGTATACCTACAGATGTTTGCTCATTAGCTTTCTCAATTAATTGATTGGCTAAGTCACCTAATGGTAATTTATTTTCTGATAAATTGAAACAATCAAATCTATTATTGCTTCTATTTTTCAATTGCAAATCTCTTTTATATGCAGAAATAATAATGTTTCTCCAGTCAATATTTTTATTCAATATAACATAATCATTCTGATTTTTTTCGTATGTACCAGAACTTTTAACCCAATCGAAAAAAAACATTTAAAATAGCTTTCCAATATGCTATATCCCCATTGACTATATTTAATAGATTTATTTTCTAACTCATCGATATATTGGTATTCACCGCTTTCATTGTAATAATTTTTATTGTCAATTTTGCATATACTATTATCGGTTACGAAACTAATTCCTATTGCTAAAGAATTTAAATAGCGCCATACATCATTATACATAAAGCGATAGTAACTTCCTTTTTCAAATGGTATGTTGATAAAAATAAATAGAGATATTTTTCCAAAGTAATCTGTTACAGCAGGAAAATCACAAATAATATATAATTCTCCATTATCACTTACATGATTAAAAAGATTAGTAAATTCTTTTTTTAATTTTTCTATGTAAACTTTTAATTGATTCGGTGTATTTATATCTGTAATTCTCATAATATCATTTATATTTTTTATTTATTAACATGTACTCGAAACAAACATTAACATATTTACCTAATTATTTAAAGCCTAGCAATAAAAGAATTAAATTTGTAGCATTTAATAATTACAATTAAACGACTACCACTAAATCTTCCAAAGTATAAAGTTACAGAGAATTATTGTATGATCGATAATTTTTACAAAGAATTTGCATTGCAACAAAAAAAACATAGGAATACAAGAAAAATAAACATCATAAAAAACAATCGTATGAATTATGCTGAAATTATAGTTATTCTTATCATGTTTCTTTCCGATAGTTTCCACTATTTCAAGCATTATTACAAAAAAGTATGTTTGCAAATATCTATTCATAAATTTACAGGCATTTGCAAATCGTCAATCTCACGTTAGCACAGTTCAATATAACTGATATCTAGAAATTAACAATAAAGCGGGATGCGATTTTCTGAATCGCATCCCGCTTTTCATTATGTCTGATATATAAAAAATCAGAAATTGTAATTGTCTGTGTCCTAACAAACGGACATCAAGCCGATTATTTTATCACAATCTTTCTGACAGACACGCCCTTGTCCGTTGTTACCTTGACCATGTAAACACCCGGCTGTACATTAACAGCGAACCATCCGCCTGTCATTGAAGCCTTGTCGCAAGATGTCACGAGAGCACCATTGACAGCGATGAGTTCCGTCTTCAACAGAGTGTTGCCATCGGCAACATCTACATAAACACGTCCATCCTTGTAGTAAACATTAGCATTATCGTTCTGAGCATCGACAGAAGATATGCCTGAAGTTCCGCTTTTAACTTCAACCAGTTTGTAGCAGTTGTGGTAAGAAGCCACTGTACCGGTGACGCCACCCTGTTTTGCCTCAACGAGCAACATGTAACGCTGTGGCTCTACTCTCGGTTTATAATCAAAACTTAACTCTTTTGTCTCACCGGCCTTCATCTTCACGCTGCTCATTTGAGCAATCTCACCATTAGTGTTGGTATATTGACGCAAGCGCAGATAAACCGTACCGCTGAAATCCTGCGGTGCACGAAGAACAATCTTGCAAGGTGCTTTCTCTTCAGTATAAAGCACATCTGGCATGTCAAGACTTACGGCCTCAAGCATAATATCCGTATTGTTCTCGTGAACCTCGAGCGTGTTGTCGAATCCGGCAGCATTAGCATCAGCCGTCTCGTTGCCGTCGTCTGTGAGATAAGTGAGCTTTAGACGATATGTACCCGGATCAACCGGCAGCTTGCGGAAAAGAGGAACAGTAACTTCCTCACCTTTTTCTACAGTGACATTCTCCTGGAGGAAAAGATATGTCTCTTCAGGTTTATCCACGTTCTCCATCCAAAGTATGACGCCAACATTTCCGGCTGCGCCATAATTGCGTGCCGTTACCTTGAACATGATGTCGTCCCCCTGTCTTACAAGTCCATCGGTTGTGCCGATGACAAGTCCCATCTTCTGGGTCTGACGCATAATAGGCACGGTGGCTGCAGGGAGCACTGTGACAGACGCTGTCTCTGAAGAAGTCTGCACGAAAGGATTATCCGGATAACCCTTCTCGAAGAGTATGATATCATAATCACCCGCCGGCATATCCTCAGCAAGGTTTACAAGAAGTTTAACACTCTCGGTACTACCATCGTAGATATTGACTGTATTCTCATAGTCCCACACCTTTGTGGCATCTGCCTTTGAACGGAATCTGACAATAACATTCTTCAGATTGAAGTTGGACGAATTGTTCTTAAGCGTGACATTGAACAGAGCACTACCGTTGGCGTATATTTCTCCGTCCGACGTTATCGGTCCTACTACCGTCACATCGGGCACAGGCTCGGCATCCTCATCAAGCTCAAGCACACCATTAACTATATTTGCCTCGACATAGCCACGCTCTCTGTTCTCATGACGCAATATCTGCCAGCGTTCTTCATTTGCTTCCTTGAACGCGAGACGAACCTCGCATTTGCCGTCAGCAATACCCTCGCTCACGGTTGTAGGAATGTTACGCATGGTGAGGAAATAGAGTCCGCTCATGCTATTGGCAAAACCGTCGATATGGGTTGACTCGCCATCTGTCTTAAGCACATCTATTATCTGACCATCACGGGTGACTACTGCCGCAATCTGACCGTCGAACGGAGTCACGTCATAATTGTTGATTGAAGCCATGAGCGTGAATTCCCGTCCATAATCGCTGCACATCAGACCGAGCAATCCATAGAGCGGACGGTCGAATGTCGTAGCTCCACCGGTGGACGGCTGTATGCCGGTGATTATTTCCTGGTCGGTGTTATAGCCTCCCGTGCCACCACCCTCACCGAGATCGTCGGGATTAAGATGATTGACAAGGAAATAGCCGTTGCTCATACCATACCATCCCCAGTTTATGTGTACATATCCTTCAGAATCATAACCATCGCAGACAAAGGCATGTCCACCAAGTCCGTTGTCACTCGTTGCGCCATAATAAACTGGGCGGTTGTGGTCAAGTTCGTTCTTTATAATATCAAGCCACTCTGTACCGCTGTAGAAATTGCGGCGTCGCATAGTAACACCATTATCATAACCGAAAAATGTCTTCAACGCATGAGGAACAAGCATGGACAGCGCACCGCTTCCATTCTCAGCATATTCCATCTCTACGGAAACACCGAACTGATAAGCCAGCGTAGCAGCAGCGTCTATCTGTTCCTGGCTTACGCCCTCTGACGGATAAAAAGCCAGCATATTGTCCCAATCGTATGTGGTATTACCGAAATCAGCAGAAAGGGTCTGACCATTGAACACATAACTCTTTGAGCCTGTTCCCTGCTGAGGATAACGATAATAACGCATAATCTGTGTAGCGGCCGTAGCAACACATCCTACATAATAATGCTTTGTCTGACCATCCGAATAATATGTAGGACACATCTCGTTGAACGGGAAATCTTGTCCCCATAGGATGTCGCCAAGCAAAGGTTCTACCACAACAGTACCGTTACCAGTATTAGCATAAGCCGGTTTAGCGGAAGAATCTTTTTTCGCACAGTTTTCCACATAAAGCTCGTTGAGACGCAACCACTCCGCCATATTTGAAGGAATGTTGTTCGGATCGAGCTCTCCCTTATCTGAATAACCAAGCACCGGCTCGGCATTATCGTCGCCAGAGACAATGACAAAGCCTTCGTTCTTGCCGACATTGAATATATAATAAGGTGCAACATCGTTCGTTCCACCCTTTACTGCACTCTTACGAGGTAAACAGGTAAGCGACGCAGACTTGCTGCATCGCTTACTCATAAAACCTCTCGCAATGTTCTCGGCCGCACTCTTTGTTATCGGTCTGGCACCGACATAAAGGAAAGAGAGCAGACTGAGAATCCATAGGAGATTATATCTTTTCATAATTACCTTTATTTACATTAACGAACAAGTACTTTCGCACTCTTTGCGCCTACCTTGACAATGTTAAGTCCAGAAGAAACACTGATATGGTTTGCACCCTGACGTCCGGAAACTGAAGCCGTCTGCTGGCCGGCTGCATTGTAAACATTAATAACCGCATCTGCAGCAAGCTCAACAACAACGCCACCATTTTCTGCATAAACCTTCAGATTATCTGTTGTTTCCTGAACACCGTCTATTGACGATGAAGTGAGTTTTACATTAACCACGTCTGACGGAGCTGATGGCATATAATCAATCTCGCCATCCACAACAGTACGTGCATATGCAACAACCTGATAAGAATAGCTTACGCTTTCAGTCAACGGAACTTCGAATGTTGTAGATGTTACATTTTCAAGCTCACGGTCTTCAACTACTGAAGAATAAACGTCGCCTTCTGAAAGAACCTGCGAAACAGTGATATAATCTACAAAGAGTTTTTTGTTTCCATTGTAATATACCTCAACATATGTTCCTTCGGTTCCATTTGTAAATTCTAAAGTATAATCCTTGAAGTTCTTAGCAAGAACAACAGTCTTTGTCTCTACAGGCTCTTCCGAGTCGCCATTGTAAATACGAATCTCAACATTTGTTCCCTCATAGTATGTTCCGAAAGATCCTTCTGCCATATTCAACGCAACGGTGAATTTGCCTCCGTCATGAGAAAGATTCAGTGCTGGTGTCTTGATGAATCCTCCATTATCGCTGTATGGAGAAATTCCCATATATCCTTTAGCCACACACTCCATATATGTAGACCATCCGGGAACTTTTGTATAAGAGTCAATATCGCTGCTTGAGATAAAATCGACATTGGTGAGAGTTCCTTTATCGACCTTTGAGAAGTCTTCGTCAAGAATGTTTACAGACTTGCTTTCGGTCAAAGTCTCGATACGAGTGAGCTGAACCATATAACGGGTTGCCTTGGCAACAGCCTCCCAATTAGCAGTGAAACCTGTTTCCGTCACATTCGTAGCCGGCAGAGCCTTTGGAGCGTCAACACTTTCGAGAACCTCAACCACCTCAATCTCATTAGAATAATCAGAAACAGTCTCGCCCTTCTTAGCACGTACTGTATAATAATAAACATTTCCGGCAACAAGTCCTTCTACAAGTGCGGAAGTGCCCGTTTCCTCACGATCTTTCACGAGATAATCCTTCACTCCATCAACACCTTTTGTGTATACGTCAAGGAGATAAGTAGCGCCGCTGACACTCTTCCATCTTGCTGTAAAACTTGTTTCGTCAGCAGCAAGTGGCTGAAGGGCCTCCGGTGCAGCAACAAGATCGTCTGAAGCTATCACTTTCACATTATCAATAAGTATGCCTTCTGCAGCAAGATAAGGATTGAATTCCAGGCTGTTGGTAGGAGATGCGTTCTCGAATATAGCCGTCATGGTATGCCATTCACTGTCATACACAAGAAAAGTCTCTGACTTGCTGTAACCAAGCTTCAACACAACACCGCCTCCATAATCGGCAAGGCTCCTCACATCGAATGTTACCTTTATGTTGGAAGTCTTGCTCATGTTTCTCATGTAAGGAGTTGTCAGCTTTCCGCCATCAGCAACCTTGAGCATTCCACCGGCTTCATATACCTTAGAACCATTCCAACCGATGGTTTTATATAGTTTTCCTGAATATCCGGAGATATCTGTCGTAGCCGGCTTCGATTCACTACCCTCAGTAAAAGCGCTGAAATTCTCATCTATCACAACCTCTTCCTGTGCATAAAGATCAACACACATAAATGACATCAGCGTCAACAACAAAAACAAAAGTAAGTTTTTTTTCATAATAATTTCATCATTGATAGGTTTGACAATATATATAATAACAAAATGCCAAGCAAATATGCCACAAAGATACATTAAATATATTATATTACAAAGCTGTGATATACATATTTTATACATGATTTATGCAAAACAATAGTACTGTCCATGTTCTTACAATCATTGCATGTTATGGTTTATAACAATATATTCTCATTATTTAACTGCTTTTTAGGCTTCAGGAGTTTGCGTATTACAGCCATTTTAACTATGTTTGCCAAGAGAAAAATCATAAAACAAAAATATGAAAAAAACTATAGCTTTACTTGCCGCTTTAGCAGGACTGGTAGTTGGAGGATGCAGTATAAAATCTATAAAAACATCCGGATACCGTAATGTAACAACCGATGTGTTTGAGTCTCAGATAAAATCAGAGAATGTCCAGATACTTGATGTAAGGACCAAAAAAGAATTTGACGAAGGACATCTGGCCGAAGCAAAACAAATAGATATAAAAAATGAAGATTTTATGAAAACGGCGAAAACCGTTCTGGATAAATCAAAGACAATAGCTGTTTACTGCAGAAGCGGCAAACGAAGCGCCGATGCCGCAAAACAACTTTCAGATGCCGGATATAAAGTGATAAACATGAAAGGCGGTATTCTGAAATGGGAAAGCGAGAAGAAACCTATCGTGAAATAACACGAGTCTGACATAAGACTGAGACAGCAGTTACGGCTTTTCAAGCCGCAGAATGTTTTACACGATACGGAAAAGGCTTTTTGAGCCTGCGAAATGAGCCATTTGAGCCTGCGAAACAGTCCATTTTAGGACATGAAATGGGCCATTTCAGACCACAATATGGGCTGTTTCATAACACGATATTGGTTTTATCGCAGTGTGCAAAGAATATGTCTGACAAACAAGCCGATATCGGACGCAAATTCAAATAAGGAAAACAAGAATTTGAAACGGTGAGATACAGCCTTTTCAGGCGAACATATATGTAATTACATATTCGTCGGCAATCTTGTAGAATACTGCGGACGTGGTGTTTTCCCTAAGGTTGTCGGCAAACACCTTACCTTCTGAAGAAAGTTCGAATGGATGCAGTCTCATTTCATAATATCCGAGTTTCTGTTCAGAAAAGTATTTGTATAAGGTTTCCTTCACACACCAATGAACAAGCCGGCTTAATGTGCACAATGCTGTTTCGTCATCACGAATGAACCTTTCTGCTATGCGGTCCACGCGATCGTTGATATACTCAATGTCGACAGAAACATTTTTTGTATGCGACATTATCAATGTGGCATACCCGTTTGTATGACTTACACCGACATTTATATCAGCACCTTTTATAATAGGCCGGCCTTCCGGAGTATGGTCTATGAACAAACCGGGGTCTGATGTCATGGCATGTAAAAGAGAATGTACGGAAACTATCTCTGCACGTCTTCTCAAACTACCGCAGGACATAACTGCGGATTTAAGAAAAGGATTGGCATCAAGTTCACATAATTCAGAATCCTGCTCTTCTATTTTCCAAAGACCAAGCTGAACGTCAGCATCTATTTTTTCTACGGAAACAAGAGGCATTCGACAATTATATTAGGATTTGACTAAAGGAGAATTCGCAACAACCTTGACTTTGCTTATTCTCCGGCCTTCAATACCGATTATCTCAAAAAGATAGTTTTTATATTCTATCTTTTCATGCATGCTCAGGAAGTCGCCTTTAATCTCAAGCAACATTCCGGCAAGCGTATCGGCTTCGCCTTCGACATCAGCGAAAACATCATCTTCGGCATTGATTATTCTATAGAAATCTGTAAGAAGTGTCTTGCCTTCAAATATATAAGTATTATAATTTATCTTTGAATATGTACTGCCTTCATCGTCAAACTCGTCATTAATCTCACCGACAATTTCCTCAAGAATGTCTTCAAGTGTGACAAGACCGCTGGTACCACCAAATTCGTCAACGACAATGGCTATATGCATTTTGTTCTTTTGGAACTCACGCAACAGATCGTCTATCTTTTTTGTTTCAGGAACGAAATAAGGCGGACGGATGAGGCTCTGCCATCTGAACGTGGAATGCTTAGACAGATGCGGCAGCAGGTCTTTTATATAAAGAATACCTTTTATGTTGTCAGAAGAGCCCTGATATACCGGAATTCGACTATAATTATTGTCAACAATGCATTTCAGAACATCGGCGTAACTGCTTTCTATATCAATATCGACAATATCCTGACGTACAGTCATAATCTCCTTGGCAGTTTCGTCTCCAAAGCGTATTATACCCTGGAGCATGCTCTGTTCATCCTTTATATCTTCCGTATCAGTAAGTTCAAGGGCCTGCTCGAGTTCATTTACACTTAATACATGATTCTCTTTCTGAACAACTTTTTCTGCAAGCATACCGCTACGCAGAAGTATGTTCTCGACGGGCCAGAAAAGTTTTCTGAAAAACAAGATTCCTCTTACTGTTCTGCGGCAGAATCGGAGCGGATTCTGACGGCTGTACACCTTAGGCATTATCTCTCCGAAAAGAAGCAGCAGGAATGTGAGCAATACGGTGATACAAAGGAACTGAAGCCAATAAGCCTTAGGTCCAAAATCGATTATTGAGGCAAATATATAATTGCAGAGCATTATTATCATCACATTGACAAAATTATTCGTTATAAGAATAGTTGCCAATGTACGCTCGCTATCGTCAAGCAATGATTTTATCTTCTGGTCGGCCTCTGTTTTTCCTGCACTTACTTCTGATATCTCAGAAGGCAGCAAGCTGAAAAAAGCTATTTCAGAACCGCTCGCAAAACCGGAGATGAACAATAAGAAAAACGCTAATAGAAGCGCAATAACAACTCCTAAGGTAGGAGATATAAAATGAATGTCAGATAAAGACTCTACTATCGGTAACGTGTCCAAAACAATCAACAAAATTAAAATGGTTCATCATCTGATGTCTTCCTGTCATCAGCACCGGATGATAGCTTATAATCAGAAGTCACAGATGTGGTACTGCGCGTGGAAAGAATCTCCATATTCTCACCATATATCTCCGTAACAAAACGACGGACTCCTCTCTGATCATCATATACACGATAACGTATGCGTCCCTCAATATAGAGTTTGTCGCCTTTGTGCACATATTTCTCAGCTATTTTGGCAAGTCCTTTCCACAAAACAATATTATGCCAATCAGTATGCTCCGGTACGCGTGTTCCGTTCTGCAAAGTATACGAACGCTCTGACGTTGCAAGACGGAATTGAGCAACAGCCAGATCCGCATCGTAATAACGAACCTCAGGCTCATTGCCGACATTACCTATAAGCATCACCTTGTTCATAATATTATATAGAAGAGAAGATAATCTGGGATTATTTTATTTCCACATTCCAAGATACTTGTAGTGGAAGTTCTTTCCTTTAGCAGATGGAAATTGTGAACGGCTGTCAACACGTCCTTTCAGATGTTCCACTATTCTATTATAACAATCCAAACCAGACATTGCCTTGCACTGTACAACAAAATGTGTATCACGATATTCGTGCTTTCCTGTCGACGGAATCATAACCACCCTCTTGAAATCAAGAGAACCTTCATACCATCCCGGTCTTTCTTCATTCAAACGTGTAACAACAGTTGCCGCAAGATCGCGTTTATCCATCATCTGGCTGCCTGCAGGAACCGGATGAAGAGCTTTTTTCTGCTTGAAATCAAGCATTGTAGCTGCAGTTGTCTTTATTATGATAAAATATACGCGCTGTCTAACCTTATATCTTTTAGGATAATAGACATCGCTTGCAACATAATCACGGATGTCCGCCTCCAGTCCAGAATTCATTCCAATCTCTTGAATAGAACGCAAAAAAGCGATTGCATCATCTACATTCGTGACTAAAGTTTCTTTATCAAAATATCTTAAGTATAAATTCATCGGATTGTTATGTTTCTCTGAGAAAAAAGAGCGGAAAACGGGACTCGAACCCGCGACCCCGACCTTGGCAAGGTCGTGCTCTACCAACTGAGCTATTTCCGCAACATTTCTTTTTACAGAAGCATTTCTCTAAATGCGGTTGCAAAGGTAATGCTTTTTTTTGAACCTACAAATTTTTCTTGCGTTTTTTTTCAAAAATGATATAAATTTCTAATCCATCCGACTAAAATAGTCCTCAAAAGTGTATTCACGGAGTATTTCCAACTCATTATTGTCCTGATGAACCAATCCGATTGCAGGGTGACTGATTCCATTAAATGTGCAAGTCTTGACCGTTGTATAATGGATCATATCCTCAAATATGACATTATCTCTGACGTTCAATTCTTTATCAAATCGCCAGCTTGACAAGAAATCACCAGAAAGGCAACTGTTTCCTCCCAACCGATAAATATGCGACTTTTCATTTTCTGAATGAACAGAACCTTCCTCATTCACCACTTCAGCACCCCTCACAGCCGGCATATACGGCATCTCAAGACAGTCGGGCATATGACAAGTGAAACTTACATTAAGAATTGCTGTGCGAATACCATGATCCTCGACAATGTCTACAACCTGTGAGACAAGCGGACCTGTTTGCCATGCAAAGGCACTTCCTGGTTCCAATATAACCTTAAGATGAGGATATCTGTGACGGAAATCCTGCAATATGTTTATAAGAAGGTCCACATCATAATCATTCCGGGTTATCAGATGACCACCACCAAAATTAATCCACTTCAATTGTCCAAACCATTTGGAAAATTTTTCTTCTATATGAGAAAGCGTACGCTGAAAAACATCTGCCCCATTCTCACAATGGCAATGACAGTGAAAACCTTCTATGTATGAAGGGAGAGTCTCCGGCAAATTATCAGAATTTACGCCAAAACGGGTCCCTGGAGCACAAGGATTATACAAATCTGTTGAAATCTCTGAATATTCAGGATTCACACGTAATCCGATACTTATATCAGGATTCGTGTTTTTTACCCTGCTGGCAAAACGCTCATACTGAGACAAAGAATTAAATGTAAGATGACTCGAGCAAGACGCTATCTCATCTATTTCATAAGATGTATACGCAGGAGAATACGTATGGGCAGGCCGGCCGAACTTATCAAACGCCAAACGTGCCTCAGAAAGCGAACTTGCCGTTGTTGCATTGATATATTCACGAAAAACAGGAAAAGTCTTCCATAGAGCATATGCTTTGAAGGCAAGAATAATTTCAACACCGGCTGTATCTGCGACATGTTTTATCAAAGACAGATTTTTACGCAACAATTTCTCCTCCAACACATACATTGGTCTATGTATTTCCTTAAACGTATTTACATCAACTTTCATATATTCGTTTATTTTCAATTCACTAAGTTATCACCATGATATCCGCAAAACGGACAACTCTTTTTTACAAATATAAGACATAGACATTCAAGATGCCTATGTCTCCTAATATATTATATTCATGTGTTCGGTATCGCATTAAAAAAATACGTGTTACACGAAACACAATAAAATCTGTTTTTACAAATCAAATACAATTGGCATATCACAAATTAACAACCAGACTGTAACAGAGAATAAATCCAATTGTGCCCCATATTGCGGTATTCAGAATTGCATATTGCCTAGAAACGCCTGTTGTATAAAAATTCACCGTACACACCTTGAAAAGACAACGAGTGTAAGCATAACGCACAAGATAATACACTCCGCCGCCGATATTTACTCCAAGAAGTCCTCCAAAGAAAACATCTCCCGGATAATGTACGCCAAGATAAATGCGTGAATAGCACATACATATTGCCCACAAAATCAATGTAAGCACCATCTTTTTCTTTCTGAAAACCAAAGACAGATAGGTAACCACACCAATGGCATTAGCCGCATGGCTCGATACAAAGCCGTACATTCCACTCTTATATCCATTCACATAATGAAGCAAGTCACATATTGCCGGGCTATGCGAAGGACGGAGTCTGCAAAAATAAGGTTTTATTACGGAAGAAGAAATCTTGTCACACAATATTACTATGAGAACCAAACTCAATATAATAAAGAGCGCTTCATACCATTTCACTTTAAAATGGAAAAAAGAATACAGTAGCGCAACAATCAATGATATTGAAGAATATTTTGAAGAAAGCATGTACCAAAAAGCATCGGCAACACGCCCTCCGTCATGATTAAGTGTCACCATCAACTGCTTGTCAAACAAATCCATTATTCTTACAACTGGAGCCATTCCAGGAATGTGATACAGCAAGAATGCCGCTACCAGAAAAATTGCAAGAACACAAACAAGCCTTATCATAAACAGGTCCCAGGCTCTTGCTGAAATGTTAAAATCCAAAAGGACTATCCTCCGAAGGCATGAGGACAAATTCTTCATAGTCAAGTTATTAATTGCAATCATGTTTTATATTAGCAATAACGTCAAAGCATTATCTTTATTGTATAAAAGTCCGAAAAAATATTACTTATTTTACATTGATAACAATTGTTCCTCTTCCACATCACAACCAAAGAAGCCCATTTCTTTCGAGTGCTCCTTATCAAAAGCATAATAAACAACTTCCGCCTCAACGCAAGTTTTTCCCTTACCATCTTCCACCGAAACAGAAATGATCCAATAGTTACGTTTTTGCCCTGTTATTCTGGCACGAACTGTTATCTGCGGTTCATCCAGCATTACCGGAGCAAGATATTTTAAATTCATACGTGATGTCATGCCGGAGGTTTGCAACTTGCGCATGACCACCCATCCTGCAGTTTCATCTATCATTGTTGCAAGAATACCGCCATGCATGACACCGGTCCATCCCTGGAAATGATCATGGGGATGCCAATATGAAATCACATCATCTCCATCTTCAAAAAACTCCATGTGCAATCCAAAAGGATTGTCAGGTGAACATCCAAAACAATTATACCCATCCTTGCCGACAAACGGATTCTTGATTTTTCTCATAATTTATGTGTATGTATCAGAAGCTCATCATGAAACTGAAGCGCACACCATTCTTCTTCACACCCGGCATATCTGTATATGTCAGACGACGTACATAATCGACTCCGAAAAACTTGAAAATATTGTGCACACCCACAACAACTTCCCAATATGGCTTATTCTTATCCATGATACCTGCACCTTCCGGGAACCGGAACAGCAAATTGTCCATACTGTTGCGTTCAAGGAACGGATTGTTCTTATCTGTAACCATTCCCCACATACCCTTGACCGCAATATATTCACGCCACTTCAACTTTTTGACGAGAGGGATTCTATTAAGCAGTTTTCCGTTCATATCCCATGCCACAGACCAGAAAGCATATCTGTCACTCAGGAATTCCATATTCCTCATCATATTAAACGTGCTCTCATGTTCGAAATACGACAAGTTTACGGGAGGCATTATCAACAGTGGGAAAGGAACCTTGTCCCATTGAATGCCGCCATTAAGATGAGTGTCAACATATCCCCAACTTCCAAGCCAAAATCTTTTATAAATACCCATTTCTGTAAAGTTGAGTCTATACTGTCCACCTAGGAAGTTCTTCAATCCAACCGTATGACTGAGTGTGAATTCCGGAGAATCAAGATTTACAGGCCAGCGATGCTGTTTTGTGTTGATAAACGTCTGACCCGGACAATATTTCATGCCGAACTTAAACTCCGTAGTACGTATTTTACGAACAAGATCCTTTACTTCCTCGCCATTCTCATTTATCTGTGGAGATGTCATACGTTCAAACACCAGATCACCAGTAGGTTCATTACTTTCCGTCTTAATTGACGTATCTATACTGAATCCCCAGTCCGTTTCATACACAAAGCTCAACTTCTGTCTATTATAGAAATACATTTGTTCAACCTTCTGTGTACGGAAAGCCATGAACATATTATCCTTATTGTGCAGAAGGAACTTATCAGAAGGAGACATCACATCGTAAGCAGTCTCGAATATTATATTACGCTGCGGGAACTCAAAGGGAACATTCTTCTTTTTGTTCAGACTGTATGTTATTTCCGTGCCATAATAATGCTTGTGGGAATCCATACCATAGGCATAATATCCGTTCCAAAACAGATGCTTATTGAGATTTTCTGTCGTACGGCCACTCACTCTGAACCTGAAACCATCAACAAAATTCTTTGACACGATAGTATTCACCGGTCCGAAATCAAACTTACTTTTTGTTCGCGATGTTCCGGTTTCCACATAGTTTTCCAGGAATGCCCTCACGCCGAATATTATCCACTTATAGTTTTTCGACTGCTCCATCCTGTGAATGAATCCGTTCATAGACGACTCACTCTTGGTCAGACCGACAGCCCTGTATTGGTTCCAAAAAGCCTCATCACGTATCATAGCGTCTGCCTCGTGCCTTACTTTGGCTTTACCTTTGAATAGTTTGCTCGGCAAATCATCAAACGCATAATCACTAAGACGTGTTGTTCTCGTAACCAACATTTTGCCAAGCAAATCATTGACTCTAAGCTCAACCATCATATCATCAACAGTAAGCACCCACTCACCGTTAGGAAGTTTGGTATATTCCTGCTCAATCTTCATATTGTCAACAAAATTGACAATACTACTCTTAGGCAAAGTCAAAGAACACCGCTTCACATGCAATGTCGAATCCGCAAGCACATAAAGTTCACCTCTGAACCCGAAGTCCTGCTGATTGTTCGGCAAGAATTGCAGATGATAACAAAGATCACGATCTACATATACAGTATCTTCAATATAAAATCTGTAGAAAGAAATTGCAGTCTCTCCAATAGGGCTTGTGAACTGATACTGCAAAAGTCGCACATGATCATCATATATATCAACGTCCGTAAAGACTTCCTTAAGCATCGTGTTCAAAATCTCTCCTGTCTGCAACACATTATTAATACCGTCCGAACGTTGTCCCTTTATAATATCCTTCTCCACCTTCGGATCTTTTCTGTAAATATGTTGTGTCACAGTTTCATCCACAGATATAGGCAATATCAGTTTATTATTATACGGACTGGTTTCAATCTGGTCTGCCAGCCACGACTGCTTCTTGAATATGCCTTTATCCAGATCCTCTGGTTTTATGTCATTTACGGAGAATGTTATTTTCTGATATTTATTGTACTGATAATAGTCATGATTATCAAGGTGTGTCCTTTTTTTTGCGGCAATGACACGCTTCATAAGTTCCACCGCAGGATTGTTCTTACGCGAATACCTGTCACGCTTGCTTTTGATGACAACCTCACTCAAATTCTTAGAGTCTTCCTTAAGCACAATCTTCATATACGACGGAGTATCCTGCGACACCTTAACTGTCTGCGACTTAAATCCCACCGAACTGAACGTAAGAGTCCACCCCTCATGACGTTCTATGGAGAATTTTCCATTAATATCACTTACAACAGCAACATGATGTCCTTTATATATGGCACTCGCATTGGGGATGGCGTATCCATCCTCATCCACGATCTCACCCGTTATTTGCGCCATGGCAGACACTGCCACAAATAAAAACACAAATAAATTACAAAAAAATCTTTTCACCCTGATATAATTACTCAAAAAATGCTGTTGCAAAGTTATATATAGATATTAAAAAAAACAAGAAAACTTTTTGCTTTTTAATATTTTTCTACTAATTTTGCAGCATTGTATGAAGGAACTGCCACTTTTACCGACAATTATCGGCACAGGCTTTGGCAGCGGGTTCTGGCCATGGGGGCCTGGAACTGCGGGTGCATTGACAGGCATGCTTATATGGTATGCCCTTTCTTTTGTGCATAATTCCACATTCCTTTTTGCCACAACTCTTTCATGCGTAATTATTTTCACCATATTAGGCACATGGGCGACAAAGCGCCTTTCGCCATTTTGGGGATCAGATCCTAAAAAAGTTGTCATCGACGAAATTGTTGGAGTATGGATTCCACTGCTTGCCGTTCCAGCATCAGACATATGGCTTGCACTGGCTTCATTTGTACTTTTCCGTTTCTTTGACATACTCAAACCACTCGGCATCAGAAGGCTCGACAGACACAAAGGAGCTTTCTTTGTCATGGCCGACGACATCCTGGCCGGCATCTACAGTCTTATAATCATCGTTGTAGTGCAATGGATAATTTAAAGACGAAACTTATAACTTTCTGCAAGGCACAATGTTCAGCATGGATAGCATCCGCCATAGACTTCGGCACCACAATTATATTTGCCCACGTCTTTGGCCTGTGGTACGGCTATTCCACATTTATCGGTGCGCTGAGCGGTGGTATCGCCAATTGCCTGATCAACTACAGATGGGTGTTCCATGCATACGACGTGAAAAAAAAAAGTATCGCCATACGCTATCTGCTTGTATGGAGTGGAAGCATCCTGCTCAACACGTATGGTACATACATACTAACAGAATTGTCCGACCAGTACTTCATGTTCTCTAAAATCATCATTTCTATCATAGTAGCAATATTCTGGAACTACCAGATGCAGTATAGATTCGTATTCAATTCAAAAAACAAATAACAATAAAAATTCAAGTCATGAACTATCGTGATTTTCTGCAAAAGATAATATATGTTATTATAAACCCCGTTATCAAAGGAATGATCAAGATTGGTTTCACACCTAATCTTGTGACAACAACCGGATTTGTACTTAACCTCGTAGCTGCAGGAATGTTTCTTTATGCAGCCAACGAATTTACGGACAGTACAGCTATTGTAGGATGGAGCGGTGGCGTAATCCTGTTTGCCGGACTATTCGACATGATGGACGGCCGTCTGGCACGCATGGGCAACATGTCGTCCAAATTCGGAGCACTATGGGATTCGACTCTCGACCGCTACAGCGAATTGTTTACTCTTTTCGGTGTGGCCATGTATCTCATTCTCAACGGATGGATTATCAGTGGCATTGTAACATTCTTTGCGATGGTAGGATCTGTGATGGTGAGCTATGTCAGAGCACGTGCAGAAGGACTTGGCATTGAATGCAAGGTAGGTCTCATGCAACGTCCTGAGCGTGTCGTACTGACAAGCCTCGGAGCAATATTATGCGGAATCTTCGACAACATCTGGTTCTTAGTGGTACCAATCATCATAATCGCCATACTTGCCAACATCACCGCATTCTGGCGCATCGGTCACTGCTACAAAGTATTGAGCAAAAGCGAAAAGAAATAGCCGATGTTCAGCTTTTACATTATTATATTATATACAGTACTTGCAATACTGAAACCCACACGTAAAGTTGCATTCGCACTTACTCCGTGGCTCATATTCGCATGTTCATACGACTGGATGCGGCTTCTGCCAAACTATGAGGTCAATCCCATCGATGTGAAAGGTCTGTACGACACTGAAAAGATGCTGTTCGGCATCACAGCAAACGGCAGTACGCTGATTCCCTGTGAACATTTTGCAATACATCACTGTTCCTTTGCCGATATCATGGCAGGACTGTTCTATCTTTGCTGGGTGCCGGTGCCGCTGGCATTCGGACTGTATCTTTATCTGAAAGGTGATTACAAAAATTATCTGCATTTTTCATTGGCATTTCTTTTTGTAAACCTACTTGGCTTCTGTGGCTATTACATACATCCCGCAGCACCACCATGGTATGCCATGAACTACGGTTTTGAACCGATACTCAATACACCGGGCAACGTAGCCGGACTAGGCCGTTTCGATCAGCTGACAGGCATACCCGTATTTCATGCACTTTACGGCAAGAATGCAAATGTGTTCGCAGCAGTACCGTCTCTACATGCAGCATATATGCTTATCACCACCATATATGCCGTCAGAAGCCGCCAGCATCATGCCACCACAGCCATTTTTGCATTCATCTGCGCAGGCATATGGTGGACAGCCGTTTACAGCGGCCATCACTACATCATTGATGTGACACTCGGCATAGCAACAACAATCGTCGGCATACTGCTGCTCGAAAAAGTTATCATGCGTGTACCGGCCGTCAATCGGCTTATGAACCGATACACATCGGCCATAACCATCAGCCGGCACACACATGACTGAAAAAGTTAACGGCTGAATTTCAGTTCGTCAGTATTAATATTGCCTGTTCCCTTTTTGTTCTGCAACAAGCTTCTGGCAGTACCTCTTAAAGTCATGTTACCAACTCCCATAAGTTCACATTCCACATGATTGCAATCCTCCAATGTTGCATTCATGTCGCCCACTCCCATAAGTCTGAATCGCGAATCCGTGAACTTATACTGCCGCACGTTTACGTTTCCGGCACCAAGAAGCGAGACATATGAAGTAACGCCACGCACTGAATCGATATCTATATTGCCACTTCCTTCAAGGGCCACCGCCAGATTGTCACACACCACCCGACCGAACGAGACATTGCCCGAGCCTGTCAGTCTAACTCTCAACGTATCTGTATCAACCGGCTTTAAAACCTTGAACGTTCCGGAACTTTTAAACATGACATCCGTCAGATCCGGCGAATAGACATATACATCCAATCCCGACATATCATTACCGGACAACAGGTTTCTGCGAAACATTTTCGGTCGTATAACAAGTTTGTTTCCATCATGCACCGTAACAATGTCCGACACGGCATCCACCGCGTCACCTTCCGCATGAACCCTGACACACAACGAATCAGACTGCACATAATAAACGTTACAGGGAGCCTCCACCTCTATCTGTGAGAAATATCTCACCTTACGCTCCACGGCTATTCTTCTTTCACTTTTGCCATTGCGCTTCATTCCTCCACAAGAAATGCAGACAAAGCATACACAAAGAACTAACACTCCATACAATGTTGATATTCTGTTCATTTCACTGATATTTGTATTTTCTTTTGGTTTGACGCTGATTTCGTACAGAAAGTTGCACCAATGCACACAATAATATAATATAAAAGTGCGGGCATAGTATAATTATGCCTGGTTCACAGCATATCATGACCAAAAATTATTACCTTTGCACACATTATGGAAATAAATACACTTACACAAGGTGAACTGGAAACATTGCTCCAGCACACCGAATGTTCGCAACACATTGTCATATGCACCCACAAGTCGCCGGACGGCGACGCACTTGGAGCCTCGCTGGCATGGCTTGAATTTCTGAACAACAGAGGCAAGACGGCCGATATAGTTATCCCGGACGCATATCCGGATTTTCTTCAGTGGCTCCCCAATTCTGAAAAAATCATACGCTACGACAAGCACAAAGAAAGAGCCGAGAGACTTTTAGGCAATGCCGACCTCATTTTCTGTCTTGACTTCAACGGTTTCGGTCGCGTTGACGAGATGGAATATGCACTTGCCGGCTCACCCGCCAAGAAAATAATGATCGACCATCACATAGGTCCTCAGATGGACACCGTGCTCACTGTGTCACGTCCTGAGATGAGCAGCACATGCGAACTTGTGTTCCGCATAATGTATCAGAGCGGCGACTTCGAGAAGATGACAAGAAAATGCGCGGCATGTATATATTGCGGCATGATGACCGACACTGGAGGATTCACATACAATTCCAACAATCCGGAAATATTCTTCATCATAAGCGAACTGCTCACAAAAGGAATAAACAAGGACAAGATATACCGCAACGTGTTCAACAACTACAGCTCTTGGGCAATACGTCTGCGCGGATATATAATGTATCACAAGCTAAACGTGCTCAACGACTACAACGCCTCATACTTCTCCATATCCCGACAGACCATGAAGGATTTCCACTTCATCAAGGGTGATGCCGAAGGACTCGTGAACGAACCTCTGAAGATAAAAGGCATGAAACTATCGATTTCGTTAAGAGAGGACGACCGCAAGGACAACCTTATCTGGCTAAGCCTGCGCTCTGTGGACGACTTTGCATGCAATGCGATGGCTGCCGAATTCTTCAACGGCGGCGGTCATCTCAATGCTAGCGGCGGAAGACTGGAATGTTCGCTCGAAGAAGCCGAGGAGATTGTACGAAAAGCAATCATGCACTACGGCGACAAACTGAAATGACAAAACGAAGCCCGGCCCTGCTGCAACAGTGAGGATAATGATTATATATAATACTTAAATTATCTATATTCAAAAATATAATCTCACATTATTTTTATAACTTTGCACAGAATACATATATCATAATATGCAGAATCATGCCCTGGCCCGGAAGGTCATGGACAACATGAAAATGCTTAAACTGAAAACAAAATACTCTAAAACAGATATGGGAAAGATAAAATTCGCATTACTTGCATTCGCAGCATTGTTCACACTTATGGCGTGTGACGACACAGAGTCGTACGCAGACAAGAAAAAGAAAGAACGTTCGGCCATAAGAAGCTACATTGCAAAAGAAAACATAAAGGTGATTTCGGAAAAAGAATTCCACGCACAGGATTCAACCACCGACGTATCCAAAAACGAATACGTACTCTTCGAGACCACCGGTGTGTACATGCAGATAATACGTGAAGGATGCGGCGAGAAACTCAAGGACGGCGAAACGGCGACCATATTATGCCGCTTCAGCGAGCGCAATCTGCTGACAGACTCTCTCCAGCTTACAAACGACATTCTCGGACTTGCCGCACAGGTGGACAAAATGAGTGTGAAGAACACATCCGGTACATTCAGAGCATCATTCATCGAAGGTGCAAGCGTGATGTATTCAATATACGGCAGTGCTTCCGTCCCCGCCGGATGGCTCGCACCGCTCACATACATCAAGATAGGACGTCCGGCAAAACCGGGTGAGGAGATTGCAAAAGTGAAACTCATTGTTCCTCACACACAAGGCCATCAGTATGCTTCATCGGGTGTTTATCCGTGCTTATACGAAATAACATATCAAAGAGGATATTAAAATTATGACACTCATAAAATCAATATCAGGAATACGCGGCACCATCGGAGGCCGTACCGGCGACACACTGAACCCGCTGGACATCGTGAAATTCACATCGGCATACGCCACATTCATGAAGCGTAACGCCAAATCGGGCAGTGGCAAGATTGTTGTCGGACGTGACGCCAGAATATCCGGCGAAATGGTAAAGGACATTGTATGCGGCACACTTCTGGGTATGGGTTACGACGTAGTGAACATAGGACTGGCCACAACACCTACCACTGAGCTGGCAGTAACAATGCTGAAGGCCGACGGAGGTATAATCATCACAGCCAGCCACAATCCGAGACAGTGGAACGCCCTGAAACTTCTCAACTCACATGGAGAGTTTCTCACAAAGGACGACGGCAACGAAGTTCTGAGAATAGCTGAAGCAGAAGACTTCGAATATGCCGACGTCGACACAATGGGACATTATACGGAGGACAATTCTTTCAACCAGCGCCATATAGACAGTGTGCTTGCACTCCAGTTGGTTGACACCGAAGCCATACGCAACGCTCATTTCAGAGTATGCGCCGACACCATCAACAGCGTAGGAGGCATCATCCTGCCACAGCTTTTCGGAGCACTGGGAGTGGAATACCACATACTCAACGGCGAGGCAAACGGCGATTTCGCCCACAATCCGGAACCGCTTGAGAAGAATCTCGGCGACATCATGTCGCTCACACGCGACGGCCAATACGATCTTGGCATTGTTGTCGATCCCGACGTAGACCGTCTGGCATTCATCTGCGAGGACGGCAGAATGTTCGGAGAGGAATACACACTGGTGAGTGTAGCCGACTACGTGCTCTCCCACACACCGGGCAACACTGTGTCAAACCTCAGTTCAACACGCGCACTGCACGACGTGACCGAACAATACGGAGGACAATACACAGCATCGGCCGTAGGCGAAGTGAACGTTACAACAATGATGAAGAACACCGGAGCCGTGATCGGAGGCGAAGGCAACGGCGGAGTGATCTATCCGGAGAGCCACTACGGCCGTGACGCCCTTGTAGGAATAGCTCTGTTCCTGTCGAACCTGGCACACAAAAAATGCAAGGCAAGCGAACTGAAGGCCACCTATCCGGAATACTTCATTGCGAAAAACCGCATAGACCTGACACCGGAAACTGACATCGACGCAATACTCGAGAAAGTGAAAGAGATGTACGCCAACGAGAAAATAACCGATATCGACGGCGTGAAGATCGATTTCAAAGACAAGTGGGTGCACCTGCGTAAATCGAACACAGAGCCTATCATAAGAGTATATAGCGAGGCACACACAATGGAAGAGGCCGACGAACTCGGCAAAACACTCATGCAGGTTGTTTACGACATGCAGAAAAAATAAACAACATAATAACAACAGACATATAAGGACGGCGGTTGCATGACTTGATTGCAGCCGCTGTCTTTTTATATTACGCTCTGTGAAGCATAGCGGACATGAGTTTCCGACAAAGACAACTGCCGTGATTCCAAGGCCACGCGAAGAAGCCTTGACTGCCGTGCAGCAGTAGTCCGGATAAATGATTATAATGAACTAAAATCGCGAAAAACCAATTCTCTACCCCACTTAAAAATCAAATATTTTCAACAAAAAAAATTTTCTTCGCGTACAGCCCGGATATTGAAAGATAAACCAACCCCTTAATAATCAGACACTTAAACAATACGTCACTATTTCAAGTATCATATCTTGGTCCGAAAGAGCCCGAATCGCACTGCGATCAAGCCTATATCAGGGCATGATAAAGTTCATTTCGACCTCCGAAACCAACCATATCGGAACGCGAAAGAGTGCTTATCAGAAATTAATCAGGAATAAAACAGAATGCGAAGTTCGCAGACCTGTCCGATAATCCACGTTTCATGGGCTGTCGGATTTCCAGAATTCAAAAAATGAAATGTTAAATTCAAAAAATTATTTAACTTAATAACTCCCGCGAATTTAACATTTACACACTGCGTCAATACAGCCATGATGATGTGTCTTCAAGACAATACCGCGCCTTTACAAACACGCCACATATCCATAAAAATACTGACATCACGAAAAAACAAACACCCGCCATCACCATACTCACAACCCCGTCACATTCCTCAACCTGATTCACAGCCATGCACCTTCAGCACCAATAAAAAACAGCTTTAATATTTGGTCTTTAGAAAAAAATGAATTACCTTTGCACTTGATACGACGATCACGTCATGTTTTGCCGATATGGCTCAGTTGGTAGAGCAATTCATTCGTAATGAATAGGTCCCCGGTTCGAGCCCGGGTATCGGCTCAGATAAAGTGGCAAATGTACTATGCGGCAGTAGCTCAGTTGGCAGAGCACTAGCTTCCCAAGCTGGGGGTCGCGGGTTCGAGCCCCGTTTGCCGCTCACAATGAAAGACACAAAATATTAATCATATTTTTATTCATCACATTCAATTATATAGTTTCGGCATGTATATTGTATGCTGATAAGATTGTCGTGCCAATAGATTTCGACACTGCAGCAGAAATCATAATATAAAAAATGAGGCAGTACCTTTAGGTATTGCCTCATTCAAATATTCTGAATTCATATCCCTGATCCTTCAACCACTGCAATGCTTCGGGAAGTGCAAAGTGCAGTTTGTCTATACTCTTGAGCGAGTCGTGGAATGTTATTATGGAACCGTTGCGCGTATAACGCTTTACGTTCTCTACAACATCGTCGGCTGTCATCCACTTGGAATAGTCGCGTGTGACGAGATCCCACATAACAATATTATATTTCCGGCGCAGCCACAGATATTCGGCATAACTCATGCAACCGTGTGGCGGTCTGAAGTAACGGGCCTTTATAAGTTCGTTGGCAGCATTTGTGTCCTTTATGTAGGTTGTCGCAAAATGTTTGAAACCACCGAGGTGATGAAATGTGTGGTTGCCGACCTGATGGCCGGCAGCCACTATACTTTCATACAGTTCGGGATATTTCCGTACATTGTCGCCTACCATGAAGAACGTGGCACGTGCTCCATATTCAGCAAGAGTTTTGAGAATGAAGGGCGTCGATTCAGGAATTGGTCCGTCGTCGAACGTCAGATAGACCGCCCTTTCCTTTTTGTTCATTCTCCACAGAGCTCTCGGATATAGCCAGCGTAACCACTGTGCGGGCTGTTCGATAATCATTACCCGGAGTCTTTATTTCAGTTCCACACCACCTTTGTTGCGATATTCGGTGTAGAGAGCGTTGAGTCTCTGCATGCGCTTCGCAGCAAGTTTCTGGTCGACCATTGATGTCAGTTCTGCCGTACTCTGCATCATTACAGCCTGACGCAGGAAATCGCTCTGAGCCTGAGTGAAGCGTGCACCCTTGAGCGACACGTACCATAAAGCGTACTGTTCGGCATTCTTCCATACTACATCGAGCAGTTTTGCAGCTTTGGCCTTCTGTCCGGCAAGAGCATAAGCACGTGCAAGATCAGCTCCACCCGATATGTATGTCATCGGCACATTGTAATCAGGTATCACCTTAAGACACTTGTCAAGCACTTCGAGAGCCTTGTCCTTCTTGTTCTCATTGATGAGTTCAAGAGCAAGCATAGCGAACAGATGACGATGAGTGTAGCACATACGCATCACAGTCTCGTCAAGATAGAGTCCCGGTTTCTCCAGGCCACCCCACTTGTAACGTTTCATGAGGTTGTTGTATGCCTTCTCTGTATCGAAGCTCTTCACTCCCGGATTCTTTGTTGTGAACGGAGTAATACGATAAGCCAGACCTTCCTGTACAAAGTTGTCACCAAGATTCATGTAATTGTCTGCGCCTACTGTTGTCGCAATGTAAAGCGGACGTGTCCAGTTGCACTGAGAAATCATCTCGAGCATCATCAGTTCGCCCTTACCGAGCACACGTTTTCCTGCGAGCGAGATGACCATCTTGTCCGGTATGGAATCGCTTGCCATGAGCATGCCACTCTTCTTCACAGCTTCCTTGTCTATCTTAACGTAGAGAGTATCTGTAGGAATGATGCGCATGTCATTATCCTTTGAGCGCACCCAATACTTCATGACGTTCTTCACATCGAACGGATCATCTCCGAACTGAGCCTTGGCTTCTTCCGGATTCTGCTTATAGAAATCCAATATCTGCTGCTTCACGTAAGGATGTATCTCCACAACCTCGTTGGTTCCGGAGCAATAGTCGATACGCGGCCATGATATAGGAACTGACGGTGAATCGTATGCCGGACGTTTCATCTGGTCGATGTACCAGTCGGTCTGCAGATAGCTGAGGTTGCAGACACGTGTGTCTGTGCGTACACCTTCAACTTCCTGGTTGTACCACAACGGGAATGTGTCGTTGTCACCATTGGTGAAGATGATAGGATTGCCCTTGTCCTGAAGTGTCATCAGATAGTTCTGACCGAAGTCGCGGCAGGTGTAACGTCCGCTGCGATCGTGGTCGTCCCAGGTCTGGCTTGCCATCTGTACAGGCACAAGCAGACATACAGCACCTACGATGGAAGCAACAACAAGTTCATGCCCCTTGAGTTTCTTCTTCAGATAGTCAATGATTGCAGCGACACCCATACCGCACCAAATAGCAAAAGCATAGAACGAACCTGCATAAGCATAGTCACGTTCGCGCGGCTGCTGCGGTGTCTGATTCAGATAGATGACAATTGCAAGTCCTGTCATGAAGAACAGGAAGAAGACGACCCAGAACTGACGGATTCCGCGACGGCCTCTCCATGCCTGCCAGAAAAGTCCGAGCAGACCAAGCAGAAGCGGCATACAATAGAACACATTGTGGCCCTTGTTGTTCTTGAGATCGTCAGGCAGTTTGCTCTGATCGCCCAAAAGCATATTGTCAATGAATGAGAATCCTGTTATCCAGTTGCCGTGCTCCGGCTTGCCGTTGCCCTGGATGTCGTTCTGACGGCCTGCGAAATTCCACATGAAATAGCGCCAGTACATGAAGTTGCACTGATATGAAAGGAAGAAACGGAGGTTGTCTATCTGTGAAGGAACCTTCACTGTGATTGGCTCTCCGCAACGGTCGTAAGGCACTTCGGTACCGTTCACTCCGCCCATCCAACTCTCATAGGCCTCAGCATGGGCAGAACTGTGCATACGCGGGAACAGCATGTTCTGCGCATAAACAAGTTTCTCCTTATGGCTTACTACGAAATAAGAATCTTTCTCAGTACTGTCGGCTTTTTCCTTACGCTGCCAGATAGGAGCGCCCTGCTTTCTGCGCGGCTCGCACATGTTGCCCTTCACGTCGAACGCAACCTGTGATGTATATGCCTGACCGTAAAGCAGCGGACTGTCACCGTACTGGTCGCGGCTGAGATAACTACCAAGTGTGAAGATGTCCTCCGGTGAGTTCTGATCCATCGGCGGGTTGGCAGAAGAACGTATTACGATAACCGCATAACTTGAATAACCAATCATAAGCATCAGCAGACACAGAAGCACTGTATTCTTGATGCGTGCGGTAACATAAGGTACAACTTTTTTCTCAACCTTGCGGGTACGGCCGAGCAGATAATAGAGAACACCCATCACTATCACACCAATGACAGCAGCCGACCATCCGTAACCGTAGAACGGAATGCCGAGCATACCTACTGACAATACGAATGCGATATTCTGTCTCTTGAGACTGCCTCCTGTATAAGTTTCGTATATAGCCCAGATAACAGTTGCAACAAGCAGAATGATATATACTATCTCACCTGTGTTGAACGGACATCCTAGAACATTCACGAAAAGAAGTTCGAACCATCCGCCAACAGTCACAATGCCCGGTACAACACCGTAAAGCACTGCCGCAACAATGACAAACGAAATGACAAGAGCAACAAGCGAGCCCTTGAGTTCGATGTCAGGGAAACGACGATAGCAATAAACAAGCACAATGGCCGGTATACAAAGCAAGTTAAGAAGATGCACACCGATGGAAAGTCCAGTCATGTATGCGATAAGCACAAGCCAGCGGTCGCTGTGAGGTTCGTCGGCATGATCCTCCCATTTGAGAATAAGCCAGAACACAACTGCCGTGAAAGCTGATGAATAAGCATATACCTCGCCTTCGACAGCCGAGAACCAGAATGTGTCGCTGAATGTATAGATGAGCGCGCCGACAAGTCCTGATGCCTGAATGGCAACGAGCTTGGCAGTAGTCAACTGGCTCCAGTCTTTAAGAATGAGCTTACGTGTAAGATGGGTGATAGTCCAAAAGAGGAACAATATAGTCGTGGCGCTGAGCAACGCACTCATTATATTTACCATCTTAGCCACCTGTGATGGATCGCTCGCAAACTGTGAGAACAGATTTGCCGTAAGCATGAAGAACGGAGCTCCAGGCGGATGACCTACTTCTAATTTGTAACCTGTTGTAATAAATTCTGGACAGTCCCAAAAACTGGCTGTCGGCTCAATTGTTGAACAATACACAAAGGCTGCAATAAGAAAAGTCAGCCATCCAAGCGTATTGTTCACTAACTTATAATTTTTCATTTACAATTTAGATATGTGTTATGCATTCTTTAGATTACATGAAAAAACGAGACTGGACACAAGAAAAGTTTTCAAGTTGTACAGCTCTGAAGCCAATTATGAAACAATATGCAGACACGCATACATTCATAAATATCATTTTATAAATGCAAAGATAACATTTTTATACGACAAAGAAACTTTAATATCAATGCATTAATATAATTTAATGCACACGGCATAAAAATAATATCACACATTTACGATTTGTCTGAGAAGTTTCCGTTCGTATAAGTATAAATTGATTACAATCAGAATCAACTATTCTGAACAGCTAAGACATTCGATAATGTCGCGCTCCGTTATATCACCGACCGGACACAAGCGTACAGCCCGATTGACAAGAGCGACATTTCTCGCATTCTTCAATACAGAATCTATGTCATGACTGACTATGACAATCGCACAACTTTGATTGATACGCGACAACATTGTATACATCTGTGTTTGAAAATGGCGATCAATATAAGTGTTCGGTTCATCAAGAACAAGCACCTCCGGCTTGGAGACAATAGCACGCGCAAGCAACACTCTCTGTAGCTGTCCGCCACTAAGCTCACCGATATGACTCTGCTGCAGATGTTCTATTTCAAGTGTCTGCAATACCTCTCGCACCATGGCATGCTGTTCCCTGCTGTATGAAGCGAACGGTCTGGCACCCATTTTCAACCCGGACAAGACAACATCATGAACAGAAACAGGGAACTTCCGGTCAAGATTGTTATATTGCGGAAGGTAACCCATAGAGAGATTTTTGACATTCCGGCCATCACGCATATAACAGACAGTTCCTGACATCGGACGCATCAGACCGAGTAAAACTCTTATAAGAGTGGTTTTCCCACATCCGTTAGGTCCGATAATGCCAAGAAAATCATGGTCGTTTATGCTTATATTGACATCACGCAATATGATTTTACCATCATATCCGGCCGACATGCCGGTTGTCTTTATTATTGGCTGTTCTTTTATTTCAGACATCTTGCAATCTTTATCATTTCGTTCTGCCAGTCATATCCGAGCGGATCAATCTCTGCAGTATCTGCTCCTGTACTTTCTGTCACAGCGTTTATGTTACGATTAGCAAACTCTTTCTGAACAAAAAAGACTTTCACACGCTCATTCTTTGCTCTGCTTATGATATTATGCATCTGTCGCGCGCTTGGCTCACGGCTCTCCTCCTCCAACGGAATTTGCGTCAGACCGAAATCACGGGCATAATAAGTCAGTATGGGATGATAAATCAGGAACGAACGAGTCTTTGCATTTCTGACAAGATGTCTGATCTCCGAGTCAACATGATTGATGGAATCAATAAGATTTTCGAGATTCTTCTTAAAATAAATACTGTCCTTCTTGTCTATTTTTACAAGTGCCCTGTATATGTTTTCTGCGATTATCAACGAATTGGCAGTGCTCATCCAAGTATGCGGATCAGGGATGCCATTCTCCGTCTTCATCATTGATATGCCATCGGAAGAATCCACTATAATGGCGTGAGGAGCGTTTTGTTCGAGTTTCTTCATCCATGTACGTTCAAAACCAATGCTCCCCACCTTGACATAAAGGACACTGTGTGACAGATTCATCATCTGTCTGGCAGAAGGTTCGTATGTTTCCGGATTACCCCCCTGCGGCACCATTGTCTCAACATCAAACCTGTCTCCGGCAATACGCTCAGCAAAATATCTCAACGGTTCTATTGTTACGGTTATCACACGTCTGTCCGGAGATTGTCTCATATTATTACGACATGACACAGCCACAGACAATATTGTCAGGAAAAGAAGAATATTATATTTTTGCATTGTCAGAACATCAATTTAACACCATAGGCAAGGAATACATATCTCAGCATTTTTCCAATAGAGATACTGATAACCGAAATCAGAACATTAGCCCTCATCAATCCAAGCATTATGGTGATAGCATCACCAAGCACAGGTATAAAAGCAAAGAATCCGACCCAGGCTCCACGGCCTGCCATAAAACGTTCTGCACGCGACAGGCTTTCTTTGCTTACATGCAAATAATGTTCTATCCAGTAAAGTTTGCCCAAACGACCAATACCGTAATTCATCAAAGAACCGGCAACATTTCCTATCGTTCCATATACGACAAGGGGCCAAGGCTGCAGTCCTGCGGCCAAAAGACCGACCATAACAGCCTCACTACTGAATGGCAAAACGCTTCCTGCGAGAAACGCAGATATAAGCATGCCCCAATATCCCCAGTTTATCAAAAAATCTATAAAGGCATCCATGCGCTGTACATTGTTATTAAAAAGACCGATAAGACGATAACAAAAAACAGAATATTTGTCAGTCTGGTCTTAGTGAATACAATAAAATGAGCAATAAGGGGTGAAGTATTAACAACCATTATTCCTATAAACTGCTCGTAGAGATTGGGCTGAAGCAATAATAATACCGCAACATAAATGCCTGTAACCGAAAATATTTCATAAAGCATTCGTGTACGTATCTTGTCCTTGTAGCTGTTTCGGTGAAAATGGATTATTCCTATAATCATAAGTAAGGCAAGCGCTGCAAAAACTATAATGCAACCATCTGTCAACACTGTATAGTCGAACAGCTTTCCAAAAACACCCAACTGACTGAAATGATCGGCAAGCAGACCTATTTGTCCTGTATATATATAATAACTGATCAAGAACCAATAAGGAAATATCAAGCCAAGGACAGACGCAAAGAATGTGCGTATGTTACCGGCAAGAACGTTTGTGAACAGCAAAATCCACATCAAAGGCACCAAAAAAAGCATATGAACAGACATTGTGCTTGCTATTCCAATCATCAGAAAAGCATAAAACACAAGTCCCATTGAGCTTTTATTCTGATAGGCGTGGAAAAAGAACATGTAGAAAGCAATGAAACACAACTGTGTCAAAGCCGATGTCAGCGGAAACCTCAATAGCGCCGACATCAGGAAAAGCATAATATAGGAACATGAAACCATTCGGCTGTAAACACGAATAAGTGCATTGGAATTGTTCAACTCTACCATAAGATATGAAGATACAACCAATACTCCGAAATGCAGCCAAAGATTCTGTTCTATTAATCCGCATGCAATACTCATCAATAAGCCATATATGGCTGTGACAGGCAATGCGAAACGGCTTTCCGCAACTATGTTCTGTATTCTTTTTCTCGCCACGATGATATAATAGATTTATTGCACTTTCATTTTGCCGACATACAGCATACAACATCGGGCTTATAAATCATGCCCGATGTCTCTTCTGAAATACTTGTCTGTAAATGTGACAAGATGCGCTCCTTCAAACGATTTAGCCAAAGCCTCATCGCGGTTCTTACCATAAGAACATACTGCTATGACACGTCCACCACTTGTCACAACATTACCATCTTTCATCTGTGTCCCTGCATGGAATAACACAGAATCAAATACTTTATCAAGTCCTTCGATGATGTATCCCTTCTGATATTTCTGAGGATAACCACCACTGACAAGCATCACACAAACAGCAGCACGTTCGTCAAACTCAATGGTTCTCTTGTCAAGATCGCCACTTGCCACTCCTTCAAACAAATCAACAATGTCACTCTTAAGTCTAAGCATGACACTTTCAGTCTCAGGATCACCCATACGGCAATTATATTCTATCACCATAGGTTCACCATCAACATTTATAAGGCCGAAGAATATGAATCCTTTATAGTCAATTCCTTCCTCTGCAAGACCATTTACGGTAGGACGTATTATACGGTTTTCAACCTTAGACATCCATTCCGATGTGGCAAAAGGCACCGGCGAAACACTTCCCATACCACCAGTATTAAGACCAGTATCGTGTTCTCCGATCCGCTTATAGTCTTTTGCTTCGGGAAGTATCTTGTAATTCTTACCATCTGTAAGAACAAAAACAGAACATTCTATACCACTGAGATACTCTTCGATAACAACTCTTGCAGAAGCATTGCCAAACATACCGGCAAGCATTTCCTTCAGTTCTTTTTTAGCCTCTTCCAGGGTAGGCAATATAAGAACGCCCTTGCCGGCACACAGTCCGTCTGCTTTCAGTACATAAGGAGCTTTCAATGTCTCAAGAAAAGCCAGTCCTTCTTCCAATGTCTCACCGGTGAAAGTCTGGTATTTTGCAGTCGGAATATTATGTCGCTGCATGAATCCTTTTGCAAAATCCTTTGATCCTTCAAGTACGGCACCAGCCTTTGACGGTCCGATTACAGGAATAGCTGATGTGCGTGGATCATTTTTGAAATCGTCATAGATGCCTTTCACCAATGGATCTTCAGGACCAACAACAACCATATTTATATCATTTGCCAGAGAAAATTCCTTTAAAGCTTCAAAATCATCAGCCTTTATATCCACATTTTCTCCACAATTGGCAGTACCTGCATTGCCCGGAGCAATAAACAGTTTATTCACTTTCTCACTCTGTGCGATCTTCCATGCCAAAGCATGTTCGCGTCCGCCACTTCCAAGCAAAAGAATATTCATAAGCTATCTTTATTTGTTTATGTTGTTTGTCATTATATATCATATAACGGCAGACCATTACACATGGCTGCCGTATAGTGTTTATTTAAGATAATCCTCAAAATACTGTGTGATTCTTTCATGCAGATGCACACTCTGATGTCCTCGCATGTTGTGCGGTTCGCCAGGATAAACGAAGAAGTCTGGCTGTGTGCCTGCTGCGATACATGCCTGAAGGAATGCAAGACAGTTCTGCGGAACAACCACCGGATCATTCATACCGGTAATGATCTGAAGTTTTCCCTTAAGATTCTTTGCCTTATACAACAGGCTGCTTTCCTTGTATCCTTCAGGGTTTGCCTGCGGAGTATCCATATAGCGTTCGCCATACATCACTTCATAATATTTCCAGTCGATAACCGGTCCACCGGCAACTCCCACCTTGAATACGTCCGGATATGTGGTCATAAGAGAGGTTGTCATGAATCCTCCGAAACTCCATCCATGAACTCCGAGACGGTCTGCATCAACATAAGGTAATGTCTTAAGATAATCAACTCCGCAGATCTGATCCTTCATCTCCTCAACTCCAAGATGTCTGAATGTGGCCTGCTCAAAATCACGTCCACGGTCTGACGACCCCCGATTGTCAAGAATGAATATGATATAACCCTTCTGTGCCATGTATGTTTCCCATCCGCGGCTCCAGTAATGCCAACGAGCCTCAACATTTCTAACACCTGGTCCACCGTACACATAAACCACTGTAGGATATTTCTTTGACGGATCAAAATCAGCAGGCTTCACCATACGATAATACAAATCAGTAGTGCCGTCGGCACCCTTTATTGTTCCCGAGGTGAACTGTGGCACGGCATATCCTTTCCAAGGATCGTCCGAAGTAAAATAGTTTACTTTCTTTGCCGTCTTTGTATCTATAATATCAATATTTCTCGGCACATCTGGTTCGGTGTAATTGTCAATGATAAGACTTCCTTTCGGTGAGAGAGCAAGTTTATGTCCGTCACCACTGTTGGCATGACATCCCTTACCGTTATCAAGCAGTTTACGCTTTCCGCTGGCAATATTCACTGAATAAATATTGTTCTGTATCGGACTGCATTCAGTTGAAAGAATTATCGCAGACTTGTTCTTCACATCAAATCCCATCAATGCGAGCACCACCCACTTGCCACTTGTAAGCTGTTTCGGTTCGCCACCTTCTGTGCTGAAAAGATAAAGATGATTATATCCGTCACGCTCACTCTGGAGTATGAACTTACTGCTATCCCACGGCAAGAATGTCACTGGATTGACAGGATGCACATACTTGTCGTGATGTTCACGGTACAATGTCTTCACCTTATTTCCAGTCTGGGCATCATAAACATCAAGACTTGCATCTGTCTGATCGCGATTCACCTCTATAAGATAAATCTGCTTGTTGTCCGGTGTCCATGCGATATTTGTGAAGTATCTGTCTTTCGGATTGCCGACGTTCAGATAAACGGTCTTACCTGTCTTAAGACTGTAAACACCAACTGTCACCTCATGGCTGGTCTCACCGGCCATAGGATATTTCTCCGGTTCGAGAGTGGCGATGCGTGTATCAATGCCAACCAACGGATAGTCGGTGACCATAGACTGGTCCATGCGGTAGAAAGCCAGACTCTGACCATCGTTACTCCAGAACAAGCCCTTGTTGATACCGAACTCATTGCGATGAACACTCTGTCCATACACAATATCTCTCGATCCGTCTGTCGTAAGCTGTGCAACCTTACCATCCTTGCCCACAACATAAAGGTTGTCGTTCTTTACATAGGCAAGCGTCTGTGAAGCAGCACTCCACTCCTCTGCCTGCATACCCTGACCGCTGACAAACTTGGCTACAAGATTTTTGTTCTTCCAATCGACAAGAATTCTCATGCTTCCGTTTGAAAGCATAACGACAGTCTTGTCTGCATAAGGAAACTCTGCACTGTAAAGACTGCGTATCTTGCCGTCCTCACCAAGACCACTTTTCTCGATTACAGCATTTATGTCATCAAGAGTGAACAGCAGTTTCTCCTTGGCATTTTTAGGATTCACGACACTGCATTTGTCGTAATCGTCATGAACAAGAGTCTCCCCCCACCAGGAAGTGTATTTGTTCTTCGGCGTCATATTATAATAATTGTTTCCGCCAAAGTTCAAGTCTTCCAATGTGAACTGCTTCAGCTGTGCATATGTGTTACCAAAAAACATGCTGAAAAGAATCAATAACAAACTTGAAAACTTAATCTTCATCGCCAGATCTCCTCTTATAAAATTTGCCCATATCACGTTCCTCACGTTTACCGCCGCGTCCGAAATGCTTTCCGCCACGTTCTGCTTTCTTAAAATCGCGACGCGAAGGTTTTCTGTCACCGTCGGCCGAAGCGTCACGGTTTCTGCCCGCATTCTTGCGTTCCGGCGAATTCTTCATACGCTCTATGGAATAGAACTTAAACGAACGTATGTCAGCTGCCTCGTTCTCCTCTTCTTCATCTATGCGCTTCTTAAATTCACGATTCTTCTTAAAACGGTGTTTCTCAGCCATCTGTCTTTTTTCCTCGTCGCTCTTTACTATACCGCCTTCGGATCTGAATTCCTGCATTCTTCCGTCGAACATAGTGTATTTTCTGAACTCACATTCCAAAGAACCATTATAAACAGGAATCTTTATCGACGGTTTCAGACCAATCTGGTCAAAACACTCCTCACGATAACTCAGAACCCAAGCCTCGTTGTCTGTAAACTCATGCTTCAGACGCTCGCCAATCATTCTGTATGTAGCCAACAGGTTGGGTGTTGATATACGTTCGCCATAAGGCGGGTTTGTAACAATGATGCTCTTGTTCTGCGGTTTCTTGAAGTTTGCGAAATCTGCTTCGCTAACAGTTATATCATTTGTCAGACCCGCTGCTCTCACATTGAGACGTGCAGTATTAACAGCCTTTATGTCAATGTCATATCCATAAATATGATGTTTGAACTCGCGTTCCTGCGAATCATCATTATAGATACGGTCAAACATATCCTTGTCAAAGTCGCTCCACTTCTCAAAAGCGAACTCCTTACGGAATATACCAGGACTCATGTTGTGGGCAATGAGTGCAGCCTCAATGAGCAAAGTACCTGATCCACACATCGGATCAATGAAATCGCAGTCGCCGTTCCAACCTGTCATGAGTATCATTCCGGCAGCCAACACTTCATTGAGAGGAGCTTCCACAGATTCCTGTCTGTAACCTCTGCGATGCAAAGACTCACCGCTCGAGTCGAGCGACAGCGTAGCATTGTCTTCCGCAATATGTATGTTAAGACGGATGTCTGGATTGCTGACCGATATGTTCGGACGTGTTCCGGTGTTCTCACGGAACTGATCGACTATGGCATCCTTCACCTTATAGGTCACAAATCTGGAGTTTCTGAACTCCTCAGAATAAACGACCGAATCAACAGAAAAAGTCTTTCCCTTCTCTATGATCTTGCTCCAGTCGATCTTTTTCACCTCATTATATACATCATCAGCCGAACGGGCCTTGAAATGACTGATGGGTTTCAAAATACGGATGGCTGTATGCAGCTGGAAGTTTGCACGATACATCATCTCCTTGTCTCCTGTAAACGACACCATACGACGTCCTGTCTGAACGTTGTTGGCTCCCATCTGTATCAGTTCTTTTGCAAGAACAGGCTCAAGGCCCATAAACGTTTTGGCTATGAGTTCAAATTCGTTCATATCTGTTTTTTGTTGTTATGTTCTGTTTTATGTCTTGTTGTTATTATATTCTTCTATCCGAGTATGACAGGAGTCATGCCTTCCGTTCACATGTTCTGTATTTTTTTGTGTTCGGCATCATGTCTTCCGTTATCCACTCGTTGGCTCCCACCACACAGCCCTCGCCTATCGTCACACGTCCGAGAATGGTTGCGTTGGCGTATATCACGACATTGTCTTCTATTATAGGATGACGCGGAATGCCTTTTATCGGATTGCCGTGCTCGTCGAGTGGGAAACTCTTTGCACCAAGCGTCACTCCCTGATATATCTTGACATTATTGCCGATAATGCAGGTCGCACCTATCACCACACCGGTACCATGGTCTATTGTAAAATATTTGCCTATTGACGCGGCCGGATGTATATCTATACCTGTTTCCGAATGGGCCATCTCGGTAATTATTCGCGGTATGAGCGGCACACCGAGCAGATGCAGCTCGTGCGCCAGACGGTAGTTCACAAGTGTTTTGATGACAGGATAGCAAGATATCACTTCACCACAGCTTTCAGCCGCCGGGTCACCGTTGTATGCTGCCGTGACATCTGTTGCAAGCGTACTTCTTATTTCCGGCAGACGTGAGATGAGCTCCGCCGACAGTTCCTCAGCCTTCTCTGCCAGCGCCGTGAGGTCGCGAGGCTCATCCTCGCAGCAACAGTCGCTGAAACAAAGTCCGGCCTCGATCTGGTCGGAAAGCAGACGGTGGAAACGTTCTACATTCACACCTATATGATAACGAATGGTTTTTGAGTCGAATGAGGAATTTCCGTAATAACCAGGAAACAGTATTGCCCGTGCCAGTGATATGATTTCCTCGAGCACTTTGCCCGAAGGCAGCGGGTTGCCGTCACGATGGTGATGACAAATGCCTTTCAGCGACTCCGCTGCCGAAAGCCTGTCAACCGTCATGGTGAGCACATGAGTCAATTGTCCGTTACTCATTTCTTGCAATTGTGTATCAACATTTCATATAAAGCCATGCTCCTACAACTGTCTCAGGCTACCTGCCGTCCCATGGCTCAAAACATATTATTCCGCCACAAAATTAATAATTATTATCTGAAAAAACAGCACAAACATTAAATAAAAATATAACGTAACGGCAAAAGGCGCGCATGCGTTCCGGCTCACGGAACGGCGCGTCAGAGAGTGTAACAGGAAAGACATGTTTGTAACACAATTGTAACATGTGTTTAAAAACACTGTAATATGGCGGCTATAAATTTGCGGACTGAAAAAACATATGTGACAATTTTATAAATTTGTATGGAAACAGTTTATCTATGTATTGTTGTCTTTCTGCTGTGTCTGGCAGTATTCGACCTGTTTGTGGGCGTCAGCAATGATGCCGTGAACTTTCTCAACAGTGCCGTCGGAGCAAAGGTTGCGAAATTCCGCACTGTGCTTGTCATCGCATCACTGGGTGTGGCAGTAGGTGCCGTCATGTCGTCGGGGATGATGGATGTGGCGCGTCACGGCATCATGAGTCCGAACAACCTATCGTTCAACGAGGTGATGACCATATTCCTTGCGGTGATGGTGACGGACGTGATAATCCTCGACATGTTCAACACTCTGGGCATGCCCACCTCCACCACCGTGTCGCTCGTGTTCGAGCTGTTGGGCGGAACGTTTGTGCTTGCCACCGTAAAGATGATAGGCGACGGCTCGCTCGGCTACGGAGACCTGCTCAACACGGACAAGGCACTGAGTGTGATAATCGCAATATTCGTTAGTGTCGCGATAGCGTTTTTCTTCGGTATCGTGGTGCAATGGATTTCGCGAATCATCTTCACGTTCAATTATAAGAAGCACAGCCGCTACACCATAGCCATATTCGGAGGCATCGCGTTCACCGCACTCGCCTACTTCATCTTCCTGCAGGGACTCGGCAAGTCGCCTTATATCGAGGCAAGCGTACGCGAATGGATAACGGAAAACACCCAGATGCTGCTCGTCTACACATTCATAGGCTCCACGCTCATCATGGAAGTGCTCCATCTGATGCGTGTCAACGTGTTCAAGTTTGTGGTACTTATGGGCACGTTCGCACTCGCGATGGCATTCGCCGGCAACGACCTTGTGAACTTCATAGGAGTGCCGCTTGCCGGACTCGACTCATACAACGACTTCATGGCTAACGCCAACGGCGCGTCAGCCGACTCCTTCCTCATGACATCGCTCATGGAAAGCGCAAAGACTCCGCCCATATATCTCATAGCGGCGGGTGTCGTGATGATAATAGCGATGGCGACATCGAAGAAAGCCCACAACGTGATAAAGACCAGCGTGGACCTCTCACGTCAGGATGAGGGCGACGAGATGTTCGGTTCGAGCCGCGCGGCACGCAGCATAGTGCGCGCCACACAGGACGCCGACTCTGTGATAAAGCGATACATCCCGCAGAGACTGAAGCAATGGATAGACAGCCGTTTCAACAAGAACGAGGCAGAACTGAGCGAGGGTGCGGCGTTCGACATCGTACGCGCCGCCGTGAATCTGGTGCTCGCCTCCATGCTTATCACCATCGGCACGAACTACAAACTGCCTCTGTCAACGACATACGTCACATTCATGGTGGCAATGGGTTCAAGCCTTGCCGACCGCGCATGGAGCCGTGAGAGCGCCGTGTTCCGCGTGACAGGAGTGCTGAGCGTCATCGGAGGATGGTTCATAACGGCTGGGGCAGCCTTCGCGGCATGTGCCATCGTGTGCCTGCTGATGTTCTACGGAGGCATAGTGATACAGGTGGCGTTCATGATACTCGTGGTTTATCTCCTCATACGCAGCAACCGCCAGTATAAGAAGAAGGAGAAAGAGAGCGGCAAGAGCAACATGTTCCGACTGATGATGCGCACACGCGACCCCGAAATAGTATGGGACCTGCTCAACAAGCACGTAAGCAAGACACAGAGCTTCGTTGCACGTTTCACCATTGAACAGTTCAACAAGATAATCGACGGTCTTGAAAACGAGAAGCCGAGCATGCTGCGCCACGTGCAGCGCGAACTGAGAAACGAGAAAGAGGAGCTGAAGAAATACCGCCGTCAGGAACTGCTCGCACTGAGAAGAGTGCCGAGTGACATAGCAATAGAACGCAACACATGGTTCCACCTCGGTATCAACTCTTCCGAACAGTACATCTACTGTCTGCGACGCATGCTCGAACCTATTAAGGAACATGTGGACAACAGCTTCAACCCGATACCGGAAGTGTTCGTCAACGAGTTCAGACCAATCCGCGAGAAGATAAACGAACTGATGCAGCAGACCGAGAACATCATCTCGACAGGGCAGTATGAGAACTACCGGGAGGTGCTCGCCAACGCTGACGCGTGCAAAGACCTGCTGTCGACCGTGCGCAAGCGGCACATCAACCGCATACAGCAGAGCGACGACAGCGACTTCAAGGTGTCGCTCGTATATCTGAACATACTACAGGAAAGCCAGCAGCTGCTCAGCAACATGCGCCATCAGCTGAGAGCGGCAAAGAAGTTCATAGTAAACTGAAATACCTGTTTTTAAACATCCTACCGATACGTCCGGAGCAGAACATAATCCGCTCCGGACGTTTTCTGTTTATCCAACGTCCAAGAAGAGCATAACGCCAGCCTGCAATACGGACAGACATGAACCTGCATAACAGCATGACATACATGACCGGTGCGCTCACGAGAAACCGGGGACAATATTTTACGGCAAGCTTACGAAAGCCTACGAGGGACACGTTCCGGCTGTAGAATGAAAGCCGAATCGTCACTATGACTACCCCATAAAAAACCGACGGAAAGACTGTCCGGTTTTTCCGCTCTTACAGGAAAGCCTCTTCCGCACTGCAGAAGAGCCCGTTTGAGACTCCGAAAGAGGCTTTTCCGCACCATGAAAGAGCCTCTTTCGCAACGTCATTCGCACCATATCCCGACAAGAGACACCAACCGCCTGATTATCAGAAGAATGCGCGCACATCACAACACAGGGATTGTTGTTCTGAAATTCCGGTTGCCGCAGAGTGTCACCCATACTGGTTTGTGCGGCAGAAAGACACGGAAAGAGAAAAGAGACAGGAAGAACTGATGGTATGAGAGATGAATAACGCATCATGCCGGAAACCGCCCTGCACTGACATCACTACCAAACACCGATGAAGCAAGTATGCCGTTCCGGGACGATGATACATATACTGTAGTGAACGAATACGGCGCATCGCCTGAGGCAACGCGCCGTACATATTATTTTACGAACCATATTGCAGGCATAAGACAATGCCGCAGAATACCAATGTCTGATTAGAAGAGTTTTGACGGATAAACGCCCTCGTCGATAAGAGACTGTATCTTGTCAACAACAGACTGACGGTCGGCTGCATATGTCACACCGAACCATTTGCTGGTTGTATCAAGTACCTTAACAGTAGCAGTATTCTCGTTGATGAGTTTGTTCACCATCAGCGGGATAAAGAACTCAGCCTTGAGGTTCTCCATGTTCTTCGGATCAGAAAGGAACTCTTTGAAGTAAGCCTCGCTGTGTTCGAAATAATCAGGAGTGAATCCCCACATGTTCATTGATACAGGTGTGTTGTCCTCAACAGCAACCCACTCACCCTGTTCGTCCTTGTAGCATACAGGACCGTTCACACGCATTATCTCTGTACGCTCCACTACAGTTGTGAGGTTTTCATCAGCATCTTTTGAGCAGATACCGCGTGCCACGGTACCGTTCTCAGACAGTGTGTTGCCTACACGGAAGCCCACCATAGCATACTTGTTTGTAGAACCCTCTGGCAGTTCGGAGAGGAACTTGCCTATCACCTGGAATGCATCACGGTTGTAGAAATCGTCGCAGTTGATAACGCAGAACGGTTCCTTGATGATGTCCTTGGCCATAAGCACGGCGTGGTTTGTACCCCACGGCTTAACACGACCCTCCGGCACTGAAAATCCTTCAGGCAGATCCTCGAGTGACTGGAAACAGAGTTCGGCCGGAATGTGGCCTTCATACTTGGAAAGAATCTTCTCTCGGAAGTCCTGCTCGAAATCCTTACGGATTACAAACACGATCTTGCCGAATCCGGCTTTGATGGCATCGTATATGGAATAATCCATGATTGTTTCACCATTCGGTTCTAAACCGTCCAGCTGTTTCAAACCACCGTAGCGGCTGCCCATACCAGCTGCAAGAAGTAATAATGTAGGCTTCATAATAAGTTTTTATTTATGTTGTTAATAATTCTGATTGCAAAAGTAGCAAATAAGAACGAGAATACGAAACGTGCAGCATAGTTTTTTGGCGTCACCACACATGATTAGACCACTCTGTTCCCGCACGTTGTCATAATGCCTACCGGCAACCGTCAGAACGGATAGCCGATGGCAAAATGCAGACTCTGTCCGTCGCCGAACGAAGAGATGTTGTAGAAACCGCTCTTGTATGGCACATGCAGGCCGACGCCCCAGTCCAAACGCAACACGAAGAACTCAAGATCGTAGCGCAGACCGACACCTGTGCCAAGCGCAGTTTCCTTGAGCAGATTCTTCACTTTGAACACAGAGTTTCTGCGATAACCGTCATCACGCAGAGCCCATACGTTGCCTGCATCGAGGAATGTCGCTCCATACAGATTGCCGAACAGACGGAAACGGTATTCAAGGTTGGCCTGCAACTTGATGTCACCGGTCTGATCCATATATGAGGCGTGTTCGCTGTCGGTGTGGTATGCACCCGGACCGATGCTGCGCACGTTGAAGGCTCTTATGCTGTTGGCACCTCCCACATAGAACTGCTCACTGTAGGGTGCGCTCACGGAGTTGCCGTACGACCATATAAATCCGGCACTCACATGACCGACAAGCTGGCTGTGATCGCCCACAGCCCATGTCTTTCTGAAGTCGGTCTCTATCTTGAAGAACTGTGCATACGGATTCTTGAACAGCTGTTTAGACTTCTCGTTCCATTTGTTGCCTGCCATCATGTATCCCAACGAAAGCAGATTGGAAGCCTCGCTGACCGCCACCTGCCAGTAGATCGGACTACGATAGTTTGTCGGACTTGAATATGTGTATGTGTAACGCATCTTCGGAACAAACTGATCTGCCATCGTCACAAGCAGATAAGGGTTCTCTTCAAGTATATCGGAGAAGGCAGACGTCATGCGTGTCATGTATTCATACTGTAGTATAAGCGGACTGAACTGATGGACAGACGTTGTCGTGCGTTGGAAATTGTATGTCAGCTCACCTGAGACAATATGTCTCTTGAAATATCCCGAGCGGTTTATTACGCTCGACGAAGCCTTCAGAATTGTGGAAGGCGTGTTGTACCAGCGCACACGACTCCAGAAAGGAAGCAGCAGACGTGGTATTTCCAAAGAAACATTGGCGCCATATTCATACGAATTCATCTCCGAACTACTGCCGTCTGCGTTATGTCCGGTCTGCCATTCATACGATCCATTGATGTTGATATCAAGTTTTTCACCGCCACGGAAAGCATTACGACGGCTGATACCGATCACTGCTCCCGGACCAAGTTTGCCACTCGTCTTACCCACCATATTGGCTTCCACATAGAAATCATAAGGTTTGTCGAACACACAACTGAGCGTCAGGTCAAGCGTATCGCACCTTAAGGTAGTATCACGGGGAGTAAATTTGAAATCAACATAACTGAAAAGTCCTGTACCGGTTATCTTGTTGGCGGACTGCAGATAGTCGTCGTAGCTGTAGAGCTTACGCGGGCGCAATTTCAGGTCACGCAGTATGACACGCGTGCGGAGTGGTGGTTTCCGACCATTGAACCGTACTGTGAAGTATCGGTGCTCGAGAGAGTCACTGAGTTCTTCCATATAGTCCTTCCGCAATTCGAGGTTCACCTTACCTATATACCACTTGCGGCGCACATTGGCAGGAACACTGTCAGCATACTGCAAAAGCAGTTGCACCGTATCTGGAACAGAGATAGTATCAGCAAGATACGACGCATAGCCAGGCTGATAATAATAATATCCGTTGTTGCGGAACACATTGCTCAGTCGTGTACGCTCGGCATCGAGTGTCGAAACCTTGAACGGGTCGCCCGGATGAATAAGTGTCTCACCGATTGTGGCACGTATCAGAGAATCAGCACGCTGCGGGAAATTGACATATCTGAGCGAATCAATTCTGTAAAGACGACCAAGATTGACAGTATAACCTATCTTCGCCTTCTTTGGATTCTTCTGCGTGATGACATTATATTCAACACTTGAGTCAAAGTAACCGTTGGAACGGAGCAATTCTCTGGTCACGTTGGCACGCAGTTCCGGATTTACCCAACTCATAAGCACCGGCGGTTTTCCAAACGACTTGGTCATCCATTTTGAAAAAACAGAGCGCGATTTGGAGAAAGCGTTCCATATCCACAAACCGTAAGGGAACGGCGAACGATAGTAGGAACTGCCGAACAATGCACCGTTGGGAGCGGTGGCGAGTGCGGCTTCAACTTCTTCCTGAACAGCCACAAAATGGTCGTTCTTCTTGTAGTTCTTATATTCTATCTTCGTCAGACCTACAAACAACTGGTCATCCTCGGGGATGTTCTTTGTACTTGAGCACGACGCAAACACTCCCGATATTATCAGAATGATGTATAATGAGAAACTATTTGTTATTTTCATCTTTCTTTACTGTAACCGAATCCTTCGGTGTCTTTATCTCCTGATTGCTCTTGCTTTTGAATCTGAATATGTCTGTGAGGCGCTGTAACTTGCGTCGCCACATGAAACCTCCGCCATATTTGCCTACATATCCTTCCAGCCAATCATAGCTGTCACGCTCATAGAATAACTTGAGATATTTGTTTGAGTTCTGGCTGAGACGATATTCGAATGTCACATTATCAAAAAACGTATCGTTCTGATCTTCTACTTCTGCTCCGGTGGACACCTTTCCACCAATGACAATATTAAGTCTGTTGTTCCAGAAACGTTTAGAGAACTTGAACGAATAATCCGTCTGCACCTGTCCACTGCTGAGCGTAGTATTATCCATACCGAAACTCAGATCGAGCGTACGCAGAGCATTTCCTGATATTGAGTTTATCTGGCTGTTGAGGAAGGCGCTCAATGCGTTGTTCATTGAGAATGAACTTGTGTTGCCGTCGGCGATATACATACCTGTGGTAAGCATTGTCACGGCAAGTTTGCCTCTGTTTTCCTCCGACATGGTCTGAAGCTGATTATGGATGGTCAGGTCTTCTGGAGCATCAATGATAAACTGAAGTCCCATGTCATTAAGCGTCTTGGTAATGACAACACCACAATTGAACAGTACGCTTCGGCCTGTTCCGCCATCAGTGGAGACATTACTCTTTGTCTGCTCAGTTGCCGTGATATTGAGCTTCGGATTCATAGGATCGCCCATAAACTCGATGTAACTGCCATCTTGTATGACAAATGTCTTCAACGGGATTACCGGAAGCGAATACTTCATTTCTCCATTGCTCAGAGTATATCGTCCTGTAAGACGCAGGTTGTCAACAGCATTGTACTGCATACGCAGATTGCCACCGCCTATCAGGTCGACATAGTTAGAATGGCTTGCATTCAATGCACACATTATGTGCGCGCCCTCGTCAATGTTCATGGTCAGGTCCATGTCAACACCAGTCAGTGGAGGTCGCGTAACAACATCCTCAGTGGAGTCGTTGAGATTGACAAATTTAACAAGATCATTGAGTTGGTTGTCAGTAGACAAAGGCGAATCGCGCAGAACATATGTCATGTCTGTTGAGCCCAACACATCAAGTCGCCCCCTCACCTGCATACTTCCAAGAGAGCCTTTGAGCATTGCATAGAAATTCACATAAGCTTTGCCGTAAGCCTCGGAGCGTCTGTTCTCCTTTGCATTAATGAGCAGATAATTGGTTGCCTGGACACCAAGATCAAGATACATGTTGCTCATATTTGAGAAATCGAAATATCCGGTAAGCGACAGCGGACTGTTATTCTGAGCATACATCTTGTATTTATCGAAAACAAGATGACTCTTTGATATGGCAACAGGAGTTTCATCAAAACGCAGCTTGACACCATAAGGAACACTTACGACATAAGCCGAATCAAACCTCACCTCACCGTTTATAACCGGTGATGATAAAGAACCCTTAACAGACAAGTTGCCTCCGGCATAACCTCTAAGGCCGAAAGTACGATCGGGTATGAAACCATTGATAACACGAAGCGGGGCACGGCTCAAGGTAAGATCTGCATTAAGATAACCATTACCAGTCGAATTATAATTACCTTTCAACGTCGCAATCTCCACATCATCACAAGACAGGAATCCATCAACATAATGGCTGCCGTCCTCTTTTGGCATATATGCAAAATCACTCGCAATATTGCCTATGCGGTTCCCTTCATACACAAAATCATCTATAGTGACAGACGATGAAATATTTTTCTCATCAACCGTGCTCACAATGTGGAAGTCACTGTTCATTATTCCGGACATCTTCGGAATATATGGTATCACAGAAAGTACTTCTTCTAGATTGAACTTGACCAAAGCCACGGTCATGTCCTGCAGAGCTTCCGTACTGTCGTTTGTGTAAACACGGATACCCATGCCGTCTTCGGCCCTGAGACTGAGATTTGCAGATATGCGCCGATCGTCGCCAAACAACAGATAATTGTCCTTATTTATCTCAAACGGTTTGAAACCAAGTATTGGCGTTCCTTTGCTTCCAAAGCGGATACGGATTCCATTTTCTGCCATTGCCGCATCAAGACCAATGGACACACCCACCCTGTCCTTGTCGTCGTACATGCGTACGCCAAAATAGACACCACGTTCATATAATGCTCCACGGAAAAGAGTGTTGAACACGTATTGTGGATTTCCCGGTCCGTTGCGAACCTGTCCATTAAAATCAGTCTGGACTGAATCAGAATTTACAGCAAACCTTATTGTATCAAGCCGCACACCTGAAACAACAAGCGAATCGACCGCAATGTTTCCATTTATTCCATCAAACGATGATGAACGTAAATCCATCTGCGCATGTTTCATGTCATAGCCGAACTTCTTCAACGAACGGCTGAAGAAATTGTTACGGCCGGCACAGAAATGGAATCTCATATGCGGGAAATATTCACGCAACCGCACCTGATCGATATAACGCTCTTTCAACTGTTTGCCAATCTCACCCAAGAGCCCCTTACCATTACGCATAAGTTTCTCATAACCACCAGAAGCACTTATCATCATATCGAAATCACCACTTTTCACTATAGCCAAAGTGGAGTCAGTGCGGGTGAATGCTCTTATCAGTACATCCTCCGGCGTATATACACGCGCACTGTCCGTCAGAGCAATGTTGCGTATGCTTCCGCTTACACTGTGATTCTTTCTGAAATTGGTTGCAAAATTAATGTCCGCATTTAAAGACAAATCCACAGGAACATCGAACACCTGAAGTCTGTAAAGGTCGATATTCTTTATGTCACACAACAAATTTGCCTGCAGATTCTTATGACTCATCATAGCGTCAAGAGCCACATTTCCGTCAAGCAACTTATTATGACTGTCAAGAGTTGCGCGAGCCTTGCCTTTATCCAGACTGGCAGTGAATGTCATGCCCGAGAGATCGTAGTTTGAATAAACAAAATCAGACACTTCTGCATTAATATTCAAACGTGTGCGTGAAGAACGAATATCCGTACCCTTTCCAGAAAGACTGATATTGCCGGAGAACGGTTTGAAAGCCAGAGATGGCAGAAAGTGACTTATGTTCAATTTATCGGCTTCGGCCTTGGCTTCGTAAGACATACCATCTGTATTCATGGCCGCCGACAGTTTCAGTTTTCCGCTCCCCTCAGATGCTACAACATCCACATCATATTTTGTTCCTCTGGCCATAAGACGTCCGTCAATGGATATGCCTTTTGGAATGCGCAGTGAAGGGTTGCCGACAAGAGCTGTCACGAAGTCCATATTATATGTCTTGGCCTTCATGTTAAGGTCTGCTCCGAATTTCTTGTTATCATTTATATTCGTAAACCGTCCCTTACCGCTCACACTGAAAGCTGTAGGAAGATTGATTACAACACCGTCAAGACTCGTACGTTTCATGTTGCCTGTCACTGAAGCTTTCAGCATAAGCGGATAATTTGGCCAACTACGCATGAAGGCGGAAGGCATAGAAGCCATAAAACGTGACAAATCCTGCTTACCAAACGAAGCATCAAGCAAGACATTGAGTTTGCCTGCTGATTTGCCAGACAAAGCATTGAACACTACATCTGCACGTGCACGTAATGATGATTCACTCGTGCGCAGGCGGAAATCAGGTACCTTCAGTCGGACAGAATCAAGCGAAACGGATCCACTCAGTTCGTTCAGACGTATGCCACTCTTCTCGTAAAAAGCGCACTCCTTCATTCGAAGGCTTAATGCAGAATCATGATAATAAATTGAATCTACAGACATATTAAGGCCAGAAAGCGCTATGTGATTGTAATCAAGACCGGCCACCGGCTTCTCAAATTTATTGTCGTAGGTAATTTTTCCGTTTTTCCAGCCAAAACGTCCGACAGTATATTTGCCGTCATGAAGATCGAAGTTGCCGTTTCCGGCATTCATACTGTCCATGTAAGCAGATACCCGAAGCGTATCGCCTGGCATGTGCACTGTGACAGAAGTGCGCGATATGTCAAGATTGTCGACACATATTTTCCAGAAATTCTCGCTCTTAGTGGTATCTTCGGGCACACTGTCGCTCAATGCCACGTCCACAACAGCATCGGCGAGAGACACATCGTTTATACGCACAGTTTCCTTATTAAGATCTATGCCATGACTCATAAGCTCAAGACTGCCAAGCGTTCCGCGTATGCGTGCACTCTCAACAAGTCCGGCTGTATTGAGAATGACATCACTCAAACTAAGGCGATCAATTTCGACCTGACTTCTGAACAATGGCAGAAGTCTCACGTCCACAATAATATTGCGTACACTTGCGATGGTGTCTTTCTTGTTTGAGAGCGAGTCAACAGGCTGCAAAACGCTCACACCATTGACGCTCAGATCGAGCGGAAATGCCAACCGTACATTGTCGACAGCTATGTCAAAACCTGTTTTTTCCGACGCAGAAGATACGACTTGCCTTACAATCCAGTTTTGAACTGGAGGTATATACAAGAGCACGGCCACAATGAAAAACATCATGACCGGTATGAGCAAAACTATCAGTATCCTTTTAAAGATTTTCTTCATTGGCATGTCTTTGTCTGTAAGTCGGGGACATCGTATTCAGAGGCATTTGTCACACAAGTACAGTCCAGAGGGCCGCATCAGTCCTTGCGCACTATTCCACGCCACAACGGCTCATCCGGAAGTATGGCATCGAAGCTCATAGGCTGTTTGGATACGGGGTGTACAAATGTGATATTGGCCGAGACGAGCGATATGCTTCCGTCCGGATTGCTGCGTCGCGCTCCATATTTGAGGTCGCCCTTTATAGGGCATCCTATTGAAGCAAGCTGACAGCGTATCTGATGATGGCGTCCCGTCTTCAGCTCCACCTCCAGCAATGTGTAATTGTCTGTGTGGCCGGCTTCTTTATAACACAGCACCGCCTTCTTCGAACCGGGCACCTCGTGGTCGTAGCAATAGCTTTTATTCTGTTTTTCATTGCGCACAAGCCAGCCGGTAAGTGTATCCATTGTTTTCGGAGGACGGCCGGCAGTAAGCGCCAGATAGGTTTTATGGACATCACCTTTGCGGAACATCTCGTTGAGTCGTGACAATGCTTTCGAAGTTCTGGCAAACACCACAACGCCCGACACCGGACGATCGAGACGATGGACAACACCGAGAAACACATTGCCGGGTTTATTATATTTGACCTTGATGTATTCCTTGACTGTCTCCGACAACGGCGTATCGCCGGTCTTATCACCCTGCACTATCTCTCCGCTGTCCTTGTTTACAACGATGATATGATTGTCTTCGTATAAAACCTTCATTTATTATAATAAATATTTATGCACAATCCATAAGATGCGCCCAGCGCCTATCTTACGGATCATGCATAATGAGTGTGTCAGCAATTACATGTTCATACCGCCGTCAACCTGTATTACCTGACCGGTAACATAAGAAGACATGTCTGATGCGAGGAATGTAGCAACATTTGCGATGTCCTCAACGGTTCCACCACGGCGCAGTGGAATCTTCTTGATCCACTCTGCACGGATGTTGTCTGGCAGAGCCTGTGTCATAGCAGTGTCGATGAAGCCCGGAGCGATGGCGTTGGCACGTATGCCGCGGCTGCCCACTTCCTGTCCGATACTCTTTGCAAGTGCAATCAGACCAGCCTTTGAGGCAGCGTAATTGCTCTGTCCGGCATTGCCATGAACGCCTACGACAGATGCCATATTGATGATGGAACCACTCTTCTGACGCATCATGATAGGTGTGCAGGCGTGGATGAAGTTGAACGCCGACTTGAGGTTAACGGCGATAACTGCGTCCCACTGTGTCTCTGTCATACGCATCATCAGACCGTCCTTGGTTATACCTGCGTTGTTCACGAGGATATCGATGCTGCCGAAGTCTTCGTGTACTTTCTTCACGAGTTCTTCCGTCTCACCGAAGATTGCAGCGTTGCTTGCATATCCCTTTGCCTTGACGCCCAACGCCAGAAGCTCAGCCTCTGTAGCCTTTCCGTTCTCGTCAATAACAAGGTCGGTGAATGCGATGTTTGCACCTTCTGATGCAAATTTCAGCGCGATTGCTTTTCCGATACCGCGCGCAGCTCCTGTAATAAGAGCCGTCTTACCTGTTAAAAGTCCCATTTTTCTTTTTATTTATAAATAAACTATACTGTGAATTGTCATTTTGCGGTGTTTTTCCCAAGAGCACCATACACCACCTTGGCCACAAGCGGCTTGCTTGCCTCCTCAGTCATGCCGTGCCCCAGTCGACCGTATATGAACGGTACTTCCAGACCTTTTATACAATAATGTGTGATGTCGGCAACAAGATCCACGTCTTCTATATCGAACTCTCCGTCTGCCTTACCTTCGGCATATACCTTACGGAAAAGTTCTATTTCATCCTCATCAAAATTCTTACGCACTTTCTCTACCATCCAAATATTTCGGAAGAACTCCGCACGCAGATTGCCATTGCGCACTACAGTCTCCCTGATCATGCAGAGATGCGTATAAATGAGTTTGATTATCTTGTCCTGGGGTCGTATCTTCATGGCAGCCACCTCATCCAGCTTGTCGGACAGACGTTCCAACTCAGACTCTATAACTGCCGAATAAACATCTTCCTTTCTATTAAAATATGTGTAAAGCGTACGGCGTCCCTTACCCGAAGCAACAGCAATGTCATTCATTGTCGTATTGGCAATTCCGTTTTTTGCAAACAACTGCCGGGCCACATCCACAAGTTTCTGTCGCGTTTTAGATACTGACATACATCATTATTATTTCGTTCGTTTTATCCGTATGCACATACTGGACTACATGTGCAAAAATAAAATATTAATTTTATATATGCAAATAAATATATGCGGTTTTATGTTTTTTATGCCAACATGCATTAAATCATACAGAAAACGCAGACAAAACTGCTGGCACATGTTTTATAACGACATATGAGAGCCAAGAGCTAAGCTCTGTGACAGTGTAAAAGAAGGAAAACAAAATGAAAACATTAACTTCATTATACACCTGGAATGACTGTAAATACATAAAAAATGTCGGAAATGCATTTTAAATAATACGAGCAAACTGATGGTATCTGGCAAAGAGGCAGCTGACATTAACTACATTTATACAGATCTGCACAGAATATATACCTCAAGAATATAATGAATATACAGACGGATAAATTACGTTATTACATTTCATAACACACTGATAAACAGCGAAATGTGAAAAATATTCCATACAAACATCAGTAAAGTAGCATTAAGTATTCCGTTATTCTCATATCGATATTTTGCATAAAAATAAAAAATAATACCATTATAATTTGCATAATTCAACAAAAAGCAGTACCTTTGCACTCGCAAATCAGAAATGACATTGCAACAAACAAAACATTACATCGCGGAGTGGAGCAGTTGGTAGCTCGCCAGGCTCATAACCTGGAGGTCGCATGTTCGAGTCCTGCCTCCGCAACTATTAAAGCAGACATAAAAATGTCTGCTTTTTTTATTTTACATGGCTATGGTTGTTCCATAAGAGATAACGACGGCCTACCCTATAAATATAGTGACTCATGATGAAAAGATAATTTTTTATTTCTTCACCACAATTTATAGGATGAGCCGATTTTCCTTCCGAGTTTTCTGTTCTACAAAAAAAATTAGCAAGTATTTATTGCACAGACACTCCTTCAGACGCAAATACGCAAGAAATAAGAACTTTACTCAAAAATTGAACATCAGCAACTTACATTCAAGAAGAATTTTCCGCCATACAAAAAGCACCATTTCATGACGTGATATTGTCCATTTCAGGGCCCCAAATACACTATATCGCACCATGAAACAGGCGTAAACAGATGCTGAAACAGGCTTCATCAGAATACCAGCTGCACCATTCCCTACTCCACTGCAGGGTACATAAAAATCTATACGGCCTGAACTGGCCTTTTTTACCGCCATCTTAAAAATTTTCTCACATCTCTTTTGCGATTTTATTTTGTCAAAAAAGTCAAGAAAATCCGTGAATCCGCCATCTGAGTTTTCTATAAAAGTGCTGATATGAGGCGTTAGAAAGAACACGGGATATATGGATCCATATTTTGATGCATGATTCATCGGTTTTAGCAACTTGCTTGAGAAAATGCACCATTACTGTTTATATCATCACGTGTTTCAGTAAGTGTTCCGGCACTATACGGTACCTCAATAAAAAACAATCCCCATCGACTTTCTTCTGAGCAGTATGACATACTGCAACAATATTCCGCAATATCGTTTTCTCACATAGTTCCCTTTTATTTTCATACACAATATTCCGAATATTTATTCATTTTGTCAGTAAAATCTTTTTTCAAAAAATTTCTCAAAATAGGAATAAGAAAATCGAAATACAGAGATATTGACATACCATTATATCCTTTAAAACTTTATTCTCTTTTCCATAAATCATCATATTGTATTTTCATTACCAGAAAAGACAACTTTTACAGTACGGAAAGCACCGTCTTATAGCATCAAACAGACTATATTGCAATACGCAATTATACTTTTATTCTATCCCCCAACCAACATTACATTCGTAAAATTGAATATCACCAAACCACAAAATAAAAATCGGACTGTTGCTATATACAAAAGCAACAGTCCGTCTTATCCATTGTTTCTACACTGAAATTCTATTCCTGGCAGTGCAGATATGTTCAACTTAATAGTGACTTAACTCATATATGAAGGCAAAATCTTCATTACTTTTTCAAAATAACGCTGGGTACGCTTCACACTGTATTTTATACCTCCATTCCATGATCTTATAGCCTTTTCAATGTCATTTGTAGGATTAAAATACGATTGGATAAGCAGAAACATTTCCTTTGATTTGGCTATGCTGAAACGATCTTTCAACGTGTAACGCTTCTTGCTCTTCCTGCGTTTCAATATCAAATTACATTCCTTCACAAGAATTGGAGTTATCTGCATCGCACCGCAAGAGCTACCACTGACAGCCTTTGCATCACCTCCACTCTCAACTTGAATTATTGCTTCCATCACTGGCTCCCAGTTAAAATCTGAAACAGATTCGTCATCCTTTGAAAACACTGCCACAGGCAGCAAGAGAAAGAAAACAATAAATACAATCTTTTTTATTTTCCTCATTATAATATAAATTTTGGAGCATCGGACAATACAAATCGAATCCAGAAGTGCTGTCATGACAATACGAATACACAGCACAATGCTCTCGTTAATTTCGCAAATAAAACATTTCTAATTTGGAATATAAATATTTACTCCTTATTTTTTACACCTGCAAAGGTACAAAAAATATAGTAGACAGCCAAAGCTATTGTAAAAAATTAAGACATAAATACACTTTTATAACCTTGATTATCAAATACTTAAATTAAAATAAGATAAACTATACCCATTCAGAGATCTTCTTCAGATACACTTAAACAATATATACAAACTGTAACATATCCCGCACTAAAAGGATTATCCTAAATTAGACAATTAGAACATTTTTTAATGGTTTAATAATTCGAAAAGCAACCATCTCATATTGATACATAAAATATTAAAGAAATATTGCCTCATACTTAATACCACATTTTATGAAAATACATGTACTGATCGTTGCTTATATATCCCGTTTAAATATATTTCGACGGACTAAATCTTATCACTGCTCATAACCAAGTATGCATATCAGCATATACAAACTAATCATCAATACATATAACAGGCTTACATACAATAAAGATGAGCAAAATATTATATGACATTCCACAGACATAAACACACATACATATAAATATTATTATAACAAGTGGTAGGAAGTATAAATGACCGGACACGGAACAGGACAATGACCGCGGCCTCCTGCACCGACAATAAATTGTATAACAAAAAAGAGGGACGTTCCGGATCTTTCTCCTTGGAACGTCCCTCATCTAAAAGAAGGCGGCTACCTACTCTCCCGCATTGCA
>ERZ780167.279-NODE-279-length-53979-cov-5.787442_pt1 | contig 53979 bp, 55 predicted proteins | sample MGYA00510982_ERZ780167 | MGnify/ENA primary metagenome ERZ780167 (study PRJEB29588, sample SAMEA2146107) | human gut metagenome | biome: human gut; feature: human-associated habitat; material: faeces | place: Denmark | collected 2008/2010 ... | reverse complement strand
ACGTAGTACTGGCCGCAGCGGGCAGCCTCGTCCTTGATGGCCTCCTGGGCCTGCTTCTTGGTACCCACGAACAGCAGGGTCTGGCCGTTCTCGGACAGCTGACGCACGAAAGCATAGGCCTCCTCCAGCTTCTTCACGGTCTTCTGCAGGTCGATGATATAGATGCCGTTGCGCTCCGTGTAGATATAGGGAGCCATCTTGGGGTTCCAGCGACGGGTCTGATGACCGAAGTGGACGCCTGCTTCCAGCAGGGACTTCATGGATACGACGTTTGCCATTTTTTGTTTCTCCTTTAATGTTTAGTTTTGTACCTCCAACTCCGTCATCTCACCGGCTAACCCTCCGTAAAGAGCACCGGCCGGCGATCAAAAGCTGTGCGGATTCCGACCGATATATGATACCACACTCGTATCACGATTGCAAGGTATTTTTCCTCATTTTTTCTACTATTTTTCCCTGCGGCGGGGCATATTTCAGAATTTTCGCCGCTTTTTCTGGTTGGGCGGGCCGTCCCGCCGCTGGAAGGGCTTGTCGATCAGCACGATATCGTCCCCGAACTTCTGCACACAGTCCCACGGGATGTAGTAATCCTCTCCCCTGCCGAACAATCCGAAAAACCGGCAGGGACCAAATACGATGATGGCCTTCACCATTCCCTCCGGAAGGCATATCTCCAGATCCCCCACGTAGCCAAGGCGACAGCCGTCGCAAAGATTGATGACCTCCTTACGCCGCAGCTGGCAAAATCTCACAAGCATATTTCCCACCTCAAGGGCACTATATGCACTGGCCGGGCTGTCCTATTCCGTCGATTCCACACTCTTTTCGCGTCGGAGAATAACAGCCATCTCCCCCGGAAATACTGGAAGCAAACGAACAGACGGAGGCGCGCTCATGCGGGGAAAGGTGGAGATCTGCGGCATCAACACGGCAGATCTGAAGGTGCTGAAAAATGACGAAATGATGGCGCTGCTACGGCGCTGCCGCGAGGGAGACAAAAGTGCACGTGAGCAGTTGATCTGCGGAAATCTGCGGCTGGTGCTGTCGGTGATCCAGCGATTTCTGGGGCGGGGAGAAAATGTGGACGATCTGTTTCAGGTGGGCTGCATCGGACTTATCAAGGCAATCGATAACTTCGATATCCGCCAGCCAGTGCGTTTTTCCACCTACGGCGTCCCGATGGTATATAGAGAACGAAAAAATGCTTGAAAAAAATTATGAATATTTATTGATTTTGTTATCACTTTCAGAGTTTTAATAGTTCTGAATCCCCATATTATTCACAATAAACATTCACGTTTTGGCGCATATTGTATTGATTTCTACTAATTATCAAAATTATAAAATGGGAACATTTTCGACACGTTTACTCACTACTTGTTAAGAATCTGTAAAATCAACAGCAACAGATTTGCCGTTTTTCAGGTTTTTTGAGGCTTCATGCACCTTCTTCCTTACTCGTTTTGCTCTCATTCTCGGTGTAAAAAGAGTAAAAAATCTCAACTCTTCCATCGTGATATACAATGATTTTATCAACACAGTCACGAATAAGTGTCTGCCGTTCCATCGGCGTCAGACTCGGCCAGATGTCCCCGATTCGCTGAACCTTTTCGCAAGTACGCTGGATATGTCCATCTCTCGAATGGTACTGTTCCTCATCCGCAATCTGCTTCTCAAGTGTACTGATTTGCTCGCGTATCTCACGGATGCGGCTTACGAGAACAGAGTCAGGTGCAGTAGCGTAAAGGTCATATAGGTGTCCAAGAGAAGTCGTAGCGTCTTTGAGTCTCTTCTCAAGAAGCTCAAGTGCGCTTATAGGCTTCTTTTTCTTTTCAAGCTCTTCGGGAGAAAAACTACTGCCGATTCCAAACAGTTTGGAAACCACAAGTTTTTCCAATTCGCTTACGCGGATGCCCATATTTGGGCAATTCAGGTCTCTTATCATGTGTTCTTTGCCCGTGTGAGAATAGCAGATTATCTTATCATACTTTCCCCACTTCATGTAGCGCATTCTGGCTCCGCAATCACCACAGTGAACGAGTCCCGTTAAAAGGTAATACTTATTTTCACCACTTATAGAAAGATTATTTTTGCCTCTGCGTTCCATTTCCACTGCGGCACGCAGGAATGTTTCTTCATCAATAAGCGGTGGATGAAAGCCGGGATAATCTTTGCCTTTGTAGTTAATAAAACCACAGTATGTGTGTCGCTTCAATATATTTCGCACATGAAGCTCATTGCAAAGGCCAAACATATCCGCTATTTTTTGACAGCTATACCCTTTTAGGTAAAAGTCAAAAATCTGAGGGACTTTGATGGAATCTGCATTCGGGACAAGGGATTTACTGGGCTTGTCGTAGTCGTAGCCAAATGGAACATTACCGCCGCCTCTCCAATAACCGGCGCTCACGCGCCCCAGCATACCAATGCGAGTACGCATATAGATGTTCTCACGCTCCAACTGTGCGAAGACGCTCAAAATACCTATCATCGCTCGGCCATAGGGAGTCGTGGTGTCAAGGGCCTCAGAGATGCTGACGAAGTCTACATCGTTCGGCAGAAACACGTCTTCAATCAGATAGAGGGTATCCTTCTGACTGCGGGAAAGACGGTCCAGCTTAAATACGATAACAGCTTTCAGCTTTTCTTCTTTCGCGTCAGCTATCATTTCCTGCATTGCCGGCCTATTAAGATTACTGCCACTGAAACCGGGGTCTGTGTAGAACTTCACGTTCTCCCACCCCTTTACAGTGCAGAATGCCTGCAGCTTGGCAATCTGGTCAGGAATTGAATAGCCCTGCTCGGCCTGCGCGTCCGTAGAGACACGTACATAACAAGCGACGCACTTCTCAAAGGTTTTGCCTCCCATAAGCTCTTGTAGCTTAGGAAGGGACTGACTTTTGCTATTCGTGTCCTTTATTGACTCTTTTACTTTTGTTTTTTTATTGTCGTCTTGTATTTTTTTCTTCTTTCTTTCAGTAGCCATGATACTCCTTTCATTAGGGTACGTCCTCTGCACAGACGTTCAATGCACATTATAAAATAAAGATAAAATAATGACAAGTCTATGGCTTATAAAAAAGCCTCAGGAAATTTCTTCCTGAGGGATGCTTTCTGCTTCGAGTCGTTCGCGTACTTGCTGAATGAAAGACGCTAACACGGTGCTTGTGATATTTATTCCGTCATAAGAAACGTCCTCGCATACCCCGTTCCGAAAAAACACAGGTTTCAATATAGGGTCTTCCCTTCTTGCCGAATGTGCCATTCACTTTCCCTCTCTTATTTTCGCTAAATTCGACGGCGCGATAGAGAAAAGAGATTTGGTGGTCGAATTACTCAAGTAATGCCATAGTGTGTAATGTAAAATACCTATACACTTACTGAAGCCGTAATGCCGTTATTTTCTCCGCCGCCATGTGTCGTATCTGCATTATACCCACGGAAAATGAGAGTACATACATAATTCGTTCGACAGGCTACGACTTCCCTTTATTCATAGCGCATTCTGCGTTTATAATGGTCAGCAGATATGCTGAACCTCCTACACTGAGAAAATATAGGTAAGTGGTTATTATGTCCGTACTTTCAGTGAAACCGTTTATATGAGCTAATTGTAAAGATATTTTACTTGTCGGAATAATAATGAAAATGACGATATTTGTAATAATTTGTATATGCCATCATGTGCTATCAAGCTCTCCGCCAAGGACTTTGGATTCAAGGGAAACAAGAAGATTGTTTCTCTTTGTGCCATGTTTTGCATCTGAAATAATAAAGAAGCTGGTATCCAGTGTGGACACCAGCTTCTTTTTCAGTTTTCTTCTTTCTTTTCTTCAGCGTCAAGAGCTTTTGTCAGAAGTCTCTCTATTGCCATGGTCAGCGTCTGTCCTTTCTCTTCGGCGTAGTCCTCCAACCTTTCGCGGAGGACGCGGTCAATGTAGCAGTTCAGATGCTGTCCATCTTTTTTAGCCCTTGGCATGGTCATCCTCCCGCTCGTTCCGCATTTCGCGGTATAGTTCCTGTGCCAGTGCCGTCATAATTGCGCGGTACTTGGCGCCATCTTCAAAGAGCTTGGTGTAGGTTTCCGTGCTTTCGATATAGGATGCCTGCGCGGTGTCGTTGAACACCTTGGGGAACACATTTTTCTCGAAAATCTGTTGTCCATCGGATTTTGCGGCTTTTCGGAGTTTCTTGTCTGCCAGCAGCTTTTCACGCAGCGTACCAATGAGGACGCGGTCTGCTTCTGTAAAGGAACCCTTATACACCTCGTTGATGGCCTCAATGACCGTTTCCAGCGGGTCTTTCTTGGTGGTCATGTTGACCGCCTTCTTTGTCTTCTCAGGCTCCAGCGGGACGGTCTTGTCCTCCAGTTCGATAGCTCCCTCAAAGGTCTTCTCCAGCCGGTAATATTCCAACTTTACACGGTTTTCCAAGTCCCACGGGGCAGCCGTTTCTGCCGGAAGCAGACGCGCCAGATAGGAGCAGAATAGGTATTCCTTGTGGAGTGCCTTATCAAACATCCGCGCAATCTGGGAAATGTAGTTGTACCACTTCACAAAGGACCTGATGGTGCGCCTGAACTGGTATTTGTCATCCTTGTTCAACTGATTGTAGGCTCGTGCGATAGGCAGCAGCGCATTGGAGATTTTTGCCTGCGTGGTCTGCACCTTCTTGGCTTCCGGCGAGAAGTAAATTTTGCTGACAGCCTCAACATCGTCATCGCTATACACGCGGAAGTCACGGAGCTGCTTCTGTGCCTTGTAGATAAGGTCGATATTGATTTCCTCGGATAGACTTGTCTCCTGATAGTAAGGCTGGAATGCCTTCAAGATGTCTTCCTTGGTGTTCACGAAGTCGAGAATATAGGTATCCTCCTTGCCAGGGTATGTACGGTTCAGGCGGCTCAGAGTCTGCACGGCCTTCACGTCCCTCAGCTTCTTATCCACAATCATCGTGTGCAGCAGCGGTTCGTCAAAGCCCGTCTGGTACTTTTCGGCCACGATAAGCACATCACCCTCATCATGGAACACCTGCTTCGTCTGACTCTCAGAGACATGGTTGCCGTCGCGGTCGATGTTCATGCCGCTTTCGGTGTACTCGTGGCCGCCCTTCTCTTCAGGGTCACGGATACTGCCAGAGAACGCGATAAGGATTTCCACGTCATCATAGTGGTTGGCATCTAAATACGCTTTGATTTCATGGTAGTAACGCACCGCCGCCAAGCGGGACGCCGTGACCACCATCATTTTGCCCCTGCCACCGATTTTGCGCTTTGTCACATCACGAAAGGTCTCTACGATGATGGCCGCTTTCTGCTGCAAGTTATGAGGATGCAGTTCTTCGAAGCGCCGAATGGTCTTGATTGCCTTGATGGTAGGCACTTCGGGGTTGTCCGGCGTATTCTTGGCGATTTGGAAGCAGGTTTTATAGGTGGTGTAGTTCTCCAGCACATTGAGGATAAAGCCCTCCTCTATGGCCTGTCGCATGGAGTAGATATGGAATGGATGGAATGTGCCGTCTGCGTGTTCCTCGCCGAACATCTCCAGCGTCTTTTTCTTCGGTGTGGCGGTGAAGGCAAAGAAACTCAGATTCTTGTGCTTGCCGTGGGTGATAAGCTCCCGCACAAGGCTGTCCTCAGTGTCCTCCAGCTCGTCCTCCGCCTTGCCCTCGATATCGGCATATTCCTTCAGCGCGTCATGGGTATCCGCCAGTGCCATTTTCAGCTTCATAGCACTGTGTCCCGTTTGGCTGCTGTGGGCCTCGTCCACGATGACCGCAAACGCCTTACCCTTTGTATCGTCCACTTCCTCATAGATAACTGGGAACTTCTGCAGCGTGGTCACAATGATACGCTTGCCGGCGTTGAGCGCATCCCGCAGGTCGCGGGAGTTCATCTTCTCGCCGATGGTCACAACGGAGCCGAGCGTATGGTCAAAGCCGGAAATCGTTTCTTGAAGCTGGGCGTCCAGCACGGTGCGGTCTGTCACAATGACCACGGAGCTGAAAATGGGCTTGTTGTCCGCATCGTGAAGACTTGCCAGCCGGTAGGCCGTCCAAGCGATAGAGTTGGACTTGCCGGAGCCGGCACTGTGCTGCACAAGGTAGTTGTGTCCGGAGCCGTTCTGCCGCACATTCCCTACCAGCTTCCGGACAACGTCCATCTGGTGATAGCGCGGGAAGATAACGGATTTCTTGATGACTTCCTTTTCGGAGCCGTCTTTCAGCCGAATCTTTTCCTTCTTCACTTGGAAGCTGATGAACTTCTGCAAAATATCCAGCAGACTGTCTTTCTGGAGAACCTCTCGCCACAGATAGGAAGTCACATAGTCCCCATCCGTGCGGGGCGGATTGCCTGCGCCGCCGTTCTGTCCGGGGCCGTTGCTGCCCTGATTGAACGGCAAGAAAAAGGTCTTGGCGCCATCCAGCTTTGTGGTCATAGCGGCTTCGTACAGGTCTACCGCGAAGAACGCCAAGATACGGTGGTTCAGGCGGAAGGCCGGTTCCTTGGGGTCACGGTCGAACATCCACTGGTTCTTACCGTTGTCGATGTTCTGCCCCGTAATCTGGTTCTTCAGCTCGATGGCAATGACGGGGATACCGTTGACCGCCAGCATCATATCTACGCTGTTGCCGCAGTTTTCGGAGTAGTGCCACTGGCGGATGCACTGGCAGATATTCTGCTGATAGTGTCGTACCGCCGCATCGTTCAGCGTGGACTCAGGCTTGAAGTAGCAGACACGGAAGTCGATACCCCTGTGCTTGAAGCCGTGCCGCAGCACAGAAATAAGGCCATCGTTCTCCACGGCATTTTCAAACGCCTTGTAGAATTTCTTTTCCGCATTTCCGTCACTCTGCTTCTCCAGACGCTGCCACGCAACAGGCTGCGTGGTCTTCACGAAGTCCGTCAGAGTACGGATATCCAGCGCCATACCAGCGCTCTCCGGCGCACGGTAGCCAGCGTCTGAGGATTTCTGCCAGCCTCCGGTGGGAGAAATCAGAAAGGACTCAATATCCTGTTCAAATTGCTTTTCATTATCGGGCATTATTGGACACCTCCTCCACTAAAGCAAAGATATAATCTTCTTGATGACACTTACCACTGTAGGGGCAACGCTTACCGCAGACGAGAACAGTGATGTAGTATCGTTCGCTACAGAAAGGAAATTCTTTACAGTCGGCTTGTTCTGCCCTTCAAGAATCTCTATCAGCCGTTTCATATTGTCCATCAAAAATTCCGTATTCTTGCTATGATATTCAATGCTGCTGTTTATAGTTTCCCTTAATGCCAGTATTGAATCTGTAATTTCCGCACAACGGCTATCCGAAATATTGACTCGTTCTTCAAGTTCTAACTTCCCGCTGAAGCTCACTGCAAAATAGTTTGCCCGACCCGTAATGAGACCTCTGGCAGAAAAATCATTGAATCGACTTACCGCAAGACTTACCGCCTCTTTGTTAGGCATATATCCGAGAAACTCGCCCGCCTTGTTATAGTTGGATTTGCTACAAGCGGTCATAAACGCAAGGGGTAAAGTGTGTTCTGTAAAGCTGATATACTGTCCATCCCTCCAGTTTGCAAGCGACAATAGCTTGTTCAAAATGAAAATCTCTTCTTGGTGTGCCGTTTTAGGAAACCACGCCTCAACCACATTCATGTCCACTTTCGTGCTCTGGGTGCTATTCAGCACATGATAGGTATATACATCTCGTTTACCCACATCGACTTTTGACAACATCAGCACACCCTCCTTTTCCCGGTCACGACCTCATAGATAAGGGATTTTTTATAGGCTTCGAGGTCAGCGATGAGTGATAGCTTTTCGGCAGAGAGTTCGTCGATTTTGGCGCACTGGGTATCGAGATATGCGGCAATGGTGGATTGCTCCTTAAAGGGCGGGAAGGGAACTTTTAACATTCCTAATTGCTCTTCAGTAAAAGAATGGCGAAGATTTTTTGCCAAGTGAAGAAGTTCTTTTGTATTATCCACCATTAGATAGTAGTAGTAATAATAACCTAAATCCGCATGATTATTGAGTTGGAAGCAGCTATATGCAGGGCTTGTCACTCCATCACAAAACACTCTCCCGACACATCTTGGCGTCACATCAATGTCGAATAGGCACATTAAGAGTTCACCACTATAGGCGAATTGGTATCCGTCAAATGTCGTTGGCATTTTACCAACGGGATTAAGTATGTCCCTAACAACAACTCCATTCATCGTTAAAGAAAGCACATTTTGGTTTTTCCATTTTTCGCAAATGCGCTTTTTCTTCCGCATAACATACTTGTTCGCGATAGTGGTCCAGTGTGCCGGAATTTCTCCAATCCACTCAATCCCGCTGTCCTTCATCTCTGCCTTGGGGTCAAGGCCCTTGGTGACGGCTTCGTAGATGATGGATGCCTTCCACTGCTTATAATCCTCAATGCTGGCCTTGGCTTCGGCGATAATCTCGTCGATTTTGGCGCACTGACTATCGAGGTAGGCAGCAATGGCAGATTGTTCTGATATGGATGGGCAAATCACGGGTATACGCAGGAAATCGTCAATTCCCAAATCCCACTGTCCCACTCGCATTCCCGTAGAAAGCCTCTCAAACTCCTGAGCGTAAGGCCTGCAACGCAGCAGGTAATGCAAATACTTCTTGTCCGTAGAGTTCGAGATAAATTTGCAAACATAGTATGCTGGACTGACTATTCCCTCAAACTCGGATACTGCCAAGGAACCTTGCCATGCCTTCATTTTGTTGATGACCAAGTCACCGCAGCGAACAAATTTGTAGTTACTTGTGTCCTCTGATGTTATGTTGTGGTTGTCGTCCCTTGAATTCTTTGGAACTACGCCTAAATCACGATAAAGGGAAAGCACTGTTGCGTCAGGGTGGTTCTTTTCTGATACATTTTGAAGAATGGTCTTCATACGAGTGACTTTCCACTCTTTAGGTATTTTCTCGACCCACTCAATCCCGCTGTCCCTCATCTCCGTATAACCCACAGCAGGCGTCATATCACTCACCGTCCTTCCCGAATAGGTCGTGGAGCTTCTGCATCAGAGACTGTTCATGGGCCTCGATGCGCTTGGCAATCTCTGCGGCAGGCTCAATGGGCTTGTATTCATAGAAGGTTCGGGTGAAGGGGATTTCATAGCCCACCTTGGTCTTGCTCCTGTCAATCCATGCATGGGGGTTATAGGGCAGCACCTCACGGCTCAGATAGGCGTCCATATCCTCGTCCAGCGGCACATTCTCCGTGTCCCGCTTGGAGGTATCCGCCACGGGCTTTCCGCGCTTGCGTACCGGCTGCCCGTTCTCATCCATTTCCGGCGTTTCCACCACGATTTTGTTGTAGCCAAGGCTGACACTGTCCAGCACACGGCTCTTGCAAATGATGTGTGCGACCGATTCCAAATCCTGCTCGTATGTATGGTCCGCGTATGCGCCGTAGGCCTTGACGATAAGCTCGCGGCAGACATCTGTGATGTCTACCCGCTTGTTACCGATAGACTTGCGGCGGGGCTCATAGCACTTGCTGGCGTCAATGAGCTGCACCTTGCCGATATGCTCCTCTGGCTTGTCCTTGGTGATAATCCAAATATAAGTGGCGATTCCGGTATTATAAAAGCTGTCGTTGGGCAACTGAACAATAGCGTCCAGCCAGTCGTTTTCAATGAGATAGCGGCGAATCTCGCTCTGCCCGGAGCCGGCATCGCCGGTGAACAGGGACGAGCCGTTTTGGATGATAGCCATGCGGCCATCCGGCTTCAGCTTGGCAAGTCCGTTGAGCATAAACAGCATCTGTCCATCGCTCTTGCTGGGCAGACCGGGCCCAAAACGTCCTACGCCGCCCTTCTTATGCTCCGCCTCGACCTTGGGGGCCTCTCGCTTCCAGTCGATACCGAAGGGCGGGTTAGAAATTTCGTAATCGAACTGATACCCGCTGAATTTATCATCGTCCAGCGTGTTGCCAAACTGCATATTGTCGGGGTCGCCGCCGCGAATGAGCATATCCGCCTTGGCGATGCCAAACGTAAAGGGATTCAGCTCCTGCCCGAAGCAGGTGACATCCGCATCGGCGTCCAACTGCTTGAGCCGTTCCTCCATGCAGGTGAGCATCTGGCTGGTGCCCATCGTCATGTCGTAAACCGTCTTGGAGATGCCGTCCCCATCAAATTTTGCATTGCTGACCAGCAGGTCGCACATGAGATAGATAATATCGCGGCTGGTGAAGTGCGCTCCGGCCTCCTCGTTGTAGGACTCGGAGAACCGCTGCACCAAGTTCTCGAAGATATAGCCCATATCCACTGCGCTGATTTTTTCGGGGCGCATATCGCCCTGCTCGGAGCAGAAGTCCACGATAACCTGATACAGCAGACCGGCCTCCTCCATGCGGTCGATTTGGGCGTGGAAGTTCATCCGCGCCAAAATGTCCTGCACATTGTCAGAAAAGCCGTTCAGGAAAGCGCGGAAATTCTCATTGATGTTTTCGGGGTCCGCTTTCAGCGTTTCGAAGGTAAATGGGCTGATGTTATAGAACTGGTAGCCAGAGGCGGCGCAGAGGAAGCCCTCCTTCACGGCGAGGTGCTGCACCTCCTTGTACTTGTCCAGCACCGCCTGATGGGTCGGCAGCAGGCAGTCGTGAAAACGCTTAATGACCGCCATCGGCAGGATGACAAGTCCGTATTCGTGGGGCTTGAACGCACCAAAGAGGGTATTTGCCACGTTCCAAATGAGGTTTGCTTTTTCCTGTATATTTTTTCCGGTAGACGCAATGCGTTCGTTGCTGGTCGTCATGCTCTCCATCCTTTCAAATGACGGCCAATCCCTCATCCACGCCTGAGTTCAGAAAGACATCATCCTTCGCCTTGGCGAAGGATGAGAAACGGGCCCGTTTCTCGCCAAAATTTCTCGTATTTTGGGGTATTTCTATTATATCACAAATCACCCAATCCGCAACATAATTCATCAATTTTATTTGTTAATCCACCGTAAACAGCAACACCCCCTCACGAGGACTGGGCTCATGAGGGGGTGCTTTAATATTCTATTATACTATGTGTGAAAATCGAAGTTTTTTAACTAAGTCGAAGTCATTCGTCAATAAAATAACCGCCATTTCCGGGGATTTCAGCCCAAGTGATATAGTAGCCATAGCTTTCATTTACAGGAAATTGTGTGATTTGTTCTTCAGTAAGAAAACCCACCATTTCTGTGTATTCTTTCCAGACAAGCATTAGTCCTTCATCTTGCAAGCGGTTTGCCTCTTCAAATGTTTTCTCTCTTTGTGCTACAAGCAGCACACTATCGTACATACTGATATATGCATTATACTTTTCTTGTACCACGGCCCACGCAGCGTCATACGCGGCTTTTTCCTCTTCTGTATGCGTACTTACCCAGTAAGCATAAAAGCTGTCCGACATATACTTCTCATTTCTCCTAAACTGGGCAGCATCAGCATCTAATTCCTCGATTGGTATTCTGGACCACTCATCATATTGAGCCTTATATTCCTGAATTACAGGGGCATTGAGGGCATCCATATAGGCCTTATGATACTCTTCAACAATACCATCCGTGACACCGCAAAGAACAACTTTTACAGCAAAAAGGACGTCCTCATTTTTATTTGCTTTGATTTGCTCGGCCAGCTCGTCATATACGCTTACCTGTCCTGCACGGGGGTTCTCGTCGGAGCTACTAACCGGCCCACCACGGATTATCTCAGGAGAAGGAGCATCTTGACTGGTATTGTTGGACGCCCCACATCCTGTAATGAAAACAAGAGATATGGCTATCAACATACAGAAAAGTCTTTTCACTTGTCCTTCCTTTCTTCGTTTAACGTAAAACTATTCGGCAATCGCTAACTCACCCGTTTCGGGAGTATCGGCCCACACGATATAGTAACCATACCTTTCGTTGACAGGGAACTGCATGATTTGTTCCCCTGTTAGAAGGCCTATCATTTCTGAGTACCCTTTCCAGACAAGCATTAAGCCCTCGTCTTGTAAACGATTTGCCTCTTCAAATGTTCTCTCAGCGCATACTTGGGGGAAATCGTCATACATACTGATACATACGTTATATTTTTCTTGTGCTACGGCCCACGCAGCGTCATATGCCGCTTTTTCCTCTTCTGTATGCGTGCTTACCCAGTAAGCATAAAAACTGTCTGGCATAGATTCACCAGTTTCCCTGAACTGGGCAGCATCAGCATCTAATTTTTCGATTGGTATTCTTGACCACTCATCGTATTGTTCCCAATATTCTTGGACTATGGGAGCATTGCGGGCATCCATATAGGCATCATGGATTTTTTCCTGTTCTTCCGCAAGGTCATTTGTGACACCGCACAAGACAACTTTTACAACAAAAAGAGCATTCTTACTTCCGATTGCTTTGATTTGCTCGGCCAACTCATCATATACATTTACCTGCCCCACAGGAGCGGATTCGCCGGTGTCTGCAACAGGGCCGCCACGGACTATCGCAGGAGCAGGGGCATCTTGGCCGGAATTGTTGGAACCCGCTCCACAGCCTGCGATAAAAGCAAGAGACATCGCTGCCAGTATGCAAAAAGCAACCGCACCTTTACGCTTCACAAAAACACCTCCCCAAAACCACGTAATAAACCTTCTGGATTTATTATCCAATGATGCAAGTCAGTAATTCTTTCAATCCATCCTGTGTCATGTTGCTTGTTTCAATGTCGTAGTTCATCCCATTAACAGAAAACTGCACCATAAACGTGTCTTGATAGCCATATATCTCCATTGAAACACCATTGATTACGGATTTCTCTGGATTATCACAGAAGATTAGGCAATCTCTAAGCGGGGCTTCAAAAGAGCAGATTGCTATTTTAGCGTTCCCGCCGTTTTGGTTTTGATAGTTAAAAACATAGTCGTGAAGATTATACTCTCCGGGTGAGCCTGTTTCCTTATATCCACGAGAAGATACCGAGTAGAAGTCACATTGTTCAAGGCTATCAGGAATTTTGCCAGTAAAGTCTTCATAAGTGATGCCAGCAAACTTGTGGAAGCCTTCTACTGCCGATGCCCACGCATCAGCGGCTTGTTTACTGAAGGAAGTAATCTGCACATCCATGTCTAAAGACATAGTATGTTTGACTGTATTTATCGCAATCCGATTCATTTTATCTGATTGGACTGATTCGTCTTCCGGCTGTATATCACCTATCTCAGAGGAACCATCTAATAGGTCTTCTATTTCACCTTGCGGCACAGATGTATTATCCTTATCCTCGTTTGTTCCCGAAGTACCATCCGTCTGATTGGTCGTTCCATCTTGCCATCCGGACGAGCTATCATCTCCCCGCTGTGCAATGTCTGTTCCCGGAATATCATTTGGCTGCGTAACGATTCCGCCCAAAAATCTAATGGTAACAAAGGTGCCAACAGCTACAAGGCACAGACACGCAGCCAGAGGCCCCCATTTGAGCCAGATAGTTTTCTTAGCCTTGCGGTATTCTCTGGCCTCTTTGACACGCCTCTCGTCAATGTCACCGAGAATTTCATATAATTCATAATTTGTCATAGTTCAAAGCCCCTTTCTAAAAGGTAGTTGTGTAATTTGAGGCGGAGACGGTTGAGTGTCATTGATACAGCTCCCTCATTCAGTCTGTGCCTTCTGGCAATCCTTGAAATGCTGTCAGCATACCAATATCGACAAATGAAAATGCTCCGCTTCTCCGGAGAAAGCGTGTCCAGAAACGCATCAATAGCTTTTACAAGCTCCTTTCGAGAAATCTCCTGCTCTACGCCATTATTGCCGGATACCAGTTCGGAGAGTTCATCCAAGACCACAGGCAATTCTCCACCGCCTCGTTTATCGGCGGTATTGTGTTTGAATCTGTTTAACGATAGATTCCTTGTGATTTTCCCAAGAAATGTTGCCAAAATGCTTGGCCTATTTGGGGGCATGGAGTTCCATGCGTGCAAATATGTATCGTTGACACATTCCTCTGCTTCCTCGTAGCTGCCCAATATGTTCTTGGCAATCGAGGTACAGTAGCTGCCGTATTTATCGGCAGTGGCGGGGATTGCTTGCTCATCCCTATCCCAGTACAACTGGACGATTCTCGCGTCTTCCATCAACAATCACTTCTCTCCGTTTTACCTTCTCATTTATATACACAACTTTTAGGCTCAAATCTAACACACTTATTGAAAATATTTCTATATTATAATAACATACTGATATAATCCTTGTAAACATAAGCAGAACTACTTTCGCCTTTGTAAGAGACAGCCCCGCATTTTACTCCGTGCCTCCGTGGGAGTCCGTCCCCCCCAAAAAAGCTGCGTTTGTCCAGAGCGGGAATCGTCAGCAGTTCACAATAATGCGGCCAACTCAATTTGCCAGACACTGTCTGGCAAATTTGATAACAGAGCCCCCTCGTGAGGATTGACCTCATAAGGGGGCATCTTAATAATAACTTAATAATGAATTATCTTGCAGTTTCGTAGAAAGACATGATACAATTATAACATAGCAGGAACTTTTTGAAAGAAATGTGAGCAAATTCGTGTTTAGCAAGGAGGCGCCAATATGAAAAAAGCAATAGCCTTAGTTTTCGTGCTAATCTTAACGTTGGGACTTGTCGCTTGCAAATCAAATGAGACGGGCGACATTGACAATTTTACCCCAAGCGAAAATAGTTCCAGTGCAGAGAGCGTTGCTTTGGGGACACAAACTGTTGAGTTGTGTCTTGACGCAGCTTCCAATGATGCCAAACAGACGGGAGAATTTCTCAGTACAAACACGACAAAAATCGTTGTGTCTGCGGAGAACCTGGAGCAATCTACAGAAGTAGAGTTGTTCCTGTATTCGCAGGAAAGCACAACCGAGCCTATCTTATATGCAACACTCTCAAAAAGCTCCGCAGAGGTCACATTTTCAAATCTGACCTCTGCCACGTCTTACAAGGTCGCAGGGAAAATCAGCAACGGTACTGCACCAATCACATTGAAGATAACAGACTGACTATAACTTTAACCAAGCAACAGAGCGACAAATTGCAATTCATGAAGGAAGTAATTCTATGAAAATCAAAATAGATTTTAGGCGTCCATATTTTGACGAAGAAACGATTTTCAAACTATCCCTCAATGATTTGGATGACTTTTATACGGATGAAAATGATGTAAATAGGCTTAACCTGTTCTTTGTATTAGAAGCAACATTGCATAAGTTTCAAGGTAAAAATAGCGTGAAAGCAGCCGCCCGTTGCGCCTTTTTGATGGCGTATTACCTTTTCATTCCATTAACGCCGCCGGCAGCTTACGAGTTGGCCGCATTCTATATTGATAAAGCATTGGAGCTCGATGAAAGACCAGAATATCGCCAATGGAAGGAAGCCATAGATGAAGATTTATCGGGCAGATAATGCCCACTCACAGTAAACGAAGACGTCGAATGCTGCGAGGTTTTTCAAGACCGAATAGCAAAAGGCCACCCTATTGGGGTGGCCCTTTTGTTGTTAATCGTAGCTAATTTTCCAGACACTGTCTGGAATTTTCGGTTGAGAGTTTTCTGCTGGTTGTCAGCCGCGACATTCCTCATCAGAACGTCTATTGGTACAGGTAATTTAAGTCCCCTGCGTGGACTACAACAGTTTCTGCTCGTTGCCAGCCACGGCACCCAGTTAAGATGCCAACAGTTATGGGTGTTTATCCTGTCCCATATCCAGCACAACTTTTTACAGTGCTCTCACACTGGGACGCATTACTGCTCCAATGCGTATTATATGCTTTTCTCCAAAGAGTGTCAATCGTTTTTCAAGCATGACACGTTGCAGTAAAACAAGCCTTATGCTATACTTAAAGCATGATTGTCAAGGAGGGCATTTGCATGAGTGAAAAGGAATACATGGCCCTTCAAAATGCCTTAGCCTCCACGCAGATGGAAGGCTATGAAATTACAAAGCAGACCGAGCAGGACTGTGTGCGTTTACTGAAAGGCGAAATTAGCATAACGGAATTAGCCAAAGAAATAATGGTAAGGAAGGAATCATAACTTTCGTGTCGTAAATTGCAAGAAAGTAAGAAATATTCGTGTTGTTAAGTGTGATTTTCGCGTGCAATTCGATTGATTTTTACACGAATATCTGATATACCATGGTCGTCGCCCGTGAACAGGTTCTACGTGACGAAATAGCGAAGATTATCGCAGAAATCGAGGTGTAAGTATGGCAAATGAATTGACAATTTACCAATCGGTTATTGATGATGTAAAGGGCATTATTTCCTCCGGCATGGAGAGCGCCTACATTGCCACAAGCCGTGCAATGGTACTGACCTACTGGAATGTTGGCAGACGCATTGTGGAACAGGAGCAGAACGGCAATCAGCGTGCCGAATACGGTGCAGCTATGATGGATGCTCTGGCGGCAGAGTTGACTCAAGAATACGGGAAAAGCTACTCCAAAAGAAATCTCCAGTATTTCCGCAAATTCTATCAATACTTTCCGGATATTGAGATTGTGAACTCATGCGTTCACAATCTGACTTGGACACATTTTCGCAGCCTTTTGCGAGTGTCGGACGAGAATGCCAGAGTTTGGTACATGAGCGAAGCTGCCCACGAAAACTGGAATGTGAGGATGCTTGACCGTAATATCAGCACACAGTATTATTACCGCTTGTTGCAGGCTCCGAAAAAGGAAGCTGTTATCGCAGAAATGAAGCGGAAAAATGCTCAGATTCCCAAAACGCAGTTTGAACTGGTAAAAAGCCCTGTTGTTGCGGAGTTCCTTGGTTTTAAGAATGAGGACAGCTATTTGGAAAGCAATCTGGAATCCGCAATTTTGTCCCATATTCGTGATTTCCTTATGGAAATGGGCAGAGGTTTTGCTTTCGTGGCAAGACAACAGCATATTGTTACGGAAACGGAAGATTATTTTATCGACCTTGTTTTCTACAACATCGAACTGAAATGTTATGTGCTGGTGGATTTGAAAATGGGCAAAATCACCCATCAGGATGTGGGGCAAATTGATATGTATGTCCGTATGTATGATGATATGAAACGCACTGCCGGAGATAATCCGACCATTGGTATTCTGCTATGTTCAGAAACGGACGAGGATATTGCCCGTTATTCTGTGTTGCACGACAATAACAGGCTGTTTATGTCGAAATACCTGACTTATTTACCGACCAAAGAACAGTTGAAGCAGGAAATTGAACGACAGAAGGCGGTCTTCTATATGCAGCACCCGCTTCAAATAGAGGAAGGCGGCAAGGACGAATGAAGCTGCATTTGACAAAATAATTTAACTTTTCCCGCCGCAAGCCCACGCCGTGAGGGGTGGGATGGGTCAAATTTGGTGGATTGCTCCAGCGTATGCGTCGCACACTACACCCACAACAACGGAAGTGCAGCATATATCCTACAATATGCTCAGGTGCAGAGACTCGCCATCTACCGCGTCTGAGCCGTACTAACACACGCGGGCGCTCCCGCAAAGGAGGAACTTATGAAGAAGTTTTTGACTATGCTGCTGGCCGCAGCAATGATTTTCGCACTGGCCGCTTGCGGCACGACAACCGACGAGAAAGACAACAATAATAACACGCAGGACGGCCATCAGTCCGAAACGCCTGACACGTCTTATGAAGCTCCCCAAATTACAGAACTGTATAACGAGGACTTTGACTACACCGATGGCGTCGGAAACAGTGGCCACTACACCTACCGCGTACCTCAGATTGAGTCCGACACGCAGGGCGCAGAGGCTATCAACAAGGCTATCTCCGATGAGTACAGCCCTATCGTGGACAGCATACTGGAAACCGTTGCAGACAAGGTCAGCCTGTCCTGCTTCTACGTAGCGTGGGAGAAATATCAGTATGAAAACATCCTGTCGCTGGTCGTCTCCTGTGGCTGGGACGCTGATGTAAATAGTTATAATGTCTATCTATATGATATTGCCAGCGGGCAGCAGCTCACCACAGCAGATTTGCTGAAGGCGCTGAATGTGGACGAGACAGCCTTCTTGGAGGCAGTACGCCGCGCTGCCGCTGCAAAGTTTGACGCACAGTATGGAGCGATTGCGGGCGGTGATACGGATGAGTTCCTGACGGAGCGCCGCGACTGGACGCTGTCCGACGAGAACGTCAACATGGACGTTCGCACATACGCAGACGGCGCTGGAAAACTCCATGTGGTATTGCCCATTGGCTCTATCGCCGGGGCGGAGGCTTATGAGCAGGTACTGACCTTGGATGGCATCGGCGGATAAGCACAGCCCTCTCGACACCTGAAACGAAAAAGCGCTCCTGCGAGGATCGACCTCGCAGAAGCGCTTTTCCTATGCAGCAGCGCTTCCGCGCCTGAGGGGAATGCCGGTCAATCTTCCATTGCGATTTGAGCCGCCTTTTTCGCATGAATGACGGTCGTATCAAATAGGGGGACGGAGACATCAGACTGTCGAATCAGCAGGCCCAACTCGGTGCAGCCTAAGATAACTCCCTCTGCGCCCTTCTCTTTCAGTTCCCCAATAATCCGCTGGAATTCCTTTCGGGACGCCTCGTTGATTTTACCAACACACAGTTCTTCAAATATAACCGTATTTATCACGTCTACATCGGCGGCATCCGGAATCAGCGCCTCAATTCCCCTGTCGGCCAAACGGTTCTTATAAAAGTCCTGCGTCATCGTGTACTTCGTTCCCAGAAGCCCCACACGCCTGATGTGGGATTTTTCAAGTTCGTCGGCAGTTGCATCCGCGATGTGTATAATCGGTATCTGTACCATGGACGCAATCTGTGGGGCGACCTTGTGTATCGTATTCGTGCAAATCAGGATGAAATCCGCACCGGCTGTCTCAAGGCTCTTAGCGGCCTTTCCCAGTATCTCGCCGCACTTCTCCCATTGGCCGCTGGATTGATATTGCTCGATTTCAGAAAACTCGACACTATAAAGAACGATTTTAGCCGAATGCAATCCGCCCAGCTTGTCCTGCACTTCCTCGTTAATGATTTGGTAGTAATGAACGGTGCTCTCCCAACTCATTCCGCCAAGCAGTCCGATTGTTTTCATATCGTCTCCCCTTTTCTATAAACAGTTCGACCGCATAGTCGCACAGTTTGCAGGCTTTCACCTATCAGAAATTATTCCTTCCCATCCTTGCCAACGTACTCTCTATGTCCATCCGGATACAGCAAATAGGCGCACTTCTTTTCTGCATCATAGCGAGCAACAGGAATACCTTTCATCTTTGCTCGCTGATAGGCTTCAAAAGCTACAGACGAAATCCGACGGTCCATTTCCGCATCCTCTTCATCACAGTGAGGGTCTTCATATAGGCAAGTTTTGGATACGCCTTTTACGAATTCGTCCATGGTCATATCTCCTTTCTATAGTCCGTAATGGATGACCCATTTGTCCTCGTCCAGCGCTTTTTCCAATAGCTCTTTTAACTCAGATAAATTGGTATCCCCTTCAATAACTCCGATAAATGCATAAAGCGAAGAAGGCGGTATCAGTGTAATGCCGCAATAGGCAAGCCCCTTACCCTTGACAGATAGCGTATGCCAGTAAAAATCAATGGCAGTAAGTCTTTCGGTAATCGCCTCTACATAATCGTCATCCACAGAAATACAAGCGTACTTCTCCGGCTCATATCTGTCATATCTTTCGCCGCGCCGTGGGGCCTCTGGCATGATTCCAAACTCATGCTTTGCCATTGTCATCGTCTCCGCAAGTCGTTTCCTTATTCAGTGGTTCCGATTTTCTTCGTATAAAACAAACACATCAGTGGAACTTTCTTTTCTTCCAAAGCCAGCACGACCTGCCGTTCTCCAGACCTTGCAAATCCTCTGTGCTCATAGAATTGATAGGTGCAGCCATCATCCGTGTAAAGGTAAACCAATTTTCCCTGTTCTTCGGCTTCAAATGCAGACAGCAGGGCCGTACCAACGCCTTTGACCTTGCAGTTCGGGGCGGCGGCAAGAAAAACGATTTCTCCATCCGGAACGTGGCTTTCACAGAAGGTTTGATACATTTCTCGGTTCGCTTTATCGTAAGTCCCGACGCCAGCTCCCGCCACACGGCGCTGTAACCAGTCGATGAATTTAACATAGGCTTTCCGCCATCGGCTATGGAACTTCTTGGGCTCCCCTTTCATATCCGCCAGCAGAACACCCACAAACGCATCGCCCACATAGGCTCCATAGGCTTTTGTGGCACGGTTCAATTCCATATCCCAAAAATATCTGGCGTACAGGTCTAAAATGACCTTGCTGTCCATGTACCAGTCGAAGTGCATTCCTTGAATGGCAAACTGCTGCGCCTTTTTATAATCCTGCCTGCGTATCTCCCGTATTTCAATCATTCCGGCTTCGTATAACTCCTATTCTCCAACCTTAGTTACACCATTTCTTTGCATACTATTATAAGCAAAAATTTGCGGCACACAAGTGTTTTCCACAAAAAGAGAAGCGAAAAGCCTCGTGAGGATTATGCTCACGAGGCTCTGCTTCTACTATCTGTTTGAATTGATGATACCTTCGACGTCACGGCCCCCATAGAATACACGAGCTACTGTGACAGTTTTTGCGGCGCTATCAACCAGATAATACGCAATATAGTTGTCAACGGGTAGTTGGTGCATTCCCATCGAATGCCACGGCTCCCAATCGACCAACGTGTAGCGCTCCGGCATGAAGTTCAGAGAACACACCTCTTTTCGGATACGCTCTACCTGAGCTGCAGCGGTCGCCGGGACGAGAAGCGCATTTGCAATGTAGGCATAGATAGCTCTCAGGTCATCAAGCGCCTCCTCAGAGTAGTTGACGGCATACCTGTCTGTCATATGCCGAACTCCTTCGCAAGCGCTGCATCGACTTCATCTGCGGAATACACTCTTCCCGCCTGAATCGAATCAACGCCCTTTTGCAGCTCCGCATCAAGCTGCTCTCTGGTCATTGCTCCCACGGCCAAAGGCTTCGAGACCGGAAGCCGCAAATCAAACGGAATCCCCTTCCTCAGTACGATTTGGCTATACAGCATTTGAATTGCGCTTGAGGGAGAAATGCCGAGCTGCTGAAGGATTCCCTCCGCGCTTTCCTTGAGGTTAGTATCAATTCTCGCATATACAGCGGATGTGTTTGCCATAGTGTCGCCTCCTTTCCTTGTATTATACCACATTTGCTTGCGATTGCAAGTATTTGCAGAGCCATTTTATGAACAACGACACGATAAGCACTCAGTAGAGAAAAGGCCGCCAATCGGCGGCCTTTTCTCTACTTAGGCAGGTCTCCAGAAGAATCTTTTTCCGAAATAGGAACATCAGCTACGCCTGCAATCTTTTTGAGATTATCCCACTTGTTTCTATCTTCACCAATGAGTTTGGCGATAGTCCCCCAAGTCGGCGTACCTTCAGAGCGTTTCTTATCATACTCCATTCCACAGGTCGGTTTTATTCTCATATACTCCTTCCAGAAAAGAGTCAACCACTCCTGTTTTTCTATTTGTTCATTTTCAAGCAAATCCAGTTTCCAGCTTTTAGAAGCAACATCTGGATAAGTTTCATGAAGCCATACCCGGTAGTTTTTCTTCTCTATTCTCGTTATTATTGCCGGTGCAGGGAGTTCCGCGTTTGAAAGCAGTTCTTTCTGTTTCGGGATACGACCATGCTGCGAAATGAACTCAGATATTCGCGCACGAATAAGTTCATCTGTCCAATTTGTTCTTTGCGTCTCGACTTCTTCGTGTACCCTGTCAGGATTTCTGAAATGAACACTCACCCTGCGTTCTATTTCTTCTCGCCCACCATATCGCGGAAGTTTCAGTAAATCAAGGAGTTTGAGCCATGAAGAGACTCCAAGATTATCAGCCATAGTCGCCCAGTACGGAATCGTCTTATCTTTCCGTGCATCGAACTCATCCTGCGTTTTCGGTTTCAGACGATAATACTCCGCAATAAATGCGCTTTTGACTTCATCTATATTACGGTATCTTTTCCCCCCATACTGAAACTGATTCGGGGACTCGTATGTGTATTCCGGATAATTCTCCAGACACCATTGATGAACTGTCTTGCCGAAAATCGTCTTAAAAACAGTAGGAGAAGGCAAGTTCTTGTCGCTTGACAAGTCACAAATTCTTGGAGACCGTCCGCCTGTTTTCTCAATGTATTGCTCAACGGCGGCAATCGTACCAAGTTGCTTCCAGCTCAAGTCTTTTTCGTTTTGTATTTTTGCTTCTAAAGTACGCAGCGCCATACTGAGTTCTGGTTCCAATTTCTTTTCGCCAGAAGTATTTCTAAAATACTCAAGAACTGTAATAATTGCTTCGTTTGCCAGCACAGCAATCATCCCTTTCATGCTTTATTTGTTATAAAGGCTTCATCAGCCTCAATTCGGAAAATACCACCGCAGTTACGGCAAAGTAGGAATATTAGATTGCCCCTGAAGGTTTAATGTACTTATGGCTTCCCAGTAATCGCTGTTTTAATCTTCAGTAATAAAATCAATCTCAGAAAGTCGTGTACTTATCAAAATATAGTCCGCTATACAAAATAGAACAGCGGGAAATAGCGTATTTGCTATTGACCAAGTATAGCGAATGCGCTATACTCACTGGGCAGCGTTCCATCAGGAAGAACTCAAGGAAAACTGGGAATTAGCTAAACAGAAGCAAGAACTGTTTGCTATTGAGCCGCTTAAATAAGTCGCTCTTAGGAGGTGACAGAGTATGCCAAGAACTGAAGAATATTATCTGTCGAAGGGGTTTGACCTGCCCACTGCCAAGTATTACGCAAATGGCCGTCGCAAAATCGTGAGCGTAACACCCAATGATGATTTTACACTGACACTCAGCTTTGATAACGGAGAACGTCGGCTGCTGGACGTAAAACCCATGCTTATGAAAGGAACGGTATTTGAGCCGTTCTGTGACATTGCCAATTTCAAAAGAGTATACCTGGATGCACAGCATTGTGTGTCGTGGGATATTGACCCTACCGTGGATAGCGAGACGGTTTGGAACAACAAGGTAGACCTTTGTCCGGATAGCTGTTATATCGACAGCATTCCAATAGGAGGAACTGCCCGTGCCTGAAAAATGTGCTGCTATCATTGATATGCTGATTGAACGGCGTCACAATCAAGGCATGACGCAGAAAGAACTGGCCGAGGCTGCATCACTTACCCAAAGCGTTATTGCGAGACTTGAAACTAAAAAGGCAATGCCGCAACTCGACACGTTGATGAAAGTTGCCGAGGCGCTGGGGTGCGACTTAAAACTCGTCGAGGTATAAGTTTGAATATTTGTCACATCTATTAAAGAACAATCACAAGCCGGTGAACTGCGCGACTGCGCGGGACACCGGCTTGCTTTTTGTCCGAAATTATTCCTGATTGGTCACTACAATGCGCCGCAGATGAATGTATATTATGTATAAACATTCATATTTTCGTTGATATGCTATTTTGTCGAAAAAGTTCTGAAAAGTGATAAAAAGTCAAAAGTTGTGTGTCTGTTTAATCGCAAATTATTTTCAAAATACCCACGATTATTTTTGATGTATCAACAGTTGCTTACAATGACACTGAGATTTTTTCAGCTTTTTTTCCTGCTTTTTTACTTCTTTTTCTCGAAAATTTGCAGTATTTTTCAAAATATTAACTAAATTTCATAATTATTCAGACGTAAAATAAATCAAGAAAATCGGCCAAAATGTTCCACTTTTTTATCATTTTTGTTCTCAATTAGCCTTTTTAAGCGTTCTATGTTCGTCTTGTGCAGAGGATTTTTCCCCCTATCATATGTGTTCCGATGATCGTAGGGGAAATACGCCGGTATCTGCGGGACAACAGCGCCATTCGCGTCAGCCGCAGCATGCGTGATACTGCCTACCGGGTGCTGCAGGCCCGCGAGCAGCTGATGTCGCAAAACCAGCGGGAGCCGACCGTGGAGCAGATCGCCGCCCAGCTGGGAATCCCCCGCGAGGAAGTGGTGATGGCGATGGACGCCATCGTTGATCCCGTAAGCCTGTACGAACCGGTATATTCCGACGCTGGGGACAACGTATGCGTGATGGATCAGGTGCGGGACAGCAATAACAGCGACGAGCACTGGCTGGAGCAGATCAGCCTCAAGGACGCCATCGCACGGCTGAACAAGCGGCAGCGGAATATTCTGGCACTGCGGTTTTGTCAGGGAAAAACGCAAATGGAGGTCTCCTCGGAGATTGGTATTTCACAGGCGCAGGTAAGCCGCTTGGAAAAGAGCGCTATCGCCTGTATCAAGCGGGAAATGTAACGATGAAAACCGTAAGCAGCGCAAAACTGCTTACGGTTTTTATGATTCTTTTTTAACCCACAGCATCGCAGCGGACGGTGACGCGGGATTTACCGCCGTAGGTGCAGGTAAACAAGGTCAACGGATAGTCACCGGAGGTCATATCCTCCACCTGATCCGGGCCAAGCACCTGAATCTCAGCCACCGCATAGCGGGTCACAGTACCGTCCAGATCGGTGAACAGGACGTTGTCTCCGGACTTTAGCTCCGTCAGACGACCGAAGTGCCGTGCGTAGTTGTGAGCACAGATCACCAAGTCATTACCGTTCACCGAGCCGTAGTACCGGCATGGCGAGAGCTTCAGCTTTGCCTCGCTCCAATCCGCCATGACGGGCAGCTCAAGCTCCAGCGTGGGCAGACTGAGAAAGCCCACGTACTTATAGCCATCAATCAGAACGGCGGTCATCTGCGGGGAGAAGGGATCGGCGGGAACATCCTTTCGTTCCCGGATTTCATCCACCAGCAACGGCAGTACCTCGTCGGACAGCTCACCGGCCGTGTTGCTCTCCCGCCAGTTCCAAGAGAATAGCGCAGCAGCAGCCAGCACCATGGCAGCGCCCACGCAGATCAGAAGCGTCCCCAGCTTACCGCGCATGCTTCGACTTCCTCTTCAGCGCCGTGCCAGTCACAATCAGTGCCAGTCCCAGTATCAGCAGCACCGGCATAGGCCAATTTACCTGCCCAGTTTGGGGCAGCTTATCACCGGGCTGATCCGGCGTTTCCGGCGTTCCGGGGGTAGGCGGTTCCTTCTTGATCTCGAATTTCTCCGAAACGTTGATCTCGTACAGATAATGATCCTTGTCCCACAGAGGGACGGACACCAGAAACGGTGCGACCTTCTCGTAGCCGGAAATGCTCTTCGTCTGAACGATCAGGTACAGTCCCAGCTCCAGATTATCAAAGGTCACAACGCCGCTTTTGAACGACGCGGGCTTAATGGCACTGGAAGCCTTGACCATTCCGGCCAGTTCTTTCGCCAGCTCCGGCGTCAGGTTCTTTTCGGACAAGTCCTTGCCCTGATAGGCGGGCAGCGGCGCAAAGCTGAAGTTGCCGTCGGTATCCTTTAGCGTGCCAACACGATAGGCGCGCAGCGCGCCGTCCGGCAGCGCATCGCCCTGAAATTTCCATTGGATAGTGATTGTTCCCTTTTTCGTGAGATCCGGCGCTTCATGGCCAAGAACCGTCACGCACAGGCTCAGCAGCAACAGAATGCTCAGAAAAAGGGCTGTGATGCGTTTCATCCTACATCACCCTTTCTTTTTTGTTCGATGGGGTATCAGTACCATGACCAGCAGAACCAGCAGCATGGGCACCGCTACCAACGGCGCGATCAGCAGCGGTTCGATCTGCATGGCGTCCGCCGTCACACGGATGGTGGACGCGCTGGCCTGATTCTCTACCCGATGTCCCCGCACCAGCAGGCGATGGCTGTTGATGCCATAGGGCGTGCAGGTGACAAGTGTGCAGTACTCCTTGCCCTCCTCAATGGCAAGGTCGTCCAGTTCGTCGGGCAGCACAGTGCGGATCTGATCCACCTCGTAGGTCAGTGTCTCGTCCAGCACTCGCAGCAGGAATACGTCGCCCTCGGTCAGCTGATCCAGATCGGAGAACAGCTTGGCGCTGGGCAGACCGCGGTGGCCGGACAGGACACAGTGCGTACTCTCGCCGCCGGCAGGAAGCGAGGAGCCCTGCACATGGCCGATAGCAATCTGTAAAACCGCCTCGTCCGTGCCATGATAGATGGGAAGGTTACACTTTATTTTGGGAATCTCGATGTAGCCCATGACGCCGTTGTCCGCAATATTCAGCAGGGCTTCATAGATCTTCTTCTGCTCCTCGGTCATGACAAAGCGGCTTGTGCTGTTGTCCAGTGTTTCATTGTAAGCGCGTGCATCCGCCCAAATCTGGTCATATGTGTTATCGTCCAGATCGGCCACCTGCTCGGCATAGCTGGCGATGGCGCGGGACTGGTGGAACGAGTTCCAGTAATCGCTGACGGTAGGATACAACAGCAGCAGCGCTCCGGCCAGAAGCGCGGCGATCAGGATGGCAGTCACAAAGCTGCTTTTCTTTTTCATTCAGGAGCCTCCTTGCCGCGGCGGGGAGACGGCGTACCGTCTCCCCCACTGCAGCATACGGGTAGGGTAATTGAGAGAATCGGGATCGTGTTACTTGGTGTTGTTCATGCGCTTGCGGGTAACCAGCAGCACAGCCGCGCCCACCATCAGCACGCCGCCGATGATGTAGAACAGGGTGGTGCCCACGCCGCCGGTCTCAGGCAGCGTCGCACCGGAGTTATTGGTGACAGTGGTGGAAACGGTACCCTTAGTCACATCGCCCTTTTCCGCTGCACTGTCATCAACCTTGATGGTCAAAGCGGTCAGGGCAGGATTATCTTCGGTCTTATCCAGTGTAGCAGTAATGACGATCTTAATAGGATCCTTCAACTTGTTATAACCACCGGGAGCCTTGGTTTCATACAGCTCATATGTACCGGCATCCAAACCGATAACCTGGGCAAGACCGTTGGCGTTAGTGATCAGAGCAGAACCCTTATCCTGCGTATCTGCCCAACCGGTGACTTTGTTGTTGGCGTCAACAGTGACCCACTTGCCTTTCCAGGTGGCCTCTTTATCAGCAGCAACGCACTTCAGCTTGAATTCGGCATTCTGCAGCTTCTTGGTGGGAGTTGTGCCATCTACCTTGTTGATGTCCAACTGATAGGTAAACACCAGAACTGTATCTTTGGGAGTCTCACTGGTGGGAGGCGTACCAGTGCCGGAGAAGTTGGGATTGCTGGAATATTCCAGATAGACCTCGTTGGGGTTGCCGTGCTGGCCGATCACAGCGGTATTGAGCAGCTTGGCCGTGTACTTCACCACGATCGAACTAGTGGAGGTAACGCTAGCAACGGTTTTCAGGTTATCAAAGGTAATCGTCAGGGAACCACCGCCAGCAGTAGCCGCCTGATCGGGAGCCACAGTGAAACCGGCGGTCAATTCCGTATCTGTGGAGCCATTGCGTACATAAACTTTCACATCGCCGTTGTATTGCAGACCGGTGCCGAGCGTATCGTGGAACACATATTTATAGGTTTCGTAATCCGCGTAGTTGCTGGGCAGCTTACCAATCAGCTGGAAAGGCACATTGGAGCCGATACACCAGTCGGCAGCCTCACCCCATGCGCCGTCGGTGTCTTTTACGCTTTTATCAACGCTGGGTGCATCGTATTTCTGCTCAATGATGATGTTACCTTTTCCCGTCACCTGCAGCAGTGCGGAGTTCATGGCATCACCCTTGCCAGGGGTGGTAACGTCAACCAACAGGTAATAACCGGGAGTCAAATTCACGTCGGAGGTTTTCTTTGCGGCGATAGCAACAGCAGGATTCTTCAGGTATTGGGCGGCAACATTGGCAAACGCCTTGGCGACAGCACTCTTATCCGGTTCCTTTGCCATAATAGCAGCCACATCTGCGGCAGTGTTGCAAGCGGCAAAAATGTTCTTGTCGCCAGTTCCGAAACGCGTGTCCGCTTTCAGCGCTGTCAGAAATTTAGCACTCTCGATGCCGTTACCCCACTTGACATCCCCCAGAGCTGGTTTACTTTCGGTACTCTGTGTACCGCTAAAGATCTGGTAGGCCTTGTAGGCGTGGTCTGTTTTATTATCCACAGTGTACGCCGAAGCGGGAACCACCAGTGCCAGCGCCATGATGAGCGCCAGCAGTAATGTGACGAGCTTTTTCATGTGTTTCATTTCTTCTCCTTTTAATTTCCTTGTGGTTTTGGTATGTGCCGATTTTTGTGCGGAAAGTTGTCAGAAAGTACGACCACCCGCCTTTCTGCGCTTGTCACGGCAAACCATCAGGCATACCGCGCCTACCAACAGTGCCGCGCCGGTAACGATATAGGGCTTTGCACCGCCGCCGCCCGTTTCGGGAAGCTCATATACAACAGGCTCCTCCTGTGTGTAGGTAAACACTTGATCGGTTGTTTCTTCAAGTGAAAGCGTGAAGGAATAGTCATTCGCAAGGCCAAATCCGGCAGGCGCTTCGATCTCGCGCAGCGTGTAGCTGCCGCGCGGCAGGCCTGTCAGCTGGAATCTGCCGTCCTTGTCCGTGATAAGCTCGGTAACTGTGCCGCTGGTGCTGTACTGATACTCCGTACCGGCTTTGGTAAACTTGACCTCCCGACCCTCGCTGTCCAGCAGTTGGTACTTCGCGTTGGGAACGGGCTTGGTCTTGTCGGCTTCGCTGACCTTCAGGAACTGGAATATATACGTGGCGGGCGGGTCGGCCACCGTGACGGTGTAGGCGCCGGTGGCGGCGTCTGTTTTGTTGAGCTTGAACTCCTTGCCCGCCTGCCATTCATCGGCGATCAGGAAGCCGTCCGGGGCTTTCGTCTCCGTCAGCTTGTACTCACCGGCGGGCAGGCCGACGATCTGCAAACTACCATTTTCAGCCGTGACAAAGGTCGTCACCGCGTCGGACGTACCGGAAGCCGCATAGGTGTACACGCCTGACGTACCGCTGGATGTGCCGCTGACGGCAGTGTAAGCCGTTCCGTTTTTGACCTCCAGCTTGAATTCCGCACCAGACAGAGTAGTGGTTTCCTCTTCGCTGTCCACCTTGGTGACGTTCACCGAGTATTCCTCTTTCTTCAGCCGATTGGTAAAGGCCGCGCCGCCGGAAGCAGATTTTTGCAGTATAATGGTCGGTTCATCATGTACTTTTTCTGAACGGAATACCCGCTCACCGGTCAAATCATTTACGATTGTAACTGTCGTAGGATAGTAATGAACACCTGTTTTTGCACCAAGGGTATTGATGATTTCTTTTGCTGCATCTAATTTGACGGTCATTGTATAACTGGTAGTATCGTATTGCACAGCAGTTGATGGGGTAACTATTTCCTTGATTTGGTAGGTGTGCGTTCCAACTTCTGAGAACGACAGCCAATCAAATGCAATCGAACCAGTACTGTCAGTCGCAACAGTAGAGACAACTTTTCCATTGCTGGCATCGACTATCGAAAACTGGAACATATCAGCAGAAACAGGGGTTTCCGTTTGTCCATCCTCCTGAAGAAGGACTTTTGTTGCTGTAATTGCTACTCGCGTTGGCAGATACTTGTCACTCCAAGTATCTGTACCGAAATAAACAATACCGTTACTCATAATACCTGCGCCGTGCATGGAAGATTTGTTACCTGTAATATAAACACCGGCTGCATTGCGAGCAGCCGTTTTGGCATTATTACTCGGGTTGGATTTCAATCCCATGACCTTATTTGATGTACACAGGATATCCGCCTGATTCAAGGTTAGTCTATTACCATCGCGACTGCCACGCCAGCGGGGATCTCCACCACCGAGCATAGTGGCATATAATCTTGTCTTACCGCCCGCGAAGACATCCGGAGGATCTCCAACACCTTTAATTGAAGTCTTACTGGCCGAACTAGGATAAACATGAAGTTTGTAGTCAGCACCGTCACCACCACGATCCTTTCCACCTGCAGTATTGTCAAAAATTGCCGTACCGTCACTAAGATAGAAGAAGCTATCGGCCGTTGTACAACTGCCATAGCCACCGCCCAATCCGTCAGCAGAATTTTGTGTCAACAAACTATTCTTAATATACAGTGTGGCGGTATGACCAATATAAATTCCGCCGCCTCCCCATACTCTAGTAGTCTGCATTTTATTGTTAGAAATATATATGGGGGCATTCTTTTTCTCAATCGTACACTTACTACCGGAATCACAATTAATCCCGCCTCCCTCATGACCTGTAGCATAATTTGATGAGATAAAGCCGCCATTTATTGTGATTTCTGCATAGGAGGTAGTTGGAAGGTCTGTATTTGCCAAATAGTATGTACAAATACCGCCACCACGCATTGTAGACAAATTGCTGGTAATGTAACCTCCATACATATTGAATTTGGAACCCTGCTCCAAAAAGATGCCGCCGCCACCACACTGAAATTTCACGAATATATAGCCTGCTTCGACAGTAATTTTGTTGTTGGTAATGTAGCCACCACGCATATTAAATGTTGTTTTACAATATACAGCGCCGCCCTGTCTCGCAGCCTGATTACCGCTGATAACACCGCCTGTCAAATTAAAAGTTCCTCCGGCCATTGCGATTGCTCCACCAACATCAAGACTTTTGTTCGCAGCAATTACACCGCCGCTTATATTGAGTTGTGCACTACCTCCTAAAACGTAAATTGCACCGCCGTAAGTTCCTGCGGTATTTCCGGCAATATAGCCGTTGCTCATGTTCATCGTGGCGCTGCCGGTTAATTTAATTGCTCCGCCAGTTCTGTTTGCATTTCCAGCCACTACGCCGCCTGACATTGTAAAAGTACCACCGGCAACAGTAATGGCGCTGACAGGAAGGGGTTCTTGCATTTTTGTTGCATTACTTGCGCCAAAATTACGAATATAGCCGCGTTGCATTTTCAAGGTTCCCTGTACGTAGAATGCACCCTTTCCTGCCCGCTGGTCGCCAATAATCGCACCTCCGCCCAATGTTACCCTATAATCTTTACGTACTTCTTTTGTCGTGTGGTTTGTTTGATTATTTTCAGAGCTTTCTGTACGGCTGTAGGTCAGAGTAGATGCAGAATATGACGCAGGTTTTAACGTACCCGTTACTGTGGTAGCTGTAAGTGTTTCTGATGTCCCTACCGTACTGTCTGTAACTGTTAGTGTCGCACCAGGCTGTACTAGGAAAATCGCCTTCATATTTGCCTTGTTGCTATTTTTAAGAGTAATCGAATAGCCATTCAGGTTTAATGTGGGACTCCCCTTCACTACTTTGACTAAATAGGTCATATTTATCCAAGTTGTAGAAAATTTGCTGCAATCAATCAGTATATTTTTTGAAAGCGTTGCATTTTTTCCGTTGCTTAATTGCTTATTTAACGACGAAAGATCACTCACATTTCCCGTCGCCCGCGACGTGGCCGCCAGCAGGGATACACTATATAAATTAGTAAGCTGTTCAGTTTCCAGCACTACATTATTTTCCTCGTTTACTGCCACGTCAATTTCTGTGGCCTGCTGGGTGTCCTCGTCGATTTGGTAAACCTTGGGGCCGGTCACAGAACTCTCGCCTGCGTCATTTACTGTGTCGTCCGTTGTTTCCTCCGACATATCCATATCATCCGCCGCGTTGGCCACTACGGCCTGCGCGGCCATTTCTTTTGTCTGATATGCCATAGGCTCCGTGTCGGTGTCAGCGTTGTCATCAACATCGTCGACCAGCGCCACATCCGCGCCGCCATCCAGCGGCAGACCCGCGAACGTCACCGTGATAGGGCCGGTGGGCTGTACTTCCTCTTCGCCGTGCATCAGGCGGATGTCCAGCATGTAGTTCTCCGCCGCCGTCAGTTCCTCGCTTTCCAGCGCTTCATCCCGCAGTGCGTTGGCGTTCTCGTCCTCCACCTCGACGGCAGTCAGGGTCAACTCCTCCACCGGGAAGGGCAGCGACGCCGTCTCGCCAGAAATGGTCACAACAATGCCACTTTCGGTAGCGGGCGCAGTCAGTGTAAAGGTTCCTTCCTTTGCAGGGAGATAGACAAACAGTGCCGTCAGCTTGTCGATATTCAGCTGGGCCTTCTGTTCGTCGGTCAGGGCTTCGTAGGCCGTGTTGGCCTGCTCCACCTGACGAGCCAACTCCGCGCAGTAGGCATCGTAAGCCTCGGCGTCATCCGCTGCCAGCAGCTCCTCCAGTCTGGCTTCCACTTCCTCCGCACTGGGCAGTGCATCGATCAGCGCCGCCACTTCCTCCACCTGAGCATGCTGAGCCGCGTCGTTGGCATAGCAATCCTCGGTGTGGGTGTGCTCCGGCAGCTCGCAGACCAGCTCAAGCTCCGGCTCGGCTTCCGCGTCCCCGGCGGGGTAGCACTCCGCCGTGTGGGTATGCCCATCGGCTTCCGACAGATCACAAATCAAAGTGGTTTCCATGGTATAACAGCTCTTGTCGTGCTGGTGCCCGCCGCCCTCCGGCTCCGTGCAGGTCAGCACGCTCTCCTCGCTGTAGCATTCCTCACTGTGCGCATGGCCTGCTTCCTTCATGCCGCAGATGGGCTGGGAAGGCTCCGCCGCTATCTCCTGGTAGCAACCCTGCTCCACGGAGTGCTGGTGCTCCTCCATGCCGCAGATTAACTCACGCTCCAGCGTCTCGGCGGGCCGCATCAGCACGTAGGCGGTGACGATCACCACCAGGCAGCCCAATACGCCCGCCAGTCGCTTCCACTTCTGACTGCGGCGCTTCTTCTCCAGAACGCCGTCTGCGTTGGAACGCATTCCTTTCTTCATATCATTTCCTCCTCTGTCTTGTTAGCTGACGCGTCCCAGCCGTTCCATCGGCCAGACGCAAAACACGATTTTTCCTACGATCTGTTCCTCCGCCACGCAGCCCACCACCGTGTTACGGGAGTCCACGGAGGTGGCCCGATGGTCGCCCATGACGAACAACCGGCCGTCCGGCACCTGATAGGGCAGCTTCAGGTCACAGTCGCCAAAGGCTTTTTCCGTCAGATACGGCTCGTCGATCTTAACGTTGTCTACGTAGACCGTGCCGTCCTCGTCAATATTCACCCACTGTCCGGCAGAAGCGATCACGCGCTTCACCAGCATCTTGTTGTTGTAGTAGAAGGCGATCACATCGCCGGTGCGAAAACGGGAGCCCTTTACCGCCACCACGATCTCGCCCTCTTCCAGCGTAGGGGTCATGGAGCTTCCGTAAATTTGCAGGATAGGCAGCCACAGTGTGGCGATCAGCACCGCCACCGCCGCCACGATGACCAGCGCGTAAATGGTGCTGCGCAGCACCCTGCCGAAACGGGAACGGTAGCTGACGCGGGCAACCTCCGCTTCCAACTGCGCCGTAGTCGGCTGTGTCAAATTCTCTTTCATGCTTCCGTTGCCTCTTTGCTGATGATGTTCAGCAGATCCTTCAGAGCGTCGTGCTGGTCGATGACCTGCTGTATCTTTTCCTGCGCCTGCTGCCATGCCTGTTTAGCCTGTTCCTCCGCCTTCCAGGTCATGGTCTCGCATTTTTCACGGGTCTCAGTCTCCAGAATCCGGCATTTCTCCTGCGTTTCCGCTTCCATCGCCTGACATCTGGCCTGCGTCTCGGCTTCCATAATCTGGCAGCGGGTCTGCGTCTCGTTCAGCAGCGTATCGGCTTTTTGCTGGCTCTCATCTACCAGCTGCTGGCAGACCTCCATCTGTCGGCCGCTGAGAGTCTGCACGTTTTCCAGATACTGCTCCGCTGCCGCCTGCGCCGCCTCGAATACCCGGTTCAGCTGCAAGGACGCCTCTGCGATAGACCCGGCCTTGTTCAACAGCAGCTGTCGGCTTGCCAGCTGTTCCTGCGCCTGCCGCAGTTGCTCCCGCAGGTCGTCCAACTGGCGGCTCTGATCCAGCATCAGCTCCAACAGCTCTTTTCGATTCAGCTTATGTAACTCTTTATCTGTCAACTGGTTCTTCCTCCTATCGCGCCCGAAAATGCGCAAAAAAAATTTGCAAAAACAACAAAATCTGCATTATGTTGTTTTCACTCAACCACATAATCTGCATTATGTTGTTTTCACTCAACCACATAATCTGCATTATGTTGTTTTTGCTTCTTGCAAAACGAATAGAAATATATATTGTATGCGGTAAAAAATGAATGAAAGGTTCGTCTTGGCCTGCATGCCCAATATCATTACCGTAAAAATTACTCAACACAGCGTTGATTAACACAGCTTATTTTAGCTAATATTTCTACTAAGATTATATTTTTATTAAAATTCCGGCTGAAACAACCAAAATTATAAGCAGAGGGGGTTGACAAATGAAGAATCTTTCTGTAACCTTAATTAAAATGCAGGTATTCAAATGTCTTGACATTAGTATATTCACGGTATAAATATTTGCAAAGACCACATAATGCAGATTATGTTGTTTTTGCGAATTTTTTTTGCGCATTTTTGGGCGCGATAGCTGGTGGAAGAGATTGGCGGGAACGAAAGGACGTTCCCGCCAATCACCCCTCCCCACAGATGACCGCCGTTCTGGTTGATGGCCTACAGCGGTAAATCCCGCGTCACCGTTCGCTGCGATGCTGTCGGTTATAGGCCCAATTCGTCGATCTGCCGCATGCACTCGGCGCCGCTGGCGGCTGTATAGATGCGAGTAGTATCAATGCTGCTGTGTCCCAAAATGTCCGCCAAACGAACGATATCTTTTTCTGTATCGTAGAAGGTTCTGGCAAACAGATGGCGCAGGTTATGCGGAAATATCTTGTCTTCCGGAACCCCCGCTTCCCCTCCCAGCCGCTTCATTGCGTGCCAAGCATTGGAGCGATCCACAGGCCGTCCCGATTTCGTCCGAAAAATATATCCCGCAGTAATGTCATGAGCTTTAGCGTAGTCCGTAAGCTCACGACAAATTTTTTGCGGCAGCAGGATACAGCGCTGTTTGTTCTTGCAATAAATCATTGCGTGTCCCCGTTTGGCAGCCTCTAGTGTAATGTAAGGCAGTTCAGATATACGTATTCCTGTCGCACAGATAGTTTTTATCAACAGATACAAGCGGTCATCATGATCCTTCTGTGCGGCGTTCAGCAAACGTATATATTCCTCCTTTGTTAATTCGCGGTTGGCTTCCTTAAATATCCGACGCTGACATTTCACCAACCTGACACAGCATTGCTCTAGTCCCAGAAATCGAAGAAAATCATTGACCGGTATCAGCATAGAGTTGACACTACTGATAGCATAACGCGCTTTTAATGCTTCCTTATAGGTAATTACCTGCAGTTTTGAAAGCGGCGGTTCAGAATCTGCCAAAAAAGTGATAAAGGAATGAATATCGCGCATATATTTTTCAATCGTATGGGTACTTTTCTCTTGTTCAATCAGCCGAAGTTTATATCTTTGCAAAGTTTCTTCTGTAATACTCATTTATATAGCCCTCACTTTACAATATTTCAAAAAAAGAAAAGGACGCGCATGGCGCGTCCTTCAGTATATATCACCCATGGGGATCATCCCCCCTTTACGTATCCTCCACCGCCTGTATATGCCGTGCTTTCAGCGCAGCGTAAAGGTCATTATGACCGGATTATGATCCGACCACTGGAAGCCGGTGTCCACCACGGCGGCGTTTTCTACCGTCACATTCTTCGATACCAGAAAGCCATCCACCGTCAGGACGTATTGTCCCTCGTGATAGGCACTGTCCGCGTTGCGGCAGCTGGGGACGGAAGCGGATTCATCCAGCGGAGCCACCAGTGAGATATCATAGTTATCAAATGTGCCCTCCGGGATGGGCTGTGCCCAGGAATACGCCTGATCCGCCTCGCCAAAATAGTAGGCGGAGTCACCCAGAAGATCCTTGTTGAAGTCTCCGCCAGCCACGCACCAGTTGCCCGCCTCGTATTCCGCCTGCATGTCCGCCAGCAGCAGCTTCAGCTGCTGCGTCGCGATCGTGCCATCGGAGGTATAGGCGGAAAGATGCAGGTTGTAAAGGATAAGCTCTTTACTGCCATTTGTAGGAATCCGGCTGACGGAATAGCACCGATCCAGATCCAATAGTTTCATCACACCGGTCTCCACCGGTAGCTCTACACGATTTGCAGAGGTGATCGTCACCGGAGAGAACGTCAGCAGGCCGGAACGGGACGCACCGTGGGGCTGCGTCAGCGGATACATCAAAAAAGGCGAATCATAATTCTGTGCAAAAACGTAGCTGTCCCCTTCCCGTGCGTCACACAGCGGTTCCCGCTCATCCACGTGATAGCTGCGGGTAGAGTCAATGTCCACCTCCTGTACGAGACAGAAGTCCGCCTGTCCTTTCAGAAAATCGGCAATGTGATTCAGATTTTCCGTCAGACGTTCCTCGCTCCACGCCCAGGACTCCGTGCCGCCATCCATAAAAAAGCCGTAGTCGTCCTCGTACGCGCCGAAGCCGATATTGTAAGACAGGATGGAATAGGATGCGGCGGTATCAAGCGCGGTCGCTCCGCCCTCCCCCTGTGCCTCAAGCTCCTGATCGCCGATGCGGTGATAGTCAAGGAACACATAGGCCACGTATGCGCCGACCAGCAACACCACTGCCAACAGGATACCTACCAGTACTTTTACCCAACGCTTCGCTTTTCTCATCGGGCAAACCTCCCGTTTACAAATTTCAATAAAACTATTATAATAGGACAACCACTATTTGAAAAGAGGAATTTCCATTGAAACGACGCATTGTGATCCGGCTCAACGCGCCGGTGATCCTGAGCTTTGCGCTGCTGTCGCTGGCGGCGCTGCTGCTGGGCGGCTGGACGGACGGCGCCACGACCTATCGGTATTTCAGCGTATACCGCTCCTCCCTGTCCGATCCACTGACCTATGTACGCTTTTTTGGCCATGTGCTGGGTCATGCGAACTACGAGCATTACATGGGCAATATGCTGCTTCTGCTGCTGGTGGGACCCGGTATTGAAGAAAAGTATGGTCACAGAACGACGGCGCTATGCATCGCAGCCACGGCGCTGGTAACAGGTCTGGTACAGTTTATCTTTTTCCCCAACACGGTGCTGCTGGGCGCCAGCGGCGTGGTATTTATGATGATCGTCCTGTCCTCCTTCACCGAAATGGGCAAAGAGGGCATCCCCATTACATTGATCCTTGTGGTCATCTTCTATCTGGGCGGAGAGCTGCTGGACGGTCTGACCACTTCAGATAATGTATCCCAGCTGACACATATTGTGGGCGGACTGTGCGGTCTGATATTCGGCTTCACGATCAAGAAGCATCGCCGCCGGTAACAATACCGGTAACGGTACCATTTCCAATAACTGAGAGGCATGGCAAAGGCCATGCCTCCTGTTTCTTTTGAGTTAACTTCTGCTAATGTTTAACTTTTCACAAACAAATGGCATAGTTTCCTGCTGTGACTACTTTTGCAAGATCCTGTTTTTTATTGTCAGATGTTGTCGATTTATTTATGAATAATTTATGCACAACACTTTTTTCTTAACGTGCATAATATGAATTTTCTGCTATACTAGTGCAATCAAATCCAGAGTTGTCCGGGAATTCTGGATAAATAACCGGTAAAAGGAGTATGAGATTATGACAACATTCATTATTGGTCTCGTGATCCTCATCGGCGGTGCCGCCCTGTACGGACGGTTCTGCGAAAAGGTCTTTGGCCCTGACGACCGGAAGACCCCCGCCTATACAAAAGAGGACGGCGTGGACTTTGTTCCCATGCGCGGCTGGAAAAACAGCCTCATTAACCTGCTGAATATCGCTGGTACCGGCCCCATCCTCGGGCCGATCCAAGGCATCCTGTTTGGGCCCATCGCGTTTTTGACCATCCCCATCGGCAACGTCATCGGCGGCGCCATGCACGACTATTTCTCCGGCATGATCTGCCTGCGCGACGGCGGCACCCAGATGCCTGAGATGATCCGCCGCTACTCCACCAAGGGTATCTATAAGTTCTACAACGTGTTCGTGTGCGTACTGCTGCTGCTGGTGGGCGCTGTGTTCATCTACACCCCCGGCGACATCGCTGCCACGCAGGTCTTTGGCTTCAGCGGCAAGGCCACCGACCCCACCACCTGGATCATCTACGGTGTGATCTTCCTGTACTACCTGATCGCCACCGTGTTCCCCATCGACGCCATCATCGGCAAGATCTACCCCATCTTCGGCGGTATCCTGCTGTTCTCCGCCATCGGCATCTTCATCGGCATCTTCGTTACCGGTATGCCCCTGATGAACATCTGGGACAGCTGGGCTGCTCCCGTGCTGAACCTGACCGGCGCTGACGGCACCGTGGGTACCTTCACCTATGCCGATTACTTCGCCAACGGCCACTTCCTGCCCATCTTCTTCGTGACGGTGGCCTGCGGCATTCTGTCCGGCTTCCACTCCACCCAGACCGCTATCATCTCCCGTACCATGAAGAGCGAGCGTCAGGGCCGCAACACCTTCTACAACATGATGGTGCTGGAGGGCTTCATCGCCATGGTTTGGGCCGCCGGCGCTATGGGCGTCTATAACCTGGCCCTCCAGGAGCCCAACGCCACCCTGGCCACCGGTACTGTCGGCGTGGTCTGCAAGCACCTGCTGGGCAACGTGGGCGGCATCATCGCCCTGATCGGCGTCATCGTCCTGCCCATCACCTCCGGCGACACGGCGCTGCGCGCCCTGCGTCTGAGCCTGTCCGAGACGCTGCACATCGACCAGTCCACCAACGGCAAGCGCATCAAGCTGGCTGTGCCTGTCTTCGTGCTGGTCATCGCCATCCTCGTGTTCGCCAAGACCAATGCCGACGGCTTCAACATTCTGTGGCGTTACTTCGCATGGGCCAACCAGACTCTGTCCCTGTTTGCCTTCCTGTGCATCACCGCGTGGATGTTCGAGAACGGCAAGGGTAAGTGGGCTTGGATCCCCATGATCCCCGGCTGCTTCTACACCTTCATCTGCGTGACCTACATCGCCAACGCCCACATCGGCTTCAACATCCCTTGGACGCCGTCCTACATCATCGGTGTGGTTTGCGCCATCGCTTATGTAGTCGCCTGCTGCATGTACGGCAAGAAGCGCGCTGCCAAGCTGCAGTTGGGAAAGAATTACCAATAACATTGTGTGTTTAAACTGAATTCCCGGTAAAAAATTCACCGCCTGTGTCAAGCAGGCGGTGAATTTTTATGCATTTCACTTTTCTTTATAGTAAAGACGGCAGTGACAGTAGCCCTCAAAGTCGGGATCGGCGATCTGATCCCGGAACTCCTGACACATGCAGATGTTCTCCGGCGTGCGCTGCAAGCGGCAGGGACAGTACCCATCCTTACGACGCAGCCCCTCCCGCACCGTCTCGACGATCTTGGGATCGTCGTTGAAGCGGATCTTCATAAAGCGTCTCCTTTGTGCGGAAAGCTCACTCGGCGGCGAACCAGTCCTTGCAGAACTGGGCCAGCGCGGGGACAAGCTGCTTGATCTCCCGGTGGGTGGTGTTGACGCACAGATGATAGGATTCCTTGCTGCCCCACTTGGTATCGGCATACATCAGGTGGTTCTGGGCGCGCTCCTTGTCGATGCGGCGGATGGCCTTCTCCATCTCAGAGCGGGTCAGGTGCTCGCCCTCCGGTGCACGCTTCATGCAGCGCTCCACCTTGGCGTCCATGTCGGCATAGACAAACAGGTTCAGGGGATGGTAGTCCTTCAGGATCACGTCGGCGCAGCGGCCCACGATCACGCAGTCGCCCTGCTGGGCAAACTTCTCCAGCAGCTGCCGCTGGGCCACCGCCACGCGGATGGGCTGATCCATCACGGTAACAGGCATCATGGCCAGCCGGTGGCCGATGGTCATGGGATAGGCGGCTTCGATGCATTTCTCCCCCACGTTGGCCACGTAGTCGGCGTTCAAGCCGTTTTCCTTGGCGATCAGCTCAATGATCTGATGGTCATAGCAGGGGATGTGCAGCGCCTCGGCCAGGCGCTTGCCCAGCTCACGGCCGCCGCTGCCAAACTCACGGCTGATGGTAATAATCATACGATCACTCCTTTATTACGATCAATATTCATAGCAGCTTCCGCCCACAAACTCACGCACCAGCGAGTTCTGAGGCACATAGGGACAGTGCAGCGGCGGAACGCCCCGCACCACCTTCATCAAGTCTGTCAGGCCGTGGGACTCCAGAAACTCCGGCGTCATTTCGTCGCGGAAGCAGGGGATCTCGCTGAGATATTTGGCGAGGATGCAAGGCTCATAATCGTGGAAGGTGTCAATGTGGATGGCGGCGTTTTCCTTATAGGGCTGGATATAGTTGATCTCGCCCCGATCCACGCTCTCCGAACGTTCCACCGTCTGTGCGATGCTGTGCCCACGGGTGTTGTAGTCGCGGATCATACGGCGGGCCACACGCAGCTGCTCTGGCCGGACAATCTTATCGTCGTTGGTGATGATACGGGTGCGAGGCGCCACGTATACGCCGTTGGCGACGCCGCGAATTTTATCAAAGATCAGCGGGTTGAGCATGTGGATACCCTCGGCGATGATGACGGCGTCGGTATAGCCTTGCATCTTGGTATAGCCGCCGGTGGTGCCAGTCTTGAAGTCGTACCAGGGAACATCCACCTCCTTGCCGTCCATCAGCTGGCTGATGCAGCCGATCAGGCTGTCCACGTCCACGCAATAGGGGGACTCCCAGTCTGTCAGCTCCGGCGGACGGCGATCCAGCGGCAGGAAGAAATTGTCCATATGGATCACGCAGACCTTCACACCCAGATTCTTCAGATAGTCCTCCAGCCGCAGCGCGGTCGTGGTCTTTCCGGAACCGGAAGGCCCGGTCAGCGCCACCACCGGACGCTCCTGCCGGGTGGACAGGATGGAGGCCGCAGCGGCGCTTATCTTATCGTGATAGACCTCCTCGCAGCGCAGAACAAACTGTGTCTCGTTCCGCATGGCGTTATTGATGTTTTCCAGGTCGATAACTCGCATGAAATGTGCTCCTTTCGAGACTTGGTTATGGTATAGTATACCACCATTTTCCCTATGGCGCAAGGGAAAGAAAGTGACCGGTCTCCCCTGCTGAGCACATGCTCAGCGATAGAAATTCTTGACAAAATGGATGAACTGCTGGGTCTGGCCGCTGACCGGGGCGCCCCGGCGGCAGGCCACGTACAGCTGGCGGTGCGCTCCGGCATCCGGAAGCGGAAACGTCATCAAACGGCCCGCCTTTACCGCGTCCTCGGCGGCTTTTTCGGAAATGATGGAGATGCCCAGACCTCCGGCCACCAGATTTTTGATGGATTCCTGATCGTTCAGCCGCGCCGTGACCGTCAGGTCGTTTTCGTCCACACCCATCCGCTCAAAATAAGTGGACACGCATTTTTTGCTGCCGCTTCCCTTTTCCCGCAGCAGCATGGGCTCCCGGCAGATGTCCGCCAGCGTCATGCCGCCGGCATCCCGGAAACGGAGAAAATGTTCGTTCACCGGCGTGATAAGCACCATTTGATCCGCGTAGAACGGCGTCAGCTCCAGCATCTCCTCGTGTACCTCCACGCCGATCAGCCCCATGTCGAAGGCGCCGCACATCAGGCCATCCACGATGCCCTGACTGTCGCTTTGAAAGACATGGAACTGGGTTGCGGGGCGAATGGCTCGGAAAGCGGGCAAAATCTCCGGCAGGATATAGGCGGAGGGGATGGTGGACGCTCCGATGCGGATCATTTTTTCGTCCTCGTCGCTCCAGCTGCGCATCAGATTGTCCCGCAGATTTACAATGTTGCATGCGCATTCGTACAGCTCCTGTCCGCGGGGCGTGACCTCCACCGATTTCGTGGTGCGCACGATAAGACTGGTCTGAAATTCCTCCTCCAGCTGCCGCACATGGGTGCTGACGGTGGGCTGGGACAGGTATAATTTCTCCGCCGCCTTTGTGAAGCTTTTATACTTTACAACAGCGCAGAATGACTGTAATTGCTTCAGTTCCATGTGGTCCTCCCGCATAATTTCCGCAGCGCCAGCAGCGCCGCGTCCACCTGCCGGGTCGTGTTCTGATGCCCGAAGGAAAAGCGGATGGTGCCTGTAGGAAATGTGCCCAGCGTCTTGTGGGCGTTGGGGGCGCAGTGCAGCCCCACACGCACCATGATGCCGTATTCCTGTCCCAGAGCGTCGGCCACCAGGGCGGGGTCGGCGTTCTCCGGTACCACGGACACCACGCCTACCCGGCCTGTCACATCCCGGCGGCCCACCACCCGCAGGTTCGGGATCGACAGCGCACCGGCGAGGAACCGCTCCGTCAGCGCCAGCTCATGGGCGCGGACGGCGTCGATGGTCTCCCCCTTCAGCCAGCAGAGGGCTTCATGGAGGCCCATGATCCCCGGCAGGTTCATGGTGCCCGCCTCGAACTTATCCGGCATGAAGGACGGCATACGCTCCTCATGGCTGACGCTGCCGGTGCCTCCGGCGATCAGCGGCTCCACCAGCGGAACCATGTCCGGCTGGAGAAGGAATCCCCCCACCCCTTGCGGGCCCAAAAGGCCCTTGTGACCGGTAAAGGCCAGCGCGTCAATATGCATGGCCGCCATGTCGATGGGCAGCACGCCCGCCGTCTGGGCGGTATCCAATATGAATTTCAGGCCGTGGGCATGGCAGAAAGCCCCAACCTCCGCCGCAGGCAGCACCGTGCCGCAGACGTTGCTGGCATGCAGCATCACAACAGCCCGCGTGTTATCCCGCAGCAGAGCCGCCATGGCAGACGTATCCAGCGTACCGTCCCCAGCGCAAGGGATACGGTCAAAGGACACGCCCCGGCTTTGCAGTTGGGTCAGGGGCCGCATGACGGCGTTGTGCTCCATGGCGGACACCAGCACATGGTCTCCGGGGCGCAAAAAGCCCTTCAGCAGCACGTTCAGGCTCTCCGTAATATTGCGGGTAAATGCCACGTTCCGGCAGTCCGGGCCGTGGAACAGCGCTGTCAGCCTCTGCCGGGTCTCCAGCACCAGCTCCTCCGCCTGATACGCCTCGTCATAGCCGCCGCGGTTGATGTTGCAGCCGCACTCCTTTATATACTGATAGACCGCCTCCGCTACGCCTTCCGCCTTGGGAAAGCTGGTGCTGGCGTTGTCCAGATAGATCCGCTCCACGGCTTCATGCTCCTTTTCCCTTATTTTTTATTAGTTTACCACACATTTATTGAAAAATCAAATCTTTTAAGAGGATATATCTATAATTGATATTGGACATTCTGTCGACTATGGTGGTATGGTATGGTAAGATACTATATAAAGAGGAGAAAAATCCAACATGAATGTCAAACGCGAACGAATTCAAATCGTCATCGCCGGACTGATCATCGGCGTCATTGCTTCGCTGCTGGTCTTTTTCGGCAATCCCTCCAACATGGGCTTCTGCATTGCCTGCTTCCTGCGGGATACCGCTGGTGGTCTGGGTCTGCACCGTGCCGCCGCCGTACAGTACATCCGGCCCGAGATCATCGGTCTGGTGCTGGGCAGCTTCGGCGTGGCGCTTGTCAAGAAGGAGTTCTCCGCCAAGGGCGGCAGCGCTCCTGTCACCCGGTTTGTGCTGGGCCTCTTCGTGATGGTGGGCTGCCTGATGTTCCTGGGCTGCCCCTTCCGCATGATCCTGCGTCTGGCAGGCGGCGACCTGAACGCCCTGCTGGGTCTGCTGGGCTTTGCGCTGGGTATTCTGGCCGGTGTGTTCTTCCTGAAGCGGGGCTATTCCCTGAAGCGCACCTATACCCAGACCCAGCTGGACGGCGTGATCTTCCCCGTCATTCAGGTGGTGGTGTTTATCCTGCTGGTAGCGGCTCCCGCCTTCATCTTTTTCACCGAAGCGGGCGGCGGCCCCGGCGCCAAGCATGCCGCTGTTGCCATCAGCCTGATCGCCGGTCTGATCGTGGGCGCTCTGGCCCAGCGTACCCGCCTGTGCATGGTGGGCGGCATCCGTGACGTGGTGCTGTTTCGCGAGCCCAAACTGCTGATGGGCTTCGGCGCAATTCTTGTCAGCGCGCTGGTCTGCAACCTGATCCTCAACGGCGTGGGCGAGGCCACCTTCTTCCATCTGGGCTTCAAGGGCCAGCCCATCGCCCACACGGACGGCCTGTGGAACTGCTTGGGCATGCTGCTGGTGGGCTTTGGCTGCGTGCTGCTGGGCGGCTGCCCCTTGCGTCAGCTGGTCATGTCCGGCGAGGGCAACTCCGACAGCGCCGTGACCGTGCTGGGTCTGATCGTGGGTGCCGCCTTCTGCCACAACTTCGGTCTGGCCTCCAGCGCCGATGGCCCCACCGCTGCCGGTAAGATCGCTGTGCTGCTGGGCATCGCCGTGGTACTCGTGATTGCCTGCCTGAACACCTTCAAGAAGAAATAAGGAGATACCAATATGAAAATCATCGACGCACGGGGTCTTTCCTGCCCCGAACCTGTTGTGCTGCTGCGCAGCGCCATGGAGAGCAAGGAAAACGCCTATCAGATCATTGTGGACAACCACGCCTCCCGCGAAAACACCACCCGCTATGCCCAGCATCAGGGCTATCAGGTGGCAGTTGACGAAAAGGACGGCGAATGGACGCTGACCTTTACCAAGTGACGTACATTGTGACCTTTTTCTCCCACTTCGGCGCAGTCCGCTACAAGCAGCTGTGCGCCGAAGCGGGTGTGGCCTGCCGCATGATGCCGGTGCCACGTGACCTCAGCAGCAGCTGCGGCACATGTGTACGCTGTGAGGGCGGCTATCTGCCGCCTGGCGGCGCATGTGCGGAGGAGATCGAGCAGATCGCCGCGTGGGACGGCCAACAGTATACCACCGTGTATCACACGGACGAAACGGAGGACTGACGGAATGGAAACGGCAGTGAAGCTGACAAAATTGGCCTCCTGCGCCGGTTGCGGCGCGAAGGTGGGCGCGGGAACGCTGGTGCATCTGCTGGAGGGCTTCCGCACCCACAGCGATCCCCGGCTGCTGGTGGGCTTTGACAAGTCGGACGACGCCAGCGTGTACTATCTGGACGAGAATACGGCGCTGGTACAGACCACCGACTTCTTTCCGCCTATCGTGGACGATCCATTCCTGTACGGCCAGATCGCCGCGACCAACGCCATCAGCGACGTATACGCCATGGGCGGTGAGCCGAAGCTGGCGCTGAACATCATGTGCATCCCAGAAGCCATGACGGCCGACATGGTGCAGGAGCTGCTGCGGGGCGGCTACGACAAGGCCTATGAAGCGGGCGTCATCATCACCGGCGGACACACCATCCACGGCGCGGAGCCCATCTACGGCCTTGCAGTGTCCGGATTCCTGCATCCGGATCGCATTCTCACCAACAGCGGCGCAAAGCCCGGCGACATACTAATCCTGACAAAGCCGCTGGGCGTGGGCGTGCTGACTACCGCCGCCAAGGCAGGACTGGTGGGCGGTGACGTGATGGGCCGCATTTATCGCCAGATGGCAACGCTGAACAAGGCCGCCCGCGACATTATGGTGAAATACCGCGTTCACAGCTGCACCGACGTGACAGGCTTTGCCCTGCTGGGCCACAGCTTCGAGATGGCGCAGGGCAGCGGCTGCACCGTTCATATCCAGAGCCGGAACGTCCCCTTCCATCCGGAAGCCTGGGAATTTGCCGACATGGGCTTTCTCCCTGCCGGAGCCTACCGCAACCGGGACTATGCCGAGGCGGGCGTTACCGTCCGCAATAACGTTAGCCGCACCATGCAGGATCTGCTGTACGATCCCCAGACCAGCGGCGGCCTGCTGATGGCGGTGGACGCCGCCGACGCTGAAAAGTGCCTGCGTGAGCTGCAAGACGCCATCCCCCAAGTGGCCGTTGTGGGCTATGTGACGGAGCGGCAGGAAAACTGGATTATCCTGGAGTAACAAACATCACAACAAGAAACACCTTTCGCATGGCGAAAGGTGTTTCTTGTTGTGATAGATTTACTTGAAGAACTCAAAGCGGGGCTGCTCCTTGCTGACGTAGCCCACCTCGATCTCGATACTGTCGCCAAAGTAGCGGTGCAGCAGGTCGATCAGCTCATCTGCCGCCTTGTGGACCTCCTCCGCGTTCACATCGGAGAAACCGTCAATGGGGAACAGAATGGCCTTGGTTTCCTGGGTGATCTTGCCGCGCTCCGACTGCCGCCACGTCCAGCGGCGGGTGCGGATCTCGTTGCCGGAAGCATAGACCGCCTCGCCCACGTCAGGAGTCTCCTCCTCGGTGCTGCCAAAGGGAATGAAGGTGTCTCCCTCTCCGGCCAGACGAACTTCGAGCCCCTCGTCAATGGTGTCCAGATCGTGGGCGCCCATAGGCAGACGGTGCTTGATGGAAACGGCATTGCCCAGATCCACGGCAGCGTTGATGTGGGGGAAGCCCTTGCCCTTGGCGATACGGGTCAGCAGAGCCTCAATGGAGCACAGGAACTTGTTGGGATTGATGCCCATTGCGGTAAAGGCCGTGCGGTAGGGCACGATGTCCTCCGTCTCCTTGGGCTTTTTGCCGGTAAAGTAGGCCTCGCAGGCATTGACGTTCTCCGCCAGCATCTGCTCCAGCTCCGGTATCTCGCGGGTGTTGTCCAGTCCGCGCACGGCAACCGCGCCGAAATAGGCGGTGGGAAGCTTTTCCAAAAATTCCTTTGACACTTGATAGTACATGACCGTACCCTCCTTCGTATACTGTATCGCTGTAAAGCAAAATATATCTTGCAAGATATAATAACACATTTCTTGAAAATTGCAAGCAAAAAATTTTTATTTTTTCTGAAAAAACCGACGGTTTTCTCTTGATTTTTTGATGCGAGGTCACTATAATATGTTTGCATTTTGCAAGAAGCAACATTTGGGAGGCGCGTATGCTCTCTATTAAAAAGCAATCTCTGGTGGACATGGTTTATCATAAGCTGCGGGAATCCATTATTCAGCTGCAGCTGCCGCTCGGTTCTAAGCTGAATGTCAACGAATTACAGGCTCGCATGGGGGTCAGCTGTACGCCCATACGGGAAGCCATCAACCGTTTGCAGCAGGAGGGGCTGGTGGTCTATGAAAACAATGTGGGCGCTCACATTATCTCGCTGGCGCCCCACGATGTGCTGGAGATCCAGCAGCTGGCCATGACGCTGCACGCTGCCGCGATCCATCTGGCGATGGTCAACGGCGACAGGGCTACCATTGTGGCGGAGCTGCGGAAGCAGCTGGAGGACTACACCAACGCCAAGACCGAGCACGACGAGGTGATGGCGGTCAAGGAGTTTCTGGGCACCTACTACCACAACTGCGGCAACCACCGGCTGGATCAACACATGCTGGCCATTCAGGGGCAGCAGACGCTGCTGCGGTATATCTTCGCCTCCTGCGTTCCCCAACGGGCCGCCGATACCGCCGTGTTTCAGCGGATGCTGCTGGACACCATCAACGGCGACGCCGACTCGGTTTGCGACATGCTGCAAAAGTACACTGACCACATGACGCTGATCGTGGAGAGCGCCGTCACAGAGATGTGAGCCTTCCCCTTCCCTTCCGATCACTTTTCTATTGATGCAAAAACCTCCGGCAACGGTTGTGTGCCGGAGGTTTTCTGTATCAAATCAGTGTGTGGGGAAAGGAATTAGCCGTTCTGGCGCATCTTGGCAAAGCAGTCGCTGCAATACACAGGACGATCGGACTTGGGCTCGAAGGGAACCTTGGCCTCGCCGCCGCAGGCAGCGCAGACAGCGGTGAAATACTCACGGGGACCGCGGGCAGCGTTCTTGCGCGTATCACGGCAGGACTTGCAGCGCTGGGGCTCGTTCTGGAAGCCGCGCTCAGCATAGAACTCCTGCTCACCGGCGGTGAAAACGAATTCCTTACCACACTCTTTGCAAACTAAAGTCTTGTCTTCGTACATGATTTTACCCTCTCTTTGAGAAATATATTGCGTTCAGCCTTTGCTGATATCGCCAGATTGAAGTTGCCGCCCGATCTTGCGGCGTATGCGCTGCACAGCATTTTCCACCGATTTTGGCGGCTTGCCCACAGTCTCTGCGATCTCACGACATGTAAAACCGTCCAAATAGTACCCTAAAATCTCAGCTTCGAAGGCGGATAACTGTTTGCATGTGTACTCCAGCAGACCGGCGGTTTTTTCCCTGTCGATCAGCAGAACCTCGGGGTCGACCTGTGCAAAAGCGAGACTGACGTCAAAGAATGAGGGATTCAGGGGGATCGCTTGATTGAGAGGCTGATGCTTGCCTGAGGAAGCGGATTTGAGCACCGAATACAGCCGCCGCCGAATACATACCTCGGCAAAGGTGCAGAAGGACGCGGCCTGATGGGGGTCGTATTCCCGCATGGCCTTGATCAGCCCCACCATCCCCTCCTGCAGCAGATCCTCGTTGTCTCCGCCGGCAAGAAAGTAGGGTCGGGCGATGCTACGCACCAGCCGGTGATACCGCGCCGCCAGAACCTCCTCGGCGTTGCGGTTCCCCAATTGGCAGGCGGCGCATAGCTGCTCGTCGCTCAATGTCTCCAAATAGGCAAAACTAACCTCTTTGCTATTTACCATTTTCTATTATACCTTTTCGATAAATAATTTGTCAAGCTGTCCGTGAAAATTTGTTAAAAAGTTGCGTTTTCTTAAAGTTTTTTGACCAATTCCGCCAAATCCTCTGCCACTTCGCGGGCGATTTTATCGGTTTTGGCCTCTACCATCACGCGGATCAGCGCCTCGGTGCCGGAGGGACGGATCAGAATGCGGCCCTGGCCGCCCAGCTCCGCCTCCTTTTCCCGCACAGCCTGCCACAGACCCGGCGCGTTCATGACCCGCTCCTTCTCCCCCGGCGTGTGGGGCAGCGCCACGTTGACCAGCTCCTGCGGGTACTGGGCGCAGCAGCCCGCCAGCTCGGAGGCAGACTTGCCGGATGCCTTCAGCGCCTTAAGGAATTGCAGCGCCGTCAATTCGCCGTCGCCGGTGGTGGCGTATTCCCGGAAGATCATGTGGCCGGACTGCTCGCCGCCGATGGCATAGTCGCACTCCAGCATTTTTTCCAGCACGTGGCGGTCGCCTACCGCCGTGCAGACCAGTTCGATCTGCTCGTTCCGGCAGAATTCATGCAGGCCCAGATTGGACATGACCGTTGCCACCACGGCGTTGTTGGTCAGCTTTCCCTGCTGGCGCAGAGCCTTTCCGCAGACCGCCATGATCTTGTCGCCGTCGATGGTATGGCCCTGTTCATCCACCAGCAGGCAGCGGTCGGCGTCGCCGTCAAAGGCGATACCCAACTGGTACTTTCCTGCCACCGTCATGGCGGAAAGCTGCTCCAGATGGGTGCAGCCGTTGTTGATGTTCACGCCGTCGGGATCGATGTTGATGAAATCCGCCATTACCGGCAGCCGCTGGAACAGGTTGGGCGCGGTGGCGGCGGCGGCACCGTTGGCGCAGTCCACCATCACACGCAGACCGGACAGGTCGCAGCCGATGGTGTCCATCAGATGGCTCACATAATCATCGTGCATCTCCTGCGCACCGTTGCGGCAGCGGCCCAGCTCTCCGCCGGACTTGACCGGAAGCGCCGCGTGGTTCAGGATCAGCTCCTCCACCCGCTCCTCCATGGCGTCCGGCAGCTTATAGCCCTGGGCGTTGAACACCTTGATGCCGTTATACTCATAGGGATTATGGCTGGCGGAGATGACCACACCGGCGTCCGCCTTTTCCTGCACCGTCAGGAACGCCACGGCAGGCGTGGGGATCACGCCCAGCATCAGCACGTCGCCACCCACCGAGCAGATACCGGCGGTCAGCGCCGCCTCCAGCATATCGGAGGAAACGCGGGTGTCCTTACCAATGGTGATGAGGGGTCTGCGGCCCAGCTCCTCCTGCAAAACGACCGCCACCGCCTGCCCCACGTGGAAGGCAAGCTCCGCCGTCAGTGTTTTTCCCACTACGCCGCGGATACCGTCCGTACCAAATAATTTTCCCATAGATTCAACTTCCTCTCATAATGTCAGCTGCGTCTGTCCGGCAAACTCCATATGCAGATGCTCGTAGGCCTTCTGGGTCACGCAGCGGCCCCGGGGCGTGCGGGTCAAAAAACCCAGCTGCATTAGATACGGCTCATACACATCCTCCAGCGTCACCGACTCCTCACCGATGGTGGCCGCCAGCGTGTCAAGCCCCACCGGGCCGCCGCCATAGTTCTCAATGATGGCCCGCAGCATCCGGCGATCCACCTGATCCAGTCCCAGATAGTCCACCTCCAGCGCCAGCAGGGCGCTGTCCGCCACTTCCCGGGTGATGACGCCATCGGCCTTTACCTCCGCAAAGTCCCGGACACGGCGCAGCATCCGGTTGGCGATACGGGGCGTGCCCCGTGAGCGGCGGGCGATCTCCATAGCGCCGGCCTCCTCAATGGGAACCTCCAGTATTCCGGCGCTGCGGGTGACGATCTCTTTCAATTCCTCCGGGGTGTACAGCTCCAGCCGCAGCGTCACGCCGAAGCGGTCACGCAGCGGCGCGGACAGTGAGCCGGCCCGTGTGGTGGCCCCGATTAGGGTAAAATGGGGCAGATCCAGACGGATGGAGTTGGCGGAGGGGCCTTTGCCGATGATGATATCAATGGCATAGTCCTCCATGGCGGGATATAAAATCTCCTCCACCGCGCGGTTCAGGCGGTGGATCTCATCCACAAAGAGAATATCATTCTCGTTCAGGTTGGTCAGCAACGCCGCCAGATCGCCGGGCTTTTCGATGGCCGGGCCGGAAGTGATGCGGATATTGACGCCCATCTCGGCGGCGATAATGCCCGCCAGCGTGGTCTTGCCCAGGCCCGGAGGGCCGTGCAGCAGCACGTGATCCAGTGATTCGCCGCGGCGGCGGGCCGCCTCGATAAACACGGACAGATTGCCCTTGGCCTTCTCCTGCCCGATGTACTCCTTCAGCGTGTGAGGACGTAACGACTTCTCCTGCGCGTCCTCCGGCAGAAAGGAGGTGGAGACGATAGGCTCCTCGTAGATATCGCTTCCGTAATCGATGCTCACGTCGTCCCCTCCTTACTTTACCATACGCTTCAGCGCCTGACGGATGATCTCCTCCAGCGGTAGGGTGTCTATGTCGATGCCTTTCAGCGCCGCCGCTACCTCGCTGCCGCTGTAGCCCAGCACCGCCAGCGCCGCACCGGCTTCCTTTGCCTTGTCGTTGGGCAGCACCGTCAGCGGTACGCTGCCGCCGGTGTCCGGGCCGAAGGACGCCTGCTCCTTGGCCAGCTTGTCTTTCAATTCCAGAATGATGCGCTGGGCGATCTTCTTTCCGATACCCGGCGCAGCGGTCAGCGCCTTTTCGTCACCCATCACCACCGCCATGGCCAGATTGGCCGGCGTGTTGGTGGACAGGATCGCCAGTGCTGCCTTGGGGCCTACGCCGGAAACGCCCAGCAGCAGCTTGAAGCTGTGCAGCTCGCTCTGGCTGGAAAAGCCGAACAGATCTACCGCATCCTCCCGGACGTTCATGTAGGTATACAGCTTGGCCCGCTCCCCTTTTTTCAGCTGTGACAGGGTATAGTTGGTGGTGGCGCAGGCATAGCCCACGCCGCCGCAGTCGATAACGGCAAGATTAGCCTCCATCTCGGCCACAACGCCGTTGAGATAGTAAAACATGGTCACACAGTCTCCTTCACATTGGGATCGGTACGCCGCAGCCGACTGGTGGCGCTGCGGGCATGGCAGATGGCGATAGCCAGCGCGTCGGCGGCGTCGTCCGGCCGTGGGATGGCCTTCAGCTTCAGCAGACGGCGAGTCATGTCCATCACCTGCTTTTTTTCCGCCAGACCGTAGCCCACCACCGCCTGCTTCACCTGCATGGGGGTGTATTCATAGATGGGAAGCTGCATTTTCTCCGCCGTGCAGAGGATCACGCCCCGTGCATGAGCCACCGCAATGCCGGTGGTGATATTTTTGCTGAAGAACAGCTCCTCGATGGCCATTTCGTCGGGATGGAACTGCCGGATCAGCTCCGTCAGGTCGCTTTCGATCAGCGTCAGCCGGGCAGCCAGCGGCATGCCGGCCGGGGTGTTGATGGCGCCGTACTGTACCATTTTCTGCGTGGCTCCGGCACAATCCAGCACGCCAAAGCCTACGATCGCCACACCGGGGTCTATCCCTAAAATACGCACGGCGCTCCCTCCCCATGTTAATCTTATATATTATACTCTTTTTTCTTCCATGTGGCAACATAAATTCACCGCCGCAAGGTCATTTTTGTGGAACGCATGTGTTTCACAAAATATTTCACTGAATCCCTCGGTTTATCATTGACGATATGGCCTTTGCCATGTATAATGTGAAAAGTAACTAGTTTTTTCCATTCACATGACAGATATTCAGGAGGATGCGTACATGATTAATACGATCAATGGCATTTTAGAGGCCGCCAAGGGCGGTAAGACCGGTGTTATCGCCGTGGCCGCCGCTCACGACCAGCCCGTCATCGAGGCCGTGGTAGAGGCCCGCAAGGAGGGCATCGCCACTCCCATTCTGGTGGGCCATGTGGACGAGATCAAGTACATGCTGTCCGGTCTGGGCGAGAACCCCGCCGATTACGAGATCGTCGCCGGTGACAGCGACACCGACTGCGCCGCCAAGGCCGTGGCCCTGTGCGCCGAGGGAAAGGCCAATTTCCTGATGAAGGGCATTCTGGGCACCGCCGATCTAATGCGCGCAGTATTTAATAAGGAATGCGGTCTGCGCACCAGCCATCTCACCACCCACTGCATGTTCTATGAAATTCCCGCCTACGGCAAGATGGTGATCCTCACCGACGGTGGCGTCAACACCTTCCCCGATCTGGACAAGAAGGCCGAAATTCTGGAGAATGCCGCCATGGTGCTGCACGCGCTAGGCTATGAAAGTATCAACGCCGCCTGCATCTGCGGTGCCGAAGTCGTCAATCCCAAGATCCAGTCCACTGTGGACGCCGACGCCCTGGCCCACATGACCGAGCGCTGGAGCAAGTACAACATGAACGTGTGCGGCCCCGTGGCTCTCGATCTGGCCGTCAGCAAGGAGGCCTGCCACCACAAGCACTACACCGCGCCCGGTGCCGGCGACGCCGACATTCTGCTGGTACCCAACTATGAGGTGGGCAACGGCATCGGCAAGGCCGCTTCCCTGTTCGGCAACGCCAAGAACGCCGGTATCATCCTGGGCGCCAAGGTGCCTATCGTGCTGGTGTCCCGCGCCGACAGCGCCGAGTCCAAGCTGGCTTCCATCGCCGCTGGCAGCGTGCTGGCCCAGCGGATGGAGCTGAACTGAAACGCAGAGTTGTTTCGTTTGCATAAAATTTTTCTCAAAAATCCGTTTTCTTTGATAAATACTTGACAATCAGAGAAAACCCTCGTATAGTAATAGTTGGTCACGCATGTGTTTGAGCCGCATGCGCAATAAATAAGGAAAAGAAGAATAGGAGCTGTTATCATGGTCAATCAGGAATATTACACTTTAGGTACTGCCCCCTCTGTCATTCGTCAGCTGTTCGCCTACGGTCTGGAGCAGGCCAAGGTCGTCGGCCCCGAAAACGTCTATGACTACTCCCTGGGCAATCCCAGCATTCCCGCCCCCAAGAAGGTCAACGAGTCCATCAAGAAGATCGTGGACGAGACCGACTCCATCAAGCTGCACGGCTACTCCATGGCTCCCGGTTTTGAAGAAGCCCGCGCAGCCGTCGCCAAGGATCTGGCCGCCCGCTTCGGTCTGGACGTCAAGGCCAGCGAGCTGTTCTTCACCTGCGGCGCCGCTCCCGCTTTGATCTCCATCATCAAGGCGCTGATCGTGGACTCCGACACTGAGATCATGGCCATCGCCCCCTTCTTCCCCGAGTATCGCCCTTTCGTCAATGCCAACGGCGGCAAGCTGGTGGTCGTTCCTGCGGATACCAAGGCGTTCCAGATCCATCTGGACGAGGTGGAGAAGCGCATCACCAAACACACCCAGGCCATCATCGTCAACTCCCCCAACAACCCCTCCGGCGTTGTGTACACCGAGGAGACCCTGAAGGGTCTGGCCTCCCTGCTGGAGCGCAAGAGCGCCGAGTACGGCCATCCCATCTACATCATCGCTGACGAGCCTTACCGTGAGCTGGTGTACGGCGG
>ERZ780167.272-NODE-272-length-54651-cov-13.773555_pt1 | contig 54651 bp, 52 predicted proteins | sample MGYA00510982_ERZ780167 | MGnify/ENA primary metagenome ERZ780167 (study PRJEB29588, sample SAMEA2146107) | human gut metagenome | biome: human gut; feature: human-associated habitat; material: faeces | place: Denmark | collected 2008/2010 ... | reverse complement strand
CTGTGACCCCATGCACGTCAAGCATGTGCTCTACCAGCTGAGCTAACCGCGCGAATCGAACAGTGATATACTACTATATCCGCATTCTTTTGTCAACACTTTTTTCAAAAAGTGCGGATTTTGCAAAATGCAATACTTATCGCAAGATTTTTCAATTAAAAAATAGCCAGACTTTCACGCCGTGATTTGTGCAAGTTGTTCATTGAACACTCTTGCCGCCGTTGTCCGTCCCAAAATCTCCCGTGGGTAGTTGTTCATCCAGTCTGCCGCTGCGATGATCTCCTCGTCCGGCACCTCGTCGAAGTTCGTGCCCTTCGGGAACAGCCGCCGGAACATCTTGTTCAGATTCTCGTTGCTGCCGCGCTCATAGCTGCTGTACGGGTGGCAGTAGTACATCTTCGTCCGCTGCCCGCCGAAGATAGAAGTCTCCATGCCCTCACAGTCAGAGAACTCGCTGCCGTTGTCCACGGTGATGCTGCGGAAGATTTTGCTGAACAGCGCGCCATACTTCCGCTCCAGTCCGTTCAGCGCCGCCACCACGTTCTCCATGGTCGCGCCGTACATGGGCAGCGTGATCTCGTTGCGGCTCAGTCTCTCCGTCAGTGTCAGCACGCACTTCTTCGTCTTTTGCTTGCCCTTCACCGTGTCCATCTCCCAGTGAAACGGCTCTTCCCGCTGGTTTATTTCCTCCGGCCTGCGTTCGATGCTCTCGCCCTGCGGTGGACGCGATGCTGAGCGCACACGATTGTATCCGCGTTTGGTCTCTCCATGCAGCGGCAGGTCTTTGTTGGTGATGTTCAGAAATACGCCGTTCGTGATGTAATTGTAGATGGTCTTCTCGCACACGCGCACGGAAAACTGTTTTCCCTCCAGTTCAATGTCCATCAGGACAGCAGCAGGGCTGCGCCCCTCGTCCGCGATCTTGCGCTCAATGTAGTCCGCCAGCGCATAGTCATTCCCCAGCTTGATCGGTCTGCCCTTGGCGGTCTTTCCGTATTCATACTGTTGCTGCGCGATGTCGGCGGAGTATCGCTTGTCCGTGGTGTAGTCGCCGTTCAGGTGCTCATACATCACGCCCGGACGTTTCAGCTCCCGGTACACGGTGGTGTAGTTGACGCGCAGCGCATCCGCGATCTCCTGAATCCCGGCTCCGCCGTTGTGCATCTGCTCTATCTTCAGTCTGTCGGTGTAGGTCAGGTGATGGAACCGCTTGAACTTTCTCTCCATGCCGTGTTTCTCCTTTGCGCTTTCTTGCGCTTATTCTAAAGCTGATTACGGCATGTGTCAATATATGCAAAATCCCTCCGCCCGAAGGTGGAGGGATTATTCTTTTCCCAGCAGCCAGTCCGTGCTCACGCGCAGCACCTCGGCCAGTATCGGCAGCTCAAAGTCCGGCACCACGCGCTTTCCGGTTTCGATTCTGCTCACGGCCATCTGCCCCAGCTGAAGACCGGCCAGCTGCCGCTTTGCTGCCAGCTCTTCCTGAGACCAGCCCATACGCATTCGCGCCTCGCGCACCCGCTCGCCGCATAGATTAAAGCGATCTCCCAGTGTATACAGCCGCACAGCTCCGCCTCCTCATAATCATCTTTTGCATATTCTTGCTTGAACTTACCATGTCTTCGTGTTAATCTTATAAAAAAGATGATTAGACGGAAAATATTTTTTGGAGGTATACCTATGAAATGGCTCGTATATGGCTGCGGTCTTCTGATTTCCAGCGCCGCGCTTGTTGCTCTCTCCATGTCCGGTGTGTTTCCTGCCCTCGGCGGTATCGGCTCCGGGCTGTTGACAGTCTGCGTCTACTTTCTCGGTGTATATCTCGCGCCGCGCCTCATCATTCATCGCCTTCAGCAGCGTGTTTCGAAAGAGAAGCCCGAAGATATTGTTACCATTGAGCCAAATCGTAAGCCCGTCCGCCGCGATGTCGTCGGCTATCAGCTGGCTATATTTATCCTTGTTTGTGCAACGGTTCTCCTTGCTCTCCGATGCGGCAGTGCGTCCGCCGAAGTCGATGGCTTACAGGCTCAGTTGGAAGAGCAATATCGCGACCGTTATGAAGAAGGCTATGCAGATGCCGAAAGTACCGCTTATGAAAGCGGCTATGATGCCGGGTGTAAAGATGGCTACAGCGCCGGCTATGCCGACGGAGATGCTGCTGGCCGCAGTGCAATCCTGTCTGCTTATTACGATGAGCTGTGCTTCTTCCGCAATGGTGCCTGTATCGTCACGGAAGAAGGCTATCGTTATCACCACTATGGCTGCCATCACATTGCAGGGCGCGAGTATTGGATATACAACACCGAGTTGGCAGAATATAAAGGCTATTCTCCCTGCATTGATTGTTGGGAAGATGGGCTTTTGACAATTATACTGAGCTGATAACGAAGCAGAACACCGCCGGGTCTCCCCGGCGGTGTTCTTGTCTTATCCCTTCGGCAGTACCAGCCCGCCGGTGTAGCTTGTGCCATCCGGCAGCACGATGCCGCTCTCTGTCTCAGCGTTCAGCGCGTCGTAGACTTTCTGCCCCACGCTGGTGCTGTACGGGTTTTTCGCAGGCTTCCAGCTCTTGTTTGCCAGCTGCCACAGTGCAGCCTGCTGCGTCACCGTCAGGCTCTGCCCGCCGCCTGCTCCCGGCAGTACGATGCCGTTACCGCCGCCGCCCATAGAATCAATGGCCGCTTCCACCTCTTCCTGCTTGAACGTGCCGTTGCCGTCAAAATCGAACTTCGGCAGCAGCTCCCGGAATGAGACATACGCTTCCGGTGTCACGCCGTAGCTGTATCCCGTCTGCAGCTTGCTGTACTCGCTCTCCTGCATCATCTCGCCCAGCACGTTCATCTGCTCTTCGGTGCTCAAGCCCGCATCCACCACTGCGCGGTAACGCTGCAGGCCGCTCACGCTGTCCTTGCCGTCCTCCGGCTCCAGTGCGTTCAGGCTGTTTGCCAGCTCATAGGCTGCGTCATCACTCAGTCCCGCCGAAACGAAGCTGTCGTACCGTGCTGCCTCCGCCGGAATCTGACTGTAATACTTGAAGCAGTCCCGCACGGTTTCCGCCTGCTCTGCGGTCAGATTCTGACTGTTCACCCAGCGGGAGAACTCCACCGCCTTCTCTGATGCGCCGCTGTACTTCTCGTTGACGGTGGTGTACTCGTTCTGCACCTTCAGGAACGTGTCAAAGTCCAGCCCCGCCTGCTCGAATGCCATAATGTCATCGTCTCGGCTCGTGGTGTAGCTTCCGTCTTCCTGCTTCTCACCGAATAGGCATCTGTACATCTCCCGCTTCTCGTCGTCCGTCAGTGGGCTTTCCGCCAGTGCGGTGCGGTTTGCGTTGGATGCTTCTGCTCCTTTCAGGCTTCCCGCGTTTTTAACATCCAGCAGCACCTGCGTCACCGCGCCCATGTCCGCGTCGCTGTCGGCCAATGTGTCCATTAGCTCCCGTTCCTTGTCGGTTGCCATCAGCCCATAATAGGCCACGCTCTTTCCGTCGCCGGAGATGTCTGCGGCCTGCAGTACTCTTCGTTCCGCTTCGGCCTTGCTTTCCGTCTCCGTCTTCTTCGTCCCGCGCAGCTCCTTCAGCAGGTTGTACGCATCTTCTTCCGGCACGCCAGCCTCCGTCATTCCCTGATAGGCAGCAGTCTCCTTTGCGCCGAAGCTCTTGAATCCGCTCTCTACCCAGTCCCTTCCGGTCTTCAGTGAGGTTTTCCCGAACAGCATGGCTTGCCCCGCATTCAGCGCAGCCTGCCATGGGTCATCATTGTACACCGGGTACTGCAGCAGATCATTGCCTTCGGCATCCACCGAATAGCTTCCGCCTTTGATCGTGGCGCTCAGTCCTTGGTAAATCTTCTTCAGCTGTCCGCCGCCGAACGGAAGCGCCAGATAGGTCAGCGGGTTCATCAGTTCTTTGCCCGCCGTGGCCAGCTTCTTCTTGGTGCTCCATGTGTCGCTCGTCACAGTCTTCAGTAGGTTGTCCCAATCCGGCAGAGCGCTGCTGATCGGGACGCGCCCGCCGCCCAGCACGCCGCCGATGAACGGCAATTCCTCCGCCACATCGCCCAGCGTTTCGGTCACGGTGTCGTAGACGTTTTTCTTCTCCGTCTCAAAAGACGGCATATCGCCTGTCACAGCACCTACGCCCAGCTCCACAAGGTTCGGCAGCTCATATCCGGTGATGTCGCCCACGGTGTCGTTCAGGATGCCCAGCGGGTCAAGCGCCGGTCTGCGTCCGATGAAATATTCGTAGACTTCATCGTACAGCCATGCGCCGAGGAAGAACTTGAACAGCGCCATTGCCAGCGCCGCCAGCCCCTTCTCCTTGTATGCGCGCGGCATATCCTTGAAGAGATATCTCAACTGGTTGTTGACCTCCAGCTGGAACTGCGTGAAGACCTTCGTCAGCGGATTGCTCCGATTGAACAGTGTCGGCGTGGAGCCTTTGCTGCGGTCAGCCATCACGCCCGCCGTCCAGTTGTCCGCCTCCGTCATGGCGGCAGTCTCGCTCATCCCACGCTTCAGGTTCTGGTTGTACCGCGCACGCACCAGACTTCCGGCGGTAAACTGGTCGATATACTCCATCGGCGAAGACATGGTGGCCGATGCTTTCTGTGCCCATGTCCGCACCAGCGGGTCGCTGCCCTTACGGTTGGTCAGGAAGGCAGACGCATCCACAATGCCGTCGTTTTCTTTGAAGCTCTGCAGCGTCTGCCACATGCCGCGCAGCAGTTCCCCACGGTCAAGCATCGCGCCTCCCTGCGTCAGCGGGATGAAGTTGGTCAGCCACGATGCCGGGTTAATGGCCACCATGTTGGCAGCCACGCGGCTCTCCAGTCCCTTCACAAGGTTGTACATGTTTCTGCCCAGCGCCTGCTCCATATTGCGGTCTGCGCGGCTCTTCTTGTTGGCCAGCAGGTTGGTGTACTCCTCCAGCTCCACCACGAAGTTCGACAGCGCAAACCGCCCGTCTTCGTAGATGCTGTCGATCTTGCTGCGCTTCTCTTCCTCTGTCAGCCGCGTGTCGGCGTACACCGTGTCCACCTGCTTGCGGATGCCCTCGTCGCCGGTGCGGTAGCGCGCCTGCGTCGCCAGTGCCCGCAGCTTCTGGATGTTGTCGGTCTGATAGATAACGTCCGCCACGCCCTCGATGTATCGGTCGAAGCCCTCCACCGCGTCATAGGCCGTGTCGAAGCCGAGGCGCTGCTGTGCATTGCCGAACCACTGGATGCCCGGTCGGAAGGTGTGCGTCAGTCCGTTGATGGTGGTGGGCAGTGCCGTCACCTGTGTGTCAATGCCCAATGCCTTGCCGAACAGCCCCATGATGCCGTCGCCGTCACCCGGCTGGAAATGTGGGAAGTATCCGCTGCGGTAGTTCACCGGCTCGTACCCGTTGCGTACTCTGGCCTCGTTCATCTGCTGGAACAGCTCGTCGTAGATGCTGCGGAACTCCTCCACCGCGTGCTCGATCTTTGCCTTGTCCAGCTGCGGGTTCTGCTTCCACATCTCCTGCACAATACCGCGCCAGTCGCTCAGCGTCTTTCCGTCCCGCTCCGCCATGCGCCCTCTGCTGTTCTCCAGCATCCGGATGTTGTCCATCGCTTCGCCCAGCAGCTGCACGGCGTGCGCTTCAGAGATTTTGCCCTCCTTCTGCATGGTCTTCGTTTCTTTAGTGCTCAGGTTCAGTGCCCGTACCCGCTCGCGCATTTTGTTCTTCAGTCTCGTGGACTTTGCCTGTGCCTCGTGCACCGGTGTGAAATACTCTGCAATGATCTCCTGCGCCAGCTTCTTGTCCTTCACGATGTCAAGGATATTGCGCTCCATCGTCTCGCGGGAATAGAGATTACCAGCTTTCTTGTCCTTCCAGTCGTTTGCTGTCTCTAAGAACTTGTCCGCCTCTTCCCGCAGCTTCGCCCGCTGGCTCTGCTTGTACTCCGTCAGCAACTTCACCAGCCGCTCGTACTCCGTTGTGGCCTCATATACAGCAGTGATGCCCTTCACATTGTCCGTCTTCGGGTCAAGGTGCTCCAGCTCGATCTCGCCCTTCAGCAGCCGTCCCAGCTGCACATTGTCGTGGTCGGTCAGCAGGTTCTTCGCTTTTGCTTTCTCCGATTCCCACCGAGCCTTCTTCAGCTGCTTGTAGGCTTCTGTGGCCTGTTCCGTCGTCATCGGTGTCTCCGCCGCCGCGTTTGCCTTTGCCGCACGCTCGTCAGCATAGCGTTTCACAGTGCGCAGGTCTCCAATGGTGTCTCCGATGGCAGCATCAAAGTCATTCTTCGCCCACCGTTTGAACTCTTCCGCATCCCGCCCATAGTATTCGCTCAGGGATTTCTCTGTTTTTTCGATGCTCTGCGCCACCTCGAACATGCGCACCAGCTGGTCAGCCGGATGCGTCAGATCATCCGGGAACAGCTCCGGTGCCATGTCCTGCAGCTCCTGATACGCCACATCCACCGGCAGCCCGCCCTCGTTGACGATGCGCAGCCGCCCGAAGGCGCTCTTTCTGAAGTCATTGAAGTCCGCAATGTCGTGCTTGTCTTCCTCCGATATGGTCACAGCCTGCGTGCGAAGGTGATCTTTGATGTCCTTATACTGCTGGTAGAACTCCTCATCCACCACGATGCCCTCACTGTATGCCCGCTCGAACAGTTCCGCCGCCGTCTCTTCCGAAACGCGCCCGGTGGTCAGGTACTCCTCGCTGATCTGCTGCGCGATCTTCTGCAGGTATTCCCTCTGTGCAAAGCGCGGCACGCTCAGCGCGCGGCTTACGCGCCCAACAAGGGCGTTTTCAGCCCGCTTCAGGTAGTTCTGTGCCTTCTTCGGCAGCGATGTGCGGATGCTGTTCTTCTTCTCTTCGTCCTCCGCCGTCGGCAGCGTCGCCTCCGCCGTTTCCTCCTCTGTGACGGAATATTGCAGCGTCCGTTCATCAGTTGGCATGGTGAAACGCTCCACCACCGCATCGCGATTTTCATAGCTCAGCGGCAGCAGGTTATGCACCCGCACCTCCGCGTCAGACCATGTGCCACCGAAGTCCTGCCCGGTCAGCGTCAGCTCTCCGATCTCGCTCTTGGAATACTTGTTGGAGGAATCGAACAGCAGCACCGGGATTTGTTCCACGCCTGCATTTCGCATGGCCACCGCGCGGTGCCGTCCTTCGTGTCCCAGCACCTCTCCGGTTTCGTGGTCAATGTTCAGCTGGATAGGCTGCCACCTTGTGGCTTCGCCCAGTTTCTCCGCGTCCAGCGTCTTGCTGTGCTGCTCCACGATCTGCCGTCCGCCCTCGCTGGTGGTCAGGTTCAGGAAGTCATCCGGTGTCATGTAGGCAATGTACGCCTTTGCATACTTCGGGCTGCTCTTTGCTGCATAGTCTCTCAGATAGGTGTCAATGGTGCTTTCCTTCAGTTTGACCGCTCCGTCATACTCTCCGTCTTCGCTGATAGAGAACCGGATGTCCGGATTGTCTGTCGGGTTTTCGTTGGTGACGCTCTTGATCTGTTCCGGGGAGAAGGCGATGTATACCGCGTCCGGCGTTCCGTTGTCGTCCATCTCGATGTCAGTGGACTTTACGATGATACCGTCATGCCCGCCTTCCTGCGCCCAGCGCTTCAGGTCTCCGTGCCGGATGTCTGCCTGTCCGATTGCACTGCCCCAGCCTTCGTCCTCAATGACAAGCGGGTTTTTCAGGTTCAAATAAACCTGCATGATTTCCCCCTTGCCCTTGTAGCCGGTCGCCTCTCGTGCATACCCGGTTGCATCCTCAATGTATGGGCTAAAGTAAAATCCGAGATCACTGCCTCTGTCTGCAAAGTTTTCCCCGATGTGTGCCTTATCGAAGACCGTAAACTTTGTTCCGGTTCCATGGTAGAGCGTCAGCAGCCGTCCCTCGCCATCCACCGCTTTGCTGTCCTTGAAGAACTCTTGCTGTGCTTCCGTCAGCTGCCTGCCGTTACTGTCCTCGCTGATGGAGAACTTCACCCCCTCCAGCCCGTTCACCAGCGCCTTCCGCTGTTCGTCGTTGCCGGTCTCGTACTGTATGATGTTCACGCCCGTGGCCGCCTTCACCGCTGCGATCTCTTCCGCCGGTGCGCTGGTTGGCGCGATGATGGCCGCCGCCTCGCTGAAGGGGACTACTCTCTGCGCCTTCGCCTCGTAGTACCCCGTCGGGATATTGGCTGCGCGGTCAATGAGCGCAAGGATGCTCTTGGCGTGCCCGTCGGATATGGCATAACCTTCCTTGCGGAACGCCGCCTTCACCGCCGCCGCAGTCTTCTTGCCTTTGGCCGCCTCTGCAATGATGCCGCTCAGGTTTTGCTCCTCCTCGAAGCTGTTGTCGTACTTGTGCATCGTGGTGAGCATCAGATCGTTCACCACACGGTCAAGATAGATGCCGAGGTCTCGCAGCGCCTTCTCGTGTTCCTCTTCGCTCACCGTGCGCAGTCTCGCCTCGTCCGCGTGCATCTCGTCCACGTTCCGGTATTCCCGTGTGGCCGTCGCCGCCAGCGTCTCCGGTGTCACGCCGTACATGTTCGCGCCTTTGGCTGCCGCCATGTTCATGGCCTTCACAATGTTCTCCGCCGTGTAGTCCCAGTGTGTCTGTGCAAAGCTGCGTCTGCCGCTATCGGTCACTGCATCCTCGCCGTTGTAGATGCCCCGCTCGCCCAGCAGCCCTTCCAGCTGCGGCTTCACCCATTCCTTCACCGTGCGCAGCGCATCGCTCCAGCTTCCACTCGGCGCGATCAATTCAAACATCTTGGCCGCTGTTGCTTCCTTGTCGATCTCGCCCGCGCTTCCGCCGCTCTCATAGAACTCCTGCGTGCTCCGGATGAAGTCCTCCACCCGGTTAGGGAACACGTTGTTCTTCATGTAGTAGTCGATGCGCTTCTCCTTGGATTCCGGCCTGCGGTTCAGGAAATTTGCGTGCTCCTCTGCATAGACATCTCGAATGGCCTGCTCCGCCGGTTTCATCTCTTCCGCTGTCAGGCGCTCGCCGGTCATCAGCTTCACCGCCAGCCGCGCCACTTCCTGTTCGCCCACCGTGTCAAGGTATCTCCGGATGGTCGCGTTGCTGAAGAAACGGTCGAACTGCTTGTCGCGGTATACCGGCTCAAGGCTCTTGCCCTCGCTCTGAAGGAATGCCGCCTGCACCTCCGGATGGTTCGCCAGCTTGTCGGCGATCTCTTCCGGCTCCCATCTGGTCTCATTCTCCAATCCGATCTTGCCCAGCGTGCCGCTGCCTTGGAAAACGCCGCCCGCAAACTGGCTGGACAGGTTCTTGATGTTCTCATCGAACGCCCGCCGCGCCTCGTAGTTCACCTCGCGCTCTACCAGCGCATTGTCCTTTGTCGGTGTCCATGCGTCGCCGCCGTACACCTTGTTACGCGGGTCTGCCTCCGGGTCTATGGTGGCACGTGGGAACACTACGCTGGTATCTCCGTACTTCGTGTGCCCCTCCGCCGCGTCCACGATGGCCACGGAAGGGGATGGGATGCCGCCCCAGTTCAAGGCCGCGTCACGAATAACAGACCAGTCCTTGTTGTGTACGGCAATCAGGTCTTTCGTCCGCTCCACCGGCTCGTCGATGGAGAAGCGCTTCTTGACAGGCGGCAGCTTCTCTGCTACACTATCGTCAGAGACGGATGCAGTGCTTCTGGCAGCTCCCGGTGACGGGTTCGTGCTTATTGCTGCATCCGCCTCTTTTTCTGTAAAAGAGGTCGGCTGCAGGTTTAGCACATCGTACAGTGCCATGCTTCCATTTTTCTTCGTGCCTACCACCACGTCCGCCGTGTAGTCGTTTCCGCCCACTCGCAGCAACACATTACCTCTGGCGAAGTCCGTGATTCTGTCCTTGCGCGGATGGTTTAGCCCTTCGTTCACCCAGTCCGTCGTTGCGCGCAGGATTTCGTCGGCATTGTCCGTGGCGCGTAGCTTGTCCGCGTGCAGCTGCGGGTCGTTGTTATAGAGCCACTGCATGTACCGGGAGAAAGTCATCTCCTGTCTGCTTCTGCCGTCAATCTGAATTTCGTTGTTCCCCACGGTGATGCCGTTGGGGAACTTTTTCTTCAGGTTCTCCTTGACGGTCTTCACCCAGTCTGCCTCCGGCACGCCCGCAAGGATGTCCTGTTCCACCTCCACGAACGGCTTGTTGTCCGTGGTCTTTCCGATGGCGTAGCCATCCCCACTGTCAGCAAATACCGTGTCCTCGCTGCCATAGTCAGGCGATGTCTCCCGGCGCTCCTGCGCCGTCAGCTCCCGTCGCTTCGCAGTGTCCCGCGCCTCGATCTCTCCCGCCGTGTCGCGGTACAGGTCGGTCGGCATCCGGCCTCCGTTCCTCGCGTTGCGGTCGATGCTGTCCCGCAGGCTGTACCAGTCCCACACGCGGTCGCCGTACTGTTCCTCCAGCTGGTCTCTGCGCTCGTCGTAGCGCACCCACTCCGGCGGGTCTGGCTCGATCTGCTCCCATGTGTTCAGGTCAACCTTCCCGCGCGGCACCTTCGGTGCCATGGCATCCAGCTCTTCCATAGCCGCAACGAACTGCGGGTCGCTCTCCCGTATCTGCTCATACTGTTCCTGCAGTCGTGCGCCCTCGCGCCGTTCCTCCGCCGTCCTGCTGTCAAATCCGTTTTCCATTCTCCGGTTCCAGTAGGCGGGGTTTGCCCCGCTGGCAAATCCTTCCCGGTTCTGGATGGCGTGCTGCACCTCATGGATGAGGGAGTTCAGCAGCGCCTCCGGCCTGTTCTTCAGGTCGCGGCTCAGCTCGATGCTGTCAAACTTCCGGCTGTATCCGCCGTTCTGTCCGTCCTCCAGCGTGTGGAATGTCACGCTCAAATCTGCCATATCCGGATAGGCTTCAAACAGCTCCGGCGCAGACACCAGCTCTCCCAGCGTGGTGTAGTTGGGAATATCCGCCGCGTCGGTGCGCAGCTGCATCCTGCTGTCGTTGATCTCGAAGCGCCACTTGCCGTCCATGCCTTCGTGCCAGCCCGTCGCCTTGCGGATGCTCTCCATGTCGGCTCCGGCCTGCTGCATCTCCTGTGCTTCCCGCAGGCTTTCAAGGTTCGCGCCGTTGGCGTTCGCCCCGGCATAGCTGTGCTGCAATCTGCCCAGCCCCTGCTGCATGTCGATCTCCGGGTCATACATGTCGTTGAACGCCGCTTCTGCATCCTCTTCAGAGATTTCCCCGTTTGCCATCTGCTGCTGCAGCGTGTCCATATTCTGCGCCTGCGCAGCGGCTCGCTGCTGCATGTCTGCGGTGAAGCTGCTCTGTGTCTCCTGCAGGGCGCTCTGGTAATAATTCTTCGCCTTCGTCAGGAACGCCCGCTCCTGCGCGTCGCTGTTGCCCAGCTTTGCCAGCAGCTCGTTGATAAACTGCAGGATGCGCTGTCCCAGCGTCCGGTTCTGCTGCACCATGGTGCGGATGCTCTGCTCGTCGGTCAGCAGGTACTTTTCCACATACTCCGCCACGATCTCCGAATCAATGGCCGCGTTGTCCGTCAGGTTCTCGCCGTGTCGCGCATACAGTTCCGCCTTCTGCTGCCGCATGGCCTGCAGGTCTCCGCCGGTCTGCCGGATGCGGTTCAATACCAGCTTCTGCAAATCGCTGTAGCTTCCGCTTGCCTCGATGCTGTGCGTCAGTTCGTGGCTGATGATCTGCGCCACCGGGTTCTGGCTGCGTGCGTTGACATAGATTTTTCCGTCTGCCGGGTTGTAGTAGCCGTTGTGCATTCCTCCAGCGCTATCCGCGCCTTCGTCGAAGAACACCACCTCGCGCCCCACGATGTTGGCGATGCGCTGTACCTTGGCGATGGTGTCCTCGTCCACGCCTGCAAGAATGCCCGTGCGTTCCGTTTCCGTCTCGGCTCTCGCAGCCCTCTGCCGCGTTTCCGCCTGTTCCGCCGTCGGCAAAACGCCCAGCCGATCAGCCTCCATGGTCTCTCTCAGCGGCGCAGGTTGGCGTTCCTGCTCCGTTGTGCGCTGCTGCGTCTGCGTTTCTGCCTGCTCAGCTGTCGGCAGTTCCGTTCCGCCGGTCTCTTCCGCCGTCGGCAGCACCACGCCTTTCGTCTGTTCCTGAGCGGTTCCGGTTTGTCCTGCAGTCGGTTCCGTCCCTTCCAGCATTCTGGTGGTCTCCGCAAACAGTCTGCCAATTTCCGTATCCGTCAGCTTCTTGCCCTTGTTCAGCTTGTTCTTCAGTTCCTGTCCCAGCTTGTATGCCTCGCTGTTTTCATCAAGGGTCTCCGCCGTCTCGATGATGCTGTTCACCATCTCGTCGCCCATCTTGCGCAGCGTGCTGCCGGTCTGCTGGTATCCGGCGTTTCGCTGCACCGTTCCGATGCCCACACCCGCCGTGGCCATGGTGCCGCCGGATAGTGCGCCGCCGAGGAAGTCCAGCCCCATCTCCGCCGCCTGCTGCGCCACTGCAAGGCCGAAGGCTTCGCCCTCCGTCTTGCCCTCCGCCATATATGCGTCGATGGTCTGCTGCCACTCGCTCTTGTCCTTGGCGATGAGAATGTCGGCAAACAGGTTGATGAAGTCGCTGCCCACTTCCTCCGCGCCTTCCGTGAACGCATTCTTCAGGATATATTTGATGGCTCCGTCTTCCCACTTGCCTTTCAGCAGCGCCTCGATGCTGAACTTCTCTGTAAACACTTCCGCCGCACCCGCGATGGTTCCCAGCGTGAACGCCTGTGTATCTGTCAGTCCTCTATCCTTTGCGGCAACGGTGGCATCCGCCGCCGCGCCGGTGCCCATAATGGCAAGGGACATTCCCTCGCTCAGTGCGCCGCCTCCGCCGAATCCGCCCGTGATCGCAGTATTCAGCAGGAAGTCACCCATACTCATGCCGGTCTGGTACAGGAAGCTGCCCGCCTGTCCCCAGTTCCCGCTCTGTTCAATGGTCTCCGCCACCTGATTGCGAATGGCGTTGTTGGCGTAGGAAAAGCGGTTGTACGCCGCATTCTGGTCGATGCTTCCGGTGCCGAGATAGTCCGCCGCCTGTCCGAGATAGCTCAGCCCCTTCATCGGGGAAGTCAGCACGCTGAACACGCTGCTGCCCACAGGTGATTCCTTGGCATAGTCTCTCCAGTACGCCTCTTCTTCCTGTCGCTGGCGATAGTTCAGATCGCCCGTCAGGTAGTCATAGTAGGCGTGTGCCGCGTCCTTGCCCTGCGAGGCATACAGATAGTTGAAGATGGCCACTTCTTCGTCGGTCATCTGCTGCGATTCCGATCTGTTTTCTGTCGCCATGCCGAACAGAGCGCCCAGCGGGTTGCTGTCCCCGCCATAGTTCGCCCCGGCTTGATTTGTGATGTACGCGCCCGCCTCGCTGTTGCCGTTGATGTACTCATACAGCGGGTCATCCCAGCCGCTGGCATCGTCACTGTAGTTATCAAACAGAACGTCGAGGTTGGAGCGCTTCTTTCCGTTGGCCGTGCTCTTGTATTGGCTCTTTTCGCCAAAGTCTTCCGCGCTGGTCAGGTCGGCATACTGGTAATATTTCTTCCAGTCCAGCTCCTCCTGCAGCAAATCCGCCGCGCCCTGCGCCTCAGCAATCTTGCCGTCCATGGCCTTGGCCTGCGCCTGCAGCGCCTGTGCCTGCCGGCTCCATTGCATCAGCTCATTTGTCCCGCCGCGCCGGGAAGATACCTTGTTCATCAGCTGCTGTGCCTGCTTCTGCAGCGTCTTTTGCTGCTCTTGCAGTTGCTTCACATTGCTCTGTGCCGCCGTCAGGTCAGCGTTGATGGCGTTCTCGTCCGTTCGGATGGTCTTCTTCCAGTTGTCGAACAGGTTCTGCTGCTCTGTGCGGTAGGCTTCATAATCCTCCGCCGCCTGCTTGTACCGGTTCCACGCAGGCTCATAGGCGGCATAAGCGGCATCTACCGCCTTTGTCGCGTCTTCATACTGTTTCAGCGTGCTGGCATATTCCTGCTGCATCTGCTGCACAATCCCGGACGCAATAGCGCTGCTGCCCGCGTACTGCTGCAGCTCCGGCAGCTTTCCGCTCAGCTCGTTCAGCTTCGTATAGAGATTGCCCGCCGTCTCATTGGCGCTCTGCAGCTCTTCCGCCTTCTTTTTGGCGTTCGCCTCATAGGTGGTCACGGTGTTGTATTTCCGCTCCATATCCGCGCCCAGCTTCGGCTGCGAATAGTATTTCCCATCCGCCGTCGCGCCCACAAGGTAGTTCTGATAGCTGCCGTACTTCTGCTGCATGGCAGTGGAGCGGTTATACTCGCTCTCTGTCAGCTTATCAGATGCAGCTGCGCGTGCGGCATAGTTCTGCCGCACGCTGCTGTCATACTCGTCTCTGGTTTTCCCGCTCCGGTCGAAGCCTGTGTTGCCGCTGGCAGGATTCTTCTGCGTGTCTACCTTGCCCAGCTTCTGATCGCTCCACGCAGAAAAGCTCTGTACCTTTTGCGGCGTGCCGGTCGTCTTCGCTGCGCCGGTTGCCCGCCTTATCTTGTTGTTGCTCCACTCAGAAAAGGATGCCATACCGTGTCCTCCTTACTTGCTGGCGGCGTATTCGCAGTAGTCTTTGATATAGTCCGCGTAGCTGTTGTAGTTCTTTACCTCAGTGCCTCCGGTGCCGTACTGCTGTAGTGATGTCTTCCTGCGGCTCCACTCGCTCTTGGTCATCAGACCAGAGCGCACGCTGCCATCCACACCCGCCGCCTTCATGTAGGCAATGGCGCTGTCGTAGTCGGTCACGCCGGAGACATTCCCGCCGCCGGAATCGCCGCCGCTCTTGGTGAATCCCGCCTGTGTCAGCATTGCCTCTGTAATGCCGGGATTGCTCTGCAGGATGCCGTTCCATGTGTCAGCGTCGATGCTCGTTCCGTAGGCCGCCTTCAGTGCTGCGATGTCCCGCGCGCTCAGCCCGGTCGTCTCGGTCTCCTGCGCTGCATCCGGGTTGATGCCCAGTTCCCGCAGTCCGGAGTAGTCGCCGTACTGTGCAGCCAGCTGCGCCAGCTGGTAGCGCCGCTCATAGTCCGTCGGGTTGTTGTCGGTATTGATGCCCAAATTGTTCAGGAACGAATTGTCGCCGTACTGTGCAGCCAGCTGTGCCTTCTCCAGTGCCTCGCCGCGAAGTCCCGTCTGCTGGTTGATCTCGTCAAGCAGGTTCTGGTAGCTGAAACTGCGGTCTGTGTTGAACTGGTTCAGATCGTTCAGGTACTTGGTGTAGTCCAGCTGCTCCAGCTTGCTGGCTGTCTGCAGGTCGTTGTTGATGCGGTTGTATTCATCCATCCACGCCTGATAGTCGAAGGCGCGGTTGGTGTTGTACTGCTGCATCTCATCGAGGAACTTGTCGTAGTCGTTCTTCTCCGCTCCCTGCACCGCGCCGAGGTCGCTGAGCTTCATGTTGTAGTCGTTCATGTACTTGTTGTAGGCCAGCTGGTAAAGCTCCGGGATTTTGTCCGTCATTTGGCTGGCGTAGTAGTCTCCCGCCTGCGACGCTGCGCTCACCGCATAACTGGAAGGGATGCCGCCGCTGGCTGCAGCAGCCGCGCCCAGTGCGTCCTGCGTAGCCCTCTGGCCTTCCCTCGCATACTGCTTGCGGTACTGACTGTAGAGCTGGTCGTTCTCCGGGTCATAGCTGAAGTCCTTCCGGTTTACGATCTGGCCAAGCAAGTCCTGAATGGTGTCATCGTATCGGTTCGTGTACTCCGGCTGCTTCTCCCCGTAGGAAAAGCTGCCGTACCCCAGCTGCTTGTCCAGCAGGCCACCGATGGTTCCTTCGTAGTTGTTCTGGTAGGTCGGTGCTTTCTCGCTTTGGAAGTCCTTTGGGGAAAGCGGGTCAAGGTAGAAGTTCGCGCCTCTCTGCCCGCCGGTGTACCCGCCGTAGCTGGAGCGGATGCCCTCCGCGCCAAGGTTGGCCAGTGCTCTCGCCTCGTCCGTCGTGGCGTTGTGGTAGTCCTGTTTGTACTTCAGGATGCTCATGCCTGCGTCCGGGTTCTTCTGCGCCAGCTTCATGTCCGCGTCAGAGAACTGCCCGCCGAGGCCGCTGCTCTGTACAGCCTTCTGAAAATCATCGTAGGTGTATCTCGATGCCATGTTGTCTCCTTTCTTACAGCTCGCTGCCGTTGTAAACTTCGCGCACCAGAGAATAGAGCCTGCATCCGCCGGTGCCGGTCATCCGGATGCGGAAATGGTCGCACCTGCGCGGGATGATGGGGAGGTAGTAGCTGCGCTTCACTTCCGTCTGCAGTGTCTTTGCCGTCCGCCACACGCCGTCGCTGTCAAACTGCATGTCGATCTGCACGCTGGAATCCTCGTCCAGCTCCAGCCGCAGCAGCAGTTTCCCGATGCCCTTCTTTTCCGGTGTCGCCGCTGAAGAGGACGAATAGGTGGTGTACTCGTAGAAGTCCGCCCACTCCGCCTTCCATGCCACCAGCGCCTCCTGCGTCGCGCCCTGCGGCACGCTTCTGGCGTTCCCGTTCATCCATAGCTTTCCGCTCGCGTCGAGGCAGTACAGTTCCTCGTTCCAGCCCCAGCCTACCGCCTGCGTGTTGTCCTCCCGGTGCCACAGATTACTTCTGGTGTCGTAGACGAACAGCTGATGCGCCCCTGTCGTGTCCTGCAGCGATACGAAATACTTTGTTCCGTCGCTGCCCGCCACACCGTTGCGGAAGCGCTGCGTGCCGAATGCCGCGCTGATGCTCTGCGGGATGCCGCCGCTCCATGCCGTGATGCCCGTCCTGCTCAGGTAGAACAGCGTCTCACCCGCGATGGCAAGGCTTTCGTCGCTGCCTTTCTCCACGCCCAAGGACGCGCTGCCCATCACCTGAAAATTGGACGGCTTATCTCCGAACACCTTGTAGATGTGCTCCTCTTTGAAGAAGCACGGGTATCCGAGGTAGCTGCAGCACGCCGTAAAATCTCCGGTGCTTGCCACATCCACCGCAAAGCTGTCCGTGGCCACGCCGTCAAATACATTCCAGTTGAAGATGTCGCCCAGCTTGCTGGCGTAGATCGTGTCGCCCTTGCAGCCCCACAGCCGGTTTTCGTTCTCACAGATATAGTCTAACTCTGGAACCGTGCGGCTGAGTTGCAATGTTTCGCTGTCTCCGCCGTCCGCGATGGTGAAGGTGTTCTCATAGAAGCGCAGGTCGTCCCCGCTGATCTCCCGAATGATGGCGGTCTTGTTGTTCTCCGGATGTTTCACTGCGCCGGAGATCGTCACCGCGTCACCCTCCCGGAACTTCGCCGCCGCGCCGGAAGCGTGGATGGTGTTTGCCTTTGCCTTTTCTCCCGCATAGGTTCCGTCCTGAATCTTCGCGCTGCCGCTCCATTCTTCCTTCAGCGTCCCGAAGTCTCCCGTCAGCCGGTTGTAATATTTCTTATCCGGCAGGATGACGATGTACGCGCCAAGGCTTGCGAACTTCTTGTGCCCGTCCGTGACGATGCCCTTCAGCTCACCGTCTGCGTAAAAGCCCGTTCCGTCCACCCAGTACAGCCCATCGTGGGCATACAGTCCGTTCGGTTTCGCCAGTGTTCGGCACGTCCACCGTCTCTCGCGCGGGCTGAGCAGGGGGTAGAAGTCACTGGTCAGGTTCTCCATATCCCACAGCTCGCCGTTCTCTGCTGCAAGCGTGTGATTGTATCCGCCGAACTTTACCTGCTTGCGCTTGCTGATGCCGTCTCCGTATGCCATGGCAGGAAGTCCGATTGCCATTAGCCCTCACCCCCGAACACAATAAACTTCTCCAGCGCTTCCAGCTGCATGGGCGTGATCTTCTCCGGCACCGGCGCGTGCTGCACCGTGAAGTCATCCTCCACCTGTGTCATGCCCAATGCCCTGCGCTCCTTCTGGTATCCCGCCGCCGCGTCCACGTCGCGGTAGGGGAAGGTACCCCGCTCCGTCCACTTGACATTGCCCTTCTCGTCCTTCTCCCCGTACTTCTCTGCCAGCTTCATTTCTTCGCTCTGCAGAAACTCCACGTGGCTCTGCAGCTGCTTCTTCACCATCATCACGGCAAATGCCGTCTGGTAGTCCATCTCCTTCTGCTCCAGCTGCACCGCAGCCAGATAGGCGTTTGCGCATTCGATCAAATACATGCTTTCCCTCCTTAACTGCTGCTCACTTGAAGCAGCGTCCCGTTGACATACACATCTCCCGTCAGGTAGATGCCGCTGTCGCCTCTGATGGTCATTCTCGTCCCCGCATACAGGAACACGTTCTCGTCCGCCTCCACGCTGATGCCGCTGGCGCTCTGCAGCTTCATGGCAAAGCCCACGCCCCGCACATAGTTCGTGTAGATGAACATGCGGTAGGCTCGCTCGTATTCCGTTCCCGTGCCCTGATCGTCCAGCCGGATGCCGCCCGCCACATATCTGGTGTTCAGGTAGCAGAACTGAATCTCGCCGCCCACAGTGCCATTTGCCTGCAGCACGCTCTGGAAGGTGCTGCCTTCGATGGTGCAGCCGTAGATGTCAATGGCCTCAATGGTGCCCGTTGTGATGTTGTCTCCGTTGATGGTCGTCTCGCCGCTGGTAGACAGGTCTGAGAATGTCACCATGCCGGAGAAGCTGATAGACTGGCTGCTCAGCTGCACGCCATTGGCCAAAAGCCTGATGGTGGAGCTGGCCGAACCGTTGGTCACGCTCAGCGTCATGCCGTTCACCGTCTGCGTCAGGGAAGAGATGTTCCCCTCTGCATCCGAGATACGGCTTGTCAGGCTCGTGGCCGTCTGCTGCAGTGTCGAGATGCTGCCTTCTGCGCTGCTGATACGGCTGGTCAGACTTTTGGATGTAGCCGTCAGCTGCGTGATGTTTCCCTCCGCGTCGTTCAGCCGCGCGCCCAGTCCCGCCGCCGTCACCGTCAGCGCTGCGATATTCGCCTCGTCATCCTTCAGCTGCACATACACCGGCTCTGTGATGATGTTTGCGATCTCCTCCAGCCCCGCGTCGTTGAAGTTCTCTTTGTCAAGGTTTCCCATGCTGTAACGCAGCTGCTCCAGCAGCATATAGAGATAGCTTGTGATCTTCTCAAACTTCTCGTCCGTGCTCTGCTCCTTTGTCAGCGTCGGGAAGGTGCTGTCTGCGGTCAATAGGTTACTTGGCATCCTCGTGCCTCCTTTCGCTCAGAAGGCGGAGACCGGCGGCATGCACCGGCCTCCGCCTGTCTCTCAGTCCTTCACCGCAGGCTCCATGCCAACGGCCTTCAGCTTGCGGTCAAACGCGCCGCCGCGATACTCCAGTACAAGAGTACGCACCATGTCGTGGCTCAGGTCGATGATGTCCTCGTTGCCCGTCGGGTCGCTGCCGTCGCCGCCGAGGATGTTTGCGTCCATCAACTTTTCGATGATGTCGTGGAACTCCTTGTTCTTGATGTCCCGCAGCCGTTCGTATCTCACCATGTTTTCTTCCTCCAGTCTTTCGTTTACTTCCTTTGCGATCTGCCCGTGATGCTCGTACAGCCAGTTGCCGGGGCAGGACTTGTTTGCAAACCATCTGTGCACGGTCATGTTCTGCCGTTCTACCTGACCTACGAGGTTTTGATCTCCCTTCCACCGCAGCTCAGGGATGTGGTTCCGCTTGCAGATGTCCACCAGCAGCTCGATGAGGCTCTTGTATGCCTTTTCCGTGATCGGCCACGGCTCGCCCTTCGCGCAGTTGGCCACCTCGATGGTCACAGCGCGGTTGTCGTTGCTCCTGTTGGATGTGCACCAGCTCGCGTATCCTTCCTCAACGTACATGCCGATGCGCCCGTCGCTGCCGATGCCGTAGTTGCTGCTGGATTTGCTCGTCTGGAACATCTGCCCGCAGCTCTCCACGCTCAGGTTCCCCGCCATGCAGTGGATGCTGATAGTGTCGATTGCATGGTTTCGCTTGCCGTAGGTGTACGGACTGAGCTTGGTGTAGCACACCAGCTTACTGTTGCTCATGGTCTTCCTCCTTGCCGGGTGTCGCGGTGCTCAGCATGTCCTTCAGCTTCTTCAGCACATCCACCGCATACGCCGTGAACGCTGCCAGCAGCGCGATATGTACCGCCGTCATCAGGTTCACCGTCTGTTCCTCCGCCTCGATGACCAGCAGATCAGGGTTCAGCCAGCCTGCGTAGTACACCGCGATGAGCGACGCAGCCACCACGCCGCCCTTGATGCAGCCGTTGCGGAACTTCATCATGTCCCATGTGCCCTCCATGAAGGCGTTCACGCTGCCGAGGGCGATGTTTGCCGCGATCAGCAGCACCAGCCCGATACCCAGTCTCACGATTGCAATGTCCGTCATGGTCTTGCTCCTTTCATAAGTCCGTTACCTGTTCTTCCTTCCTGCCGATACCGCCGAAGCTCTCCCGCTTTTCAAACAGGCTCTTCACGCAGTACAGCAGCACCACGCCGATGATCTCCGTCACCGCCGTCCGGCTCAGGCTTTCCGCAATTTCCGTCCTGCCGAGGAAGGCGAGGACGTAGCTGCACCACACCCAGCCGATGCCGTTGATAAGGCACGCCCACACAATGCGCTTGGTGGTCGTTGTCTTACTTGGCCGTCTTCTCTGATGCCTGCCCTTCATGCCCCTCTCTCCAGATCGTCAATGCGGTGGTTTGCCACCTTCAGCTTTTCCTCGAAGACCGCCGCCGCCTCTTCCAGATGGTAGGTGCGCTCCACCAAACCGTTGTGCTTCGCTACTTTCTGCTCCAGCTGCTCCAGCCGGTATGCAATGAGCGCCGCGCTTTTCCGGTTCGCCAGGTATGTCCCGATGAGCGTACCGGCAAGGCTCAGCACAGCCACAATGACCGTCTCCGTCATGCCGTCGCCTCCGTCCATCCATACGCACCCGGCTCCCACACGTTCGCGTCCACATCGCTCGTCCAGTGTTTGCCGTTGTGGCTCACCTTTGCGCCCTTGGCGTAGGCATCTGTGCTGCCCACCGGCTGGCTCCACTCCGGCCATTCCTCCGCCGGGTCGGAGATGCCCACCCACAGCGACGGGCTGTCCTCCGGTTTCCAGTCCCCCTGCGAGGTGTGCGCCTGCAGGCATTTGTAAAGCTTTCCGCTGCGTTCCCTGATCTGTCCTGCGGTGTAGGCCACCGGGTACGCCCACGGGCTGAACAGCTCCGCGTGCTCTCCCGCCGTCACGCCGTCGATACTTCCGTTCTCAGCCAGTGTGACAAATGCGATGCCCACCGCCTCACTGCTGCTCTGCAAAACCGTGCCGGTGTCCTTCTCAATGAGCTGCACTTCCTCCAGTTCATCAAGCCCCGTGTGCCCCATCAGACGGTATACCGTGCCGTCCACGGCCACGCCCTGTGCGTCCTCCTCTTCGCAGAGGATGTAGAAGCCGTCCGCGTGCCTGCGGATGTAGTTCGGCTTCTCTGTCAGCGCGATCACGCCGCCGTCCTTTCTGATCTCGTACATGCTTTCACGCTCCTTTTTCCATCAGTCGTTTGTAGAACCTGTCCATCCGCCGCAGCACCCGGTAGCTGTTGCCCCGCCGCATGTGTCCGCGCCAGCTCTCGTATGCCGTGCGGATGTCTTCCTCTGTCATTCTGCCTTCCTCCATCCATCTCCGGAAGGTCTTCAGCTTCCGCCGCATCCGCCTTGCGCTTTTGCGGCACATCTTCCGCCGCACCTTCCCCGTCTCCATCAGATAGAATCTCGTCTTCAGGAAATGCAGCTCCTGCAGCTTTACAATGCGCGTCTTCTTCTCGTTCATCCGGATGCCGAGGTCTGCGCATACCGCCCGGATTTGCTTCAGGCATTCCTGCAGGTAGTCCCGGCTCTCGTGGATGAGATAGCCGTCGTCCATATATCTGCCGTAGCCCTCGATGTGCAGTTGCTCCTTGATGAAGTGGTCAAGCCGGTTTGGCAGCATCAGCGCGTCGATCTGGCTCACCTGACTGCCGAGGCCGAAGCCCCGCTCGCCAAAGTCCTCCATCAGACCGCACGCCAGCTTTTGCACCCGCTCGTCCCGGATGCGCCGCTCGCTCTCTGCGTAGATCGGCGCGTGCGGCGCGGAGTTGAAGTAGTCCGAAAAGTCGAATACCAGCGCCCAGCCGTCCGTCCCGTGCTTTCGGTAGTACCGCTGCAGGTGGCAGGTCAGCCTATCCATGGCAAAGTCGATGCCCTTGCCCTTCAGGCTCGCCGCGTTGTCGTACACGAACGCCGCCGAGAACAGCGGCACCAGCGCGTTGTCGCACAGGCAGCGCTGCACCACCCGCTCCGCGATGTGCACACTACGGATGTGCCGCAGCTTTCCCCGTTCCATCAGGTCGAAGGCGAAAAAGCCCTTGGTCTTCCATGTGCCGTCCGTCAGCTCCCGGTGCGTCCGGGCGATGTTGGCGGCAAAACTTCCGAGATACCGCTGTGTGGAGCATTTCCAGCCCACGCCCTTGCAGCATTCCCGTCCCGCCCGGTACAGGTGCTCGTAGCTGAACACCTGTTCAAAGCTCCCGCACGCCTCGCTGCGTGCATCTCTTCGCCGCTGGCGTTCCGCTTTTCTTCTCCTGTACCGTGCCTCGTGTCTCTCTTCGCTCGTCATAATTCTCCTCGCCCGTTAGGGCATCCCCTGTACGGAATTATTCTTGGGTGCGTGTTCTATCCGCGTGGCAGTACCAGCCATGGAACGGGCTGTCCGCACATTCGCCCGCCATGCAAGCAGCGTCCGGCTGACTGCATCAGAGGATTGTTTTGGCCGTGCCGGGAACAAGCTCTCCTTCTGCAAGGGTGCTGCTTCGCCGCTGCCGGTTACTGTCCTGACCCATCTCTTGCAGAATCCGAAGGCCACGCCATTCGCATTGCTCGCGTTGTTATTGTTCGCGTTGCCGTTGCTGTTGACATTGCAGAAATTCGTGGAGTTGCTGCCATTCGGAGAGCGCTCCCACCAGTTGTTCGCGCTGCCGCAAGTGCAACAAATACAGAGCTTGACCCGTATTCTTCATTCCGGAAGGTCTTTGTACCGCTGCCGGTCGTTCTTCTTCACCGCCGCAATGAGCTTCGCTTCCTCGCAGATGAGGTCGCCCCAGCGCTGCATCGCCTTGTGAATCCACCCGTAGCCCTCCGGGTTCTGCAAAATGCTGTCATACAGCAGCTGCAGCTTCGGGCTGAGGTTCTGCAGCGCGTTGTTCGCTCGCATCAGCTCGTCCCTGCGCAGCTGCGCCTCGTGCCGGTTCGTCGGCCAGATGTTGTTCGCCGCCCGTACCCGGTCATGCACCTCGCTGCTCAGCTCCATGATGCGTCCCGTCAGAAACCGCTCGTACCGCTTCGGTGCCTTCATGCAGCACGCGAAGGTGTGTGCCTCCAGCTGTCTTGCCGTCTCGATGAACTGCACGCTGCTCTCGCCCCGTTTTGATTTGTAGACCGACATGGTTCTCTCCCTTCCATCCCGCAGCACACAGGCTGCGGGATTTCCTCAGATGCTGGATTAAAAGCAGAAGCCGAAGGCCACGCCAAACGCATAGCTCGCGGTGTAATTGTCCGCGTTGCCGCTGCTGTTGACAATGCAGAAATGCGTGGAGTTGCTGCCATCCGGAGAGCGCTCCCACCAGCCGTCCGCGCTGCCGCTGTACTTCTTCACCTTGCTGTTGCCCGCCTTGTAGTAGTCGTACTGCGTGCCCTCGCCGCTCTTGGAATAGCTTACGCTGCCGAAAATCTCGATCTCGCTCAGCAGGAACAGTTTGTCCGCCGTGGTGTTAATGGTGGCGCTCTGGCTGCCCGCCGAGGTCATCTTATTCACCTCGCGGATGCCGTTCTGTACCTCCGTCGGCATCAGCGCCAGAATGGCGGGCAGGTGTGTGCTTCGCATGGCGCAGCTCGTCCAGCCGCCGTTGTTGGTGTTGGAGCTGTTCATGTTCTTGGTCTCGCCGTAGCAGTCGTGCAGCTGGAAGGTCAGCGGTGCCTTCCCGCCGGATGCGTAGGTGTCGTGGTTCTTGCCGATGATGTCCACCTGATAGCTCGCACCGTTGATGGTCATCGTCTTGCTGTTGCCCACCACCCATGTGCTCGGCACGCTGCCCGAATGACACGCCGCGATGATGGAAGCCCAGTCGTTGTCCGCGAAGTTGTCCTTCAGGAAGCTCACCGTCACCGCGCAGGTCTTGTTCGCCGGTGCGGTGTAGTTCGTTCCCGCCGCCACGCTGATGGTGATCGTCGCACTGCCGTTGGCCTTGCCCGTCACCGTCACCGTGTTGCCCGATACGCTCACCGTCGCCGCCGCTGTGTTGCTGCTCACGGCGCTGATCGTGCCGTTGCCGCTGCGCGTCACCGTGATGGTCTTGCTCTTCGTCGTGGTATCCAGCGTCATGCTGGTAGGGGAGATGCTGAGGCTCCCCGCTGCCTTCCCGATACTCCAACTCACGCTCTTCGGCGTGGTGCTTCCGTCGCTCCATCGGTAGTTGCTCTTCGGCGTGAAGGTTGCCGTGTAGCTTCCCGCGTTCGTGCCGGATGTCGTGCCGCCGATGGTCAGCTGTGTCGTGCTGTAGTTGTTCCATGTGGGGGACTGGCTGCCGCCGTTGTAGGTCAGCGTCCCGCTCTGGCTCGGCACCGCAGAGATCGTCTTCCGGTTCACCGTCACGCTCGTCGTCGCCGTCTTCGTTACGCCGTTTTCCGTGTAGCTCACCGTGATTGTCTGCGTGCCGACCGTGCTCAGTACCGTCGGGCTGCAGCTGTAGCCGGTCACATTGGCCGTGGCGCCGTCGGAGTAGGTGGCCTTCACCACCATGCCCGCGCTCTGGAAGCTGTCGCCGTACTCATAGACCTTCTTCGTCGGCTGCGCCGTGATCTCGATCTTCGTCAGCCGGTGCACCACCGTAATGGCCTGCTCCGCCGTCTTCGTCACGCCGCCTTCCGTGTACTCGATGGTGACGCTCGTCGTGCCGTCCGTCAGTGCCGTGTCCGGGCTGAAGCTGTATCCCGTCGCCTTGAGCGTGGCGCCGTTGGAATATGTCGCCGTGACGATCATCCCTGCCGGGCTGAAGGTTTCACCGGAGACGTAGGTCGTTTTTGCTGGCGGCGTTGTAATGGCGATCGACACCAGCTTCACCCCGCCGCCTCCGCCGCCTACCATGTTGAAGACTAATCCGTTCATGTTCCCACCTCAATTCTCGTGATGTTCACCGTCAATGCCGCCGTCGGCGTCTGGCTGCAGTGGAAGGTCATCTTGCCTGCCTGCGTCACATTGTCCGCGTAGATGATCGCCTCGCTGTACGCGCCGAAGCTGGCCGGTGCAGGCGTCACCACATACGCATACGCGCCCGTCAGGATGTTCGCGTTGCTCACCGTCTGCGCTTTGCTACTCCAGCTGGCAGCCGCCAGCGTCACCGTGAAGGAAACAGCTTTCCCGCTCTTTGCGTTCCAGGCCGTCCGCTCCGCTGCTGTGACGTGCTTCGTGGTATCGGCCTCGTGGTCGTCGAGGTTGCCCTGCACAGTTGCCGCAGCGCCTGCCGTTTCTTTCCCTGCAAGTGCGGTTCGGATGTCGCTGTGCGCCGCGCTGGAGCTGTTGTGTGCCGACACCGCGCTGGCCGCTTCCGACTTGCCGGTTCCTGCCGGGTCTGCGCCTGCCTGCACCGCCGTTACCTGGTGCGGGTTGTCCGTGTTCCCGGTATGTGCGCCCAGGCTTGTAGCGTTGGCCTTCTTGTCAAGCTCTGCCTTCACGCCGCCGCTGGTCACAGGGTTCGTGCTGTTCGCTGTCGGGGCTACGTCGAAGGTCAGTTTGTCCTGCTTGCCGTTCCACTTGGTGCGCTCCGCTGCCGTGACGTGCTTCGTGGTATCAGCCTCGTGGTCGTCCAGGTTTCCCTGCACGGCGCCCGCCTTGGTCTCGGCGGTTCCCGCTGCGTCTGCGCCTACCATCTCTGCGGTATAGTCTCCTGCCTTCGGAACAACTGCGCCGCCTCGTCCGTTGAAGCTCGTCACGCCGCCGCCCGCGATGGCCTGCGCACTGTCGCACCAATACTTCGCGTTGTTGGTGTTCTCGCCCTCGCGTGTTCCTGTTCCGCCCACGGCCCAGCTCTCAGCTGCTTTTGCGTTTGCCTCCACGCCCTGTGCGCTGCTCTGCGCAAGCTCCGCGCTTTCCTGCGCGTCCGTGGCCGCCGCCTGGGCGTCCGTCTTCGCAGTCTCTGCTGCAGCCTTGGCTGCCTGCGCCGCCTGCTTGTCCTGGCCTGCGCTTGCAGCGGATGCAGCTGCTGCCGTCTTGCTGCCGACCGCCTCATCTCTTGCCGCTTCCGCAGCCGTCTGCGCGGTTGCCGCATCTCCAGCCGCTTTTGTCGCTGCCGCGCTGTCTGCCGCGACGGATGCCTCGCTTTTCTTGGCGTTCGTCTCCGCCATCTTTGCTGCCGCCTCAGACTCTGCCGCATTGCTGGCCGCCGACTCTGCGCCTGCCTTCGCCGTGCGGGCATCCGTGGCCGACTGCGCCGCCTGCGTGGCGTTCGTTGTCGTGGCCTTCTGCGCGTTCTCCGCCTTTGTGGCGGCCTCCTGCGCCGTGTCGGCTGCCCCGGAAGCTGTCTGCTCGGAAGCAGCTGCCGCTGCCGCCTTCGTGCTGGCGGTTGCTGCTGCCGTCTGCGCAGTGCTTGCGTCGGTCTGAGCGCTCGATGCTGCCGACTGCGCGGCTGTCTTCGCCGCTTCTGCCGCTGTCTTGGCCGCCTGCGCCTGTGAGATCGTCGCAGAGACCAGGTCTCCCTGCAAATCTGCAAGCGTCAGAATCTCACGCCACGCGCTGTCGTCTTCGTTTTCATACTTCCACTGCAGCTGCCCGTCGGTCTCGCTGTAGCGGATGACGATAGGCTCGCCGCCGTCGCCCTTCAGGCTCTTCAGCCATTCCTCCTCCGTCCCCTGAAAGCCGTGCTTCACGGCGATGCCGTAGGCGGTGATGTAATACCCGCGCCACTCGGTTCCGATCTTCGTGTTTCCGTACCCGCTCATACATATACCTCCTCGTGGGTATCTGCCGGACGGTAGTTGAGGGCAAACCAGCGCATGAACTCGCCGAAGAAGCTGTTGAACATCTGCATCGTGTTCTGGTACTTGTTGTACTCGCCGTTGGCGAAGTCGATCATGGCCGTCAGGTATGCCCAGTAGATTTTGTCGTGCGGCGGCTGCGCCAGCAGCTCCTTGTCCTTGTCCGCGTCGTACTGGTAGGTGATGATCTCTTCGCTTGCGAAGAGCAGAACCTCCGTCTGCACCAGCCCCTCGCACTCGTTGAGCCACTGCGTCTTTGCCTCGTTGGAGAAGGCGTTCGGCTTGATCTCGTCCACCATGTCGATGACGCTCTTCAGTGTCGCCATTATCCGTCCCCCTTTCCTCGAAATGAAAAGCGGGGCAGCGGCCTGCGCCGCCGCCCCGTCCGGTCTGTGTTCTGATTAGCCGCCAGTCGATGTGGCAATAAGCTGTGTGCCGTCAGTCACGCCGCCCACGGCATAGCCGCGCCAGTCGTTGAAACCGGCGATGAAGCGGGCGTAGCCCTTCCACACGTTGGCATCGTTGCCCGCCAGCTCGCTTCTGACCTCCAGCTGCACGCGGTCAAGCCACATGGCGCTGCCGTACTCGTCGTTGTACTTCTTGTCCAGCAGAATCCACGGAGCCGTGCCGGACGCGATGAACTGGTTCAGGTACGGCCACACCACCACGTTCCAGCGGCCAAAGTTGTAGTTGAAGCCGTTGTTGGCAGTGGCAGGGTCTTTGTCCGCGCCGATGGCTGCGAACACGTCTCGCTTGAGCTTGTAGTCGTTGGGGATGAGGATGGTGGTGGGAGCCACATCCAGTACCTCGTCGTTGTCGCCACGGAAGTCCTGCATCTTCGCCTCCATCGCCATCAGCGCGTCGTTGCTGAAGGCATCAGAGAACTGGTTGGACTGGTTGGACTTGCCCAGCTTGCTGGGGTGGTTGGTGGCGAACAGGCACTTGCCATCGGCGGTCTTCACGTCAAAGGTCTTGCCGGAGAAGGTGGTCTCCGTCTTCTTCTGGACAGCCGCGCCGATGAGGGCAGCGCCGAACTTCTCGCGGGTGCGGTAGTAGCTGGTGATGAAGCCAGCGGGCTGCTTCTTCAAATCCATCAGCTTTGCATCCTCCACGATCTCACGGGACAGGGAGAAGCTGTTCTTCCACGTCATGTGTTCGAGGAACTTTGCGAACCCCTCCTGCATACCGTCCACGGGGTAGTCGCCGTTCTCGCCCACCGGCTGGAAGCCGTCCATGGCCGTCATGGTGGAGAACTTTTCGCCCCAGTGGTTGCTGCTGCCCATGTTGAACAGCTCCGGCAGCATACTGGTCTGTTCAAACGCCTCGCCCCTCTTTTCGAGGAACATCTTGATCGGCTCCTGAGACTTGCCGAAAATGCTGTCCTGAAGGCCGGAGCCTTCGGTAAAGGTGATATTAGCCATTGTTCACTGTACTCCTTTCGTCGTTCTTAGAAGCGCACGCGGCACATGCTGCCGTTGGCGGTGCCGTCCATGTACACCACCTCCGCCACGCCGTTGGTGGTCGTGGCCGTGACCTGCAGGCCGTCCGTGTGCAGCGTCACCTTGTCGCCCAGCTTGATACTGGTTGCGGCAGCTGCAAAGGTGGTCTCCAGAATCATGTCCTTGCCCACGCGGATAACGGGGATGATGTCGCCCGCCGTGCACGGGCTGTCCTTCTCGCACATGGAGATGTAAGTGGGCGCGGTTGCGCCGGTAGCCAGCGCCAGCCGGCCGGTGGTCTGCGTCAGTGCCATGCCCACCTTGGGTGTGATGGCGCTTGCGGGCAGGTATTCAATACCCGGCACGCGGTTGTCATCAGTGGAATAAATCTTGAAAGCCATTGTGCTTTTCTCCTTTCGCTTCGTCAGCCCTTTTTATGGCTGCGGTTGTAGTGTGCCTGTATCTCTGCATCCGTGGCACCCGGATTCAGCGCGCGGTACATCTCCTTCACTTCAGCCGGTACGCTCACCGCGCCCGCGCCTCGTTCCTTGGTCTGTCCCATGTGCTGCTTGCCCTGCAGGTTGTTGAGAGCTGCCTGTCTGGTGGCCGCCGCCGCGCTGCTGGTCAGAGCCTCGAAGTTTGCCAGCCGGTAGGCATCCACCAGCGTGTTGCCCTTCTTCACCAGCTCGTAGAACTTCGGATAGGTCTCCATGGCCGCAAGGTCTTTCAGCTCCCGGATGTTGGGGTTCAGCTTGCCGATCTCCTTCAGCTGTTCGTCCACCTTCACCCGTGCCTGTGCCTCGTTGGCCTCCTGCTGCGCCCGCTCCGCCGCCGCCTGTGCTTCCTTGGCCTGCTTCACTTCCGGCAGGTCGTTCACGAATGCGTTGAACTCCTCGTCGCTCATCCCGCTCTTCTTCAGCACGCGGGCTTTGCGCTCTGCATCGAAGCGCTGCCGGTACTCGTCGTACTCCGCCTTCGATGTGATGGGCTGCTTCGTGTACGGGTTCACCAGTCCGCTGTTTCGGAACGCCTCGTCGATGGTGCGCCTCGCTTCTTCCTGTGCGTCTGTGCGCGCCTTCTCCACGGCGGCATCCCGCTCCGCCTCCGCCTTGCGGCGTGCCGCTGCAAACGCTGCGTTCTGCTCCGGGGTCTGCTTGCCCGTCTCACCATGATCTTCGCCGTCCTCCGCAGCTCCCCGCGGTTCTTCGGCGCTTGTGTCCTGCTTCTCTTCTTCGGCAGGGTCGGCGGCTTCCTGCTCTTCTGCGCCTTGCGCCTGTGTGGTCTCGTCCGTGGCAGGGTCGGCGATCTCCTGCTCTTTTCCGCCTTCGTCAATGCCAAACAATGCGCCGTAGTCGATGTCCATGTGTTGTGCTCCTCTCTGGATTTTTGCGCTTTTCCTGCGAATGTGGGGCTTGCTTTGTCAGATGATCTTACTTGTTCTTGCTGCCTCTCAGGTCGTTGCCGGTCTTCACGGTGCCGTTGCCCTTCTTGTTGTCGCCGCTGAAGGGTGCCTTCACCACCTGCGCGCCGGTGTTCTTGATGCTGCCAGCGTAGGTCTTATCTGCCATCTCTGCGTCCTCCTTTCTTTCCTTGATGCTCCTTTGTGTCACGGTCGGCGGCGCGGGTGCCCCAGTCCCGCGCCGCTTCCCGCTTCAGGAGGTCGGGCGATACCCGAATGATAGGGAAGTATCTATGTCAGACGGGAGCATTCGCTCCCATGGTCTGCCCGGAATCACGCGCAGCGTCCTGCTGCGCTCTCTGGATGACGGCCTGTGCGGTCTGCATGTCCAGCCCGCCATTCTGCTGCCGCTGCATCTGCGCCTGCTGCATCTGCTGCTGTGCCATCTGCATCTGCATGGCCATCTGCTGCTGCAGCTGCTGTTTGTGCAGTTCCTCTTCGAGGTATGCCCGCGTCTCTCCGGCTCCCGGATAGTGCAGCAGCTCCATCTTCGTCCAGAACAGGATGAGCGTCTGAATCTGCGCCGGGTCTCCGAAGGCTCCGGTCTGCAGGTTCATGCGCGTCTCCTGCCACATGGCCTCGCGGTTCGATGCCAGCGGGGCAGAGGTATCGCAGCTGAAGAGGAACTGATCGTTCCAGCACCACTCTCCCGCCGCGTCCTGTTCAAGGAAGTCATAGCGGTTGAACGTCTCGTACTGTGCGTTGCCGTGGATGTCGTTGGACACCACCGGCCTCGGCTCATCCGTGTATGCCAGCTTGAACTTGAACATGGCCTCGAACAGCGCCGCATACGCCGCGTCTTTCATCACGCGCTTGCTTTCCAGTCTGCCAGCACTCTGCGCCGCCGCGAACTCCTTGGCTTTGCCGCTGGTGGCCGTGCGGTCTGTACGCCCCTGAAAGCTGTCCGTGATGCCGATGATCTGCCTTGCCTCTTCGTATACCTGTGACAGGTACACCATGTCCTGCTCCACGTTGCCCTGCAGGTCGTATACGTCGATCAGCGCTTTGGTGGCCGCATTGCCCGGTCGGATGACCTTCATGTCCTCCGCGTCCACGCGGATGCTGGCCTCGTCCGGCAGCGTGATGTAGCTGCCAGATTTCAGCAGCTTGTCGATGATCTTGCTCTCGATGCGGTTGGTGGTGTTCTGCTGGTCGGCGATCTTGTCAATATCGCTGTCTCCTAAGAACCTGCCGTACACGCTCACGTTCTTCTGCAGGATGACCGGGAAGATGTCTGGCTTGTAGAACGGCACCTTCGTCGGCTCTTCGATGATCTCCACCACCGGCAGCCCCAGCTCGTCCGTCTCTGTGTCGGATGCCACCTCTCGGCGTACCATGCCGCCGATGGTGCTGCCGTCGCTTCTGGTGACGGCCACAGGGATTTCCTCGAACTCTTCCTCGGTCTCCTCCCACTTACTTCCGCCGCAGTATGGGCATTTCTTCCGCCCGCCCCGCAGCGGCAGCGGCCTTGTCTCTCTTGCAAGCGCATCCGCCGCCGCGTCAAAGTCCACCTCCGCCGCCGCGCTCATGCCGTTCGGTAGCAGGATGTCCGGCGCGTCCATTTCCGGCTCCGTCAGCAGCGGCTCCACCGCGCCGCACTTCACGCACCTGCGCAACCGTCTCGCCTGATAGTCTTCAAGGTCTTCCAGCTGCGTGTCGTTCACCCAGCTGTAAAGACCGATGCCGCCCTTGTCGTTGCGGTAGTAGGCGATGTACTGCGTCACAAGGTCGTTCGCCGTGGTGTCCCCACCGGTGCCCTTGATGTCCGGCTCTTCCTCGCTCTCGTCTGATACGTCCACATCGTAGCGCCTGCGGATGTATTCCTTCGTCTGTGGGATTTTGAGGATGATGTAGTCCATGTCCTCGATGCCTGTGTACACGCCGTCCTGCGGGATGATCTGCTTCGGGTGAAGCGTGGATACCGCCAGCTCCCCGATGGTGAAGTGCGTCCGCTGCGTGTTGTCCCACTCCACCAGAAACGCCGCGCCGCCCTGAATGGGCACCGTCCGCTCCATGATGTCGTTGAGCTGTTCAAACGGCATTCTGTCAAGCTCGTTGCGCAGCATGTCCTCGATGAGCTTTGCTTTCATCTCGTCCTGCTTGCGTCTGGCCGTCACCTTCGGCTGCGGAATGTTGCTGTCTGTCTGCGCCTCGATGATCTCCGCGCAGATATTGCGCACATGTACGGCCTTCGTCTTCCGCTCGCCCTGCACGATAGGCCGCATTTCGTTCGTCCCGGCATACAGCGCCTCCCGCTCGTCCATGCGGCCGGTCTCGTCGTCGTATGCCGCTTCGTTGGTCTTCAGTCTGTCCTGCCAAAGCCGCAGCTTGTTCTTGTCCTGTTTCTTCATAGCGTCCTCCTGTTATCGCTGCGGATTGCCCCAGCGTTTACGCAGCATCTCCCGCTCCGTCGGTGATGCGTTCTCATAGTCCTCCCACATGGATGCCGTCCATAGCCGCGCCACCGTTTCCTTCTGTGCGATGTAGCTCTGCTGCGGCCTGATGTAGTGTGCGATGGCAAGGCTCAGCACGCAGTCATCGTGCGCTCCCAGCTCCGCCTCCGGCTTCAGCGTCTCCGGATTGCGCACGAAGGTCAGCATCTCCTGCAGCGTTGTCTCGTCGTTCACGATGGTGATGTCATCCCGCACCGCCTTGATAAGCTCCGCAAGGATGACCGGCCTCGTCTTCGTGTTGGTGAGAAAGCCAAAGCTCTGCTTGATCTTGTGCGTGTAATCGTCGATGCTCTCCCGGATGTACTGCTTCGGATACCGCAGCCGCTCCAGCTCCATCACCGGGTAGGTGGAGAAGTTGGTCTCAATGCCGATGAGTGCCGTGTTGTAGTGCAGCCCCAAGCAGTAGACCTGCCGCGCGAACACATCCTCGTCGAACTTGCCCCGCAGCACCGCCACCTGCTCTCCGGTTCTGTTGTCCAGCACCTGCGTCACAAAGCTGTCGCTGCCTTCTCCGGCAGTGTCTCCGCCGATCACATAGGGCACGCCCTTCTCCGGCTTCTTGTAGACCTTGATGCATCCGTCCCTCGCGTCCTCCCATTGGATGTCCGTCAGCGTCAGCCCGTCATCCGCGTATGCGAAGAGGCCGGTGCACACCGGTTCCTTCAGCTCCTGCAGCCGTCTTCCGATGGCCTTGCCGTTGAATACCGTCTTGCCCGTCACGCCCCACATGCCGAGGCAGTAGACCTGATAGTAATATTCGTCCGTCTCCTGAAAGCTCTCCAGCGTCCGTATGGCTGCCGCATCCAGAAAACGGTTGTCCTTGTAGGTGCTCTCGTGCACCCGCGCTCGTTTGTCCCGCCGGTCAAAAAATCGTTTCTTCAGCCAGTGCTGAATGCTGATCGGGTTGAAGCTCAGGATGATCTGCTGGTACTCCCGCGTCTTTCCGCGCAGTCGGATGTCAAGCTGGTTGAAGTCTCCCTCCAGCAGCTCGCTGGCCTCTTCAATCCAGATGCCCGTGATGTTGTAGATGGATTTCAGCTTCTCAACGTCATCCAGTCCCGCAAAGATGATCTCGCTGCCGTTTTGGAAAGAGATGGTCAGGTCTGATTTGTTGGCCTTGTACCCGCTGTCCGGGTAGAACTCCGCCAGCTGTCCCAAAAGCTGCTTGAAACAGCTCTCTCGCAGCGTCCTCGCTACCTTACGGCACACGAGGAAGCGGTGTCCCGGCTCGTTCACCGCCCGCTCCAGCACCTTCCGTCCGGCGAAGATGGACTTTCCCGAACCGCCGCCGCCTTTCAGCACCAGATACCGGTGTGTGTCAGCGAACAGTGGCAGGAAGGTTTCGTTGTTGGTCTCCCGCAGCCCCTCGTACCATGTCACGATGTCGTAGAGCTTTTCTACCTCCTCGCGGCTCATGGCCTTCAGCTCAGAGGCCGTCCACTTCGTCTTCATCGCACTCGCTCTCCCCGTCATCAGCCCTCAGCAGCGCCAGCTTCTCGTGGTAGGTGGCGGCGTGCTTCATGCTCTCGCGGGTGTCCTTGCCCAGTTCGACCTCCTGCTTCTGCTTCCAGCCGTAGTTGTTCTGCAGGTTGAAGATGATGCCCTGCACGCCCTTCTCCCGTGTCAGCAGCTCCTGCTCCAGATACGCCTCGATGCGGGTTCGCGCCCCTTGGCATATCCCCGCCAGCTCCGGATGCAGCACAGCGTCCGCGTAGTTCTGCCATGTGCTCCGGTCAATGTCCAAATACAGGCACATGCCCGTCACACTCGGCGGCACCACGAACTGCACCACCTTGATCTCCTCGCCGTCATCGTTGCGGATGATGCCGCCGGTGTCGTCTCTTGCCGGAATTGTCCGTGATATGCTCCGGAAATAACGCTCGATTGCTTCCCGCAGTCCCTTTTTCGTGTATTTTTTCGGCCTTCCTGCAGCCATCTGCGCCACCTCCTTGCTCCGGCGCTATAAGGTTCCCGCGCGTGCGTGCGCGCATCGTGCGCGCTTGTCGTGGGGAAAAATTCATTTTGCCGCACAGCCTTCGCCCGCCCCTCGAATTATCTTGCTGTGCTCTTACCCGCTGGCGGTGTGCGCCAGCTCACGCTATCATGGTACGACAAAAAGTGTGTCGCTGAGTTGCAACTTTGCCGAAAACGAAAAACGCACGCAGGTGTGTTCCTGCGTGCGTTCTGCGTGTGTTTTTACAGCTGCGTTGGGAAGTTCTCGTAATACTTCCGCACCTTCCGGTACAGCGTGGTCTTGTCCATGTGGTGCCGCATGGCCAGCGCCGTGGCGCTGGCATCCGTGGTCACAAACTCGAATAGCGCCTGATAATACTCCCCGCCGTGCTCCAAACACAGGTTGAGTATCTTCTGCTGCGCCGCCTCGTCCAGCTCCCGGTAGCGGCGGGAGGTGAAGTAGATATACCCCTGCCGGTTGTAGTCCGCCTTCACGCCGCGCTTATATCGAAACATCTGCTTCACCTCCCGTGTTATCATACGCCCGCGAAGCTCTCCCGGATGGTGCCCCCCCGCGTCTCAAAAGCCACCACATGGAACCGCCCCAGCGGATGGATGTATATCACCGTTCCGTCGTAGGCGCGTCTGCGTGCCTTTCTTTTCCGGTTCCGGTCTCTGATCTCTTCCGTCTCTCCGAAGGTCTCCGGCACCCGCTGCACTCTGTCTCCGATCTTCACAGTGCTTTCCCTCCGTGGCGGTACGGGCGCGTGCGGTTGTACTCATGCTTCTGCGCCAGCACCGCCTCCACATCCACGCCTTCCTTGCCGCACCAGTCGAGGATGCGGATGAGGCAGTCCACCATCTCCGTGGCAATGCCCTCCAGCTTGCAGCTGTGCTCCGGCTTGCCATCCACTTCGCACTGTTTTTCCTTGTCGCAGTGGCCGCAGCAGCCGTAGATCATGGGTTTCCCGTTGCGGTATTCCTCCAGCGCCTCGGACAGTTCGCTGTGGCACAGCGCCACAATGTCTCCGAAGCTGCGCGGCTCGTCCCACCAGCCGTGCGCCACCGCGTTCTGGTGGATGTCCCGTGCCCACTCGTTCAGTGTCTTTGCCATATTCAATTCCTCCCGGTTATGTATTGCCCCGCATCATGGTCTGCCTGATGGAGTACGCTTTTTCATGCGCGCAGGCTGCGCCGCCGAAGAACCGCTCCACTCGCGCCTGCGCATCTCGAAGTGGATATATGTCCCTCGGTTGATATTGTTCTTGTAGCAGGTGGCCTCCACCAGCTGAAAGTCCGGGTAGCGATCTTCAAACCACTGCCACTGCGTTCCGCACTCGATGGCCTCCTCGATGTCAGCTATGTCGTCCATGTTCAGCTGGCCGTCAAACTGTGCGCGCTGCGGAATGGTCAGGTTCCGGCTCTGGTTCCAGCGCTTGAAGAAGTGCTTGTCCTTGGCGATGTAGTGCGCAAGGCCGGTCACGCCGGATTCGTTGAACTGCAGCCGCTTGCTGTTGGCATAGCCCAGCCCCCACACCTTCTCGATGGTGTCGCGGTCTAATCCTCCGCTGAGAATGACATGGTGATGCACTCTTCCGTTGGTCTTGCCGTATTCCGTGCAGCTGATGTACTTCAGTTCCAGCCCCAGCTTTGCATACCGGCGCTTCAGTCTGCGGATATAATTGCTCAGGATGTGCTGTGCTTCCTCCTCCGTCTGCGGCTCTTCGCCGGGACGGTAGGTCAGATGCAGGGCAATGTCATCCTCTGTGAAATTGCTGTGCACCAGACGGGTCAGTTTTTTCTCTGCGTTTTTCTGGTTCAGCTTCTGCTGTATCTCACTCGTCGGCTTGCACCGTGACCGTCTCTTTCCCGGTGCTTGGAAAACAGGGTATATGTCTCCGTCCATGTAATCGCCGCAGACATATACGCTCTCCCGGTTGAAGGTTCTCCCTGTGTACATCTCCGCAGCTCCTCTCTGGTTGCTAAGTTAAGATTGGTTACAAGCCTCAATTCGCGCGTGCGCGCGCGAATTATATATAAGTATTCAGCCTGCCATCGTCAGTGCCGGGAGGCTGTCCCCGGCAGACAGGACGCGCTGTGCGTCCTGTTTCGGCTATGTGGATAAATAGTGCCCGTAGCACCACGCCGGTGGTGCATTCCCCTCCACGCACGCTTCCTTGCCCTTCGGAAAAAGCTGCGTCACCCGCCCGTAGGCGCTCTGCGGTTTCATCATGGGAATGCCGTCCGCCCGCGCCGGTGCGCGTTCCTCCGGCCTTGCCTTGTATCCGCAGCGCAGCGCGTCTGTGTCGCGGCTCCATTCCTCCCGGAAGGCATGTGCGCAGCTGCTGCAGCTCGGTTTCATGTTTCACTCCTTCCCGCGCGCACGCGGCGCGCGGATTGTTTCGATCTCAGATTAAAGGCAGAAGCCGAAGGCCACGCCACGCGCATCGCTCGCGCCGTTATTGCTCGCGCTGCCGGTGCTGGCGACACTGCAGAAACGCGTGGAGTTGCTGCCACGCGGAGAGCGGAGCCAGTACCACCATGTACCGTTCCCCGGTCTCTCTTTCACGCGGCTGCGTTCCGTTCTGAACATCTCCAGCTGCGTCTCGTCGGTGTCCGCCGGTGCCCGGTCCTCCGCTCCTTCCTTGCCGAACATCTCTGTGAACGACGGCAGCCACAGCTTGTCCTCGCTCTCCAGTCGTTCGCCGTCCACGGTCTGCACGACGCGGCGCGGCACGATCATCTCCCGCAGCTCGTCCGGCAGCATGTGGATGATGGTTCCGTTGAGCCACAGCCGCATCTCGCTGTCTCGCCAGCCGCCTTTGCTGGTCATGCGCTTGTTCATCCCGTGTTCATCCTTCATGCAGTCCTTCAGCAGGAAAATCAGACCGTGCTCCGTGGTTCCCACGGCCTGCACCGTCAGCTCTTCTCCGGTCTTCAGCGTGATGTCCAGCTCATCTCCCACCTGCAGCAGCTCCTGCAGCTTTCCGTCCGCCTGCGCCTTCTTAATGGTGTTCCACTCGATCTCGCTTGTGATGGTCTTTCTGATATTCATGGGGCATCCTCCTAAATCATTTGTATCGTTCATCCCACGGCACAAAGTATTTGCCGCACGCCTTCTTCAGGCGCTCGTCCACCTTGCCCTGCGTGAACCATATCTGCTTGTCTGTCTTTGCATCCTCTATGCACATCTCTGCATAGTCCGTAAAGGTCTGATCGTAGCAGTCGCTCAGCTTTTTCAGCCGCTCCTCGCCCCAGCCGAAGTCCTCGTGCATGGTAATGAGCATCATGTCCTTGCACTGCTGCAGCGTGAAGCGTCTGGTCTTTTCGTCTCGGATGGCCTGCTGCATTGCCAGCTTCTGCAGGTATCCGCTCTGCTTCGCCATCGCTTATCCCTCCAGTGTTTCCTTCAGCGCCAGCAGCTTTTCAACGGTGTCCTCATAGGCCGCCTCCAGCAGCACCGCGCAGTCTGTCATGCCCTCGTTGCCGTATGGGCAGCCCCAGTGTTCCTCGCTGCTGCATACCCGCTTGCCGCAGGCATCCATCAGCTCCACGGTCTGCCGCGCGTCCTTCAGCTCCTTCAGCAGCCCCTGTGCCTTTCGCAGCGTCTCAGGCTCCAGATCGCTGCGCTCGTATTCCCGCAGCTTCTCGTGGCAGCGCCGTTGATCGCATCGCCCATCCTCGCAGAAGCTCCCGCCGGGGATGGAGTCGCACTTGGCAATGTCGCAGAAGGGAAGGTCGGTGTCCACCGTCAGTCGCTTCATTCCGCTCACCTCGCCGGTCTGCTCTGCAGCTCTCCGCCGCAGGCCGCATAGCCCGCAAGGTCTACCCAGTTGTCGCTCTTGCCGTGGCCGGTTGCGATGCGCGCGATCTTCAGCAGCGCCAGCAGCGCCGCCACATCCTCCGGCACGATGCAAACATCCGTCGCCGGGTCTCCGACGCATTTTTCTTTGATGTAGGTCTCCCACAGCTCACCGATGACGCGGAAGCTGTCCTCCGGCGTTCCGTAGTCTTCTTCTCTCTGCCCGCACACGCAGACCTCCGCCGCGTGCAGCAATTCGCTTCTCGTCATCATTCATCCTCCCCGTGCAGCACCGCGATGTTTGCCAGCACGCTGGCATTCGTCCATTCCATAGCCAGCAGGATCGCGCTGCGCTGGAACTCTCCCGCCAGCGCGCAGAACGCGTCGCCGTTGTGGTCTTTCACCGCGCTCCACATGTCCTTGTGCACGTCCTTGATGGCCTTCATCCGGCTCTCCACGTTCTCGATGTTTTCCTTCAGCTGTGCCCACGCTTCCCGGTCACTGGCAAATCCGCGTCCGCGTTCTTCCATAATGCCGCTCAGCAGCTCCGCAGAGGTCGCCTGCATGTTGCCCATCAACTTCTGCTGTGCGCTCAGGTTATCCATGCCGCACCTCCGCGATCTCCCAGTCCTCCGCCAGCATGTCCGTCTGGCTTGCCAGCCACGGCACGCAGCTGCGCGGTGCATCCGGATTGTTGCTGCGCAGGCCAGTGGTGTCGATGTAGATGTACGGGCTGGTCATCTTGCTGTGCTCATCCGGCACCTGCGCCTTGATAAAGATGCCCTTGCCGTTCCAGCCTCTGCGCCGAACCGGCCAGCCGCAGCGCAGCTTGCTCAGCGCCCAGCCAAAGTCGTGCGTTTTCACTTCCACCGCCTTGCACTTCGCAGCGCGCTCCTCGTCTGTCTTCTTCTGCAGGGCATAGCCCTCCAGCTCCCACAGCCGGTTCTCGATGTGCTGCAAGCACAGTCTCTTGCCCAGTTCTACGTCGTAGTTGGCCGGGTCTACGCACGCGCTGCTCTCCGTCAGGATGAAGCCGTTGCGCAGCCGCACCGTCACCACCGTGCACTTGCCGAACTCCGTGCGTACCTGCACGTCCGCGCTGTTCAGCAGCAGGTCGATCTCCGCCTGTGTCACCTTGATGTCGCTCATGTTCATTTCCTCCTGTCATTTTGTTTGTATATCGTCCGCCCCCACCGGCAGCGTGGGCAGAGGTATCCGTCCTTTGGTATCGTTTGGCCTTTGGCGATGTTCCATCTCAGCCCGCAGCCACGGCAGGTCTCATACCGCAGCCCCGGTATCTCCCGCGCTTCCTGTTCTCTCATGCGCCTGCCTCCCGGTACAGCTTTGTTCTTCCGCTTTCGATGTGGCAGCGGTTGATGAGCGGCCTTTGCTTTCTTCCGCCATCCAGAATTACCCTGAGATCGTCCGGTGTCCGGATGATCTTTTCCACGGTTGTGACCATCAGCCACTCGTGGCTTTCCGTGGAACAGTCATATATGGCGGTCATGCCCACCTGAAGCTCATCCCATGCAAGCCTCCGCCCGTGTTCCTCTATGTATGCGCCCACGCGCAGCGCAGCGGGGAAGAGGCTCAGCTGTTCCATCCGCTCACTCCTCATACGGGCTTTGCAGGCTCCAGTCCCAAACTTGCCCGCCGTCCCACTCCGTCCGGAAGTGGTTGTGTTTTCCGTCGCCGGTGAAGAAAAGGTATTCCCTCGGCAGCACTCTTCCTACCTCCGTCTCTCCGTCCTTTTCGTCCAGCCACCGTTCGATCACATCCAGCGCCAGCTCCTCCAGCTCCGGCAGCAGCGGATGATCTGCTGCATATCCATGGAACTGGTACGGCTTTGTCACCACAGCAATCACGCCCGCCGGTGTCGCATCCCGTGCATCGTCCGCTCGGTTTAGAATGCACCACACCACCGCTGCCCGCTCTGTTGTTCCGCACACCATGGCCTCGCCGTATACGGTCTTGGCGATGTACGCCGCCGCATCCGTCCATGCGCTCATGTCCCGCTCAGGTTCTTCCTGTCGGATGACCGGCTCTGGCATGTGCGTCACATAGGTCTGCGTCAGCTTCTCTGCCACCGCCTCATCCTGCTCAATCGGCTGCGCCGTTGTGCTCAACATCAGCAGGTTGGCCACCACCGCCGCCAGCGTCAGCAGCGCCGCCGCTGCCGCAAGTGCTCTCTTTCTCATTCCATCCACCCCGCCAGCCACGCAAACAGCGCCGCTGCGCACATGGATGCAGCCATCATCAGGAAGCCCGCGCCCAGCGCGATGGTGTCGCGTTCTACACCTCCGCCGATGCCCAGCATCAAAAGGAAGCTCAGTCCCGCCAGCGCACCCCACACGCTCTTCAGCGTCCGGCGCTTGCGCCTATGTACCGTGCGGTATCTCGTCTCCATGTTTTTCCCTCCGTCTAAAGCGGCAGTTCGCCGTCGTCTTCCGTGATCTCGTCGTAGGTGTTCCCGCCCTGCTGGTAGATGTCCGCCACCTGCTCCAGCTTCTTCGTGTCGCCGAAGTACAAGTTGGTGGCGTTCAGCTCCGTCTCCTTGCGGGTCTGGTCGTGTTTGTCCTTCCATGTGCGTGTCTGCAGGCGGCCTGTGGCCACCACCATCCGCCCCTTGCCGAAGAACTTGCACAGGAACTCTGCCGTGCCTCGCCATGCCACACAGTCGATAAAGTCCGTGGCACGCTTGCCGTCTTCCCCCGGCTTGCCGTCTCGCTCCACCGCCAGCGTGAAGCTGCACACCGGCGTGCCGGTGCTCGTTCGCCGCAGTTCCGGGTCAGCGGTCAGCCGCCCCATGATGGCCGTGTCATTCAGCATCGCTCTCAACCTTTCTCTCGATGGATTTCATCAGCTTCAAAAAATCAGCCGCCTGCGGATATTCGCCCGTGTCGTCGCGGACAACCTCCGCCAGAAAGCTCTGAAGCTCGCGCCAGCAGGCGGTATAATAAATCTCGTTTCGATCACTCCGCATCCCTTTATCCCCACTTTTCCACGATGTTCTCCGCCGCTTCCTTCGTCAGCCCGATGAAGTCCTCGTCCGTCGTGCCTATCAGGATGGCGTTGCCTACGATGACGTCGTTGAAGAGGTACGCCATGTCTGTGGCCAGCCGGTTCACCGGCATCCCCAGCAGCTTGCCCTCCTCGTTGATGACGAGCGTCAGCCCCACACCCTGCTCATGGCTCCATTCGCCCGCCAGCGCCGTTGGCACCGTTTCAATATGGCCTTCTACGATCTCCTGCAGTGCCTTCAGGTCTAAGCTGTCGCCGGGGTAGCAGCGCAGCAGCGCCGTCTCCTCGTTCGGCCTGATGATGATCGCATATCTCTCCATGTGTTTTTCCTCCTTCACCAGTTCACGCACAATTCCTCGTCCAGAATCTGAAATGTTCCGGTCGGCTTCTCTTCCGTGGGCTGCAGGTCTTCCTCATCCAGATAGTTCCTGCCGAACTCCCGCATGAAGTCCTCCTTCGTCCAGCCCATCCGCTCCATGGCCATCTTCTGGCCGTAGCGGTGCAGCTCGTCCATGGTCTCCCGGCAGCTGTGCACCGCTTTCTCCCCGAAGATGTGGCAGCTTCCGTGGCACAGGTAAACTGTCAGACCGTACTTCTCGCTCTTCTTGCGGTATGCGCCGCCGAAGATGTGGTGCTTGTCCAGCGGCTCCGCCGTCCCGTTCCTGCCGCACAGCCAGCAGCTTCTTCCTGTGTACATCTTTCTGCCTCCTTCAGGTTTCTGCGGCGTGTCTCTTGCAGCGCCCGTCCACGCCTACGCCTTTGAACTTGCCCTTGTTCGCTCTCGCGCGGGCAGCGTCCAGCCGTGCCTTGTCGATGTCGTACTCGAATCTGCCGTTCGCATCCAGTTTGTCGGTCATGCCCCGGTTCAGCTCGCGGTATACGGAAGTCTCGTGCAGTCCCACCGCATCCGCGATGTCGCCCACCTTCCAGCCATCTTTGTACAGCCTTGCGATCTCCATGCGCACCTTGTCATCCATGACCTTGTATTTCAATTCAGTGCTCAACCTTCTCACTCCTTCCGCCCGTTTGAGCATAAAAAAATATCGCAAGTCGAACCGTTTAGGTTCTTCTTGCGATATATTTTACAGGTTGCCACTTTTCGAAAAAAGGCTCCGGCGCACTGCGCCGGAGCCTTTCACAATGTAAGATCACACGTAGCGCTGATTGATGACATCGAACACGCCGCGCGTCGTGAGGCGCAGCGTTGGAATGACGGTCAGCGCCATGAACGAAAGCGTCATAAACGGGTCGACCCCGCGCGAGACGCCGAGCTTGAAGGCCTGCTCCTTGGCGTTTTCGAGCGCCTCGTTGACCTCGATAAGCGGCGCTTCGCTCATGATGCCTGCAATCTGGAGCTGGAGCTCGCCGAGCACCTTGCCGTCGTCCATCACGACGATGCCGCCGCCGAGCTCGACGACGCGGTTGACCGCCGCGGCCATGTCCTCCTCGTTCGCGCCGACGACGATGATGTTGTGGCTGTCGTGCGAGATGGATGTCGCCACCGCGCCGGACTTGAGGCCGTAGCCCTTGATGTAGCCGATGCCGATGTGGTGCGTGTTCTTGTGGCGCTCGATGACGGCAATTTTCAAGATGTCGTCCTCAACGCTGATCTTTTCGGCGTAGCCCGCATCGGTCGTGACGATCTCGCCGGGCACCATGCCGAGCACCGCGCGCGGGCGGGACTCGATAAAGTCCGTGGCCTCAAGGTGCGCAACGTGGAACGTCTCGTGCGAGCGCTTGGCGAGGTGCGGATCGATCTCGGGCGCTTCAAACGGCGTGACGGTCTTGCCGTCGAACATCAGCTTGCCCTTCTTGTAGACCTCAAGGATGTTGAAGTCGTCGAAATTGTCGATCACGACAAAGTCCGCAAGAAAGCCCGGTGCGATTGCGCCGCGGTTGTTGAGCAGGAAGTAGCGCGCGGCGTGGTGGCTCGCGCATTTGACGGCGATGATCGGGTCGACGCCCGACTTGATGGCACGGCGCACGATGTAGTCGATGTGGCCCTTTTCGAGAAGATCGTTCGGGTGCTTGTCGTCCGTGCAGAACATGCAGTAGGTGTAATACTGCGGTGTGAGCAGCGGGAGCAGCGCGTCGAGATTGCGCGCGGCCGTGCCCTCGCGGATCATGATGTACTGTCCGCGCTCGAGCTTGGCGATGGCATCCTCCACGGTGCTGCACTCGTGGTCGGAATAGACGCCGGCGGCGATGTAGGCGTTCAGGTCGTTGCCCGAAAGGCCGGGGGCGTGGCCGTCGATTTTTTTGTGGTGCGCCTGCGCGGCGACAATCTTTTCGAGCACCTGCTCGTCGGCGTTCGCGACGCCGACATAGTTCATCATCTCAGCAAGGCCTTCAACACGGTTGTGCTCGTAGAACGAGTCGATCGCGCGGTAGTCGAGCACCGCACCGGATTCGTCGAGCGGCGTCGCAGGCACGCAGGAGGGGAGCATGAAGCGCACGTCCACGGGAAGATCCTCGGTCGCTTGCAGCATATACTCGATGCCGTCGGTGCCCATGACATTGGCGATCTCGTGCGGGTCGGTGATGACGGTCGTGGTGCCGTGCGGAATGACGGCGTTGGCAAATTCCTTGGGGGAGACGAGCGCGCTCTCTAAGTGGATGTGCGCGTCGACAAAGCCGGGCAGCACGAGCTTGCCGCCCATATCGATCTCCACTTCGCCCTCGTAGTGCTCGCCCATGCCTGCGATCAGCCCTTCGGCCACGGCGATGTCGCCACGGCTCAGCTCATTGCAGAAGACGTTCACATACGTCGCGTTCTTGAGCACGAGGTCGGCCTTCTGCCGTCCCGAGGCCACCTCGACGACGTGGAGCTTCTTGTTCAGCTTGCGGTTGATCTTTCCTGCGTAGCTTTCCCGGTATGCCATGCGTTTTCCTCCTTGTTTTGTTGTGTTTGACCAGTTTATCGGACGAATCATCCATCTTCCTCGTTTATTTTTTATAGGATACTACGTTCTTTTGCACTTGTCCAGCAGAAAAAGCTAAAATATTTTTAGTAAAACTGACGAAAAGTGAGAAGAATGCAGAAGTTCACTGTATCATAAACTGTATGATGGACCGGACAAATACAGGCCGTTGCCGAAAGATTGCTTTTCACAAAATGCTGTTTACAAGCATTTGATAATACAGTATAATTAAACAAACGGTATAGAGATAAATGAATATTTTCAACTAAAAGACGAATAAAACGCGCTGGCATTCACTGCGCCGGGCTTGCTTGAAGTGGCCCGCACACAAAATGGAGGCTGCGGCAATTTTAGGACCGGACAAGGAGGGGGAAGATATGAAAACCGAGCATTCCTATTCCGCAAAGGGCGTTTTGGCTGCGCTGGGGAGATCCGCTTTGTATCTGCTCTTTTTTGTGGCGGTGCAGGTTTTGCTGCCCTTTGTCTATGGGATCGGTATCGCTGCCGATGCGGCAATCAATAGGGGAGCGGACCTTGCACAGGGGCGCAGACGGTGGCGGAGCGGCTTCTTGACGGCCTGTCGGCGCTCACGCTGCTATCGTGTCTGATCATCGCCGCGGTACTGCTGCTGTGGTTCCTGCTGCGGAAAAAGCCGCTATCCGAGGCGGCGGGCCTTTGTCACTGCTCGGGCTGGACGGTGGGCTTCTGCGCCTTCGGCGCGGTCGGCCTCTATGTGCTGGTCAGTCTGGTGCTTGCCTTGCTGCCGGAAAGCTGGATGGAGGAATATGGAAAAGCCATGCGCCTGAGCACAGAGACGGGGCTGATCCCGGCGCTTGCCGTGGTGGCCGGCGCGCCGGTTGCGGAGGAGCTCGTGTTCCGCGGCGTCATCCAGTCGCGGCTGGAACGGGCCATGCCGGTGTGGATCGCAATGGTACTGCAAGCGGTACTCTTTGGATTCATCCACGGAACGCCAGTGCAGATCGGCTACGCGTTTCTCATGGGCCTGCTTTTCGGCTATATTCGCTATCGCACGGGGAGCATCCTGCCCACGATCGCCGCGCACGCCGCGTTCAACGCAATGAACGACCCGCTGGGGCTTTTGGGCGGTTTTGCGGAGAAGTGGCAGTTCCTTGCCGTCATGGCCGCCGTATGCGCGGCGGGCTGCGTGCTCTGCCGCCGCGGTTTGAGCGGACTAAGAACAGCGCCGGAGGCTGAAGCAAGGCCTACATCGCCGACGGTCTGCGAGGAGATCACCGAATAACAGAGAAAGCGCCTTTCAAAGAAAGCTCTTTGAAAGGCGCTTTGCGCTTCTGTGATTGAATCTTTTTACTTCACGCTGCCGTCGGCGTTGAAGACGGGCAGCTTTTCAAGGAACAGGATGTCCTTGCGGTCGGCTGCGCCGCCCTCGGCGAGAACGGCCATGCGGCCCGTAACGATGCCGCCCGCCTTTTCGACGAGTGCTTCCATCGCCTTGAGCGAGCCGCCCGTGGAGATGACATCGTCGACGAGCAAAATCTTCTTGCCGCGGATGAGGTCCGCGTCGTCAGAGCCGAGGAAAAGCTTCTGCTGGGCGACGGTGGTGATGGACTTGTCCTCCACGGAAATGGGATCGGGCATGTAGACCTTGGGGCCCTTGCGCGCGATAAAATACTTTTTCGCGCCGCTCTGGCGCGCCATCTCGTGGATGAGGGGGATGGACTTTGCCTCAGCGGTGAAGAGGTAATCGTAGTCGATGCCCTCGGCGAGCTTCAAGAGCTCTTCCGCGCAGCGCACGGTCAGCTCCGCGTCGCCGAACATGATGAAAGCACCGATATAAAGATCGTCCGTTACCTTGCAGATGGGAAAGTCGCGGTCAAGACCCGCGACATGCATCGGATAAGTCGCCATAAAAGGAAGCTCCCTTCGCGTTTTACATCTTTTTCTGCCGTTTCGCGCGGCAAACAGGATTTAGTATATCTTTTTTGCGCGGATTGTCAAGCGGTCAGACCTCGGTGTCGCCCTCGGGCAGGATGATCGCGCAGGCAATATAGGCGAGCACGCCGGTACCGGCGGCCAGAGCGAGGACCGCCCAGAGCACGCGCACGATCGACGGGTCAATGTTGAAGTAGTCTGCGATGCCTGCGCAGACGCCGCAGATCATCTTGTTGTTGCGGGACTTGTAAAGACGCTTTCTTTCGTCCATGATCGTTCTCCTTATCCGGCTGCGAGAGCAGCCACGGTGGGTTTGTAAACAACTATTATAGTATACCACGTTTTTGCACGTTGTAAAGTGCGGTTTTTCCGCGTTTTGGGCAGGAAAAGGGGAGCGCGCAGAGGAAAATGCGCGATATTTTGCGCTTTTGCCGCTTTTTTGCCGGCAAGGGGCAAATTCCCCCTTGCAAGTTCCTTTTTTCTGTGATATAAGTACCACTTAGACAAATGCTGTGAAAGGGAAAATAGCGTGTTTGTTCCGCGTAGAGAGGACCGGTCGGCGGCTGGGAGCCGGTCTGCGGGATGTCGCTTGGTTCGCCCCCGAGCAGCCGCGAGGAAATGCGCGGCCGGTCAGCCCCCGTTACGGGCAACGAGCGCGCGCCTTTAGGCGCGAATCAGGGTGGTACCGCGGAAGAAAGTCTTTCGTCCCGAGAGTGTCGGGAGGAAAGGCTATTTTTTTGCCCCTGCCGCCGATTTTTGAAATTCTGCAAATTTTTACCTGAAAAGGAGAAATGATATGAAACAACAACTGGAAGCGATCCGCAAGGCGGCACTCGATGCGATCTCCGACGCCGGCAAGGAGGAGGACCTCGAAGCACTGCGCGTCCGCTACCTTGGCAAAAAGGGGGAGCTGACCGCCGTTTTGAAGCAGATGGGCAAGCTCAGCGCCGAAGAGCGCCCCGTGATCGGGCAGCTCGCCAACGACGTGCGCGCCAAGCTTGAAGCGGACATTGAGGAAAAGACGAAAGAGCTCGCCGACAAGGCCATGGAGCTTAAGCTCAAGTCCGAGGCCGTGGACGTGACCATCCCCGGCAAGCAGGAAAAGATTGGCGTGAAGCACCCGATGTATCAGGTGCTCGACGAGATCAAGGACATCTTCGTCGGCATGGGCTTTGAAATTCTCGAGGACCGCGAGGTCGAGACCGCCGACTACAACTTCACCAAGCTCAACTGCCTCGAGGGACACCCGGCACGCGAGTGGACGGACACGTTCTACTTCACCGAGGACAGCTCCATCCTGCTGCGCACGCAGACCTCTCCCATGCAGATCCACGCGATGGAGACGCGCTCTCTGCCCATCCGTATTCTCGCTCCGGGCCGCGTGTACCGCAAGGACGAGGTGGACGCCACCCATTCCCCCATGTTCCACCAGATCGAGGGCATGGTCATCGACAAGGGAGTGACGATGGCGGACCTCAAGGGTACGCTCAACGCCGTCATGGAGGAGCTGTACGGCAAGGGCACGGTCACGCGCTTCCGCCCGCACCACTTCCCGTTCACCGAGCCGAGCTGCGAGATGGACATCCAGTGCCACAAGTGCCACGGCGCGGGCTGCCCGACCTGCAAGGGCGAGGGCTGGATCGAGGTCCTCGGCGCGGGCATGGTGCATCCCAAGGTGCTCGAGGGCTGCGGCATCGACTCCAACGTGTATTCCGGCTGGGCGTTCGGCATGGGCCTGGAGCGTCTGGCGCTTGGCCACTTCAAGATCGGCGACCTGCGTCTGATCTTCGAAAACGACGTCCGGTTCCTGGAGCAGTTCTGAGAAAGGAGAGCGAAGAAAATGAATTTAAGCAGAAATTGGCTCAACGAATTTGTTGACCTCCACGACATCACCGACAAGCAGTTCAACGACGAAATGACGCTCTCCGGCTCCAAGGTCGAGACCATCGAGCGTCTGGACGAGAGCCTCAAAAACGTGGTCGCGGGCAAGATCCTCTCCATGGAAAAGCACCCCGACAGCGACCACATGTGGGTCTGCCAGCTCGACGTCGGCAAGGAGGAGCCGGTGCAGATCGTCACCGGCGCGTGGAACATCCACGTCGGCGATCTGGTGCCCGCGGCGCTGCACAAGTCCGTGCTGCCCGGCGGCGTGAAGATCGAAAAGGGCAAGCTGCGCGGCGTGCCGTCCAACGGTATGCTCTGCTCGCTCAAGGAGCTGGGCCTGACCGCCGAGCACGACTTCCCCTACGCGGTCATCACGCCCGCGGCGCTTCTGAACGACTATCATCCCATCGACAAGGACAAGCCCTCCATCCCCGCCGACATCAAGCCCAGTGACAAGGTGTTCGGACCGGTCGCGGCGGCGAAGGTGCTCGAGTGCGCGCCGCAGGGCGACGGCACGTTCCATACCTGTCTCGACCTCGGCGGCGCGACCGCCTGTCCCGACACCGTCTGCTCCAACCTGCACGAGGGCGATCTGGTGGCCTACAACACCAAGTCCGACTCCATCTGCACGCTTGCCGACCTGCACGCCGAGCAGCGCGAGTTCCCGCACTGCATCGCCGACGGCATCTTCGTCCTGCGTGAGGATGATGTGAAGCCCGGCGACGACATCGCGAAGGCCATCGGCTATGACGACAGCGTGGTCGAGTTCGAGATCACGCCCAACCGTCCCGACTGCCTTTCCGTCATTGGCCTTGCCCGCGAGGCAAGCGCGACCTTCCACCGCCCTCTCAAGCTGCACACACCCGAGGTCAAGGGCTGCGGCGGCAGCATCGCGGAGCTGGTCGACATCGAGATCGAGGACGGCGAGCTTTGCCCGCGCTACACCGCGCGCATGGTGAAGAACGTCAAGATCGCGCCCTCCCCGAAGTGGATGCGCGAGCGGCTGCGCAACTCCGGCGTGCGCCCGATCAACAACATCGTTGATATCACGAACTACGTCATGCTCGAGTACGGCCAGCCGATGCACGCCTTCGACTTCTCCTGCGTGGACGGCGGCAGGATCGTCGTCCGCACCGCGCGTGAGGGCGAGGTCATTCAGACCCTCGACGGCAACGACCGCAAGCTCACGCCGAATATGCTCTGCATCTGCGACGAGCACAAGCCCGTGTGCGTCGCGGGCGTGATGGGCGGCGCGAACAGTGAGATCGTCGGCGATACGGCAATGGTCCTCTTTGAAAGCGCGAACTTCAACGGCGTGTCCGTCCGCCGCACGGCAGCGGCGCTCGGGATGCGTACCGACGCCTCCGCACGCTACGAAAAGGGTCTTGACCCGATGAACACCATGAAGGCTGTACAGCGTGCCTGCGAGCTGGTCGAGCTGCTCGGCTGCGGCGAGGTCGTGGACGGCGTGATGGACGTCATCGCCAAGGACAAGGCTCCCACGGTCGTGAAGCTCGAGCCGGAGAAGATCAACGCGCTGCTCGGCACCGACCTGCCCGAGAGCCTGATGCGCGAGATCCTTCTCTCTCTCGGCTTTGAGCTCAGCGGCGACGACATTCTTGTGCCGAGCTGGCGCGGCGATGTGGAGCATTACAGCGACATTGCCGAGGAGGTCGCCCGCTTCTACGGCTACAACAACATTCCCTGCACGCTCATGCGCGGCGAGACGACGCGCGGCGGCTTCAGCGAGCAGCAGCTCTTTGACCGTGCGCTCGGCGAGACCTGCCGCACGCTCGGCTACGACGAGATCATCACCTACTCGTTCATCAGCCCGTCGTACTACGATAAGATCCGTATGCCGAAGGACTCCCCGCTGCGTAAGAGCCTGAAGATCCTCAACCCGCTGGGCGAGGACACCTCCATCATGCGCACGACCATCCTCCCCTCCATGCTGGAGATCATCACCCGCAACTACAACTACCGCAACAAGGCCGTGCGCCTCTACGAGCTGGGCAAGATCTACCTGCCCCGCGAGGACGGTCTGGCCGACGAGCCGAAGATCCTCTCCCTCGGCGCTTACGGCGACGGGATGGACTTCTTCACGCTCAAGGGCGGCATCGAGGCCATTCTCCGCGCCTGCCGCATCAAGGACGTCCGCTTTGAGGCCTGCACGGACAACGCCTCCTATCACCCCGGCCGCTGCGCGAAGGTCTATGCCGGCGATGTCGAGCTGGGTGTGTTCGGCCAGATCCACCCGCTCGTCGCGGCCACCTACGGCGTGGACGCGGAGATCTATGCCGCTGAGCTGTGCTTTGACGCGCTCTACTCCGTGCGCGGCGGTATCCCCGTCTACCAGCCGCTGCCGAAGTTCCCCGCTGTTACACGCGATATCGCCGTGGTGTGCGCCGAGAGTGTCACCGTCGGCGCGCTGGAGGACTGCATCCGCCGCGGCGCGAAGGGCCTTTTGAAGAAGGTCGAGCTGTTCGACATTTACCGCGGCATCGGCGTCGCGCCGGGCAGCAAGTCTGTTGCGTTCAGCCTGACGCTGCGCGCGGACGACCGCAGCCTCACCGGCGAGGAGGCCGACGAGGATGTGAAGAGCATCCTTGCGCTGCTCGAAGCCGAGCTGGGCGCGAAGCTGCGCTGACAAAAGAGCATTTTTTATCAGGGACCGCATGGCACGAGGACTGCCGTGCGGTCCTTTCCCATTGCCCAAATTTCTTTCGTTTTTCGGCAAAAAGGCATGGACAAGCGCAGGAAATCGTAGTATACTCCATGCAACAGGTATCACAGGCGTTTAAACCTAACATTAGAAATAATTATGATAAAGCAAGAACAGGAGGATCGTGACGATGGCATACAAGGAAAGCTACGCGGGCAGGATCAACCGCAAGCTCAACAAAAAGCTCCATGTGGTGGAGGTGGCGGCGGGGCGCGAAAAGGCCGACCTCGTGCTCAAGAACGCAACCTATGTGAACGTGTTCTGCAACCAACTCAGCCGCGGCGATATCGCCGTGGCCTCCGGCCTGATCGCCGGCATGGGCGAGCATTACGAGGGCGAGATCGAGGTCGACATGAGCGGCAAGCTCGTGCTGCCCGGCTTTGTGGACGCGCACATCCATCTGGAAAGCTCGCTCGTCAGCCCGAAGGAGTTTGCCAAGGCCGTTCTTCCGCACGGCACCACGACCGTTATCACCGACCCGCACGAGATCGCCAACGTCATGGGCACCGACGGCATCGAGTATATGCTGCAGGCGACCGAGGACCTGCCGCTCGACGTGCGCTTCATGCTGCCGAGCTGCGTGCCCGCCACCCCGCTCGACGAGAGCGGCGCGAACCTTGATTACCGCGCCATCGACAGCTTCTACGAGCACAACCGCGTCGAGGGCCTTGCCGAGATGATGAACTACGTCGGCGTCGCCAATGCCGACGAGCAGGTACTCGAGAAGATCGTCGCGGCGCAGGCGCATCACAAGAAGATCGACGGCCACGCTCCCGGCCTTTCCGGCAACGACCTCAACGCCTACGTTGCCGCTGGCGTCTACTCCGACCACGAGTGCTCCGATATGGGCGACGCGCTCGCCAAACTCGAGCGCGGCCAGTACATCATGATCCGCGAGGGCACCGCAGCGCGCAACCTTGACGCGCTGCTGCCGCTGCTCACCCCGCAGTATTACACCTACTGTATGTTCTGCACGGACGACAAGCACCCCAACGATCTGCTGGAAAAGGGGCACATCGACTACATCATCAAGAAGGCCATCGCCGCGGGCGTGGACCCCATCATCGCCGTCAAGTGCGCGAGCCATCATGCTGCCCGCTACTTCCTGCTCAACAACCGCGGCGCCATCGCGCCCGGCTTCCTTGCCGACTTCGTTATCATCGATAACTTCCGCGACTTCAATATTCTCGAGGTCTACAAGAAGGGCAAGCTCATGTTCGACGGCAAAGAGGTCGCGCCCTTTGAGGCTCCCGAGATCGACCCGCATCTCATCAAGCGCTCCCACGAGACCTTCCACGTCGCGCACCTCACCGCCGACGATTTCACCGAGACCCGCCCGCGCGCCGTGCTCGGCATGGTCCCGGGCGAGATCGTGACGACCGACGCCGGCTACGCCGACAAGATCGACCTGGAAAACGACATCCTCAAGATTGCGGTCATCGAGCGCCATAAGAACACGCACCACATCGGCATCGGCTACATCAAGGGCTACGGCCTCAAGTCCGGCGCGGTGGCGACCTCCATCTCGCACGACAGCCACAACATCATCGTTGTCGGCACGAACGAGGAGGACATCGCGGCGGCAGCCAACCGCGTGGTCGAGCTCGGCGGCGGCATCGTCGTGCTCGACCACGGCGAGGTGCTCGGCGAGGTGCGGCTCCAGATCGCGGGCATCATGAGCGAGGAGCCGCTCGTGGACGTCAACCGCGAGCTGGAAAACGCCAAGGAAAAGGCGTTCGCCCTCGGCGTGAGCCGCGGCGTCGATCCGTTCATGACGCTCTCGTTCATGGCGCTGCCGGTCATCCCGACGCTGCGCCTGACCACCCGCGGCGTGTTCGACACCGTGACGCAGAAGTACGTCTGAAAAAGGACGCGGCGCGCGGAAGCGCAGCCGTCCGGCGGAAACGAATCAAAAAACGGGAGACACATGGTTTGCACCGTGTGCCTCCCGTTCGTTATGCAAACGCAGGACAAAAAATGCGCCGTTTCCTCGTCTCCGCAGCCTTCAAAAAGCGGACTGCAATTTTCTGCTTGCTCCCTGCGCGGGGCTGTGGTAGAATAGCATTGCTATGCGGGCATGATGAAATTGGCAGACATGCGAGATTTAGGTTCTCGTGCTTTACGGCGTTGGGGTTCGAGTCCCCATGCCCGCACCAAAAATAAGACCATCTGCCAAAGGCAGATGGTCTTATTTTTGGGGTTCCGCTCCCTGTGGCCGCTCAACCCAAAGGGGATCGAACATGCTCGGGACAAGTGAATTGCCCCTGCGCCAAGATTTTGCTGCGCAAAATACTTGTGACGGCGCACCCGCGCCGCCTCGCCGTGTGGGAGTCCGGTTCGGTCGGCGTCCATACTGCTGCATCATGGCCCGACGGAACGAGACTCACGCTCGCTTTACCGCACTACAGCAACATATTACGGTTTTGTTACAGATGCCCAAAACCCCTTTACTTTGCAAAAAATTGGGGTATACTGGCAAGTGGAAGGAGGGGAGACCGAATGGAAGACTATACCCGCAAATTCAACGCCGCGAAGGAAAAGGACGAGGAGATCCACCACATCCTGACGAGCGTGTACACCGCGCTGGAGGAGAAGGGCTATAACCCCATCAACCAGCTCGTGGGCTACATCCTTTCGGAGGACCCCACCTACATCACCAACCACCGGCAGGCGCGCACGCTGATCCGCAAGCTGGATCGCGACGAGCTGCTGCAGGTTCTCCTGCGCAGCTACCTGAGCCAGTAAAAATTTTTCCGCTGTTTTGAAATACCCCGAGGGTCGAAAAAAGGCTCCCGGGGCATTTTGCACGGTTTGGTTGACAAGCGGCGCAGGCGATGGTAGAATGAGCAGGAATCGGAATTAAAGTGAGGAGTGTTTCAATATGGCTGAAAATCTCGTTTACCGCGGTCATCCGCTGCGCCGCGTGGACAATCTGGTCTACTACGGCTCGATGGCGGATAAGTATATCATCATGATGCAGGTGCTCGACACCGAGGACGTGAAGGACCTCAAGCTCGCCAAGCGCGTGTCCATCCAGCTCCAGCTCACCGACCCAAATCTCCGCTCGCGTGACCGCGTGGTCCGCTCCACGGAGAAGGGCAGCATGGCCGAGGCCATGGAGTTCGCCACCATCTGGCTCGAGCGCGCCCTGAGCGGCAAGATGTGAGCCTGCTTTGATCGAAACAAAACGCAGCAGTCCGGCTTTAGAAGCCGGACTGCTGCGTTTTTCTTTGCGAAATCTAAGCAAATTATTGGTAATTTATGGAATATATAACGATTTTATAGAGATTAAACGGTCAAAAGTTACATTTTTGAATGTTTTTTATCGTTGGAAATGCGGAAAATGAAGGGCTCGACGCGATTCGACATTTCCCGCGCCCCGCTGCGCATTAGACTGTGTGCAGAAAGGGCGCGGGGCAGAGTGGTGTGTGGCTGCTCCGTGCCGGACCGGAACAAGAAAAAGGAGAAATCGTTATGCTGATGATCGAGTTAAATATGTACCACGCAGTTGCTTTAGGTGCTTTCCTGTTCTGGATGGGCGGGATCATCACCGACAAGGTGAGACTGCTCAACCGATATTGTATCCCCGCTCCGCTGGTCGGCGGACTGTGCTTTTCCATTCTCAACTGCATTCTCTACTCCGCCGGCATCGCGTCCATCACCTTTGACGGCACATTGCAGACCGTTTTCATGATCCTGTTCTTCACCACGGTCGGCTTTACGGTCAGCATCCCGGCGCTGCTCAAGGGCGGCAAGGCCGTGATGCTGTGCCTGATCGTCTCCATCGTGATGATCCCGCTGCAAAACTTCCTCGGCGGCGGGGTGATGGAGGTGTTCGGCTGCGATCCGCTGCTGGGCATCGGCTGCGGCTCCATCGCCCTCATCGGCGGTCCCGGTACAGCGGCGGCCTTTGGGCCGGACCTTGAGGCCGCGGGTGCGGTGGGCGGCAGTGTCGTTTCCATCGCGGCGGCGACGTTCGGTCTGGTGGCCGGCTCGCTGATGGGCGGCCCGACAGCCAAGCGCCTGATCGAAAAGCACGACCTGTACCCCGAGGCGGTCGCGGTCGGCGGCGAAACGCAGAGCGCGGGCCTTGCCACCGATGTGGCGAGCGAGGACGAGCGTTTCATCACCGACAGCCCCCGCTTTGTCAAGGGCTTTATGCTGCTCTTGCTGGCCGTCGGCATCGGCAATCAGGTCAGCGTGTGGCTCACGG
>ERZ780167.271-NODE-271-length-54814-cov-9.770065_pt1 | contig 54814 bp, 52 predicted proteins | sample MGYA00510982_ERZ780167 | MGnify/ENA primary metagenome ERZ780167 (study PRJEB29588, sample SAMEA2146107) | human gut metagenome | biome: human gut; feature: human-associated habitat; material: faeces | place: Denmark | collected 2008/2010 ... | reverse complement strand
ACGTACATTTGACACACAGCTTGCTTTGTTTTGAATTCGTCGAACTCACGTTAAAATAATCGAAGTGTGTCCACTTCGCGTGGCATAAATTGACATATTGTCACTTACAAATTGACACATGTTCAGAGCGCTGTGCCGGAAGCGCTGGGAGACATGTATGTGACTGTGTTAACAAAGTTTATACTATGCTTCGTCGGGCTTTAACACTTGCGGTGTCGTGAGACAGTTTTCCGACGAAGCTCTGCACCGCCCGGAACGGCTCCGGAGCGTCTTCCGCAGTATCGTTTTCCTGCCGATGGACTACGGAAAAGTCTGTTCTGTGTATCGGGAAAGCCTATTTCATGCCTCAATAAAGCCTATTCCGTGCCTCGATTATGCCTTTTTCATGTCCTAATAAAGCCTTTTTCGGGGCATGAAACGTACCGTTCCGCAACGCTATATTGGCTGTTTTGCAGACTGACGTGCGGAAGTGTATGAATCGATGCGCATATGACAGTCCGACATACAGTGTTTTTGCGTGATATGTCTGAAACTTCTGAATCTCGAGTAAAATAAAAGAACGGTGTACAAGACTTTAAAAACAGCATCTTATTTCATGATGGTTTTAACATTTTCAATCCGTTTTTCTGCTAATAAAGTATAAAATAGCGCCGTCCGTCGGACTCATTTACGTTTTATGTCATTTTGTTGTTGCAGAGGGGCTTGTGGCTTTTCGTCTGTCTGAATAATTATTTATAACTTTGCATCCGGAAAAGTTGTACCCGCGTGTGTGGGGACGGCCGCCGTCTTTCCGTGCGTTTTCCGCAGTGTGCGGTGCGTGCGGTGGTGGTGTTGTGTGCCGGGTGCGCCGTTGCCGTTTCCCCAATCCTATCGTGCCGGGTGAGCTTGCGGCATGTCCGCCCGATGCGGCGTGCCTGTGACTATTGATAATTTTATGGACAGGATATTTCACAAACGTGTCGGTGTCCGCGACTTTGTCGTGGTAGCGGTGTTTGCCATTGTCGGACTCTGGGCGCTCATGCACCGCAATGTTCAGTCGGGCCTTGTAGGTCTGGCCATGATGATGCTGGCCGCGCTCACGGTGGAGCGTGCCGTTCACACCATCTATACGCTCACCTCAGACGGTCGTCTGCTGATAGACTGCGGACGTTTTGCACGCCGCCGCGAGGTGTCTCTGACCGACATACGCAGCGTGTATCGTGTGGAGGGACGTCTGTTGCTCAGGTCGTATGTTGCAGTGGAGTGTGCCTCGGGAAGCGTGATTGCAGTGCAGCCCGGCAATGAAGAAGGATTTGTGAAAGAACTGCGCCGCCGCATGGAATCCGCACGGCAGTCCTCCGTCCAAGATGCCGCTCAGGACTGACTACGCCGCGTGGAAGACGCGATGGACGTAATGCCGGTTGTGCAGGACGTACCTGTCATGATACATAAAAGACCTTACCTAAAAAAGAAAATGAAACGACTGTTATATCTGCTTCTCATTCCGGTGTTGTTTCTCACACCGGCTCATGCTCAGGAAATAGTAGACGACGATGACGAGTACGCGTCAGGCGCCGCCGATACCATACGTACCGACACCGCGTCGGCCGTCATACCGTCGCTGCCCTGGCCGCAGTCGGTGCAGCAATCGCTGACATCGCTGCTCGACGCACGTATGTTCGAGACCTCCCAGGTGGGTATTATGGTGTATGATCTCGATGACGATTCGGTCATATTCCGTCACAACGAACACCAGCGTCTGCGCCCCGCATCGACCATGAAGCTCATCACTGCCATCACCGCCATCGACAAGTTGGGCGGCAGCTATCAGTTCAAGACCGAGCTGTGCTACACAGGTCAGGTGGCCGACGGTGTGCTGCGCGGCAACGTATATTGTGTGGGCGGATTCGATCCGCGGTTCAATTCCGACGACCTCCGCGCCTTTGTGGAGAGCATCCACAAAATGGGCGTTGACACCATACGCGGCAATCTCTATGCCGACAAGACCATGAAGGATACCGCACGCCTTGGAAAGGGCTGGTGCTGGGACGACGACAACCCCGTGCTCTCGCCGTTGCTCATAAGCCGCAAGGACAACTTCATGACGCGTTTTGCCGAGGAACTGCGCGAGTATGGCATCGTGGTGGAGGGTACGGTGTCGGAGGCCATGAAGCCGGGCGACGCTTTCTGCATCTGCCGGCGCTTCCATACAATGGACCAGATACTCATGAACATGATGAAGGAGAGCGATAATCTCTACGCCGAGTCGATGTTCTATCAGATAGCGGCCACTACCGGCAGCCGTCCGGCTTCGGCCCGCAGCGCACGCATGGTGATAGACAGGCTCATAGAGAAGGTGGGGCTCGACGCCTCGCAGTATTCCATAGCCGACGGCTCGGGACTGTCGCTCTACAACTATGTGACGGCCGAACTCGAGATAAAGCTGCTGCGATATGCCTTCATGAACAACAACATATATCTGCACCTGCATCCCTCACTGCCGCAGGCCGGCGTTGACGGTACGCTGAAAAAACGCATGCACGGCCCGTTCACACGTGGCAACGTGTATGCAAAGACCGGTTCTCTGACGGGTGTGAGCAGCCTTGCCGGCTACTGCACGGCGCCCAACGGCCACCGTCTGGCCTTTGCCATAATAAACCAGGGAGTGAGACACAGCCGCGACGCGCGCGCCTTTCAGGACCGTGTGTGCCAGACGTTGTGCCAGCCCTGACGACATAACATCCAGTAAAGAACTATGTACGACATTGTCATTCAGACCGAACAGCTTTTCGCACAGACTGGATTGTCCGGCGAGATGCTCACATTCGTAAGCCGCATGGCCCTGGCTCTGCTTGTGCTCGGAGCCGCGTGTGTCATCTATCTTCTGTGTCACAGATTCATAGTGCCGCTCATGGTGCGCATAGCGGATAAGACCGTGGTGGAGTGGGACGACATTCTGCTCAACGAAGCAACGCTCCGTGCCGCCTCACATATAATTCCCGGACTGTTCGTGTGGATGTTTCTGCCCGATGTGTTTGCCGTCTATCGTTCCGTGCCGGAGATTCTTTCGCGCGCCACGGCCTTCTATGTGGTGCTCATGTCGATGCGTCTCGGCATTGCTTTCATCGATTCGTTCAAGGGTTTCGAGGGCGAGCGGCGCACAGCCCTGCAGCAGTATTTCCACACCTTCTGCGGTGTGCTGAAGATAGGAGTCATCTTCATTTCGATCATAGTGATGCTGGCCGTGGCTATAGGACGCAGTCCGCTGACGCTCCTTGCCGGTCTCGGTGCTACGTCGGCCATACTCATGCTCGTGTTCAAGGACACCATAACGGGTCTTGTGGCGGGCGTGCGCCTCACGAGCAACGACATGTTGCACAAGGGCGACTGGATAACAGTGCCCAAGACCGAGGTGAATGGCATAGTGGAAGACATAACGCTCACAACGGTGAAGGTGCGCAACTTCGACAACACCATACTCACCGTCTCGCCGCTGACGCTTGTAGACGGTTCGTTCCAGAACTGGATGTCGATGCGCAACGGAGGCGGACGAAGGGTGAAACGCATGGTGTATTTCGACTTCCGCAGCGTGCGTCTGGCCGACGATCAGATGAAACAGAGACTGGCGCATAAGTACGGCATGAGGGAGACGGAGATGAAGGGCGAGGTTGTCAACATGACGCTCTTCCGCCGATATGTGGAACGCTGGATAGCCGGGCGCGACGATGTGAACAGCGATATGATGTTCTTCGTGCGCCAGCTCGAGGCCACAAGCACCGGTCTGCCCATGGAGTTCTACTTCTTTTTGAAGCAGAAGGACTGGAAACCTTATGAGCATCATCTCGCCGAAATAATGGAATACATCTACGCCATTGTGGATGATTTCGGCCTGAAGATATATCAGCGCCTCTGAGTCGAGGCTCCAATCACGGACGGGCAATGGCTCGGCGTAAATTCAACGGAGACAGGTCGCAATAGAAAACAGCGGTATCAATACCTTATGGCTGCGTTGCCCTCTGTTGAAGGAAAACAATATGGGCCGCTTTCAGATTTTCAGCATCCTGCGGTTTTTCCGTCTGAGTTTTCAGTTCTACCCCTAAAATCCAGCGAGTATTTGCGCGCAGACTTTCCTTCGGACGCAAATACGCGAGAAATGAGAGCCGTGTACAAACTGTTGGATTCCAACGACTTACATTCGGAAGTGATTTTTCCGTCATGCGAAATGCACCGTTTCGGCACGTGATACGGCCCGTTTCATGCCCTCAAATGCACCATAACACACCCTAAAACAGACATAACCAGACCCTGAAACGGGCATAATCGGAATGTCGGATTAATGATTCCGGATTACACTACAGGATATATGGCAATGCGGTACGGCCTGAACCGGCCTTTATAAGCCGCGATTTAACATTTCTTTACACCTCTTTCGCGAATTTATTTTGTCAAAAAAAAGTCAAGAAAATCTGTAAGTACGCCGGCTGGGTTTTCTTGAGAAATGCCTGCATTACTCGTGAACAGACACGTGGGAGACATGCGTACTTCTTATGGTGTGGATTTACCGGTGGTGGCAGCGTCAGTTTATTGTTATCTCAGCAGATGTTCCGCCACTGCTCATAACACCCTGCATTGTCCGAAACTTTTGCTTCATTCCGTGTTTATTCATGAATAAAACCAGTCTCAACGGAATTTCAGCAGAACCTGTGCTATAGTTCCACGACGTACAGGCTACAATAAAACACCGGCCCGCAGCGGCGTTGGTGTAGTGCTGCGGGCCGGTGGCTTCTTGTCTGTTGCGATATTCCGAGGGTTGCTGTCAGTCGAGTTTCTCACCTGTCAGGTCTTCTATCTGCCGAATACATTCCTTCAGCTCGCGCCGTCTTTTCATGTATATGATCGCTGCTATGACTCCTCCAAAGACTGCGCCAAAGCCGCACCCACGATAGAATGGAATGCTGTAGGATAATTCTGGAGTTACTTCGAGATACATCCATGTAAGAAGTATCACCGAGATAGGGATGCTTATGCGAAGCCATCTGGCTTGAAGGCGTTTCAGACGTATCAGTCTGCGGCCCGTATCAACAAGCCTGTCGGTGCCCACAGTCTTGTTGTTAAGTCCGCGTTCCGCATATAATGTGTATGCCATCGCCGCAATCATATACAGTCCGAAAACAAAAGCGAAGACCATCGACATGCTAAATTCTGTTACGAGCACATATATAAGGAATGGTATGAAAATCAGAGTGAAAACCAATGACAACATACGTTCGCGTGTCAGTTTTCTGACAGTCTTCTTTATTATGGAGCGCAGCATCTTCTCGCTCACCATTTGCTCCTTGTCGAGCTTCTCCTTGAGCAGCGCTACCTGTGCGCGCATCATTTCCAGTTCGTTGTTGTTTTCCATCTTCTTGCAGTTTTAGTTGTTGGACATTTGTTTTAGTTCCTGGCGTATGCGGAACAGTCTCACCGACACGTTCTTGGCCGTGATGCCCACTATGTCGCCTATTTCCTCATAGCTGAGATTCTCGAGCCACAGCAGCACTATGGCTCGGTCGAATGGTTTGAGGCGGTGGATGCGGTCGCGCAGCATGCGTATCTGCCGTGTGTCGTCGTCGTTGTCCTCATACAGGTTGGCCTCCATTGCCAGCCTCACAGTGGGTTTCCGCTTGCGTTTCCTGTCGCTGCTTATGCACGTATTCAGGCTCACACGCCATATCCATGTGGACATATCGCTCGACTGTCTGAACTGTCCGAGTCCGTTCCATACGTTCAGCAGCACTTCCTGAAACATGTCGTCGGCGTCTTCGGCGTTGTCGGCGAACATGTAGCACACGGTGTATATGGTGCTTTTGTGCTGCCTGACTATACGTTCGAATTCTTTTTCTGATACTTCCATTTGGTTATATTTGAACATTACTGCAAGTTAGACGCAAAGGTAACACAAAAAACTACACCGTCGGAAGATTATTTTCTGAATTGCCGTCAAGTTCCCGTTTCTGACGAACATTGTTGTTACAAAGGTCTTATTTTTTGTATTCAAACTGTGCTGAACCATATTTTATCAGTATCTTTGCACCATACTAAACATAGAATATACAGCCTGGACGGGTATGTCAGGCCGGAAAAATTTTAAACGTTAAGTGCTATGAGTGTCAATATTCAGAGAAATGAGAAAAAACGTATTGTGATTGTCGGAGGAGGATTCGGCGGACTGCGCCTTGCCATGGAGTTGCGCAATTCCGGAATGCAGGTGGTTCTGGTGGACAGGAACAATTATCATCAGTTTCCGCCGCTGATATATCAGGTGGCCTCTGCCGGCATAGAGCCCGGACAGATATCGTTTCCTTTCAGAAAGATATTCCGCGGTAAGGACGACTTCTATTTCCGTATGGCAGAGGTGCGTGCCGTCTTTCCGGAGAAGAAAATCATCCAGACATCGATCGGAAAGATGGAGTATGACTATCTTGTCTTTGCCGCCGGCACTACAAGTAACTTTTTCGGCAACAGCAATATAGCCGACGAGGCAATGCCTATGAAGACCGTGGCGGAGGCTATGGGACTGCGCAATGCGCTGCTGAGCAATCTGGAACGTGCGCTGACATGCGCCACGGAGGAGGAGCGTCAGGAACTGCTCAATGTGGTGATTGTGGGCGGAGGCGCCACGGGAGTGGAGATTGCGGGCGCTCTCTCGCAGATGAAACGCTATGTGTTGCCTTACGATTATCCTGACATGGACGCCTCACGGATGCATATCTATCTCATTGAGGCGGGCGACCGCCTGCTTGCGGGCATGTCGAACGACTCGTCGCAGAAAGCAAAGGAATTCCTTGAGAACATGGGAGTGGAGGTGTGTCTCGGAAAAATGGTGACCGACTACCGCGACCGTAAGGTTGTCATGAAAGACGGAATGGAGATTCCCACGCGTACGTTCATATGGGTTTCGGGTGTAAGAGCCAATACCATCACTGGCGTAGACGGTGAGTATCTCGGACGCGGACAGCGCATAATAGTAGATGAGTACAACCGTGTGAAAGGCATGGACGATGTGTTCGCCATCGGCGATCAGTGCCTGCAGACTTCCGATCCGGCCTATCCGGGAGGCCATCCGCAGCTTGCACAGGTGGCGATACAGCAGGCTAAGAACCTTGCGCGCAACATAAGGAAGATAGCTGCAGGCAGCAATGAGGCTCTCACACCGTTCATATACAACAATCTCGGTTCTATGGCCACAATTGGACGAAACAAGGCTGTGGCAGAGATAGGCAAGTTCCATTCGCAGGGTTTCCTTGCGTGGGTGCTGTGGCTTGTTGTTCATCTGCGTTCAATTCTCGGCATACGTAACAAGCTCATGGTGTTCCTCAACTGGCTGTGGAACTATGTCACCTACGACGACTCGATAAGAATGATTGTATATGCCACCAAACCTAAAGAGGTGAGAGAGCGTCTTGAACGTGAGCGCGTGACTCACCTGGGCACGGATATGCTGGCCGAAGCCGAGATGTTGAGAAAACAGAAGGCCGAGGAAGAGACGCAGTCATAAGGCCTGATGGTGCCCGGCGTTGTGGCGCGGGCATCTTTTCATGCAATCATATTGTGCGTTTGGCTTCACATATTCATGTTATGTGTGAGCCGGTATGCGTAAAACAGCCGGGCTGCTGCATGAAAGCAGCTGAGCGCTTATATGATAATGATAGAGCCGCTATTTATAAATGATTGCGCCGGTACGTGAAAACATCCGGGCAATCATATAAAAATAAGAAAACCGTTATACACAAATAAAAGAGCCGCTTTCCTCATTCGGACGGGAAAGCGGCTCTTTCTTGTATTGTTGTCCGGGCTTATGCTTCAGCCTCAGCCTCTTTTTCTGCCTGACGATAATATTCTACGTCTTCTACGCGCAGGTTCTTTATGAACGAGTGGTGAGCGTTCACCTCAGCCTCTGCATAGCGTACATACACGTTGGCGCTCTTCTCGAAGAGTTCCGGAGAACGTGTGGCGTCGTCGAGGATGAGCAGCGACATGATGGTGTCGGCTGTCATTTCGTACAGACGGCGTGCCACGAAGTCCTGCAGTTCCTGGCTTCCGGCTTCCTTCACGGCGTTCACGGCGTCTTCCAGTTTCTCAGCCATGAGAGCCACGCGCACCTTGAGTGCCTTCATGCTGTCGGCAACCTCGCGCTCCAGCATATCCTTTATCATGCCCATGTATGTGCCGTTGGTGATATAGCGTATTGCGGCAACCACCTGGAGCTGTGTTGTTCCTTCATAGATGGAGAAGATGCGTGCGTCGCGGTAAAGACGCTGACACTTGTACTCCATGATGAATCCTGAACCGCCGTGAACCTGTATTGCGTCGTATGCGTTCTGGTTGGCGTACTCGGAGTTCATACCCTTTGCCAGCGGAGTGAAGGCGTCGGCGAGGCGTGCATATTTCTTCTGCTCCTGACGCTCTTCGGCTGTGAGCTTGCGCTCGCGTGCTATGTCGTCGAGAGCTTTGTATATGTCGACGTATCTTGCTGTCTGATACAGTATGCTGCGACCGGCATCAAGCTTTGCCTTCATGCGTGAGAGCATGTCGTAAACAGCCGGGAACTTGATGATGGCAGTGTCGAACTGCTTACGGTCCTTAGCGTATGAGAGAGCCTCGTTGTAGGCAGCCTGGCTCACACCTACCGACTGAGCGGCGATGCCCAGACGTGCTCCGTTCATCAGAGCCATCACATATTTGATAAGACCCATACGTGTGCTTCCGCACAGTTCTGCCTTCGCGTTTTTGTAAACAAGCTCACATGTCGGTGAACCGTGGATTCCCAGCTTGTGCTCTATGTGGCGTACTGTCACGCCGCCCTGGTTCTTGTCGTAGATAAACATTGACAGTCCGCGGCCGTCGTGTGTGCCTTCCTCAGAACGTGCGAGCACGAGGTGTATGTCAGAGTCGCCGTTGGTGATGAATCGTTTCACACCGTTGAGCAGCCAGCATCCGTCTTTCTCGCTGTATGTAGCCTTGAGCATTACGCGCTGCAGGTCGGAACCGGCGTCCGGTTCGGTGAGGTCCATACTCATGGTCTCGCCTGCACAAACACGCGGAATGTATTTCTGGCGCTGCTCTTCGCTGCCGAACTCATAGAGAGTCTCGATACAATCCTGCAGTGACCAGATGTTCTGGAAACCGGCATCTGCGGCAGAGATAATCTCCGAAGCCATAGAGTAGGGAGTGATCGGCATGTTAAGACCGCCGTAACGGCGCGGCATTGAGATGCCCCACAGTCCTGCCTTGCGTGTGGCGTCGAGGTTCTCGTATGTCTTTGATGCGTAGTGCATGCGTCCGTCCACGAGGTGCGGTCCTTCGAGGTCTACGTCCTCACTGTTGGGTTCGATAATGTTTGCTGCGATGTCGCCTGTTATTTCGAGCACGTTCTTGTAGTTCTCGATGGCGTCGTCGTGGTCAACTGGCGCGTCCTCATACTTGTCCTTGTCTTCGAAGTTGCGCTCCTTGAGCTCGACAACACGCTTCATCTCAGGATGATTGAGATAGAAGTCGAACTCCGGATGATCTGTATAATAATTAGCCATTTTGTTTACTTGCTGTTCTGTTTGTAATATTTGATTAATTTAGGAACGACTTCCTCAACGGTACCATTGATCACGTAGTCGGCAATCTTGTTGATAGGAGCGTCAGGATCGCTGTTGATTGAGATGATGATGCCTGAGTCCTGCATGCCGGCAATGTGCTGAATCTGTCCTGAGATACCGCATGCGATGTACACTTTCGGATGTACTGTCACACCGGTCTGACCGATCTGACGGTCGTGGTCGATCCATCCTGCGTCCACAGCGGCACGGCTTGCGCCAACCTCACCGTGGAGTTCCTTTGCCAGTTTGAAGAGCATGTCGAAGTTCTCTTTGCTTCCTACGCCGTAGCCTCCGGCCACAACGATTGGCGCACCTTTGAGGTTGTGTTTTGCAGCTTCCACGTGGCGGTCGAGCACTTTCACTACGAAAGCCTCCGGAGAAACATATTTTGCCACTTCCGGATAAACCACTTCTTCTTTAGCCTTGCCCTCGTAGAGAGCTTTCTGCATCACTCCGCTGCGCACGGTAGCCATCTGCGGGCGGTGGTCAGGGTTGACGATTGTAGCCACGATGTTGCCTCCGAATGCCGGACGTATCTGATAGAGAAGGTTGTCATAGTGCTTGCTTACCATCTCACCGTTCACTTTCACCTTGGCGTCATAGTCGCCTATCTCGAGCTGTGTGCAGTCTGCGGTCAGTCCGCTTGTCAGAGATGAGGAAACTCTCGGGCCGAGGTCGCGGCCTATTACGGTTGCGCCCATGAGCGCTATTTGCGGTTGCTCTTCCTTGAAGAGGTTCACCAAAATGTCTGTATGAGGTGCTGATGTGTATGGGAACAGACCTTCGGCGTCGAAAACAAAGAGTTTGTCAACACCGTAGGGCAGAATCTGCTGCTCCACCTCGCCCTTGATTCCTGTGCCAGCAACTACGGCATGGAGTTCCACACCGAGTTTGTCGGCCAGCTTGCGGCCTTTGGTGAGCAATTCCTGAGATACTTCGGCTACTGTTGTGCCTTCTATCTCGCAATATACAAATACGTTGTTCATATATTCTTGTTTGTCTTTTGAGCTGCGCATCCGGCGTCTTCCGTATTGCCGTATGCCGTGCAGCTTTTATTTTTTACTGCTTCGGATGAATATTATCCTATAATTTTCTCTTCCAGCAGTTCCTTCACCAGTCCTTCGATGTCGGTGTCGCTGCTGCTCAGTGTTTTGCTTTCCTTAGCCTGGAACACAATGTTCTTCACGGCCTTCACCTTTGTAGGCGAGCCGCTGAGTCCGCATTGAGCCGGATCACCGTCAACGTCGGCCACAGACCATTGGTTCAGAGTGAGATAAGGCCGCTCCTCATACAGATAGTTGTATTTGTTGTCGGCGGTACGTTCCATCGGCGCTGTGGCGCGCTTGTATTTCATCATCAGTTTTGCGTTGCACGGACGGCACGGGTCTGCGCTTCCCGTTACTGTCACGACGAGAGGCATCGGTGCCTCGACAGTCTCTACGCCTCCGTCGATGTGGCGGCGTATTGTGAGCTTACCGTCTTCGCATTTCAGTATTTCCTCTGCGTATGTTACCTGTGAGAGACCCAGCTTCTGTGCCACCTGCGGACCAACCTGTGCGGTGTCGCCGTCGATAGCCTGGCGGCCTCCGATAACGATGTCAACATCGCCAATTTTCTTTATGGCCGTTGCAAGGGCATAAGATGTGGCGAGTGTGTCAGCTCCGGCAAAAAGACGGTCGGTCAGCAGCCATCCTGTATCAGCTCCGCGATAGAGTCCCTGACGTATGATTTCAGCAGCGCGGGGAGGGCCCATGGTCAGTATTCCTACGGTAGAACCCGGGTTCTGCTCTTTCAGACGCAGAGCCTGCTCAAGTGCATTCAGGTCCTCCGGATTGAAGATTGCGGGCAGCGCCGAACGGTTGACTGTTCCTTCAGCAGTCATGGCGTCCTTGCCCACGTTTCTCGTGTCGGGTACTTGCTTGGCAAGTACAACAATTTTCAAACTCATAATATAGTAATAATAAATTGTGAAATTTCAAATCGCAAAAGTAATAACTTTTTGATAGCCAGCCAAATTAACACATTTAAAAAATGTGTATTTAAGCTCTCTCGTGCTCTATTTTTGTTATTATTATCTGATGTATCTTTGCTTTCTGTATGTATATATGATATTTTATTTTGAAGGTTTAAAATCGGAATGTGATAGAAACAGTTATACGTTCTGCACGGTAGTCCGGCTTACCTGTAAATTTTTACAACGACAGAAAGTGACGCCTGAAAACTCCGGAGGGCTTTCGTGACAATATATGCGAAGTGATATTTTCAAAGATATATATGAATGAGATATGCGGATAAAATGAACATGGGATTAAGAAATACATCATTTATGTGATGATTTTTACGAATACATTATTTATATTTGCGTATGTCTTTTTTACTTTATACTAATAAGTATTTAATTTTAGAAAGCTATGAGAACTTTTTTATTATCAGCTTTTTTTGTCTTATTTAGTTTCCCTGCTGATTGCTTCGCGCAATTATTCATGGCGAAAGACTTATACAAACTGTATAAGAAAATACCGGTGGTGTGCTGGCATAAGGAATGGGACGAACGATTTGAACTGGAGATTGAGGCTTCCTTTGTATCACCGGCTGAGACAATGGATATTTATACTTTAAAAGATGATGTACCAGGACCTGACACTGCTTTTGTATGGTCAAATATCCGAGGACTGGAATTTTCGGTTTTGGGATATCAGTATTGCCTGAATAATTCGTTGGATGATGCCGCAATGGACAGTGTTAATAGAAAGGTAAACGTAATGCGTAGACTCATGTGCAATACAGACAGCATATTTATAGTAAGGATTATGGACGACATAGGTAACTTTGAACATTTTTATCAGTACTTCGGCGTTAAGCGTAATGGGCATTATGAATATGGGCGTACAGATTTCGGGCCTGACACGTGGACGTTTACCGAGATGATAGAGAAGGCGTTCGGGTCAATGGAGAATTTCAGAAAGCAGTACTTGGAGTATGTGGAGCGGGTGCTGTACGGACGTCCCAAGCCTGTGCCGGAAGTGCCTGATGACGGAAAACTGCATCTTTCGGATTGACGGTAAGTCCGAAGTTGAAGATGTGTTCGTTGTATAGCATAATGTGCAGTCGGAAATAACGTTTTTTTGTTCCGGCTGCACATTATTGTTTTTGATAGAATATTGGAGCACCGGATTATTATTACACCTGTATGACAATTATGTCATTGATTTGAGAATAAAATAATGATGTCTGCTGTTTATACTGCAATCGCTTTGCCGCCTGCTATCTTTTCCTCGAATATGGTGCGCGTTACTCGGCGTGCCCTAAGCGAGCGTACGGTGGTGAAATCGGCGAAGAACGGGTCGGTGCTTACGAACCAGGCGCGCGGTTTTACGTCGATGGCGCGCCTGAGTTGCGCTTTCAGTTTTACGGCATAGCGCGGATTGACCACCGACAGAAAACATTCGCCGCGGCTGTTCTCCAATGCGAGAATGAGTCGCGGACGGTTGTCATTGCGTGGCACAGTGGTCTGCCGGCCGCGCATGGATGTCGATACTGTGATGTTCCAGCCGTGGCGCGTGTTCAGCTCGTTCATCATACGGCGGAACACACGTCCGTGTGGCGCGTCGTCGCGTATGCCTTTCCATGCTATGTACAGATGTATCATCTCGTGCAGGAGCACAGTCTGCAACTCGCGTTCGGTGCAGTCGTAGTATGTGCTCAGACGTATGGCGAATCCGGAGGTCTTCCATCCCAGTAGCGTACGTCTGCGTTTGCACGACATAGAGCCGAGCCGTGTGCGCGAATGTCCAAGCGACAGTCGCGGGCGGGGCAAGCTGCCGGCGAAGTAGTCACGGTTGAACGTGTCGAACCACGTGGCAATCTGTTCTGTTGTAGGCGTCATCCGTTGGCGTTATTCGCATACGGGCGACAACTGTCCGAGCGCCTTCTCTATTTTCTCAGACATCACTGTGCCCAACACCACCTTTCCTTCCTTGTCGATGAGGTAGAGTGTCGGTATCCAGTTTATTTTGTAAGCCTTCGACACTTCGGTGGTCTTCCACTTCTTCAGTTCGCTCACCTGTGTGTACTTTATGCCCTGCTTCTTTATCATGGCGGTCCAGTTGTCCTTGTTGTCGTCGAACGATACGCCCAGGAACACAATGCCACGGTCCTTGTAGGTCTCGTACATACGTTTCATGTTAGGTATGTCCTTTATGCAGTCGGGGCACCATGAAGCCCAGAAGTCGAGCACCACATACTTGCCGCGGAAGTCGCTCAGGCTCACGGTCTTGCCCTCTGGAGTCTTCAGACTGAATTCGGGTGCTTTGGCGCCTGTCTCGAGCAGTTCAGTGGCATACTTGGCATCGTCGTCTTGAGTGGCGAGGTTCTGCGCGCATGTTGTACTGAAAGGCATTGCCGCCATTGCTGCGGCGAAAGCCAGAGTTATAAACAGCTTTTTCATTTTTTCTTGTTTTTGTGATTTGATAATCAGTATGCACTATGCGTCCGGCTGTAAGGATAATGCCGACGGAAGCGACTGTGGCCTGTTCTTATCATGCCTGACGCAGCATATCATCTGCAAAGATACGACATAGGATTTATTCTTCAAAGGAATAATATTTAAAAGATATAAAGCCCGTATTGTGTTGCATAAATATTCATTCGCGATTGTATATTTATGCAACGGGCCGAGGCTCAACTCTTCGAGAGTGCCGATGAAATCAATCAAAAGATTTTTTCGTACAAATACGCGAGTTTTGAGGAGGTATGCATAACTTTCTGACACTCTGTGGGTTACGCTGTTTCGTGACGTGGAATGGTGATTTTGGGCTTGCAATAACGGCTGTTTCATGGTCTGAAACAGGCTTTTTCACACTCCGAAATGGTCTTTATCATGGCATGAAATGAAGCTCGTGACAGTGCGAAACAGACCGTTTCGCACTGTCATGAGAATTTTAATGTCAGAAGAGGTGGATATTTATGCAATATAATTTCATTTTTAACGATTTCTGATTTCTATTTTGCAAAAATTTTTTGTCAAAATATTTTACTGTCAGAACCGTATATTTATTCATTTCTACCCATGTATTCGGTGTTTCCGTGCAGGCTCCGGCTTGCGGCCGTATCAGTAGCCTGTGTCGCTGAACAGCCAGTCGAGCGGATATATGCCGCGCATGGTGTCTCGGTGATTGTAGAATTCGGATGCCGCGCGCTTGTTCTCCTTGCTGCTGAGCGACGGGTCTTTCAGCGGTGCCATACAGGCTATGCTGTGCACCGTCTTGCGCCTTTCCGCCTCGCTTTCGGGCAACTGCGCCATGTCCGTCATTATTTTTCCGGCCATCCGTTGCAGCTGACTGCTGCCTCCGGCAGACAGTTTTGTGAGATAGTCGGTCTGTGCCTGCCGCCCGTTGCGCAGACCAATGGCCATGGCTTTCAGTGCGTATAGATTGAGCGTGTCCGACTTGTTGAGCCGTCCCATGGCTATCTCGCGCCTCAGCTCCTTTATCTTGCTGTGTGTGCCCAGCACCCGCGCGCTTATTATCACGCCTTTGGCTATGAGGTAGTCCATGGATTTGTTCACGTCGTCATACCTCACGGAGTTTCTCAGCGGTTTCCAGTCGTCGTATGAGAGTCGTCTCACCTGTTCCTCGTCTTCTGTAAGTTCCTTCAGCTGGCGGTATGTCAGACGCTTGATAAGTTCCTCTATCTGATATTCCTTGTTGGTGCCGATGAGTGGTACGGCTATGTCTTTCGTCCTTATTTTCTCGTCGAGCAGATCTATCAGTCCCGTGTATGCCGAGTGCGCCATGCCCGGTAGGCCGGCCTCGTCGAAGGCCAGCGCCTTCTGCAGTGCGAGTGCTATCTCGTTCTTTCCGTTATATCCCGGCCGCGCATAGTCATGTTCCGTCTTCCGGTCGTCGTGCTTATACAGGTTCAGTTTGCCGTATTCCGTCAGCGCGGTCTTGGCGAGTATGGTGGCCTGATGATAGTTCTTGTCGGTCAGCCACAGCCGTGTCATTACCAGAGTGCTTGGTGCGTGCAGCGGTGTTATCGACGTTATCTGTTCCATTTCGTCTATGGCTTCACGCAGTTTGCTCTCTTTCATGCCCGAGGAATATTTCTGGGTGAAGTCGGAATATTCCCTCATCTTGTCGATGAGCGGCACGATGTGGTAGGGCAGATTGAGATAAGGGTCGATGAGTTGCAGGGTGTATCTGAACTCGGTGTTGGCCGGCTTATTGTTCAGATAGGCCGGATACCAGCGCGGCATGTTGAGGATGAGACGCTCAATCTCCTTTGCCAGCAGCGGATGCACGTCCTGCAGTATCTTCACATTGCTTGTAGTGCCGTCGGCACGTATCACGAAACTTACGGGCACTGACGGCACGAATGCCGTACGCCATGCGGCTGTAGGGTAGTGGAAGTTCTTTGCCACATACTCCGGCAGGGCTTCATCAACGCTTCCGGGGAACACCGGTGCTATGTCCACGTGGCTGTATATGTCGGCCGGTGCCACGTCGTCGGTGCCGCTTTGTGCTGATGCGTATGTGCAGAAGAAAGACATCAGCGTCAGGATGGACAGTATGTGTTTCTTCATATGGCTTTGTTTTTGATTGTCATACTCTGTTGTTCACGTTACGAAATTACGAATATTTGTCTACATGCGAAAGGGAAAATCCCTATCATCGGTTAGGATTTTCCCTATTTGTTGTTTGTCGCTGTCTTGCGTGTCGCGCATTCGGGGTGTGGGGGCGCGGCGGTGTGGCTCTGCGATGTGATGCGGAGCGGTAAGGCAAAACAAAAAGGCGGCAGAACATTCTGCCGCCTTCTGAAAGATTGTATATGTTGTTTTGCTTCACACAAGTCCGTCTATCTGTTTCTTCAGTTCCATGAGCTGGTCGCGCACGGAGATGAGTGTATCGAGCACGTCGGCACTCTTGTCTGCTCCGCTGCGGTTCTGGTTCATCATTTTCCGCGCTGCGGCAATCTTGAATCCACGCACCTTCACGAGGTTGTATATCAGTTTTATCTGCTCTATGTCCTTCTCTGTATACTGCCTCACTTTCTGTCCTGTGGTCTTGGGTTTGAGATGCGGAAATTCCGTCTCCCAGTAGCGCAGGGTACATTCGCGTACGCCTATCATCTGGGCCACCTCTTTTATTGAATAATACAACTTCAGATTCTTGTTTGTATTTAATACCATGGACAGTGTATTTTTATTAAACAATGATTAATTTATTTGCAAAAATAATCAAAAGGAAGTATCTTTGCAAAACTTTTTGTAAGGAATTGGAAAATTAAAATAAAAAACATAACATGATGACAGCTAACGAAATCCGCGACTCGTACAAAAAGTTTTTCGAGTCGAAGGGACATACCATCGTGCCGTCAGCACCGATGGTGATAAAAGATGACCCAACGCTGATGTTTACCAATGCCGGAATGAACCAATGGAAGGACATCATTCTCGGAACGCGCGACCCTGAACCGCGCCGCCGTGCCGACTCGCAGAAGTGTCTTCGCGTGAGTGGCAAGCACAACGACCTTGAAGAAGTGGGACACGACACATACCATCACACAATGTTCGAGATGCTCGGCAACTGGAGCTTCGGCGATTATTTCAAGGAGGGAGCCATAGACTATGCGTGGGAATATCTCGTTGATGTGCTGCATCTTGCGCCCGAAGATCTTTACGTGACTGTGTTCGAGGGCTCGCCGGAGGAAGGCATTGCACGCGACGAGGAGGCTGCACGCTTCTGGGCAAAGCACGTGCCGGCCGACCACATCATAAACGGAAACAAGCACGACAACTTCTGGGAGATGGGCGATACGGGTCCTTGCGGTCCGTGCTCAGAGATACACCTCGACTCGCGTACGCCTGAGGAGAAGGCCAAAGTGCCGGGACGCGAGCTCGTGAACAAGGACGACCCGCAGGTGATTGAGATATGGAACATCGTCTTCATGCAGTTCAACCGCAAGGCCGACGGCTCGCTCGAACCGCTGCCTATGCACGTCATCGATACCGGTATGGGCTTCGAGAGACTCGTGCGCGCACTGCAGGGCAAGCACTCCAACTACGACACAGACGTGTTCCAGCCTATAATAAAAGAGATAGAACACATCACCGGACTGAAATACGGTGAGAAAGAGGAGACCGACGTGGCAATGCGTGTATGTGCCGACCACTTGCGCGCCGTTGCGTTCTCCATCGCCGACGGTCAGCTGCCGAGCAATGCCAAGGCCGGATACGTCATCCGCCGCATCCTGCGCCGTGCCGTTCGCTATGCTTACACGTTCCTCGGACAGAAGGAAGCGTTCCTCTACAAGCTCATGCCTGTATTCATCAACGAGATGGGAGCAGCCTATCCGGAGCTTCCTGCACAGCGTGAGCTCATCGGACGCGTGATGAAGGAGGAGGAAGACTCGTTCCTGCGCACACTTGAGAAAGGTATCAGCATGCTCAACAGTGCCATGGACGAACTGAAGGCTCAGGGCAAGACACAGCTCGACGGAGTTCAGGCTTTCCGCCTGTTCGATACTTACGGATTCCCGCTCGACCTGACAGGGCTCATCTGTCGTGAGAACGGTTACACCGTAGACGAACAGCAGTTTGACGAGGAAATGCAGAAACAGAAGGCCCGTGCCCGCAACGCCGCCGCAGTGGAGAACTGCGACTGGGTTGTGCTTGGCGAAGGCGAACAGCAGTTCGTGGGCTATGACTATACTGAATATGAATGTCACATCCTGCGCTACCGCAAGGTGACACAGAAGAAGAACACCTTCTTCGAACTCGTATTCGATAATACTCCGTTCTACGGAGAGATGGGTGGACAGGTAGGCGACAAGGGTGTCATCGTGAGCGAAAGCGAAACTGTGGAAATAATCGACACCAAGCGCGAGAACGGACAGAGCATTCACATCGTGAAGGAACTGCCGAAGGATGTCAATGCCGACTTCATGGCATGTGTCGATACAGACAAACGTGCTGCCAGTGCAGCCAACCACACCGCTACACACTTGCTCGACTATGCTCTCAAGCAGGTGCTGGGCGACCACGTGGAGCAGAAGGGTTCGTATGTATCGGACACAACTCTGCGTTTCGACTTCTCTCATTTCCAGAAGGTGACCGATGAGGAACTGCGTCAGGTTGAGCAGATTGTGAACGACATGATACGTCAGGACATTCCGCTCGATGAGCACCGTGATACTCCGTTTGAGGAGGCTAAGAAACTCGGAGCCATCGCTCTGTTCGGCGAGAAATACGGTGACAAGGTGCGCGTGGTGCGTTTCGGACCGAGCTGCGAGTTCTGTGGAGGTATCCATGCTTCATCTACCGGCCGCATAGGTATGTTCAAGATAATAAGCGAGAGCAGCGTGGCTGCCGGCATACGCCGTGTCGAGGCAAAGACGGGAATAGAGTGTGAGAAGCTGATGTACGCTATGGAGGACAGTGTAAGGGCCATCCGTGCGCTGTTCAACAATGCTAAAGATCTGAAGGGTGTCATCGAGAAATACATCGAGGAGCACGATTCCATGAAGAAGGACATAGAACATTTCAGAGCCGAAGCCGTTGAACGCACTAAAGACAAGCTCGTCAGCGATGCACGTCTGATAGGTGGCGTGACAGTCGTAAGCTCTGTATTGCCGATGAAAGCATCTGATGCCAAGGACCTGGTGTTCAAGATCCGTCAGGAAATTCCGCAGAATCTGCTGTGTGTTATCGGTTCTGTTGACGACGGCAAACCTATGCTCAGCGTCATAATGAGCGACGACATGGTGAGCGAGCATAAACTCAATGCTGGACAGATGGTACGCGAGGCAGCCAAACTCATCAGCGGTGGCGGTGGTGGACAGCCTCATTTCGCTACAGCGGGTGGTAAGAATGCCGATACGCTTTCTGCTGCGGTGGACAAGGTGATAGAACTTGCAAATCTCTGATAAGAAATATTTTAAGGATCTGTAAATCCTGAACTGATATTCCTGCGGGGCGTTTTCATCATGGATGAATGCGCCTCGTATCTTTTCATAATATACCGGTCTTTCTTTCTCCGGTTGTATTTTTTGCTTAACTTTGCATCCTGATAACACACAGGTCCGGCTTCGCACGCATCTGGTCCGCGTGCCTTGTCTTTCTTATGCCGGCGATGTTATATTGTTCATAAGGTTTCGGGCCACGTAAAAAAATGAAAAGATTATGGCAAAAGACAAATTGTTCACACGAAGTTATATTTGTATTCTGGCTGCCAATTTCCTTCTGTTCTTCGGCTTCTGGCTGCTAGTGCCGGTGTTGCCTTTCTATCTCAAAGAGACATACAACTGTCAGGAAATGATTATCGGCGCAGTTCTGAGCTGTTACACAGTGAGCTGTCTTTGTGTCAGGCCGTTCTCTGGATTTCTCATGGACCGCTTTCCGCGTAAGCCCATATACATTTTCTGCTACTTCATATGTGTGCTGATGTTTCCTGCTTATACCGCGGCCACGGCCATATCGTGGTTCATCGCCCTCAGGGCTTTGCACGGAGTAGCGTTTGGCGGAGTGACAGTCGGCGGAAACACTCTGTGTGTCGATATCATGCCGAGCAGTCGCCGTGGTGAAGGTTTGGGCTATTATGGATTGACAAACAACATAGCTATGGCGCTCGGCCCTATGACCGGACTGTTCATGCACGACCATTTCACTTACGTGCAGATATTTATCAGCGGTATGCTCGTAAGTGTCACCGGACTTGTCTGTGCCATTGCCGTGAAGGCGCGTACGCCGGAGTCGCTACGTATCCGCCGTCAGATGGAGGCTGCGGGAGAGAAACCAGCCGAGCCGGCACCTCGCAAATTGTCGCTCGACCGTTTCATTTTGCTTAAAGGTATTCCCGTAAGCATTTCGCTGTTTCTTCTTTCCATACCTTACGGGGCAACAACAAACTTTGTCGCAATGTATGCCCGCGAGATTGATATCACTGCTCCTGCCGGACTGTTTTTCACGTTCATGGCCCTTGGTATGGGCGCATCGCGCATCGTGGCGGGCAAGAAGGTCGACCGAGGATACATCACTCAGTGCATACACGTGGGCTATTATCCTGTCATCGCAGCCTTTTTCATGCTCAGTATGTGTCGTTTCGTTGCGCCTGTCAACATGACAGCGGCCACAGCCATGTTCTATCTTGTTCCGCTGCTGCTGGGTGCAGGCTTCGGTGTAATGTTCCCGGCGATGAACTCTCTGTACATCAATCTCGCACCGAACAATCAGCGTGCCACGGCCACAAGCACTTATCTGACAGCCTGGGATGTCGGTATCGGTATTGGAATTGTAAGCAGCGGTGTGATAGCGCAGCACTTCACGTTCTATATGGTTTATCTCATAGGTTCGGTGCTTTGCCTTGTTTCGCTGCTGTTCTTCACAATGCGTGTCACTCCTCACTATAACCGCAACAAATTGAGATAATTCTTTTACTTATCTTCCTGCTGCATACATTGTTATGTAAGTTGCGGAAAACAACAGACGGCGCGGCCGTACGGTTTTGCAGAAAGAACCGTACGGCCGTGTGTGCTATGTCTGTTTTTTATTTGTGGCAATTGTTGGATAATGAAAAAAAATATGTAACTTCGCATCATAATGATAGACAGGGCTACAGTCGAAAGGATTATGGAAGCCGCGAACATTGTGGACGTGGTTTCCGAGTTTGTCACATTGCGCAAGAGCGGAGCCAATTACAAGGGGCTCTGTCCGTTTCATGATGAGAAGACGCCGTCTTTTCACGTCTCTCCAGCACGCGGAATATGCCACTGCTTCGGATGTGGAAAAGGTGGAAATGCGGTTGGCTTCATCATGGAACATGAGCAGATGACCTATCCCGAAGCGCTGAGATGGCTCGCCGCAAAATATCATATCGAGATACAGGAACGCGAGCTCAGCGACGAGGAGAAGAAGGAACAGAGCGAGCGCGAGAGCATGTTCATTGTCAATGAATGGGCTTCCAGCCATTTCGAGGACATTCTTCACAACAATGTGGATGGCGTTGCCATAGGCATGCAGTATTTCCGCAGCCGCGGATTCAGGGACGACATAATAAAAAAGTTCCGCCTCGGCTTCGACCTTACTGACCGTTCTGCCCTTGCGTCGGCGGCAATAGCGAAAGGCTACAATCCGGAATTTCTTCTCAAGACAGGTCTTTGCTACAAGACCGACCGCGGCGATCTGATAGACCGTTTTGCCGGACGGGTTATCTTTCCGTGGGTGGGCATAAGTGGAAAGACTGTCGGTTTTGGCGGCCGTCTGCTCGACTCACGTACCAAGGGAGTCAATCAGAAATATGTGAATTCGCCAGATAGCGAGATATATCATAAAGACCGGGAGCTTTATGGCATCTATCAGGCAAAGAAAGCGATAGCAAAGGAAGACCGCGTATATATGGTGGAGGGTTATACTGACGTCATTTCCATGCACCAGTGCGGCATAGAGAACGTCGTGGCCAATTCCGGAACGGCGCTCAGTACGCACCAGATACACATGCTCCATCGATTCACTTCAAACATCACATTGCTCTACGACGGTGATGAGGCCGGTATACACGCCGCGTTGCGTGGTACGGACATGCTCCTTTCAGAGGGCATGAATCTTAAGGTTCTGCTTCTTCCAGACGGTGACGATCCTGACAGTTTCGCACGCAAGCACACCGCTTCAGATTTCAGAAAATATATAGAGGATCATCAGACAGACTTCATCCAGTTTAAGACAAGTCTTATGCTCGACGGTCAGACAGATCCTCTGAAACGTTCGGAAGCCATCAACTCTGTGGTGAAAAGTATATCGCTCGTGCCCAACCAGATACTCCGCGACACTTATATACACGACTGTTCGGTGAAGCTTGGCATCAATGAGACGACGCTCATCAACACGATGAACAAATTTATAAGAAGCGGGCGCGAGGACAAACCGGCTCTTCTGCGTGATGAAAGCCTGTCGGGTGCGGTGGAGAAACAGCAGAGAGTGAGTATTACTGCACAGCAGGTGTCTGGTGTGGAGCAGTTGCTTATCGGTGCTGTCATACGTCATGGACAAGAGGTTATATACGACAATATTGAGAGTGAGGACGGTTCGGTCATCAGCCTTAATGTTGCCCAATATGTGGACTACAATCTCAGTGTGGACGGACTCGGCTTCAGCAATCCGCTTTATGCGCGTATTCTTTCTGAAGCGGTGGAACATTCTGGCGACAGTGGTTTCGTTGCCGAACAGTATTTTATACATCACGATGATATTGAAATAAGCAAGGTCGCCACGAGTCTGAGCATAGATGAACTGCAGTTTCTTGCCAAGGGAAACACCGACGAAGAACCGAAGTCGGAGAAAGAACTCCAGGTGGAAGAGGAAGAACGCATCGCTCGTCTGCGCGGTCAGGTGGAACACCTGCTCAACGATTTCCGCATGGACTATCTGGACAAGCGTCTGCGACAATTACAGACCGACATTACGGCTGCCGTAAACGACGCCGACCGCATGCGCGAACTGATGGAAGAATACAAGAATGTGCACAAACTGCGCGGTCAGCTTGCCAAGGTTCTCGGAAAGAACATTGTAATGTGACACAGCAAAAACACGAAACTGAAAAAACAGAATATAATGTATTACATAGAAAAATCATTCGAAATATCGGCCAGTCACCATCTTACGCTTTCGTATGAGAGCAAATGCACGGCTACACACGGTCACAACTGGAAGATAACGGTGATGTGCAAGTCGCGCGAACTCAATGCCGACGGTATGGTGGTTGACTTCACCGAAGTGAAAAACAAGATAATGAACCTTCTCGACCATAAGGATCTGAACAGTGTGTTGCCATTCAATCCGACTGCCGAGAACATTGCTTTCTGGATTGTCTCGCAGATACCCACATGCTACAAGGCTGTGGTGCAGGAGAGTGAAGGCAATGTAGCAATATATGAAAAAGACTGACCAATGAAACGAGTCAACGACATTTTCTACTCCATTCAGGGCGAGGGACGCAATGCCGGACGCGCTGCCGTATTTGTGAGATTCTCCGGATGCAACCTGAAGTGTCCGTTCTGCGATACCGATTTTGCTGATTTCCGCCTCATGAGTGATGAGGATATCATCGCAGAGATAAGTCAATGGCCGGCACGTCTGGTGATTCTTACCGGAGGAGAACCTACGCTTCAGACCGACACACCGTTCATAGACAAGCTGCACGACGCCGGATTTGAAGTGGCGATGGAGACAAACGGCACCAACATACCGCCCGACAACATCGACTGGATAACCTGTTCGCCGAAGACGGGAGTGAGGCTGCGCCGGTGTAACGAACTGAAATGTCTGTTTGACGAGAACGGCCGCGCCGACGACTTCGGCATAGAGGCTGACTACTATTACGTCCAACCGTGCGACACCGGCGACGAAGAGTGCAACCGTTGCATAACCTCTGCCTGCACAGAATACGTGAAAGAACATCCGGAATGGCGTCTTTCGCTCCAGATACATAAACTCGCCGGCTTCAAATGATATACATCCACTGGATTCCGATGTTGCTTTACATCCTCCTGGTTGTGGCAACGATAGTCACTGTTTTGCTTGACAACCGTCAGCCGGTGAAGACAGTGACGTGGATTCTCGTGCTTATCTTCATTCCTTTCATAGGTGTCCTGCTTTATTTCTTTTTCGGTCAGAACACGCGCAAGATGCGTTTCATCAGCCAGCGTAGTCTCGACCAGCTCACAAAACGTTCGATGTTCGAGTTTGCCGAGCAGAAAGATCTGCAGCTGCCCGACCGCTACAAGACACTCATACAACTGTTCAAGAACCAGAGCCTTTCGTTTCCGTTCAAGGACAACGAGGTGGAATTCTATACCGACGGCCACAGTTATTTCCTCTCACTGTTGCGCGAGATAGGCCGCGCGCGCAAACATATACACATTGATGTCTATATTATCGACGACGATCCGTTGGGCCGTCTCGTCTCCGACGCACTCATAGACAAAGCCCGTCAGGGTGTAGAGGTGCGTCTGATATACGACGATGTGGGTTGCTGGCACGTGCCAAATACCTTCTTCGAACGTATGCGTGACGCGGGAATAGACGTACATGCGTTCATGCCGGTGAAGTTTCCGGCGTTCACAAGCAAGATAAACTACCGCAACCACCGCAAACTTTGTGTCATCGACGGCGAGATTGCGTTTCTCGGAGGAATGAATATCGCCCGGCGGTATGTCAGCGGCACCGATGCCGGACAACCCTGGCGCGACACCCATCTGCGTGTGCGTGGCGGCGCGGTGTATGCCGTGCAGTGTGCTTTTCTGATAGACTGGTATTTCGTCGACCGTACTCTCATCTCGAACCGTAAGTATTATCCTGCACTGCACAATGCCGTTACGGGCGGTAGTCTGGCCCAGGTGGTGACGAGCAGTCCCATTGCTCCGTGGCCCGACATCATGCAGGGCTACGTGCGTATATTGCTTGAAGCGAAGCATTACGTTTACATGGAGACTCCTTATTTCCTTCCTACAGAACCCATACTGTTTGCTATGCGTACGGCAGCGCTCTCGGGTGTTGACGTGAGACTGATGGTGCCGATGCACGGCGACTCGCGTCTGTTGGAGTGGGCGAGCGTGACCTATGTGTTCAACACAGTGAAGGCTGGTGTGAAAGTATATCTTTATACTTCAGGCTTCAATCACAGCAAGCTGCTCGTGAGCGACGACTATCTGTGCACCTGCGGCTCCACGAATATCGATTTCCGCAGTTTCGAGAACAATTTCGAAGCCAACATATTTCTTTATGGTGAGGAGACGGCCATGCGCGTGAAGCAGATATTCCTGACCGATCAGGAACAGTGCGTCACCTTCGAGTCGGCCATCAGAAAGAAGAAACGTCCTTTTCTCCGCCGCCTTGGCGAATCATTGGTGAGACTTCTGTCACCGTTGCTGTGACGTATTTGTTTATTTCCTTATTTTATGTTTTTCATGCCGGCATGCGCTGCTGTTGTGTGCATGCGTGTGTTTTCATGTTTTTCTGGTTTTGTGATGAGGCCGGAGCATGGCGTATGTTAAGTGCCGGGGTGTCGGAACAGCCGATGGCACGGGTGCGAAAAGAGCATTCCGTGCCGAGGCCGTGCATTATTTGAACAGCGAGAAGTTCACGCTGCCATAGCTGCGGTGCTCCACAAAGTGTTCGTGAGCGGAGAAGTCGTTGTCCTTTCCGTGTTCGAACACCAGCAGTCCGCCGTCTTTCAGCAGACCATACTGGAATATGAGCGACGGTATCTCGGGCAGCTGTTTCAGTGCGTAAGGCGGATCGGCGAAGATGAAGTCGAACTGCTGCTTGCAGCTTTTCATGAATCTGAACACGTCGCCGCGGATTAGCAGACAGTCGTCTGTGCCTATCTTTGTCATGCACTGGCGTATGAAGGCCGCATGGTCGCGGTCGGTTTCCACGCTCACCACGTGGCTGCATCCACGCGAAAGCAGTTCGAGCGATATGCTTCCCGTACCGGCGAAAAGGTCGAGAGCCACGGTACCGTCGAGATCCATGTATCCGTTCACCACGTTGAATATGTTTTCCTTTGCAAAGTCGGTGGTTGGCCGGGCTTTGAACGAGCGCGGAACGTCGAAGTGACGTCCTTTATATAATCCTGTGATAATTCTCATCTTCCTTTGGCGTAATACACCTGCAGGTCGAACGGCAGCCCCTTCATCTCGGCTGCAGCGGGAAATCCGAAGTCGGCCGCAGGATTTATCATGTAAACATTTGCTATGTACTGTCTGAGCAGTTCTGTCAGTTTGTCACGGTCGATCATGTCGCCGGCCATGTGCAATTCGGCGTCGGTGGTGTCGAGTCCGAGCTGTTTCCACACATACATTATGTAGTACAGCACGTCGTTGGCGTGTGCAGCCTCAAACGAGTTGCAGTATATGAAGCGGTTCTGTCTGAAGCTCATCAGCTCCACGCGCTTGTCGTGGAAGTAGGCAAAGAGCTTGCGGTGGGCGCCTGTGAAGCTGCGTCTGTGCATGTAGTTCCACACGGGCTGCATCAAAGGCATGATGGTGGAGACGGGGAAATTGTCGTCAATCACCAGCTTCAGGTCGCTGTTCATGGTGAAGGCGGCCACGGCGTTCTGTCCCGGCAGCACAGCCGTGAGAATCTGTTCGCTCTTGTTTGTCGTGAACATGTGCGAATAGAGCAGCTCAGTGTTGTTGTCCTCAAACTCCTCTATGGGTATCATGAGCACCGGTGTGTCCATCATCACCGTGACCGAGGCATACTTGCGCCTGAGCAGTCTGCTCTCGGCGAAAGCCAGTCTGAGGTTGGCCGCCATCGACATTCCGGGGTTCACGTCGTAAGGTTCGTAGTCTATGCCTCCCCCTTCGGCCCTTTTGTCGGTGGCGAACGATAGCGCGTTGTTGCTCACTCTTATGGTGAGTTTTCTGTTCAAAGAGTTTCTATTCCCAGTTTCCGTCATTGTCGTTTGGTGTTGTGAGGTCTCCTATTTTCAGCCCCGGGTATCTTCCTTCGGCCTCGGCGTCTTCGGTCAGACGTCTGGTCAAGCCGGAGTTGAGTCCCCGCAGATAGGTCTTGTATTCGGCCCCGCACTCCATGAGCGGTATGGTGCGGCCGCTTCTGGTGGTCTGCATGGTGGCAGAGAGTCTGAAACGCAGCCCTTCGGCATACGGCACATACTGAAGCGAGTCGGCAAGAAAACCTCTGTCTATGAGCTGTGCGAAGCTGCCTGCATATGAGCCGGTGGCCTTGCGGTAGCGCTCCTGTGCAGTTCTTATCTTCACGAGCCGTTCTTTCACGGCCGTCTCACGCTGTGCCCGCTGCCTGTCGAAGTTCACCGGCGAGCAGATGCTCATGGCACACACCGCGGTCATCGCCGCGACGCACACCAGCAGTATGAGGTTTATGGTTCTCGTGGATAACTGCATACGGATGGGGTTTTTGCCGTTGTCGTTCATTATTGAATATGCAAACTTACTAAGAATTTTCGTAAATACGGCAGTGCATGGCCCATTTTCGCCTAATTTAATAGGCCGACGCGGCCTTATGTCGGGCAAAAAGACTAATTTTGCATGCGCCGTAATGACACAGACACCACTGACAGTGGAGCACGCGGAAGCGCGCCACCGTCTGCCGGAACTTGCGGCACGCACACGGAAAGAGGAGGAATAAGAAGAATGATAGCCGACGAACTGACATACATGATAGCCGAAAATCTCGGCTTTGAGCCTACAGCAGAGCAGCTGGCGGCCATGCGTACGTTTGCCGCCTTCATGACCGACCGCTCCGACCGCGTGCTGATGATAATGCGCGGATCGGCCGGAACGGGTAAGACTTCGGTGGCGGGAGCCATGGTGCGCACCATGAAGCAGCTGGGTTGCAAGGTAGTGCTGATGGCGCCCACGGGCCGTGCTGCCAAGGTGTTTGCGCTCAATGCCGGACACACCGCCTGCACCATACACCGCCGCATATACCGGCAGAGGTCGTTGGGCGGAGGATTCAGTCTTGCGCCTAACATGCTGTCGGACACTCTCTTCATGATAGACGAGGCATCGATGATAGCCAACGCCGGTTCCATAGACTCGCTTTTCGCGGGCGGACGGTTGCTCGACGACCTCACGTCGTTTGTCTATGGCGGGCGCAACTGCCGCATGATACTCATCGGCGACCGCGCCCAGCTGCCTCCGGTGGGCGAGGCCGAGTCGCCGGCACTCAGCGGTCTGTTCATGGAAGGCTACGGACTGAGGGTGTATGAGAGCGACCTCAACGAGGTGGTGCGCCAGGACAGTATGTCGGGCATACTCTTCAACGCCACCGCCATACGCCGTATGATAACGCACGACCGCCTCACGCTCATGCCCAAGGTGAGATTCGGCGGATTTGCCGACGTGGTGCTGGTGAACGGCAGCGAGCTCATCGAGTCGCTCGCGTCGAGCTATTCGGCCGTGGGAATGGACGAGACGATGGTCGTGACACGCTCGAACAAGCGCGCCAACATCTACAACCAGGGCATACGCAACACGGTACTCGGGCGCGAGGAGATGCTCACTACGGGCGACCTGATAATGGTGGTGCGCAACAACTACTACTGGGCCGGTAAGGACGCACCCACCGATGCGGGCATAAAAAAGGACGCTGCAAAGAAGGCCGACCGCGGAGAGACGGACACAACGGACGCCGCAACGACGGGCATATCATTCCTTGCCAACGGCGACAGAGCCGTGGTGCAGCGTGTGAGAAACGTGCGTGAGCTGTACGGATTCCGCTTTGCCGACCTGTGGCTGCAACTGCCCGACTACGACAACTACGAGTTGCAGGCCACCGTCATCACCGACAGTCTGACAACGGAAGCACCGGCACTGACGCGCGAACAGAACAATCTGCTGTTTGAAAATGTAATGGAGGACTACGCCTACATACGACTGAAAGCGGACCGTATAAAGAAAATAAAAGAAGACCCTTACTTCAACGCCTTGCAGATAAAGTTCGCCTACGCCGTGACGTGCCACAAGGCGCAGGGCGGACAGTGGGCGCACGTTTATCTGGATCAGGGATACATGACCGACGACATGCTCACACCCGAATACATCCACTGGCTCTATACGGCTTTCACACGTGCAACCGAGAAACTGTTTCTCGTCAACTGGCCGAAGACGCAGACCGCCGACAGCTGATGTGCACGGCTCCGCCATGACAGTGTCCCGGCACTTCCGCCTTTCATGCCATGAGTTTCCGTTTTTCGTTATTTTGTATTTGATTCTTCACACACAAGTCGTTTGTATCAGCAAAGCGTATTCCAATTCTGTCCGTCTGTTGCCGTTCCAATATATTTTACAACATCCGTATTTGGTAAAAAATCTTTACACTACCCCCGTTTAAAATTTAAATATTTTCCACCGCAGTCACTTCTGCTCCGAAATACGCGACTCTCGCGAGGTTGACTTATGTTGCTGAATATCAGTGTGTTATGTGTTTTGAAACCTGTTTTGCCCGTCGTTGCGTCTCCGCCACCTTGCCACTGCGTCCTGATAATGCCTTTATCGGCATGCGATACAGTCTTTCTCAGCTCATGATATGGCCTTTTCGGGCATGTGATATAGTATTTATCAGCACCTGATACGGCCTTTATCATCACCTGATACAGCCTCTTTTGACACCTGTTAATGTCTTTTCGGGAACTCCTCGTCACCCGACATTCAGCGAAAAAAGATGCACGCGGCAGCGTATCGCGGCGGCTTTTGCGGCATTTTAGGAATAAGACGGCGCAAAGAATGGGCTTTTCCGGCTGTATGTCTGACGTCGCGGAGTGCCGCGACTTTTCCTCTTCCGTCCTGCAAGCACTATTTCGCAACTCCCGATTTTCTATTTTGTCAAAAATCGAGGAACTTTTTTGGGTAAAAAATTTTTACAATTTGTTTTGGATATTGCTTGATGTTTTAGTGTTTCTGAATCATTTTCTCAATGACCGAAATAGTAGTTATGAACCACTGGTGTGCAGAATCTTAGATTTTAGAAATTCTGAAATTCAGTTTTGTTATCAGTCTGAGCGTTTCCAAAGCAGTGTTACGGTCGTAGTTCTTTTCTTCTTCGGAAAGTTCCTCGTAAGGTATGAGACAAGGGTGAGTTTTAAGTCTGTCATCGCGTAGTTCTCCATATCTCCATCCTTCATTCATACGGTTTTTCGCCCATACCTCATGCACGTTTCTGGCTATTTGCTCAATCAGCGTATCCAATTCCTTTGGCAATTCAACGTTTGAAGTATCGATTGGCTCCGGTACATATTTCTTTTTCATATTGTGTTATATTTTATATTTTGTCATAAAGAGTTTGAAACAGGGTAAAACCTATCATCCGGATGTTGTTTATTTTTATGAAGCACTGTTCTTGGTGTCACGATTTATGAGTTCCGTTATCTTTATCTGGCATGCCTTGTGCATTTTTATACACAGAAGAATTAGTACGATGAAACATATTATGCTGACTTCAGGATCTATGTTTGCGGCAAATGCCAGGGTGTCGTAACATCCGTGTGCAATCACCGGAACGAGCAATATGTTTGCCCGGTTGCGCAGTGAACGCCTTACAAAACGGTGGATAGAATAAAAGTATCCCATAAGCACCGCAAAGGCATAATGCCCCGGAACCGACAGCAGCGCACGGCTTATGGCTACTGTGTGCCAGTTGTCGGGGTTGGACGAGACATAAAGGATGTTCTCCAAGGCAGCGAATCCCAATCCCACGCACACTGCATACATGATGCCGTCATAATGTTCGTCGAAATAAGGATTGTGACGCAGTATCATCCACAACGCCAACAGCTTGAAACATTCTTCCGGTATCGCGGCCACCAGGAATGCGTCTGCAAGAACATATTCTAAGGAGGCGGTATCTGTAATCAGTGTATTCACGATATGATTGATGCCAAACTCAACGGCAACAATGGGAAAACAAATCAGCACACCGTATGCCAATGACTTTGCAAGCAGTGATGCCGGTTCCGGCCGTGGATCTTTTCTGTAGGCGTATATCAGCAGTATGGCTACCGGAAGAAGTGCGGCAGCAAGCAAGATGAGGTAGTTCATATCAATCATTTGTTATTTTTGGTAAGTATTACATCGTCAGCTCCACAGGGCATATAGAGCAGGCTGTCTTCCAACGGAACAGCGGCCGACACTTTGTAAACCGGTTGTTGAAGCGATAACGGAACGAAGAGTGACACACGGCCTTCAGAGTCGGAAACTGTTTTTTGCCCCTGTATTTCTACAGGACATTCACTTACTGTCTTTTCAGTATATGGATTCCATAGTCTGAAGTTTATGTTACCATAGACAGAAACATCACGTCGGACAGGTAAAGTCATGTCTTTTTGTAAGGTCATAACCGTATCAACATTGAGAAAATCCTTACATAACAGTATCTTTCTGCGGTGGTAGTTTGTTATTATGTTCATTATTTTTTTAATACAAAATTTCATACGAACTAAATTATAGACCTGCCATACGAGGTCAGAGTAGCAAAATTTTACAAAAATTTATATTCATTTAACTTAAAAAATATTTCATTTTTTCCTCTTTTGTCAATTTCCTATTTTTAAATATATATCTTGTTTTATTTATAAGTTCTTGAATAGCACAGAATTTCCATATTCGAATACCATCATTGTATGAAACAACTATTTTCCCCCCCCCCCATTTGGACTAAAAAATGCCGTAAATGCATTTCTGTTATAAGAATTGGTTTGATGTTCATATTTTTCAATAATACTACCTGTTTGAGAATTCCAAACAGATACAACGCCATCATAAGAAGCACTAACTATATATCTATCATCAGGACTGAATGATGCTGAATACACCCCACTCTGTTGTCTAATACATAATACTTCTTTCTTTTTTAATACATCCCAAATCCTGATGGTACCATCATCTGAAGAAGAAATAATACGTTCACCATTTTTACTAAAATAAGCAGAAAGAACATAACCTTCATGACCTTTAAAACTTAAAACAGTATCTTCTTTTTCTATATTCCAAACTCGAATAGTACTATCTGCTGAAGCAGAAACAATATATTTACCATCGGAACTATAAGATGCAGAAAATATACGACCAGTATGTCCTTTCAGAACATGTACTAAATCTCCTTTATTTACACTCCATAAACGAATTGTTTTATCCCACGAAGCAGAAACAATATATTTTTCATCAGGACTAAAAAAAGTCTTAGTTACACCTTGCTCATGTCCTTTAATTATATGTACAGGGGTAGAAGAATTTATATTCCAAACTCCTATTTTACCATACGCAGACCCAGCTACTAAATATTTTCCGCTAGGACTAAATGACGTACAATAAATTTCATTAGAAAGACCTGAAAAAACGCGAATCTTAGAATGCGTTTTTGAATTCCATAAAAAGATAGAACCAGAACTAGATGCAACTATAAATTCAGAATTTGGACTAAAAGTAGCGAAATGGACAATGCCATTAATACCAGGGAGTTTAATGTGATTCTTTTCTTCTCTAATATCCCAAACACGAATAGAACGATCATAGGATGCTGAAACTATAAAATTATTATCTGAACTAAATTTTGCACAATGTACTTTATCTGTATGACCTTTTAATTTTTTTATTTCAACACCCTTTTCAATATCCCAAATACGAATCGTCATATCATTGGATGAAGATAATACATATTTATTGCCATTTGACAATGAAACGCTATTAATTAGTCTCTCATGACCCTTTAAAGTCTTTATCATTCTACCTTTTTTTACATCCCATATTTTTATTGTTTTATCTTCGGAACCAGAAATTATCCATTTCCCATCTGAACTATAACATGCAGACATAACATATCCATTATGTCCAATTAATGTTTGTTCTACCTTTTTCGTCGCTATATTCCATATCTTTATGTCCCATCAGCCGAAGCAGAAACTATATATTTATCATCAGGACTCCATGATACACATTTAACAGAATTTGTATGTCCTTTAAATGTACAAATTTCTTTTCCGCTTCGAGCATCCCAAAGTCTAACTGTATCATCCATACCTCCTGATGCAATAAATCTTCCATCATTACTATATGAGACAGATTGTGATAAAAAAGTATGACCTTTTAATTCTTTTTCCATTCTATGAGTTTGTAAATTCCAAATACGAATTTTCCCATCATAATATGCAGCAGCAAATTTTTTCCCATCTGGGCTACATGAAATATCAAAAACTTTTTGAGTATGAATCCCTTCATCTTTGTGATCAAAAGGTGTTAATTCCTGTAATTTCACTCCACTATTAGCATCCCAAATAATAATTGTACCATCCCACGAACCTGAAATAATATAATTATTATCAGGACTAAAGCAAGCAGTTGTTGTTTCTTCTGTATGTCCTAAAAGAATTCCTGTTTTCCTCGAGCTTGATAATCGAAGTGCGTATTCTGATTCAGCTGTATATGGATATTTATCTAAAAGTTCTAATGCTAACATAGATGCTGTATATGAATCGTCTGAAGATAAATTAACAACTCTTTCAGCTATTGCTTTTGCAAGATTTATTTTTATTGATTTATTTTGGCTATATAAATATAAACCTAAAAAAGCACTTATAATGAAAATTAATAATAATATAGTTGTTAAAAAATGTTTTTTGTATTTTTTCTTTCTTCTAAATCTTTGCCACAACACATCAAATCTAATATTAAACATTGTAGAAATGACTTTAACAGAAGCAGCATCTTTACCAACTTCATTTACATTTATTCCTAAAATATCTCTATTTTTAGTTAAAGACCTAAGAGCTAATGGATAACATTCTTTTTCTGGATTTTCAGAATGAGGAACTCCATCTACAATAAAAGGAATGATAAAATCTTCTCTCCCTAAATCAATAAATTCTTGTACCTCTTTACAAACCCATTGAACGTGGTGAGCATATAACAATAAGGTATTTAGATGAATTTAATCCTTCTTTAATAATGTTTTCTAATACTCCACAACTTAAATCTGTTGTATCCTTAAATACATGACGTGGAATATCTACAAAATCAACATTGAGGTTTGCTCTAATGTCTGTTGGAAGTTTATAATACTCCAATCTATTTTGTAACCATTTAGCCCACTTCTCATCTTCACGCTTATATGATATAAATGCAATATTAGTGTATTTTATTGATTCTTTCATAAAAGATTATTAGATTTTTGTATTTTACAATGTGAATTTTAGGTATCCTAAGTTTAATACATTCTATAAAGAACGTATTCTATATACTATTTTCAATATCTCGCTTAACGGTTTCTCAAGCTCAGATATGCGCTGTTTGTAAATCTTTTCCGCACGACGGTAGGAATTGTCAGAGATGCGCCTGACATCCTCTTCCTTCTCCCTCGTGTTAATCATGACAATCTCTATCGGTACCTTTGACGAGTAAGTAAAGGCACGGCCGATGGTACGGTTGTCGGCAAGCTCGTAACCTGATTTCCTGACGGAACTGAGATAAAACGCGTCACCGGCCTTTGCCTTCGACATAGTCATCTCAAACTTACCGCCGGCCTCGTTCAACACAGCAGTGTGACCGCCGCGCTGGCGGATTGTCACGCCCGGCAAATAGACAATCTTCTTGTTAGGTCGCAATGCTGCACGGACAACTCCGCGCTGTGTCTGTGACATAAGCACAACGGATTGTAACAGGAATATCCAAACTGTGACAAGTCTGTAATTTTTGAAAAATGAAATAATATTTCTATGCGGCATATAGGAAATGGTTTATATCAGTATTCTTTTAATCTTGAAACAAGATCGTCTTGCGAAAAGTAAAAATCCACAAAGACGGAGTCTTTCTGTAATTTTTGTTTTGCTTCGGATACAAATGTATTCGCATATTCAAGAATCAGGTCATCAATATCGGTTTGCCGATAAGCTTCATGTAATTTCTTGTATTCGGCTACTTCAAGAAAAGAACTCGTGGTGGAAGCAAAGTCTAAAAATATATTGTTGTATTTGTTATCTTTGGTGCATATTGTTGTTACGGTGGATCCTCGTTTCATGAATGTAGGTAATCTTAAAAATTTAAGAGAATCAGCACCAAGCTGTTTCACCATGTCATAGCGCATGTCATCGATACGTTTCTGGTGATTCAGTATTTCTTCTTGTTTTATAGGCATAAGAACATAAATCTTGAAGTTCTGATTTTTGTTTTTCATATATGATATGACAGGTCGCAAAAAGTTTTTGACATATCCAACCATTACAGAGCGTGGAAAAACATTTTTTTCGAATTGAGCAAGATCCTGTTGCTTTCTATATTGTGAGAAAAGACTTAGTATTATTAAAATAAGGGATAAAACAAGAATCCCAACATACATGTAATATTTCTTTTTCCCTTCAAGATAAATATTATAACTATATATCTTATTATCAATGACATAAGTTGATAATTATAGTATAAGGTAACAAAACGGCAACAATTAAAATTTATATGTAAATACGCAATATACACATTTGTTATTTGAAGCACATTCCACGATACGGACTATTTATATTCTCATGATATTAAGTGTGCAAAATACACCGAGAGTGATAGGAATAAAGGTGTATATCACAAATGAGTATTAAAAATAGATAATGCCGTATAATCATTTAATGTGAATTATACGGCATTATGCAATAACTAAATCATTCTTCTTTACTTTTTTGAAGCCATTCATACATAAGCTTGCCATGATTTGTAATGGCTTCCCTGTTCCATTTATCAGGATAATCACGATATACGATTAACAGTTTCAAGCTTTCGATTGACCCTGATTTTGAACCGTTGCAGTAAGACTTAACATGTGCAGCCTTAACCTCATAAGATTCATTTTTTAAAGAAGAATTCAAACTTTGTGAAATCATTACCAAATTTCCAAAGCTATCTCGCAAAGTTTTGTCTTCTTCCGTGTTATTCCACTTCATCGTAGAGTCACTTTTGGGCTTCTGTGGAGCAATATGTTCGATGCTTCTATTCCGCTTAAAAACATAATTTTCCACAATGTTCTTTACCTCAGGAGATTCTTTTTCAAACAATTCTTTACGATGTTGCCAGATATAATAATCAAGTCTCCAGAACCAATAACGGTTGTCTCCACCATATGCCAGTTGTTCATACGAGGGAAGAGGAAATTCTTCATCTGCATTTCTCTTTAATGCTGTATATAAACTTTCGGCATCCGGTATTCCATCTCTGTCTATTTCATCCATTAGCCAATTAAACCACCTGTAGTCGGTGTAATTGGACGAAGACACATACAGCATGGACTGGAACATCAATAGCTTTCTGAGTACGCTATTATCTTCGTCCAGATTCATATCCAGAGTGTAGCCATATTCTGTAGGTCGGATAAAGCAAATGTCGAGTGCAAGACGAGCCCTTACCAACATTTCCATGAACTCCTTAATGGCATCTTTATTGATATTACTGCTACTGTAAGGCAGAAATTTTTCAAATATGCTAAGCAAACTGCTTGGCTTAAAGAAATCGTTGACACTGTAATTGATTTTCTTGCTCAACTCATCGATTCTACAATCATTTTTTTTGCTCAGTTGCCTGTAAAGTACTTGCAACAGCAGATAGGGAAAAGAGAGGGCACATCGTGAGTCCTTGTTTATCTCACGTTCGTTTTTTTGGTGTCGATACTGACATTTCAAGATTTCCTATAGAAATTGTACTATCATAAACATCTTCTTTCAAACCATTGATGAAATCGCATGAAAAGATAGTATTCATATCGGCTTCCAATGCTTGCCGTTTAATTTCTGCAATGTTCTCATCTTTTCTTTTGCGAATCAACAGCGTATCGACATCGGCAAGTTTATTCCAAAGCAGCATATATTTATCAATATCATTGTCCAAATTACTAAGCAATTTGACTTTCAGTATTTCATGCTGTTCCAGATTCTTACCGGTAGTATTCATTCTTTCAAAATATTTGTTGAGATCTTTTGGGCTATACCCTTCAGGAAGATTGGATATAAAAAAACACAAATTATGGAATATATACGACGCGAAATCCTCTTTGGAGATATTAGTCATATCTTGCATAAAATCCCTAATTCGCTCATATCCATTTCTCATCTTTAGATTCTCGAACGATTGGTTTTCTTCTCCTTTATGCTCCACAAGAGACCATAGATATTTGTTGTCCAACGGACGAGATGAGAACTCAAGACGTAACTTATTGTCTACTATAAGAAAATTTTTCCATTCCTCACAATAGTCTTGTAATACACACCCCAAAAGCATCATCACCGTAAAGCGTTGTTGTCCATCAACCAATTCATTATTCTTAGTCGACGTCAACATACCGATATAATAATAGTCGTCTTTTCCATCTCTGTGCTCAAACTTCTTTTTTAAATCTTCCAAGAGCGTAACGATATTTTCTGTATTCCATTCAAACAATCTCTGATAGATTGGAATTGTGTAAAGTATCTTATCTTTTGCTATTTCATTAGGAGTATATTTCATCTGTTCAAGTTTTTAAATGATTCGACAACAATGTTTTGTTCTAACTTCCTGGCGATGTTGGATGCCTTCATACGCATTGAGCGCATTATCGGAGTCATGTCCTGACGTACTGGATATGACAACTCTTTTGCGATATTTCTAGCCTCTGCAAGGAAGAATGTAGGCGAAGTAGCTTGATCGATTATCAATACCAATTCAGAATCTCCCGCATATTGTACTATAGAAGATTTTATAGCACGTGAACTTATATATCTATGCTGCAACAGGATTCTCATTATTACAACCAGTGCGTCAGAAAGGTAATATGCACCAAATTTCAGGAAGTAACAGAATAATACACTTTCGATAATGTCTCTATACCATTGGTCACTACCTCCTTGCATTGCGCAATGAAGAACTGTATACTCTTCTGTCTTATTGAATGAACGGTACTTATTTATGTGCTGTTCTACGTATGAGAAAAAGTGCGTACCTCCTTGAATAGGTTCATTGAAATAAAATCTTTCACCGAAGGGAGGGATTTCTTCGACAACAGGAGCAGCTTCATATTCACGCTTGATTCTATAATTGTCGGCACTGTCATCGCACACTTTCTTACGCATCCATCTCCTAAGTCGGAATATGTAAGTGTCCAAAGTCCTTACATAATCAGGAACGGTAGTTGAGTCAGTATCTTTTCTACCATCCTCTATCATTTTGTTCCAAACTTCCGCCGCATGTTTAGACTGCTGCTCAAAAGTTGAAGGGATATATCTGAGATGATGAGCTTTGAGAAGGTCATAGTCAGATAGTGCAATACCACGAGAGTTCTGATTGGAAAAAAAAGTGTATGCTAAATCAATGGATGTGTTTTGCAAAACGAGCACATTAAATTCCAACAGGCTCAACAATCTTTCCACTTTATCACGTATGTTTAAATGTCGTTGTACATACTCATGAATAAGATATTTGTTATACCTTACATATTCTATCGAACGTTTCGACGAGAACCTTTCTTCTAGCAAACTTGTTTTTATCCCCACTTCGGCAAGCAGCAATGCCAATGTCACAAGCCTCTGTTGCCCGTCTATTATATCATACCTGCCTCCATGCGAATGAAGAATAATTGTTCCTAAGCGATAAGGTGTTGCATTATTGGAACTGATATGCTCAAATACATCATTAAGCAGGCATTTAACATTATTCTCTTCCCAGCAATATATCCTTTGATAATTGGGAATGGTCAAGTGAAGTCGTGCTATATCGTCATATTTCTTTTCAAAAATATCTACCGTACAATCTTTAAGAGGAAGCTGTCTGTCACAACTTATAACTTTCTCGTCAAAAACAGGAATCTCTGATGTTACACTCCGAATAAGACTATCAAAGAGTTCTATCATATATGACATAGTCTGGTATAAGTCTTCGATTGTATTAATCTTACTCGAGTGTTGGCAGCGATAACCATAATTCCATTCCGACCATATAAGTTCATCGCTATTTTGAGTATTATTTATTAAACGATCTATTAAAAGTCCGTATTTCGTTTCCCAATCACCTTCGAAATGCAGTTCAACTCTGCCTTCCCATTTACCATCAATTCTATATTCATAATGCAAATTTTTATCATTATATGCATCAATATGAATCTGAATATAACGACTTGTCTGCCATGAGCCTGATGGACAATATGAAGTCACCTTATAATTAGGGAATTTTTGCTTGAGCATTTTTATACTCCAATTATTTATATATAACATAATATCATATTTTATTATTATAGTGAAAGCTATGAATCATTGCGCACCGGAAAGTTGTCTATTGACCGCTTCGGAATCTATTGCAGCGAAATCTTGCATGGTCAATCGTTTTTATATAAGTTGTACAAATCTGACACCCATTCTTTCAATGTTTTTCTTAAAGATTCCGGGGACATGACTTCTATCATGGCTCCTGCGCTGAGCAACCTCATTATAAAATCAAATGTAGGAGCAAGGAATAACTCAAAATCGGCATATCCACCGCTATCTTCCAGCAACTTCTGACTATGATGCAAGGGAAGCGATTTCATATAAGGAATATGATCACGATAGGCTCTGATAACTATCCGTTCGGGTTTTATATTACTGTCAGATATAATTCCGTAATAATTTGAGAAATAATCTGAAGCGGAAAAATCTTTCGGGAGTTTGAATGTGTCCATTGTCATCTCCAAATTCTCAATTCGGTCAAGTCCATAAATCCGATAATCATCATAATGAATGTTGTGAGCCAGCACATACCAACGGTTTTCAAACAGTTTTACACAATATGGCTCAATCGGAAACGTGTGACTGCCGGACTTGTTGAATCCGCAATAAGTGATTGTCACGACACGGTTTTTCCTCATAGCCTCAAGCAATGTTGTCAAGTGATCACGGGCAGACGGAATCTTACTTACAAGAATCCGGCCTTTCAGTGAAAGGTTCTCGCTGATAAGGTTGCTTATGGCAAACGAGTCGAGCATCCATTTTTTTAGTTCATCTTCATCAATGTCCTCCGGATTCTCTATATAATAAAGATAACCACCGGTTCTTTGACAAGAGATGATTATACCGAATTGACTGAAGATGGCATCTTTCCATCGATTGAACGTGGCGCGGCTCAAAGGCTTGTAATCACTTAAGTCTTTGTTGCGCTCCCAACGGTCGGAAATTTCTTCCAAAGAAATCTTTCCTGCCTTGCGGATAGTGTCTATCAGCCATGTGTATTTTTGAAGTTGTAACATATTGCTTTTTGTTGGTTGCTGTAAAGTTAATAAAAACTTGTAGCATCCAATGCAACATCTCGGATAAAACAACATAATTAACCCAATTATTTGATTCTTAACTGAACTATACTGCTTTGAGATTGAAAATCAGGCGCATGACACAGTCAATACTGACGGTTTTACCGAAGTTATTTCCGATGCAGGCTTGCATTATTATTTGGATATTTCTCTGTGTAGCAATTTCAGAGCTGCTGCCCGGTGTCGGTGTCCTCCTTTGGAATCCAACAATAATCTGTAACCGGATTCGAAAACCATTGCCATATTGTCAAGCATATCGGCATCTCCTATAAGTTCGTCATGTACGGCGAACAAGGCATAGTTCTTTGTCCCGTTCACCACCTTATGACTACTCTCATATTCCGTAAAACGTCTGCAAACCGCTTCGTCAAGTGTATATTCAGTATTGCCGTCCTGCCTTTCTACAAAATAAGAATATGTCCCGAATCCTATCTTGTAACGTATAAGCTTCGCTATATTCATTGCCGGGTTGCAGATCACCTTTGTCGCGCATGGAGCATCTGCATAAAACACATAATATCCGCCCAATGAAGTTCCCATTAATAAGGATGGATTGAACTTACTGACAGTAGCATTAATCTTTTCCACCGATTCAAATGGATTCTCATTTACTTCAATTGCTATCCACTCATATTCAGAGAATATTTTACATACCATCCGTACTGTTGTTGATGCTGCACCGGAACCAAGTCCATGCACATAGATGGCAATAGGCTTTACATTGTTCTCATTAATTAATGTCGTACACATATTAATATAGATTATTTCAATAATATTGCAAAAGTATCCTCCTCATGTCTCACTTTTATATACAGCAGTGGAATCGTTTCTGCTTGTATCGCAAATTGAGCCAGCAATCCTTTATCTTTGTCGGCAAAGAAAGCATTCGAGATGAAAATTTTGCATATTTCAGACACACATGGTTGCCACAGACGGTTGCACGATTTACCACAAGCTGACATAATCGTGCATTCAGGCGACTTTACCATGAACGGCAGTGAGCAGGAAGCCTTAGATTTTATGAACTGGTTCTGCGACCTGCCTTATCTGCAAAAGATATTCATTTGCGGCAACCACGATGACTGTCTTTACGGTGCCACCATCGACGGACTCGACGACAATGTACATTACCTGTGCAATTCCGGAGTGGAAATTGACGGTGTGAAATTCTATGGTGTCCCAATGTTCATGGGCGACTGCATTACTGACCGTCAATCCAAACATTATGCAAATATTCCTGAAGGTACGGATATTCTCATCACCCACACACCGCCTTTTGGCATCCTCGACTTTGACGACAATATCCACTATGGTTCGGAAGAGCTTCTCGCCCGCATAACAGCTGTCCAACCCCGACTACATCTTTTCGGACATATACACTCGCAGCATGGAATAACAATCCTTAACGGGACAACCTTTTCCAATGGAGCGATAATGAATACTGATTATTCCAATTTTAGGAAACCGAGTCTTATAGAATTTTAAATCAAACAAATATCACAATGGAAACAACACTTTATTCTACATTCTTAGATGACAAAGAAATTGCCTGCCGGATTTACGAAATGCTGGCAAATGACATTTTAGGCAAAGAACAATTGGAAAAGATAAAGTTACGATATGATGACATGTACCGCGGGCTGATGTTCTGTATTTTGGAAAAGAATCTTCCGGAAAAGGTTCTCGGTGTTTTTGAAATCACTCCGCACAAAACAAATACTGTTTCGGGTGAGAAATGCAACTATGAGATATGTTATTTCCTCCATAAAGAAGCCCGAGGGAAAGGCTATATGACGGAAGTTGTGAAGAGAATGAAACGCTATCTGTTCGATGAACGGATGGCTGACTCGCTGACCATTGCAGTCCTGCTACGGAATGACGCCTCTCGCAGAGTCGCCCTGAAAAGCGGCTTTACATACGAAGGTCTGGAAAAGAAATGCGGCATGAATTATCTTGATGAAGTTGTCGACCTTGAATATTATACCCTTTATAAAGAAGAATACCTTAATCCTGATGAAAAAATACGTAAGGAAAAGCAGACCATCGCATCAAAGCAGAAATGGATTAATGACGGTGGCATTCTTTACCCGATTCCGGGCTATGCTTCGTTGCTCACTTCTCCCGGCAACGGGATATTCCGCATCTATGAGCAACCGCAGACAAAACGCTTGGGACTGGAGAAGATAGATGATACTTTCCGATTCGATTTCAAGATTTATGACCTTGACTGCGAGGATATTATGTCGAAAATTATAAAGACATGGACTTCAGACCTGTTCAGAGAAAGCAACAAGAATCTTGGAGTGATTTTCAACGGCATTAAAGGAACAGGTAAGACAATCGCTGCTAAACAGCTCTGTAACCGCATTGGACTACCGGTGATTGTCATCTCAAAGCCCGTTGACGGCATGTTGGAATTTATTCAGTCATTGCATTTCGAGAGCATTATCCTTATTGACGAAGCGGAAAAAACTTTCCGTGAAGAGCAAGAAGTTCTGCTAAAAATGATTGACGGAGTTTACAACGACATGCGGAAACTGTATATTCTGACCACCAATAAGCTGTCAATTGACGAGAATCTTCTGGGGCGTCCGGGGCGTATCCGTTATATCAAGGAGTTCTCCAATTTGTCGGCGAAGGCTGTCAATGATGTAATCGATGACAATCTGAATGATATTTCATTGAAAGATGACGTTTTAAAAGTGGTTGACAGTCTGGAAATTTCCACGATAGACATTCTGAAAGCGATTATTGACGAGTGCAATATCATGGGTTCCGTTCCGTCAGACAGTACATTGAACATCCCGAAAGCAAAATACAAAATTCAGATTATCAGTTTTGACAATTTGGAGTTGAAATTTCATCGTGAGCTACAAGATTATATCATTAATCATTTGGCAGCCGATGAATCGGTGATAAATTGGCTTCAAAAAGTCATAGGCACGGATGGAAAAGGCAAGAAGTTCAAGAAGAATCTGGATCTTATAGAAGAAATGTATGATTGCAGAGTTTGCATAGAGTGGCGGCCGACTTCTACGCTCGGCGTATACATAGGCAAGCACCTCGGATGTGGAATTGTCAATAGCAAGCCGGACGGATATGGCTTCTTCACACGGGAAGCCGATTGGGACAATAGTACAGAATTATGCTGCCTTTGCAACGACTATAATATTCCGTCACTTTACAGAGGAAACTTATAACACAATAACATGAAGGATAGTGTAAAAGATAAAATTGTCGGGTGTCTGTACGGACAAGCTGTTGGAGATGCTCTTGGCCTTGGAACAGAATTTATGAGCAAGGACGAGGTTAAGCGGAATTATCCCAACGGACTTTCCGAATACAGCCAAATAGTTCAGGATTACCATAGAAAAAGATGGGACAAAGGCGACTGGACAGATGATACGGATATGATGCTATGTATAGCAAAGGCTATTATTAAAGACCGTTGCATTAATCCAAAAACCATAGCCCATAATTTTAAGCAGTGGTTCAAAAACAAGCCGATGGGGATAGGACGACACACATATAACATACTTGCATTGTCGGATTATGAATCGAATCCGGAAAAAGCGGCTGAAATAATCTGGATTTTATCAAACAAGAATAGTGCGCCTAACGGAGGAATAATGAGGACCCCCGTTGTAGGTCTTTGGAATGAAGATGTTGCAGAAAATGCGGAAAGGATTTGCAAATTGACACATACGGACACAAGATGCATCGGGTCTTGCGTTATCATATCAGAACTGATAAATCATTTTGTCTGGCACAATATGCAACTTTCATTTAAGGAAATTCTTGAAATCGCAGACAGATATGACAAAAGAATACAGCAATATCTATTTTTGGCCAAAGACGGAGAACTTGACGATTTGAATCTTGATGAAGGAGCAAGAATGGGCTATACTTTGAAGCCACTTGCTTGTGCAGTATGGTGTTTATATCATGTCAATAGTTTTAAAGGAGGACTTTTAAAAATTGTCAATGCAGGAGGTGACGCTGATACGAATGCCGCTGTAGCCTGTGCCGTATTGGGAGCTAAATATGGTATGTCAGGTATCCCTGAATACTATGTCGATAATCTGAATCAAAAGGACGTCTATGAATGTATAATCAGTGAGTTGACAGATGTTCTACTAGATCAAATAAACGGATAATATGATTAACGATATTTTAAGTAAAGAAGATATTCTTTGTATGCAATACGCCGGGATGAAGTCATCACGGATTATGAGTCCTAAACTTACACCGGAAGAGTATGCGGAAGCCTTTGAAACATGCATTGATAAAGCAGAAAATGTGATTTCAATGCAAGAGGAGTATGGCATTACTACACTGACATTTCAAGATGAGTTCTTCCTACATTCACTCAGAAAAATAGGATACGATTGCCCGCCCATGATTCATTGCTTAGGTGACATGTCGCTTCTCGATCCGAAAGCAAACCGCATTGCCATCATTGGAGCACGTGCGGCTTCGCCAACCGGACTGAGAAAAGCGTATGAGCTGGGAAAACAGTTTGCGGAAGAAGATAACATCATTGTCAGTGGTCTTGCTTTAGGCTGCGACAAGGCGGCACACGAGGGTTGCCTCGATGCCGGAGGGCAGACAATAGCCATTGTCGCTTCCGGGCTGAACATCGTGCATCCGAAAGAGAACACCTCTCTCCAGCAACGGATTTTGGAAAGCGGAGGACTTATCCTGACTGAGCAACCTTTCGGCGTGAAAGCCAATCCTACAAGGCTTGTTGCACGGAACAGGTTGCAGGCAGCGTTGTCGAGTACTGTCATTTTAGCAGAATGTCCCGAACAGAGCGGAAGTATGCACACCATGCGTTTTGCACGCAAATATCACAAACGCTGCCTCGTGGTTTCATATCCGGAATACAATGATAAAAATGCGGGTAATGAATTATTGATCAATTTAAACCTTGCAAAAAGTATCTGAAATATGAAGAAGGTCTTGATATTCCCGGCACCTTTTCTCATAAAGAGCCCGACCGCAGACCAACAGAATGAGTATATGATTTCAATGCTGAAGGACAAAATGGCAATGGAAGGAATAGGCGATTTCATTGAGGTCAATGCCTTGAACAAATCATATTATTGCAAAGAAGTCCGCAAAATCATTGCTGACCAGAAACCGGACTGGGTTATTGCTTCCGGAGAATCGGCCACTGCCTGTATTAGTCTTCATGGACAAAAGAAGATTCTGGTAAATCCTGTCGTCACTTTTGACGATTTGAACAATGTGTCCGAATATGCCCGGTTGCACACCTACGGCTTCTTCGGCGCATTGCCGCAGCAGCAAAAAAGCTATGAAATGTTTCAGACCGTCTACCCGAATGTGGCTTGGTATATCAATGCGCCTAATTTGATCTTGATTGATATTAAAGATATTATTTATGGTATAATTAATGAAATAATATGATTAGCAATCATTTTATAGAAAACAATTTTCCAAAAGGAATCGTAACATTGGTTGGTGCCCGTCCTGCGATAGGTAAGTCTGCTTTTGCAATTTCAATGGCAATCAATCTTGCCAGGAGAAATCAAAAGTTTATCTATTTTTCGCTTGAGATGGATAAAGAACGGGTTATTGATAGGATAAAACTACAAACAGATGAAAAAGAATATGCATCGATAAAGGAAAGATTTATTATAGACGATACACCTGGCTTGAAAATAAGCCAGGTACGCAAACAGCTTGAGACAGCCCTTGAGACAGCCCCGGCTGATTACATCTTTATTGATTACCTGCAATTAATGACACCGGACTGTAAGCAAGAATCTCCCAGAACAGAATTGCAATCTGTCATATGGGGATTGAAAGAATTGGCAGAAGAATTCAATGCCGCTATTATTGTTTTGAGCCAAGTAAATAGAAGTGGAAGTCATTGTCCTGATAAAAGTGACATATCGCTACTCACGGCTGATGATTTGGAAGGTGTTCATATAACATTCCTTCATCGTGAAGGGTATTATCATCATATATTTGAATGTTATTGCAATGGCAATTTAATTAGCGAGAAAACCATGTTCGTTTCTTATAAAGAAGCATTGCCACATGTGACTTATCTTTTTCTTGATAGAGAAACAACGGAAATGTCTTCAAATGGAAGTGTCAGAAAGAGAAGATGATAATATTAAGATAATATGTGCATTAAATTGTATTGGATAAAGGAATGGAGATAACAGGAAAATTTACTTCGGCAACCGTTTATGCCGGGAGCATCGAGGACGCAGCCTTGCAGTGGGTAAGGGCGCAATGCGACCATCCGGCTTTCGAGAGGGTAAGAATTGTGCAGATGCCAGACGTTCATGCTGTTAACGCTTGCAATGTGGGCACGGCATATAGGATTGGTGCATATCTTAATCCCGACCATGTGGGTGTAGACATCGGGTGTACCATTTCCATGCATAGACTCTATTCCGCAGTCGCGCCGGAAGACTTCGCCTTGCTTGACCATAAAATCCGTGAGACCATCCCGACCGGCACGGAGATTTGCGGGAAGAACAGTCTGAACGAAAAGGAACTGTTCCGCTTCCTCAATTCGCAATATCAGAGAGCGCGCTCATCCGCTCCCGAACTGATTAACGAAGCACCTCGCATAGATGCCCGTTTTATTTCGGATTTCTGCCGAAGAATAAAGTTGCAAGAGGCCATCTTTTATAAAAGTCTCGGCACGCTTGGCGGAGGCAATCATTTCATTGAATACGGCGAAGATGAGCAAACGCATGAAGGATGGCTGACAATCCACTGCGGTTCACGGAATCTTGGAGTAAAAGTAGCGAACCATTGGCACAACATTGCACAGAATCCCAAACGGGCGCAGTATGTCGGTTATCTATGGGGCGATACGCTTAACGGATATCTTTCCGACATGATTGTGGCACAAGCGTATGCCCTCTATAATCATCGTATCATTCGCGACCGCATCTTCACGATACTGAAAAAACTCTGTAAGGCCAAATGCGAGGAATCTATATTCACCACCCACAATTACATTTCTGTATGCAAGGAATATCCCATGCTGCGCAAAGGGGCGGTTGCTGCTGAAGCTGGGGAACGCTTCTGCCTGCCTTTTAATATGCGCGACGGCATTGCCATCTGTGTGGGAAAAGGAAATGCGGAGTGGAACTGTTCCGCTCCGCATGGCGCCGGACGTGCCGTGTCGAGGAATGCAGCCAAGAAAAATATCGGAATGGACGATTTTGAGAAGTCCATGAACGGTATATTCTCTACATCCGTTTGTCCCGCTACACTTGACGAATCGCCACAGGCATATAAGCCAATGGACGAAATATTACGCTTAATTGAGCCGACAGCCGAAGTCATCGCGATGGTCAAACCCCGCTTAAACATCAAAGATATTCCCCAATGAAAAAGTATATACAACTTACTGCCGGACGTGGACCTGTGGAATGTGCACGCGCCGTTACGCTTGTCGCCCGTGAACTGCTGAAGGACTTCCCGGATGCGGAACTCGTGGAAAGTGAACCGCACAACACGGAACCGGACTGCTACATGTCGATGTTGTTTCTTGCCGAAACGGATGCAGCTAAAGAAAAGGAATGGAATGGTACTGTCCTTTGGCGTGCGACATCAAACCGTTACCGTCCCGGATATTCGCGCAAGAATTGGTTTGTCGGAGTGGAGTTTATCGAACCCGTTACACTTCCTGATGTATCCGACAAGGATATTGTGTACGAAACGATGCGCTCCGGCGGACATGGCGGGCAGAATGTCAATAAAGTGGAGACAGCTGTCCGCGCCACTCACCGGCCGACCGGGATTTCTGTCAAATGCAGCATCCAACGCTCACAGTCACAAAACAAGGAAACGGCACGTAGCCTGCTTCTTCTCAAATTGCAACAATTGAAAGACTCTGCCGCAACATCGTTCCGCTCGTCCAAATGGGGCAAGCATACTTCGCTTCTGCGTGGTAACCCCGTGAAAACATTCTCGGGAGCATTATGAATTGTCGTGGCAAATAAATATCAAACACCCAAAATTTGTGATTACAAGATTTTCCTTTTTACAGTCGTTTGAATTTATTATTTGCTGAACGCCCAAAGTATTATGGCAATGTAGCAAATACCTTGTGTGATTATCATGAACACGAGCCAACGACTGGAAAGCCAAATGCCTTCGTTATTCTGAAGGTGTTTGGCTAACTTTTTACTATGTTCTTCCAATAATTCCTTCTCGGTTTTGATATGGGCGGCGGTACATTGATGCACTTTCGCCAGTTCTTCGGTGCAGACTGTAGCACGGATGACAGTATTCTGTTCTGCTTTGACAATAGCTCGGCTGATGCCGTCCACGATATTGTCTGCGCTGTCCTTTGCTGCAACCAAGGCATTGAAAGCCGTCCGCTCCCGTTGGACAGTATGCTTCAAACTTCCGTGTATGTCGTGTAGTTCTTCTTTGAGGGCATTGATTTCTTTCATCAGATTGCGAAACTTGATTAGCTGGTAATTAACTTCTTGAAGCAGTCCTTCAAGTTCCTGCTTGTCCTGTTCCAACTCATCTTCAGGTGTATAATTGGCAAGCCGCTCACGGAGAGCAGCCGTATCGGGTTGTTTCATTGCATTGCTGTTTTTTTTAGGTTTGTCATTTACGTTTCATTCCGCCCTTTGGATGTTTGCCGATTCTGTTTGAAGCGGCCAGCGCACATCTACGGGCAAACTCAATCTCATCTTCTTTCGGGTCGCGTCCCCATTTCAAGTCTGACTGCGAACCGCCGCCACCTCCGCCTGATGACACCTCATAGGGCGATGTTATCAAAGTGAAGTAAGTCATTGCAAGATTTTGCAGAGCTTGCCAGTTGGCCAGTTCCCGGTAGTCAAATTCATCGTTGAAGAAGTCCAGCACCTCGTCCGGAAGATAACGCTTGTAGGTCTTGCCGTCATGCTCAAACTCCGTGGGCTGACAGTTCGGTTTGTAGGATGTGTAGTTCTCGAATACCGGATTGTTCTGCCGTATAACAGGCTGTGGCTTTTGTTTCGTAGCAGTGGAAACGGACGGTTTCGGTGTCGGTACAACAGACTGTTTGGTTGCCGGACGGACTTGTTGCGCCTTGTCTTCATGCAGTTTTTCCCATGTCTGTCTGATACGGGATGCGGTCAGGTTGCGGCCCTTTCCAAGTTCCGATGCCTTGAATTTCGTGTTGCCTTTGAGAAGCACATAACCACGAATGACATTTTTCTTGTCCTTGCGCAGATACAAGTCGTAGCCTTTGGCGGCAAGCCTTTCTCGGTAGCCATTCCATGACCATTCGTTAAGCTCGCGCAGAGCTTCCATGCAGTCGGCACTGACTTTGGGAATGTTGGTCTCGTGTATGTGCTGCGCCGTAGTCCATCCCCTTTGCCGGGCAATCATTTCCGCCGCCCGTTGTGCGCGTAAGTGTATGGCGTGGTCGTTATTGATGTTCCCGTCCTCGTCCACCCGGCTGACGATGGCATGAAGATGCGGTATGCCGCTGTTGGATTCCTCATGCAACCATATGGAGGACTTGCTGCCCGATATGTTCGTCTGCGCTGAAACCACCTTGCCGTCCTTGTCGCGGATTTCCTGAATGTCGAAAGCGGCGGCGAAGTCTCTCCACAGTTCCTGCCAATCGTCCAAAGTGAAGTTTTCGGTATGCTCCATCGCCGGGCTTATCTCTATTCGTATAGCATTGTTCCTGATGTTCGGATGGTTCATTGTGGCAAACTTCATTTCCGTCCAAATACCCGATGCATCCATACCCTGCGGCATGAAGTTGTCACAAATATGGGTAATCCTTTCGGGATGCTTCTTGTTCCTCGATTCGCCCGACACGTACAGCATCGCTCTTATGCCGTGGGCTACGGCCTTTGCCTTGGCTATCATACGCCGTCCTCCTTCGCTTCTTCGTTTGTTGTCCCTGCAGGATAGCTGTTGGCCGTCTGTGCGGACTGCAAGAAGTCAGTGACACGGTCTGTGACATACGCCACTTTCTCGTACCAGTCAAGCATGGTCGGCTGGTGCCGGAAAAGTTTTATCTTCTCGTTGTCGGTCAATCCATGCAAGGCATTGGCGAAGTTCACCATGTCCGTCCTGCAAACCGCAAGCTGGCGCAATCCGTCCAGTTCCGCATCGGAGAGCCGCTGCCGTGGCTTGTAGCCGAGTGCCCTCGCACGAATGAAGTCGCTACGTGTCATGCTGCATTGGTTGGCGGAACTCTTGATTTGGGCAAGCTCCTGTTCAGTGACCTTGGTGACCACAACCTTGTCACGCCTTATAACGGGCTTCTCCTGCATGGATTGTCGTTGGGAAGTATCTTTATCATGTGCCATAACTAATGTCGCTAAAATAGTCGTTAAACGGTATCTACAAAGGGGATGGTGCGAGCCTGCGAGCGGCAAGAACAACAGCATGAAAGGGTGTTGCGAGAGTGCCGGGGTGTTGCTGTCCGAAGGCGGTAATACCCCGGCATATCTCGCAACTCAACGCTGACGCTCCACGCCATTCCTCCCTTACGTTTGCCATTGGATTAGCAAACCACACCAGACAGTTTGCAGATTGGGGAACAACGGGAAAGCGGGAAATCTGCTTGTCAGCCCGTTTGCAGCCATTCAGAGCGGTACTATCCATTCCCTTTGCTTGTGGATGAACGGATTGGAAACTACGCTGCCATCCTTTGCCATCCACTGCAACAGGCACGGGAATGTCATCACAGATGCACCCCTTGAACGGTAGGTGTCTATGAGTTCCAGCCTTTCCAGTTCGTCCAATAGGCGGCGTATGCGCTTCCTGCCCATGTTCCATTGGGTTGATAGCTGTTCCTCGGAATACTGCGCTTGACCGACTGAAAGCGTGAGCGGTCGGTGGAAACCTTTGGCTGTACCATCCGCAAGAGCCATCCTTGCCAAGAGGTCGCCAAACAATGTGAAGTTGCCGATTTCCCTGCCGTCATCATCGGTCGTTGTTCCGTGCAGCCATTGCAATGCACCTGCGGAAAAGATGAAAGTAAATGTTTCAATCCCTGTCGGGCGCAAGAAACAATATTTTTCCTTGTCCTTTGTATTTTCTTGCATCGTTTGATAAAAGTTATGGGAACGGAATATCGGAAAGTCCTATGGCCGTTTCCAGACATCCCATGCGTGAAAGTTTAACTTGTCCGTTCCTGTGTTATCCGATATCCCGTTCCAGTTTGACATCAGTTTCTGTTTCCATTAGCGACGGATTGCGATTGCAGGTGCCCTCGCGCATCCTCCACAGCCTTGAAGTCGGAAGAGATTTTCATCAGCGCGACACTGATGCGGCAAAGCTGGCTTATATCCACAAATCCCTTGACCGCCTCCATCAACTTTTGGGCACGTTCCTGACGGTGTTTCATGACGGCCTCGCTGCTTGTACCATTTTCTTTTGTGAGCCCGTGATTAAGGAAACGGTTGACTGCCAGCATATCGGTTGCCTCAATCGTTCCGATGTCGCCATTTCCCATGCCGTAACCCACCATCACACGGATGGAATCGGCTTCGTAAGGGGTGCAGTTGCGCAAGAACTCCAGTAACCACCAATTATCCCAAGCGGGTCTAACCATCGGAAATGAAAGGATAGTAAGGTGATGTAATATCACTGATTTACAGTCTATTAGGAATGAAAGCCGATTTTTGATTGGTTCGTTATTCTTTCCTAAATTAGCGGATTGTTTACCCACTTTTGTCTCGTTTTTGTCCCTCGCTGTATTATCTTTGTATCGCAAGTTAAATGCTTGATAATCAGTGATAAAAGAATATATTAACATCAGAAAAGAAAGGAAATAAAATGGGACGAAAGAAGAAAGAAATCCGTTTTAAGGAGCCTGTGCGCATCCGAGAAAAGAAGATAGCAGGTGGCAACATCAGCCTCTATCTTGACATTTACCAGAAGGGATTGAGAAAGAAAGAGACGCTGAAACTCTATCTTGTGCCAGAAATCAACGCTGCTACCAAGTTGCAAAACGCCAATACAAGAAAGTTGGCAGAGCAAATCAAGGCGCAGCGCATTCTTGACATCCAGAGAGAGGGGCTTGTGGATTGGGACAAGGTGAAGAAGTCACGCATGACACTTACCAAGTGGATGGATGACTTTGTGAAGTACAATGCCGAGTTGTCTGAGTCTTCCATGAAGACCAAGCGAAACACTCATGCTCGTATTGACCAATACCTATTACATATAGGCAAGCCAGAGTTTCTGTTGAAAGACGTGGATAAGGAGTTTTGCAAAGGCTTCATTACTTTTTTGAAGACTTGCACCTACAATGATGGAAAGAAACAACTCAGCACCACCACTTGCCGTATGTTCGTCAACTATTTCGGCTCGTCATTGGCAAAGGCTGTAAGAGACGGACTGATTGAGCAAAATCCATTCTTGCTGTTGGAGGCAAAGGAGAAGCCACAGAAGCGAGTGGCTGAGCGTGAGTTTCTGACGATAGAGGAAATAAAGAAGGTGATGAACACACCATGCCGTTATGAACTGGTGAAGAAAGCCTTTTTGTTCTCCTGTTTCACTGGTCTGCGATATAGCGACATGAAAGCCTTGAACTGGAGCGAAATCCACAAGGCTGCTGACGGCAAGACGGAATACATTGACCATATCCAAGTCAAGACCAAGGATAGAGTAACCATCCCCTTGTCGGAAGAAACAAAGAAGTGGATGCCTAAAAGAGAAGAAGGCATAGACAACATCTTTCACAATTTGACAATCACATCTACAACTGTAGAAGTGGTGCTGAAAGAATGGATGGAGGCAGCAGGAATAACCAAGCATATAACCTACCATTGCTCACGACATACGGCGGCTACGATGCTCCTGACCCTTGGTGCAAGTATCTATGTAGTAAGTAAGATACTCGGACACAAGAGCATCAAGATGACGGAGATTTACGCCAAGATTGTTGACAAGAAGAAGTTGGAAACCGTGAACCTCGTGAACGGAATGTTTGACCAAATACCAGCAATACAATGAAGATAGAAATCAAGGAACGTAAGCTGACAGAAGGCAAAAGAGCCTTATATCTGGAATACTACGAGACAGGCTTCCGCAAGAGAGAAAACTTGCATCTCTATCTCTTGCCCGATGATGCCGTTGGTGCTGCAAAGCACAATCGGCTTACATACAACAAGGCTATGGAGATACGAGCAGAGCGCATCCTCACCCCTCCTGTATTGGAGAAAGAGAATGCCAAAAGCGAAGAACAAGGCAACGGCTTGACTTGGCTGCAATGGTGCGATGACTATATCAAATGGTCTGTTGATTGTGGCAACTGCAAGAAGATGATAGGTCATAAGAATGTTGTCCGCAAACGTATAGCCACTTATTTACGGAGAGTAGATAAGAAAGACATCCTGCTGAAAGATGTCAGTAAAGATGAAATTTGCGGTCTTTTTGATTATATGCGCAACAAGTATCGCAACAAACGCCAAATCAAGACCAACGGAGGACGGTTGGCTGATTACACATTACTGTTGTTTGAGGAAACTGTCAAAGCGATATTTAACAAGGCTATGCGTGAAGGACTTGTAAAATTCAATCCTGTACACAGTCTAAACAAGTTGGAACGCTTCCATGCTCCTGACAAACACAGAGAGTATCTTACGCCCGAAGAACTCACACGTTTCCTGGCGGTGGAAGCTGAATGCGAGAATGAACGAACCGTACAACTCGCATTTGGCTTATCATCCATGACAGCCCTTCGCCTTGGCGATATGCAGCATCTAAGGTGGTGTGATATTAAAATGATAGATGGCGTTCCTACAATCAGCATCATACAGCGAAAGACAAAGCGTCCTGCCATTATTCCGCTCAATGAAATGGCGCAATCGTTGTTGCCACCTCGGACGGATGACAATCCGGAAAGTCTTGTGTTTCACCTTGTCAAGAAGTCAGACAACGTATCGAAATACGTAAGAAGACTTAAAGAAAAGGCTGGCATAGAAAAGGATTTGACCTACCATTGCTCACGGCATACGACAGCATCGTTGGCTATCTCTGCAGGAGCAGACATATCAGCAGTGAAGGATGTTTTGGGACATGGAAGCATCACTTCAACCGAAGTTTATGCAAAAGTGGCTCTTGAAAAGAAGATAGAGGCGGTCAATCTGTTTAATGGTGTGTTTGATTGAGACATACAGCAGAGTGCGAACAATGGGGAAGTCTTACTTCTTCCCTTTTGTTGGGAAATTGCCGTCAGGCTGTATTCAAAAAACGCTTGTGTTCAAATAAATCTGCAAGACTTATCTGGACACAGGCTTTTTTATGTTCAATTTAATCTTTGATATAGATGACAACAGGAGTAATATACGCTCGTGTCTCCAGTATTGGTGACAGACAGAGCACGGAAAGACAGGTCAAGGACTTGTCGGAGTATGCAAAATATAAGGGT
>ERZ780167.270-NODE-270-length-54857-cov-9.945020_pt1 | contig 54857 bp, 53 predicted proteins | sample MGYA00510982_ERZ780167 | MGnify/ENA primary metagenome ERZ780167 (study PRJEB29588, sample SAMEA2146107) | human gut metagenome | biome: human gut; feature: human-associated habitat; material: faeces | place: Denmark | collected 2008/2010 ... | reverse complement strand
GAAACAGCCATACTCACCTGCGAACCCAAGAAGTACGAATGCCATCTAAGCCACGACGGAATTTATGCCGAGGCGACCATCCTCTCGCTGGACGATGAGGACACTGCGGCAAAAAAGGACGAGGAAGCACAGGTGGATGGGCAGACAAATGTGGAGCTGCCGCCGCGGAAGTGTGTCCTTTTTTGCCCGGCCGGAGACCGGAAAGCACTGTTTGATGCACTGGACCGGAAAACGGCTGTGCCGCTTATCCCGGAGTTTCAGGACTACGTTCTGGATGAATTGCAGCGGCGCAGGTTTCTCAAGCCGCTGCACGTCATTTCCATCCGGGAACGGCTGGAGGCGTGGCTGCTGCTGTGCAAAAAGGACGACGCCAATATCGTCAAAGTGCTGGAGGACGGCCTGAAAACCGGCGCCATTCGCATTCCCGGAACGCTTCAAAACCCACACGGCTTTGACGGCGTCCATTCCGTCACCAGCTATCTATCCGCGTTCGGCGTGACCGTCGCAGAAAGAATCCGTAATCAGTTCCAACCGCTGTTTGACCCCGCCGCGGAGCAGCTTTCTCCGGAGATCCTGCACATCAACGACCATATCCGCGCACACGCGGGCTACAGCCTTTACCCGGCACAGCTTGCCGTCGCGGAATCGGTCAAGCGCAAGCTCTCGGAGGGAAAGTCCGCGTTCATCGTGGCAGAGTGCGGAAGCGGCAAAACGAAGATCGGTGCGACCGCACTGGCGGCGTATCAGGCACAGAAACGGAAAAAGACGTTCAACATCATCCTCTGTCCGTCGCACGTCGCGAAGAAGTGGGTGCACGAAATTGCCGAAACGCTGCCGGATACCGCAGGTGTCATTGTCCGCAGCATTACGGAGTTGGATAACTTGTATGCACAGTACCGGCAGGGCGACAAAAGCATCTACGCCGTTATCAGCAAGGAAAAAGCCAGAGACGGCTATATGCGCCGCCCGGCGGTTCTGTTTGACGCGCGAAAAGGCGCGTTCCGCTGCCCCGGCTGTGGTTCCGTCATAGAATTGCCAAGCAGCGACGATACATACGACTGGGTGACCGCGAAACCGGAGGCGTTCCGCATGGAAAACCGGCGCAATCATCAATGTATGAATTGCGGTGAACCGTTGTGGACGGCGGTGAATCCAAGCGTACCTTCTCCGTGGGTCAAGATCCCGGAATATGGCTGGGTGCATCGGAAGCTGGCAGTCCATGCCATGCAGAAGACGAAGAACCCCGCCGCGCTGGACGCTTTGCAGACGCTCCGCGAGAACCCGGACGGATACTTTCCGACGCGCGGCGCGTGCCGGCGGTATCCGCTCAGCTCGTACATCAAGAAGCGATACCGCGGCAGGCTCGACGGCCTCATCGTGGACGAACTGCACGAGTACAACAACGACAGCGGCCAGGGCGACGCGATGGCAGAGCTGTTCGGCACGGCGAAAAAGGTCATTGGCATGACGGCCACGCTCATCAACGGCTACAGCTCCGGTATTTTTCATCTTCTTTACCGCACGTCGGCGCAGCTGATGCTGGCGGACGGAAAGCCGTATGAAAAGCCCGCGCTGTTCAACGCGGAGTACGGCGTCGTGGAGACGACCTACGCCGAAGCCGATGAAAGCTATGCCGCAAAGCGCAGATCGCAGAAAAGCGGCGTTCGGACGCGCCAGCTTCCGGGCGTTTCGCCGCTGGTGTTTTCCCGGTTTCTGCTGGAAAAGACGGCATTTCTGTCGCTGTCCGATATGGGCAAGGCACTCCCCAGCTATGAGGAGATTCCCATTGCCTGTGAGATGGACGAAGCGGTAGAGACGGAGTACAAGCGGATCGAGCATAAGCTTGTACAGGTTTTACGTTCAGACCGCCGCGCGGCACAGAAGATCCTTTCCGCATACTTGAATCTGCTGACTGTCTACCCGGATCAGCCGTATGACCAGAAGCCCATTCTCTACCCCGACAGCGATGTACCCATCGTCGAACCCGAAAACATCGGGGGCACGGACACGCTCGGAGAAAAGGAACAGCGGACGCTGGAGATCGTAAGAGCTGCCATCCAGAACGGCGAGCATGCGCTCATCTACACAAGCTGGGTGCGCACGGATTCCCAGCAGAAGCTCAAAAAGCTCCTGACGGATGAAGGCTATCGCACGGAGATCCTGACCGACAAGATCAAGACCACTGACCGTGAGGACTGGGTGCAGAAAAAGCTCGCCGCCGGGATGCAGGTGCTGATCACAAACCCGTCTCTGGTAGAAACCGGCTTGGATCTCAACGCCTTTACGACGCTGGTGTTCTACAGCATGGGCTACAAGCTCTTTACGCTGCGGCAGGCGTCGCGCCGAAGCTGGCGCATCAACCAGAAAGCACCTGCGGTCAAGGTCTATATGCTCTACTACGAGGACACCATGCAGCAGAAATGTCTGAAGCTTATGGCCTCGAAGCTGGCGGTCGCCGGACTCATTGAAGGAAACTTCTCCGAGGAGGGACTTGCCGCAATGAGCGACGTGCAGGACATGACCTCGCAGATGGCGAAGGAACTGATGCTCGGTATCCGCGACAATGTGGAGGATATTGCGGCAGCGTTCAAGAAGATGGCGTTCGAGAATCCGGACAGAGAAGTACCGGACGTCCCTGCCGAAGAAACGTCTTTGCCGCCGGAATCCGTGCCCGCGATGATCGAACAGCCGAAGCGCGTGTTTACAGTGGAGCAGGAAGAAAAGCTGCAAGCTGCCATGGTGCAGCTGGAACAGCAGAAAGCCAAGCGGACGAAGAAAACGCAGCAGGTGGAAAACCAGCTGAGTCTATTCGATTCCGTTGCGTAAAAAGGAGGATGCCATGAAATTTACCGTCAACCGAACAGAGCTGCTTGCCGCGGCGCAGAACGCCGAGCGCATTGCGCCGAGGGTGTCCACGATCGAGATTCTGCAATGTGCGTATTTGCAGGCCGAGCAGGACACGCTCACCATCGCGTCCGGGAATCTGGAAATTGCATTGGAGCAGCAGCTTCCCGCACAGATCGAGACTGAGGGCAGCGTTGTCGTAAAAGCTCCGCTGCTTTCCGGAATGCTGCGCCTGCTGGATGGCGAGCGCGTGACGTTTCAGATGAAAAACGGAAAGCTCGTCGTTTCCTCCGGAAACGCGGAATATGCCATTCCCGTCATGGACGCGGCACAATACCCGCGCATGGAGATCCCGTGCCCGGCAGCGACAGTCCCCGTAAGCGGCATTCCGTCGCTTACCAAACGAACGGCGTTTGCCGTTTCCGAGGATACGACGCGGCCCATGCTCAAATGCGTGAACCTGATCTTCGGCGCAGACGGCTTGCAGGCAGTCAGCACAGACAGCTTCCGCATTGCGTCTGCCAAGGGCGACCGTGAGAGCCGCGGGAACATCAGCTTTCTGGTTCCTGCCGCTTCTCTGGAAAAGCTGGCGGCGCTGGTGGACAACCGTGAGAAATTGCAGGTCGGCGCAACGGGAAGACACATCGTATTCACGAAAGAACACTTTTCGTTTGCCGCCCGTGTCATGGATGGGCCCTATCTCGCCGTGTCGCAGGTACTGTCCAATCTGAAGCAGCAGTTTACTGTCCTGACCGATGCCGCCCTGCTCCGCGATACTATTTCGCAGACGCTGAGCGTCACCGGCACACAGAACCGGTTTTCCCTGTCCTTTGCAGGAAACCGGCTGACTGTTCGCTGTGAGAGCGAATACGGCGTTTCGGAGACAGCTATGGACGTGGTCGCGCTGAGCGGCGAGCCCACGGGTGTGTACTGGTACAATCCGGCGCAGCTCATGGAGTGCCTGAAAGCGCTGAACGGAACGCTTATGCTGGAGGTCGTGCAGCACAGTGCGCTGCTTCTTAAAACAGACGAACTGGTCTGTTTCCAGACGGCAGCACGCGAACCGAAAGCCATTGAATCGAAGCCCCAAAAGACAAAAAAGCCGCGCAAGGAGGCGGCATAAAAGGAGGACACGCCTATTTGAAGAAACCGACCATCTGCCGCTACTGCGGTGGGATCATCCGGCTCGTTCCGGCTGCTGATGTCTATGGCAGCTCGACGGAACGGCTTGGAATGCAGAATGAATACCTATATCAGTGCCAGAACTGCAATGCCCGCGTCGGCTGCCACAAGGGTACCACGCGGCCGCTCGGCGATGTGGCGAATGAAATTCTGCGGCTCAAGCGCATCGAAGCCCATCAGGTGTTCGACGCTTACTGGCAGAAAATGCACATCAGCCGGACAAAAGCCTATCAGTGGCTGGCACGAGAATTGAAGCTCCCGGAGGAGGATGCGCACATCGGCGGGTTTGAAATTGATACCTGCCAGCGCGTGATCGACCTCTGCCGGGCCAAAATGGATAAAAAGTAAGGAGAATGTCGTATGAAGATCCGTCCAAAGGTTCCCGTATGCACGGACTGTGACCACGTTTTTGAGTACAAGGGGCAGAACCCCGGACAGCTCGGCGGCGTGGTGGTGCAGTTTGGAGAAGCCTACTGTACGAAGAAGAAAAAGCCACGCTTACTAAAACGCTGGCACAATATGCTCCGCGTTCCGGACTGGTGCAAAAAGCGCATCCGGCCGAGCTTGGTGCGCATCTATGATTTTGCCAGCACGGAAAGCTGGCTCATGCACGAAAATCTCTGCAAGTCTCTCGGACGGGAGATCGGCCCCACGGCATCCAGATACACGCTCTCCGAGGTGCGGCAGCTCGATCTGGACGCATATGCGTTCCAGAAGCAAATTCGCACCACACCGGTGGAGGATATTTTGAACGTGCATCTGGGGCTGCATCAGGTCGTGGAGGTATTTGACGGCGTACAGTCCGTCATCCTCTATAAGACACTGGACGGTTACATCCCGGCTCCGACGTTTGACGCCGAACGCGCCAGACAGAACCGCAGAGAGCAGAAAAAGGCTACCGCCTGACAAAACACAAATGGAGGCGTCTGCCTCCCCAAATACGAAGGAGAAAGACCATGAAAAACAATTTCACCATTTCTCAGCGAAACGCCATCGTGGAAAACCATCTGTGGTGCATCAAGGCTGTCATGAAGCAGAACCGTTCGCTCATCCGCGCGGCGAAGCTGGACACGGACGACGTGTATCAGCAGCTTGCGCTGCGACTTATCCGGGCAGTCATGTCATTTGATCCGGAGAAAGGCGATCTGGAGCAGCATGTCTTCGTACAGCTCCGCATGGAGCTTCAGAAAACAGCGCACAGCAATGTGATCTCGCTGGATGTTTACCGCATGAGGGCCGCTGCATGAGCTTACGAGATAAAATGCTGGCTGTCATGGCCGATGTAAATGCCTCTGTTGCGGAGCGTGAAGAACTGGTCGAACTGATTGCCATTGCCCTTCTGACACGGAAGAACCTGTTTATCCTGGGCGATCCCGGTCAGGCAAAGAGCTACGCGATCAACGCTTTTCGCAGCCGCATCACAGGCGCGAAGCAATTTGAACGGCTCCTTTCCAAGCAGACGGACGAAGAACAGCTTTTCGGACGACTCGATCTTTCCAGCCTGATCCCCGGCTCCGTGCCGGAATCTGCGTTCGAGGGCGACGGCATCTACCAGAATCTTCGCTTTGATTTGCAGGGCTTCCTGAATGGTCTGCCGCAGATGAAAAATGAGGCAGCGACATTCGAGAAGCTGGCATAGATTGGCGGCAAGCTGGACGCCTATCGCAAGGCTGTCGCCGCACTGCATCCGTGCGAACCGGTCGTGCAGACCGCAGGCAAAATTCCGGAGGCCGACATTGTGTTTCTGGATGAGATCTTCAAATGTAATGACGGTGTTCTGAACGCGCTTCTGACGGCGCTCAACGAGCGGAAATACACCAACGAAGGCCGGACCTATCCCATCCCGACGATCTCCTTTTTCGCCGCGTCCAATGAGATTCCGAATTTCAATGACCCGGAGGAAAAGATCCTCTCGGCGCTCTACGACCGGCTTGAATTGAAGGTCGTCACGGAAAATATTTCGGAAAAGTCACATCGACTGGCGATCCTGAAAGACAAGCTCGGCGGCTCATTCGGCGCAGTCCATGCGACGATCTCGCTGGAGGAGCTGCGCGCCATGCAGCAGGAGGTTAAAGCCATCAGGGTACCGGACAGCATCCATGATCTGATGGACGATGTGCTCTGTGCGCTACGCGCACAAATTCCTGTGTCTGACCGAAAATTCCTCAGCTATTTTTCCATTGCGCAGGCAAAGGCATGGCTGGAAGGACATACGGAGGTCACATCGACGGATCTTCTGGTGCTGCGGAATTACTTCTGGCAGCAGCCGAGTGACCGCGAATTTGTAACCGGCACGTTGGAGCGTCTTTGCGTCAACCCCATGCAGGAAAAGGTCAGCGACCTTCTTGCCATGGCACAGGACGCAAAGGACGGCTTTGACAGCGCCTGCGGTGCGGCTGAAAATGTACGCACGAAGCAGGCCGCGCTCCGCAAATTCCGCGGCGAGCTGGTGCGGCTCTACCAGATGCAGGCCGAGATGGCTGCAAATGTCGCGTCTAACAGCGAAAAGGCTCTTACAGATGGACTTCTTTCCGAACTGGAGCGCATCAGCAAGGCGGCGCATGAGGCCATTGGCTTTACTTACACGCCGCTGGAGCAGCTGGCAGCCTTACAGTAAAAGACAAACATCATAAAAAACATGGAGGAATAATTATGCTGAATCACATTGTAATTATGGGCAGACTCACGCGCGATCCGGAGCTTCGCAAGACGGCCTCCGGCGTTTCCGTTGCGTCATTTTCCGTGGCAGTAGACCGCGATTTTTCGCAGCAGGACGGGAAAAAGGAAACCGATTTTCTTGATGTCGTCGCGTGGAGAAACACGGCTGAATTTGCGGCGAAGTATTTTACGAAAGGCCGTATGGCCGTCATTTCCGGGCGTCTGCAAATTCGGAACTGGGAGGACAAAGAAGGCAACAAGCGCCGCACGGCGGAAATTCTTGCAGAAAACATCTATTTTGGCGACAGCAAGAAGGAGGACGACGGCGGTTCTGCCCCCGCACCCACGCAGGGCTTCGGTGCGCCTGCGCAGACGGGCGGCTTTACGCCCAACTTTGGCGGTGCACAGTCCAGCGGCTTTGTGCCGAACTTCGGTGGAGGCTATTAAGCGCTATGGGGCAGAATATCAGTGCGTTCAGGGGTGCGTATGACTTCCTGAGCAATTTCTACCCGGCTCCCATTACCTACAACGGATTGGTTTTCAAAAACAACGAGGCCGCGTTCCAGTCTGCAAAATGCCCGGAGCGCAGGGCAGAGTTTTGCTGCTTAAATCCATCTGAAGCAAAGAGACTTGGACGCAGGGTGAAACTCCGTAATGATTGGGAACGGATCAAAGATACGGTTATGTATGAGATCTGCAAAGCAAAATTCCTGCAAAATCCCGATTTAGCGGAGCGGCTTATCTCAACCAGAGATTTTGAACTCATCGAGGGAAATAACTGGGGTGACCACATCTGGGGCGTCTGTGACGGCTATGGAGAAAACCGGCTTGGCAAGATTTTGATGCGTATCAGGGATGAACTGATGCACGGATAGCGGCGTTTAGAAAAACAGAAAACGATGCCGCTGTGGGAAATAGCAGAGAAGCCTATATCCATGTCCGGCAAAAGCCAGATCGCTCAAAGAGCCACAATGAAAATTGCAGAAGAACACGCTTCTTCTGCTGAAACAGGAACGAGGGAACGCAGTGCTTATGCTGCGTTCCCTTTCTCTATCTATATCTTCAATCTGATTACAGGAGGCAGAACATGAAACGACACATTGCAGCTCCGTTTTCACGGTTTGAGGCACGCTTTATCTGGACAAAAGACATCCTTGCATGGTGCCACGGGGAATACACCGAGGAACAACTAAACCGATTGACCATGCCAGAATTGCTCGAGATCCACAATAAAGTTTATTACCAACACATTGTCGAAATGGAAACGATCCGAAAATGACCGCCCCGCCTGACCTATCGGGAATACGGGGAGAAAGGATGCAGCATGAACTATAATACCATGAAGGCTACCATCAAGGGAGCTACCTGCGAGGGCATTCCTTTTTTCGAGGAGCTTTTATTCACCCTTATTCCTCCTGCAAATGGTAATCACTATGGAACAGGTTATTACATGACCGTTAAGACCGCCGCACAAACATTCCTTGTGGATGTCCGCTACGAACGCACGGTCGATGTTGAAATTCTTGCCGACAGATGGATCGAGAACCATTACGGCAGGAATGCACGGGATGTTATCAAGCAGTTTTGAGAAAGGGGCAGTTGTAATGAACGAGAATGACGCTCGAGCGCTGATCGGGCGCTTTGCGAAAAAGCAGCGGGACGGGCATTTTGCCTGCCCGCGCTGCGGAAAAATGACAATGGATACCGAGAGTGTCACGCGGAACGCTCTTAGCCGCCGGACGGAAATCTATGTGTGCGATGCCTGCGGGATGCAGGAAGCCATCGAGGACATGATGAATAGCCGTATCCCATTGACAGCATGGGCCATTGTTGCCGCGCCGGAGAACTGGCGCATGAAGGAAGGGAGCGATACCTATGAGCCGCGAAGATGAACTGATGTTCTACATGAAATGCTGGCGCGAGATGCAGAGCTTTTTAACAGAAGTCGTGCGAGACAACACAAGTGATTATCCATTTGCAAAAGACGTTTTGGACCTGATGCGCAGCATTGAACGAAAACTCGAGCGATGATTATAAAGAACGGAGGTATCTCTTTGAAACGATATTTTCGCACCATACAAAGCGTACTGGATTCCCGTTGGGGCAATTTTCGGTATGCTGGAACACCCACAGCACAGAAAACAGATCGTGTTCTGCAAAGCTCCAAACTGGAGGACTGCATCTACCGCGATCTGAGCAGGGATGATGAAAATTTGGAAGCCATCCAGCAGGAGGCCGCGCCTAAGCTGCACAGCTTTCCCGCGCTGTCCAGAGATATTTTTCAGTCGTTTTACTCGCTGTTCCCAAAGCGAACCGACGCAGACAGACTTACGGCTGAGGCACAGAAATTCAACGCGAAGCTGCTTGACCATGTGACTGAGGATGCAGACTATCCGACGATCAAGTCGATCTGCGAGGGGCGGGAGCTGCCCGCCTACGAGGCCGCGTCCGAGTTTACGGCAAAGATCGGCGCACAGCTGGATAAACTGCTGCCGGAGCTTGGCGGCAAGGACGGCACGCTGAAAACGCTTGAAAAGCTGCAAGCCGCGCGGAATCAGGCACAGCAAAAACTCGCAGAGCTTTTGGAGCAAATGCGGGATTCTGTGCAGAATCCCACACTGGAACAGGCGGTGATCGACGCGGCAAATCAGGCGGAAAGCAAAACGCAGCAGGCCGAAGCCGTTGCAAAAATGGTGGAGGTCACTGCAACACAGAACAAAGCCGTCATTCGTCAGAGCGTTTCTGCCGCCGTCGGCGCGGCCGCGGAAAAGGCAAAGGAAGTCCAGACAATCCTCGGCGCGTGGAGCGATGATGCCGGAAAGATGGAGAAAAATGCGGTGAACACTGAGCTTCTTCAAAAGGTTCGGCAAAATCCCACGCTGTTGGGGATCTCAAAGCACCTTGGGCGTTTCCGTGAGATCTTCGCGCAGGGCAAGCGTAACGGTTATGTCTACGGGCGTGGAGAAACCTACGCGTTGGAGCTGGGCAATGATCTCTCCCGTGCCATCGGCTCGGAGTTTGCCATGCTTGCCTCGCCGCAGACGCTTCCACTGTTTGTAAAGAAATGCCAGCAGCGGCGGCTCAAGCAGTACCGCAGGCGCGAACCTGTCCACAAGGGCATGGGCGATATGATCTGCTGCCTCGACGAATCCGGCTCCACGTGCGGCGATGCTGCCGCATGGGGCAAGGCCGTGGCGCTGACGCTTTTAGACATTGCCGCAGAAAAACGGCGCAAATTCGCGCTCATTCATTTTGCCGGTTCTTCCTCATGCAAGGTAGACGTTTTTCTGCCTGGGCAGTATTCCGTGCAGGATAAGATGAATGCCGCCGAGACATTCCTCGACGGCGGCACGGATTTTGAGCGTCCCTTGGATGAGGCGATCCAACTCATGGGCACCGGCTTTGAGAATGCCGACATTGTCTTTCTGACCGACGGCCTGTGTGAGCTGCCGGAGGACTATCTGGCAAAGCTCCATAAGGAGCAGGCTGCCCGAAAATTCACCGTGACCGGCATCCTGCTCGACGCAGGCAACCCCGGCATGGATTTCAGCCTGACGCCGTTTTGTCAGAAGATCTATCGGACTAGCGAGTTGGCTGGTGATGAGATTGTAAGAGGTCTGGTTTCCCAGCGAGTATGATAACAGTGCTTGCAGACCGCAATTCAATCATGTATGATGAAATAAATACAACAAATTGAGGAAAACAAGTTATGAAAGAAAGCCAATTTGACACGCAGAACCCCCGCTTGGAAAGCAATACAGCAGTTTCCGAGCGCGACGAGCGACCAGACGACAAGGCTTGTACTGAAATCGAGAACGCCGCTTCCGAATGCGAGACAGCGGAAACCGATAAAATGTACGGGCCGTTTGATACGGTAGCTGATTTAATGAAAGCGTTGAATGCCTAATAACGCAGAAGCAGGCAGGCCGCACAACGGCTTGTCTGCTTCATTTTTTATGTTTTTCTTTTTAGCATGGCTTTCGTTTTCAGAATCGCTGCGCGGAATGTTTTCTGTGCTTCGCGTTCGGCTGGAAAGACAGGGAGCAGAAAGTCCAGCGCTGCCTGAATCCGTTTCAGATCGTCCTGCGTCAACCGGCCATCCAACAGGTGCTGGTGAACCCGCCGGTATGCCATACGCAGCGCATCTGAAACACTTGCTCTTGAAAAATATTCTGCAATCAGACCGCCAATGAGCGCGGATTCCTCAATAGAATACTGCATACCTACCGTCCTCCTTTCGCGCACCCGCATATCATAGCATATTACAGGCGGACAGGCAAGTTCAGACGCTCGTTCTCTTGATACGTCCGCAAGTTTACACCCATCTGCCGCTGCGCTACAATAAAGCTGTATTCCAGGTCAGAGCAGAACAAGGGCGGAGCTATTTCAGGGCGGAGGTGAAGACTTGGGGACAGGTATGCCCCCGGTTCCGCGCGCAGGACATGGAATGAAATAATGGACTCATAAGACCGTAATTGCCGTTTGGCAGTTGCGGTCTTTTTGCGCCCGGACACAAAAAGAAAGGAGACACAGCATGACAGACACAGAAAACGTATTTGACGGTTTTGCCTTACTGGGCGATGATGAGGAGTTTGATGTAGATAAGATCTTCGGCAGCGGTTCGGATGAACCCGCGCCGCCTCCTCCCGCGCCAACGTTGGCAGAAGAAGTCAAGTCTCAGCCTGAGCCGGAACAGGTTCAGACGGAGACGGCAGAATCACAGCCCGAGCCGGAACAGACGTTCCCTGTAAAGACGCAGGAAGCACCGGCAGAAGAAAAACCGCCTCTGGAACTCTTTTCGGCGTTTACAAGTGCGGAAAGCGACCCCATCCCAGAAGCAGCCCTGGTCAAAAGCATTGCGCCAAGACCCCAAACACAACTGTCGCTCTTTGACAAGCCGCCCGTTTTTCAGTACGGCGGCGCCAGAGAGCAGATCACGGATGCAGATATGACCTTCGAGGCCTTGCGTATCCAGAAAACGGATGATTTCCCCGAATTGGAGGATGCGTCGGCTGTCACATGGCAGGTACGGTACGGAGATGTTACAAAGACCGTTCCCGCGCCCAAGACGGACACCATCGCGGCCATGAAAGCGGAGATCGAGAAATCCAAGGCATTCCTGGACAGCCTGAAAAAAGGCAAGGTCAAGAACCCGGAGTGCGTCGTGAAGCCGCAGATCCGGATGCAGAAGAAGGGCGTCGCGGACTACAAGGGCGTATTCCCGACGCTGGAGGCTGCGCGCGCGTCCAACAAGGTCATCTGCCTCATCCCCGCGCGGGACGGGCAGACGTATGAGATGCGCCGGAGCGAGCTCGGCGAGTTTATCGCGCCCAAGCACAAGATCACGGAATTTTCAGAGGTAAGAGCCGGCTTTCGCCCGGCTCTTCCTCGCATTCCGCAGGAGCTGCTGCGCTCCATCATCGGTTTTTTCAGAAGCCAGATGGAATTGGGCGCGGAGTTTGAAGCCCTTGTCCGCATCTACTGGGATCGGAAGGAGCAGAAATTCATCCCGTTCGTCCCGAAGCAGCGCGTTACCAAGGATCGTGTCACGGTTCGGCTGACAGATGAAGACCTTCCGGACGATACGCGGTATCTGTACTACGCAGATATCCATTCCCACAACAGCATGAAGGCGATCTTTTCGGCCATCGACGACATGGATGAGCGTGGTACACGGCTGTATCTTGTGATCGGCCGGTTGGATCGCTTCTTCCCGGAGATCTCCGCCCGCATTTCCTGCGGCGGCAGCTTCGTCCCCATCGAACCAGGTCTGGTGCTCGAAGGGCTGGATGGCAGCTTTCCCGCGGAATGGAGCGGCAAGGCCGTCCATCAGCTTCCAGAACTCCCCGAACCGCCGTCCGCACATTTCGCGGGCGTGCGCTCGTTTCTGGGAGGATTGCTTGGAGGTGCGGGATGAAGTTTGCAGAGAACCGGCCCGTGAAGATCGTCATGCTGGGAGCCGGAGGCACCGGCGGACATATCGCACCGCATCTGTACCGGCTTCTGTACGCACTGGATCGCCCCGTCCGCTTTATCATCTGTGATGGCGATATTGTGGAAGAAAAGAATCTCGTGCGCCAGAACTTCACACCGGCTGACCTTGGAGAAAACAAGGCAAAGGTGCTGGCTGAGCGGTATTCGTCCGTGTTCGGGATGGAAACGGAGTATGTGCCGGAATTTATCGAGTCCGGCGAGCGCCTTCTTTCCATGCTTGAACCGCGGGTATTTCGTACAGGGGCGTACTCCGATTCCACTGTCATCAAGGAACTGGTGATCCTCATCGGCGCGGTGGACAACAACAAAAGCCGAAAACTCTGCCACGAAGTCTTTTACAAGCTGGATGATCTTATCTACATCGACAGCGGCAACGGCATGCACACCGGGCAGATCGTCTGCGGCATCCGCAGCGGCGGGCGCACGTTCTACCGTCCCGTCGGAGCGGCATTCCCGGAGGTTTTGCAGGACACAGACAAATTCCCGACGGAGCTGAGCTGCGCCGAGGCGTCTGTTTCCGCACCGCAGAGCATCGCCGCCAACATCACAGCGGCCACCGCCGTCGTGGATATGATCTACAACATCCTGACCGTCGGAGAAACGCGCGTGCGGCAGATCACGTTTGCAACGGGTTCTGTCAATATGCGCGCAACCTTACAGAAAACAAGGAGGAAAGCAGCATGAGAAGTTCCGTAGACGCAGCAGCCTTTTATAAAGCGATGACAGCATTGATGGACATTCCGGCAAAAAGTCCGGTCAAAGTCCTGCAGGAGATCAAGGTGGAATTTACATCGGATCACTGTACGCTCTCTGCAACGGACTTTGGTACATGGCTGTCCGTGACGATCCCCGCAAGCGGTGACGACTTTGCGTTCGTATTTTGGAACAGTGCCGGTATCCAGAAGGTGTGCCGTTACTTTACGGGCCAACTGGAACTGGAGCTGTCCGGCCAAAGGAAATCACAGATCATAACCATGCGCTGCGGAGACAAGGGCGGCAAGTTCCCGGTTTATGAAACTGAGGAATGCCCCACATGGCCGGAGTTTGAAGCCAAGCAAAGCTATACGGCAAACGCGGCAAACATTCTCAAATGCGTCAAGCAGGTAAAGTATGCCGTAGATCTGCGCAGCACCAGACCGGAATATCAGGGTGTTCTGTTCCAGAACAAGCATATCTGGACGGTGGAAGGTCATCGCGCGGCCTGCTGTGATGATGGCGGACTGCGTGTTGAAAAGCCGTTTACAGTCGCCGTTCCGGCACTGGAGCATCTCAAAGTGTTTGGGAATACGGATATTCAGATCGACGTAAACGAGAGATGTGTCACATTCCGAAATGAATGGATCCGATTGACGGCGCACTGCGTTCCGAATGCCACACCTCTTATTTATGAGAACATCGTTCCGCAGAAGTGGAATGAGGAATTCTGCTTCCATCGGAAGGACTTTGTGCAGGCCCTCAAATATCTGCTGGCCTGCGTCGGAAAGACAGACAAGCCTTATGTCCGGTTTGATAACGGAGCTTTGACTCTGCGTACAAAGGAATGTCTTTACAAAGCGGCGGTTTCCATCAGCGCAGAAAGCGGCATCGTCTTTGGCTTTGATGCCAGATTCATGCTGGATGCGCTCACGCAGTTTGAAAAGCAGGATCTAGTGACAATGCGGCTGACCAGCCCGCTGGGCGCAATTTCGCTCATTGCAGGCAGCAGCTCTGCCATCGTCCTCCCGGTACGGCTCAAGGAAGAACAGACGGCAGCGTAAAAGAGAAAGGATTTTTGAGCATGAAGACAGTCTATATCCCAGCCGGTGCGACCTATAACTATGAAACGCTCGCCACGGACGATGTGATCGTCCACGGGCATCTGCACGTCGCAAACGGCTTGAAAGCGAAACATATTTCCGGCCGAGGTTTTATTACCGCCGGTGAAGTTTCCGCAGACATCGTGGATGTGACGGAGCTGGAATGCGGCACGGTCATCTGCCGGAGACTGCTGGCGCAGCGCGTCAGCGTCAATGAGGCGATGATCTCGGAAAGCGCCGCTGTTTCCCGTTTCTTCTCCGCTAACTATGTCAAGGCTCTCAGCCTGACCGTGGCGGTCAGCGAGATCGGCAAAGCGGACGCGGAGGAAATCGTGCATTTGACGCCGAAGCCGCGCGGAATGATCCTGACGCTGCTTCTTTCCATGCTGCACACCTTCTGGCTGCGCCTGACGGCAAGCCGTCCGCAGGGCAGGTTTGAGAAGCCGCGCACGGAAGCGCCGGTGGAAGAACCCTCTGACACACCGGAAGATGCTGAAACAAAGGCAAACATCGCAAAAATTGTGCAGGAGGTGCTTGCACAGCAGGCGGCGGAAAAGGCCGCCTGCGAGAACGATGCAAATGATGCGGACGACTTTGAGCTTCAACGCATGATCGGCACGTTCAAGCTGCTGCGAAGCAAAGGCTACACGATGCGCATTCTCCCCGGCACGCCGGAAGAAAACGCACCGGTCTTTGACTTTGCGGCTGAGAGCATCCAGCCCGCGGCGTGAGGTCAAACCGGATGGAACAGGAATTGCAGAAGGAGCAGAAATGCTCCTTTTATGCCTTGGAACAGCTTCGGCAGACGGCAGAAGGGATTCTGCGCGGCAGTCAGCGCCTTCTTAAATGCCGCGCCGGTGTGGAGAAATACCGCACGGCGCAGCCGCAGCGCGCGTATGCGTACTATCTGGAATTGCAGAAAACGCGGGGCGCGCTTCTTGCGGCGCTCGGCGATGCACAGCGGTATCTTCTGGAATTGGAGGAATCTGCGCTTGACCAAAAAGCCGGGCAGCTTCAAACGGGACTGCGCCGCTTTGATCTCATGTCCAGAGCGTACAAGCCTGTGTATGAAGTCCTGACCAGCTTTGCGAAATCTCTTCCGCAAACGGATACCGTTAACGCGGCGGTGATCGGGCGGCTGATGAATCATGTCCGCATGGGCTACTATCCGACAGACCCGGAGAATATCACGCACATCCTGCGCGGCATTGCATTTCCGGAGGGCGTGACGACGAATCTTCTTGACCCGTGCTGCGGCTGCGGCAAGGCGCTTCGGCAGCTTGCCGACGGCAACAACTGCTACACCTACGGCATGGAGCTGGACGAACACCGCGCGGAGGAAGCGCAAACCAGACTTCACCGTGTCGGCTTCGGAAGCTTCTTTCACAGCCAGATCAGCCGAGAGGCGTTTCATGTGCTGTTTCTGAACCCGCCGTATCTGTCCGTTCTAACCGAGGGCGGCAGCCGGGTACGCAGCGAAAAGCAGTTTCTGGTGCAGAGCATCCGGACGCTCATGCTGGGCGGCCTGCTCATCTACATCGTGCCGTATTATCGCCTGACGCCGGACATCTGTAACATTCTCGCGGAGAATTTTTCAGACCTTTCCGTCTGGAAATTTACAAGCGGCGAGTTTGCCAGATTCCATCAGGCGGTCGTGCTGGGGCTTCGGAGAAAGCCGACGGAAGACGATGAAACGGCTGACCGGCTGGGCGCACAGACGCTGGTTCCGGAGAAAATTCCGTGTGTCACGGAGCTGGAGGAAAACCGGTATGTACTGCCCGCCGTTACAAAGAACGTTGAAGTCTTTCGCGGCGAACGGTTCAATGAGAAGGAGCTGGAACGCCAGCTGACGCACTCCGGCAGCTTTACAAGGCTGCTGAACGCAAAAAGCGCGTTGGACAGCACGGAAAAACATCCGCTTCTGCCTCTTTCCATTGGGCAGATCGGCCTGATCGGCGGCTCCGGGATGATCAACGGGCTGATCGAGTGTGATACTCCGCACATCATCAAGGGGCGTATCGTAAAGGTCAAAAACACAGAACGCGAAGAACAGTTTGACCAGCGCGGAAATTATACCGGTGCGGAGGTACACGAGGTCGTCAGCAACAAGATGATCTTCAACGTCCTGACGTCGAACGGATTTCTGGCGCTGAGTTAGGAGGAATTATGTTAACTACAAATCTTGCAATCGTTGCACCCGTCACAGAAGCAGATGACCGGGCGGCACGTGAAACCGTCTGGCAGCAGGTCACAGAGCGGATCGTTCCGCAGATGGGAAAACTCTGTACCCGGTTTGAGCCGTCCGGCGGCGCATGGGGACAGAAAGTGTCCAGTCCATACAGCGTCATTCTGGGCAGAAACGAACCGGCGCTGTTCCTGTATTTCTACGCATCCGCGAGACACCAACTGGATGAACGCGCAAAGGCGCATCTGGACGGTTTTCTGGAGCATCTGGAAATTGGGAATGAGCAAACAGTCGGTGATACAAAGATGTGTACCGCCTATCTCAAGGGCGATACCGCTGAGGCACGCTCTCACATGGAATGGCACATCGCCAATATGTTTGGAGAGCTGATGCCGGACTGCGGGATCTATTTCCTGCGCGAAGGCCGGTCGTATCTGAATGAGGCGGAGCATAAGAAAATTCTCTGCAATATGAAGGAGTATGCCATCTGCGTGGTGAAGCTGGTATGGGAGAAAGCGGATGAAGATTGATCTTTCCAAGCTCTTAAAGGGACTGGAGGCGCTGCCGCATATGCCGGTACCCGAACCGGAGAACATTTCGCCGTATGTACTGACAAATATTCTGGCTCCACTGAAAAATGATGATTGCATCTGTTTTGCTGATCTTGATTTCGAGGCATTTACCGAAGAAGATATTGACAGCTTGTACAGTGCATTGTCTGATGCAGAGGATCGGGAGCACCGCTTGAATCGCCTGCGCAGCATTTTTGATCATTCCAAGCCGAAAGCCGCTGCACAGCGAAAATTCTGTTGAAGGAGGCGTGAATATGGACTATGAATTTGCTTGCGGTTCGCTTCAAACAGTCAGAGCGGCTCGTATGTTCTACGAATATGGGAAACTGGATCGGCTGTTGGAACAAAATATCACCAATTCGGAGTACGATCTATATGAGATCTACTATGAACTGCTCTACGCAGCCTGCGACTATGCATCGTTCGGCTACAATGAAGAATATGAGCGGAGTCATTGGTATTTCAGCTTTCGAAGCATGATGCAATCCTACCGGTTGGTTCGGGAATACGGAAGTCTTCACAGCATGAAGCTCTCGGAAAATCCGTATATCATGAACGCCGAGCGAATGTTAAGTGCTGAATTATTCGAATGCAGCTGTGATGGCGGTATGGGCTGGGGCTATCAGAAGAAGATCAGCTCAGAGTGGTCAAGCGGCCTCATTGTGGAAACAGATGAATATTTCAACAGCGAATACAGACTGCTGGAAGCTCTGCTTGCTATCGACGAATGGTACGCAGATGAGGTGCAGAAGCTGGAAATTCTGCTCAAAAAGGAACAGGCGCTTGCGAAGCGGTATGTTCCGGAATTGGAGGCGGCATGAACAAAGACGAACTGCGGATCCGGATCATTCCAGAGGACGGACAGATTCTCATCGAGACGTACACGGATGGTATCGTGAAGTGTAAAGAGATACAGGAAGATGCGCTTCTGGACTGCATTAAAAACAGTACCAGATGGAATTATGTCAACAGCGGACTGCTGCCGTCAGACTGTATCCATGTCAAAATCCATCCGAACGGGAACAAGGAATATTGTCTCTGGTACCCGCGGTTATACGCGGATATCAGCTATCATGAAACGGCATATCCGAACTTTCCGCTGCCAAGACTGGTCTTTGCGTTCCACGCTGACACAGAGGGCAAGATCAGCGGATGCAGGATGGGCGTTGTCGCGGACGAAAGACCGACGATGGAGACCGTAATGTACCGCTATCCGTTTTCAAACGTCGGCGGTTCCATGGGGACTATTTGCATTGGCAGAAACGCACTGCCACAATACAAAACGCCGCACGCACTTGCCAGCTTGCCGACATTCCTGCTGTCCATCCCCAATGGAGATCACAGCTTCAATGCACTGAACAACAAGCTGGGACTGCAATACCGCGATCTTCTGGAGCACCTGAAGGACAAAGACCCGTCGTACTATTATTCCGACGTGCTGATTCCAAACGAAAAGACCTTAAAAGATTTTATTGGAGGGTAAACGTATGGCAAAAGACGCAAAAACCATCCGGGAAGAACTGACCCGACCATTTGCGCCGGAGGACTTGGAATGGCGGATACAAGTGACATCGAAAGATAAGACCAGCGGCCTTGCCATTCCGTATGTCACAAACCGCGCCATTCAGGACCGTCTGGATGAAGTCGTGGGGCCGGAGAACTGGTACAACGACTACAAGCCGTGGCATGGCAACGGAAAGAAGGACGCGCAGATTTGCGGCATTTCCATCTATTTTGAGGGCAAAGGCTTTATTACAAAGTGGGACGGCGCGGAGGATTCTGACATTGAACCCATTAAGGGCGGCTTGTCCGACTCCATGAAACGCTCCGCCGTGCAATGGGGCATTGGACGTGTCCTCTACAAGATGACAAAGCCGCTCTGGGTCAAGATCGAGCAGAAGGGCAACTCCTATGTGATCTGTGACACCGAGCGGCCGAAGCTGAATGCCGCGTATCTGGAATTACTGGATAAGCTGCATCAGCTTCCCACATCTCCGGGCGCAGCGCAGGCACAGCTCAGCTATAAGCGCGACGGACAGGCCGGACAGCAGGCGCAGAATACCGCCCCGGCGGCCACGCCGCAAAAGCAGCAGCAAATGCCGCAGCAGCAAGCACAGCAGTCTCAGCAGCCGCTTCCGTTTATGACACGGCAGGTCTGCCAGTACGTTGTGGTATCGGTGAGCAATCAGCAGGATATGTCCGGCCAGCCGTTGGTCTGCGCCGTGCTGCAAAACGCAGAGGGCAAGCAGGCGAAGGTCTACGCACAGGGCAGTCATCCCATGCTCATGCCCGGTGCGCAGCTCTATGACGCGCAGATCACGATGCGCAAACAGGGAAACGTCGCATTTTACACGCTGGACGGCTATCAGGTCGTGCAGCAGGCAGCGTAACAGGAGGTGTCAGTAAGCAAAATGGAAAAGATCAAAGGCTTTCAGATCAGCAGCATGACTGTTTCGGGCTTCAAATGCTATGAAGCGCCTATGAAGATCACGTTTGGCAATCCAACCATCGTCACCGGCGGCAACGGTCGCGGCAAATCCAGTCTGGCGGACGCGATCGCGTTTGCCGTTACGGGACTTCCCTTTTTCGGGGAGCGCGGCATTGACCGGCTGCACAACGAGACGAATCCGGACCTACAGATCACGATGCGCTTTACGGATGATACCGGCAGAGCGCACGAGCTGACCCGCAGCCGGCAGAAGGATCGCATGAGCATTACCTATGACGGCTATGCCATCCGGCAGACGGATCTCAATGAGATGTTTGGCGAACGGGATGTGTTTCTCTCCATTTTCAATCCGCTGTACTTCATTGAAGAACTTGGTGAGGATGGGAAGAAGCTGCTGGAGCGGTATTTGCCGCCCATTCCGCAGGCCGACGTGCTGGCGCAGCTCAATGCGCAGACGCAGCATCGGCTGTCCGGTGTGCAGCTTCCATCCCCTGAGACGTTTCTCAAGAATCGTCGGGAAGAAATTCGGGAACTGGAACAGAACGCAGTCTATCTGAGCGGCAAGCTGGATCTCGCGCAGAAGCAGCGGCAGAGCAGCAAAGAACTCTCCAGCGGACTGACTGTGCGGATTCAGGAATTGCAGCGTGAAATTGCATCGTTGGAAGCACGGCGGTTTGAAAACATCAATTTGGAGGATTTGCAGGAGCAGCTTGTGCAGGCCAGCGAGCAGTATGAGGAGCTTTCCGGCGATGCGCCGGAAACGCCGGATACGGCAGAACTGGACGCAAAGCTGCAAGAAGTTCACGCAAAGCTGGGCGCTCGGTCGTCCGAGGTCTACCAGCCAAAATACACAGGCCCGCTGGCGGAGGATACGGCAAAGGTGCAGGCGCTCGGAAAGAAATATCAGCAGAATGCCGCACTTTTGAAGCGGTTTCAGCCGGGTACAAGCTGCCCGGTCTGCCGCCGTGTGCTTTCCCAGCAGGAATATCCGGCGTTCCGGGAGGCTTTACAGGCGGAAACGGAGAAAATCGCTGCCGACGGCACACAGCTGAAAGGTCAGATCGCAGAGCTTCAGGAGCTGGAGCAGAAAAGTCAAAGTACATTCGAGCAGTTCAAAGCGGATGATCTGGTCAGATACCAGTCTGAGATCGACGCGCTGAATCAGAAACGGGAGCAGCTTCAGGCCGCTGCCGCACAGCAGAATACGCGGCGCCAGCAGACCTTGGAGCAGCTGCGCAGACGCATCCAGAACCTGAGCGCCAGCATGGAATGCGGTACGCTGAGTCCCGCGGACAGCGAACGCCTTGCCGAGTGCAAAGCGTCGCTGGAAGGCTGCCGGGTGCAGCTTGCCGCCGCGCAGCAGGTTCTGAGCGCTGCACCGGAGGACTTTGATACGCGCATCAAGGCCATTGAGGAGGAGATCACGGAAAAGAAAATCGTTATGAAAGACGTGATCCTCTACATGAGCAAGCGCGCGGAGATGACATTCTCCAAACTTGCGCTGAACCGTGTGAAGATCTCGCTCTACGACGTGGTCAAGACAACCGGTGAATTAAAGGATGTGTTCCGCTTTACCTACAACGGCCGCCGCTACGACCGGCTCTCGCTCTCTGAGAAGATCCGGGCCGGTGCGGAGGTGTCGGAGCTTGTGAAGCGGCTCACAGGCCGTAATTACCCTGTATTCTTCGACAACATGGAATCTGTGGACGATCTCAGCAACATCCGTCCAACCAGTCAGATGATCCTCGCCAAATGCGTCCGTAATGCGGAGCTTTCCGTGCGGGCTGGCAGCACTGCAATGCCGAAGGCGGCGTAACCTTACTTTTCAGAAAGGGGGCGCGCCGTCTGGCCTATCAGAAGCTGCCGATCCTGGAAGCCGCCAGACGGTGCGGGCTTGTCCTCAATGACCGAACGCTTCACAGTGAGGAAGTTGAGGCAAGCTGCCCCTTCTGCGGTGACCACGGAACCGGCAAATATCATCTGAGTCTGAACACGAGAACCGATCAATACCGCTGCAATCTCTGCGGTGCAAGCGGCAATAGCGTGACGCTGTATGCGCGGCTGAATGGTCTATCCAACAAAGAAGCCTATCTGGAGCTGGCTGCAAAGAGCAACGTGTATAAGCTGCCCCTGCAGCCCAGCTCCCCAAACACAACGAGCCGCGAGCCGTATGCGCTGGAGCAGCGCCATGCGGCGTATTCGGAGATGCTGTCTCTTTTGACGCTCTCTGACCGGCACAGAGAAAACCTCCATGAGCGAGGACTCCCCGACGAAATTATCGAGCGGAACGGCTATAAATCCATGCCGGAAACGGAATCCGAACGACGCTTGCTGGCGTCGCTTCTCCGGTGCGACCACGAATTGCACGGGCTGCCCGGCTTTTACACAAAAGACGGGACATGGACGCTGGCAGGCGCGAACGGATTTCTCATTCCGGTGCGGAACAAGGACGGCTTGATTCAGGGCATGAAAATCCGGCTGGATGACGACGCGGCGCGAAAATACCGCTGGCTGTCCAGCCGGCCGAGCCGCATGGAAAACGGGACCCGCAGCTATTCGTGGATCCACGTCACCGGCGACACGACGCAGAAGCGTGCCTATCTCACCGAGGGACCGCTCAAGGGTGACATTGCGAGCTATTTTGCAAACGATGCGCTCTTTGTGTGTCTCGGCGGCGTAAATGCCCACAAGGGGCTGCGGGAAACGCTCTTGTCGCTCGGCGTCACGGAGGTCATGGAGGCGATGGACATGGATCAGTTTACAAATCCGCAGGTCCGGCAGGCGATCGGCACCCTGCGCCGCGAGGTGCAGTCGATTCCGGGCATCCGGTACTATCAATGTACCTGGAACCCGCGCTTCAAGGGTGTGGACGATTACCTGCTGGACTGGACGAAACGAAAGACGGCTTAGAAAGGAAATGCACATGACAAATATTACGAATTTTCAGGACATCCTTGGCGCAGCCAACGGCGATAAGGCCTCCGTGCTGGGCAAATTTCTCTATTTCTCGCTTGCCAACATTCTGGTGGAGAAGGAGGCGCTGGCGCAGCTCTGTGAGGACTTAAACATCCCGTATTCCGGGAGCAAGCGAATTTCCGTGTCGGATGCGTTCCGCTCCGCGACGGGCGATATTAAGGATCGGATCACGGTAAAAAGCCCCGGTGCGCATCATATCTACGCGGTCTACTGCCGCGACAACGCGCACACTGAGGACGTATATTCCCGCGAGCTGGTCAAGGAAACGCTCAACCAGCGAACAAATCAGTATGAAAAGCTGGCAAACATCTTCTATGACCGGCGCGATAATCGGTTTGGGTATGACAACATCGGCTTTGACGCCGACATTGATCCCCTGAACTATTGCCGCCGGGCAGAGGAATTGTTCGAGCTTTATCAGATCTGCGCAAACCGGCGGCAGATCGAGACGATCTGCCTGAGCTATCTGCGGATGCTGGAGGCCACCAAGGTCAGCTCGACCGGGCACCTCTATTTCATCCCTCGACAGCACATGGACAAAGTGGATACGTTTGAAACGTTCATTGAGCAGCTCAGCGATATGAACCAGAATGACAATGCGCTCAGCGTCAACAGCTTTTATATCATTGACGATGCCAAGCAGCGCGACAAAATGACGGAGGAGTTTTATTCTGCCGTCAAGAAGGAAATTGCGCTGTATCAGGAAAAGGCTGATTATCTCATCCAGAGCGGCAGCCGCAGCCCCAGCGTTATGGAGCGGTGGGTGAACAAAATTGCCACGCTGGAGCAGAAAAAGCAGCACTACGAAGAAATTCTTCGCCGGGAGCTTGACGGTCTCGACGACGAATTTGAAACGCTGCGCCTTCTGTCGCAGGAGCTGTCCGTGCGGGCAAACGGCCTGCGATTTCGGAAAGCAGCTTGACATGGACTTTTGATGGACAAATGACAACAGGCCTGGCTCGGAATATTCCGAGTCGGGCCTGTTGTGCTATAGATAAAATGAAGAAAAGAACCAGCCACAAAACTTTCAAAGTCCTATGACTGGCCTTTTATGTTTTTTACTCGTCCATCAAATTTACTGTTTCGTCATACTGCGTTATGTCTGCATCGCTGTATCCTGTAATCCTGTACAGTCCCACTTTTACATTTAGCTCCTTTTCCATTGCCTTTCCCAAGTCATACAAATAGGCATAGTTGTCTTTTTCTTCGTGAAAAGCCAGATAGAGTTCTTCTCCGACTTTTGTGAGAAGAAGCATTTTATAGTGAAGTGCCGTACTGCTTTCACTTTTTACAAGCAATATGTACTGACCACATTGAAAACCCGCACATTCATCAGGTTCAATAACATCTTCTGCCTCTGCGATCAAAGCATTTACAACGCCTACTTCTTCTAATAACCGCAGCGAAGGAACATCGAATCCATATTTCTTATTTATTTCTTCGCCAACACGTCCCATTTCATAAAAAATGTACTGTCCATCAATTATTATATCCGCGATTTTTGAAAACAGACATGCTTCATCGGGACTCATATTATACAGTGTTTCGATTGCTCTCAGCGAAAAGCACCCTTTACAAATTGTTTCTCCTGCCAACATTTTGGCCCAAATTTTCTGCAAATCCTCATTACTTACATTGCTAGCCGCATCAAAGAAACGGATAAACCAGTCTATGTCATACTGTGTATTGGGTTCTACTTTGTCATAGCCGCACTCCTTATGAAATTCATCCGCCTTTTCCGCCACTTCCAAATAATTTTTCATCTGATTAAGTTCTCTGTAAGAGAGTCTTCCATTATCCAACAGAGTTCTTATTTCTTCTTCAAAGATAGTTGTCTTCGTTCCTGCAAGTCCTTTTTGTTCAGTCCTTTTTCCAACGAACATTGCGGTAAACAAAGCTGTCGTTACAGCGGTAATTGTTGGCGACACCAGTGATTCCATCGCCGCTTGAATCATGCTTCCCATACTCATTGCTTGATTAACAATATCCGCTCCCATAACTTTCAACCCCCATAAGTATTATCAAACATTGCTCCATCAGCAATTTAATATATTTGCATTGTAATAGAATTACGGCTATTATGCAAGTGCAGCGGAAGTGTTATGTGCAGGAAATGCCATGTCTTCACCTGTTATTCGATTTTTGTTTAGAAGCTACAGCCCCCGGTTCGTGTGGGAACCGGGGGCCGCTTTGCTATAGTTCTGTGCTTACCAATACTTCGGGTAATGGCCTGTGCTGACCTGATGATCTGCGTATTCCCACCACGGGGTCTGATCGTAGAAATCAGTCAGCTTGTCCCACATCTTATCTGCCGGAGTGCCCTCCTGCACGTAGACCGTAACGGTGTAATACTTCACCGTGCCGTCGGTCAGCGTGACCGTGTACCGGACGGGGTTGGTGAAGTCCACCATCTCGCCGGAGGCGGGGCTGATCGATGCGATGTTATTGCCCGAAATGATCGGGATGAGCTTTGTGACGTCGGTACCGTAGGCCATGACGACCGAGATGGTGTTCGTGGTGTTGTCCACAACGCCAGCCACGCCGTCAATGGTAAATGCAGTAATGCCGTCAGTGCTGGTCTTGACTGCTTCCCACTTGCAGCTGAGCGTGACGTCTGCGCTGGGCATGGTGAAGGTGCCGTCCGTGATCGGCGTGCTTTCACCGCCGGCCACGCCGAGCGTGAACTTCATCGAGCCCGCAACCATCTGCATGCCCGCGTCGGGGACTGCTGTGACGGTGATCTTGTCACCGGCGTTGGCTCTTGTCCGGCTGGGGACCAGCTTGCCGCCGCTCGGACCGGTATAAGTGATCTTGAAATCGCCCTCGTCTGGCTTGTCAGGATCCTCGCCAAAGGCTGAAATCGCGATCTTCAGCTTGTTGCTCACGTCGCCTGCCGCGTTCTTGACTACGATGTAGATATCGCGCGCGCCTGTCGTCAGATTGTTCAGCGTGATCGTGTTGCTGCCGGCGACAGCTGCATTGCCGCTCTTGCTGGTGTCAATGTCGGGCTCAGCTGCACCGGATGTCACGACCTTGTAGTAGTAGCTGCCGGCAGCGCTGGAGGTAAACGTTACCGTTGCCGCCGTATCGCTGGTGCGGGTCGCATTGCCGTTCGAAAGCACGGGCTCGCCCGATACATTGGGCTGCGTGATGGCGATGGTGTAGTCCTTCGCCGTGCCATCCTCAGCCGTGACGGTGAACGTTTTCTGGCTGCCCGGGCTGATGCCGCACGAGATCGTACCGGAAGACCAGGAAGTCTGCCCTACATCGTTGTAGCCACCCTCCTGTGCAAGCGAAGCACCATTGTACGTGATCTTCATCTTGATATCCATCGTACCGAACTTACTCAGGATCGTCGGGTCGATGTCATCATCAAGCGTAATCGTCCACGTCGAGGCAGCTTCATTCAGCTCGCCAGAAGCGAACGTCTCGCCGTTGTAGATCAGTTCGACACCTGTGATCGCCTTTTCGGAGCTGAGCTGCTGTTGCTGCACGATCTTAACCGTGTAGTCGCAGGTGGCCTTGCCGTCCTCGGCGATGACCGTGAAGATCTTCTCCTCGTTCAGTGCCATGCCGCATGCATGACCGTCGGCGGGCCATTCGGTCGTACCCTGCATGACCTTCGCGTGTTCTGAGTAAGCAAACTTCAAGATCATACTGCTCAGATGCGTAGTGTCGACGTCGCTGGCAAGCGTGATTGTAAACAGGGTACCCTCCTTCGAGCCGCTTGCGACGAGCTTTTTAGGTTCCTCATACGTGTAGAGCTCTGCTTTCGTCATGACGGCATCTTTGCTGGCATTGTCCGGATTGACCTTGAAGTTTGCGATGGCCGTTACATCGCCGCCCTTTTTCGGCATGACGAAGGTTGCGACGTTCGCGTTATCCGCAGACGTTGTTACCTCAATCGGCTGCTGATCCTTGTCTGTGACGGTCCAGCCCTCGAGCATATACCGTTCGCCGGGGTTCGCAGTCAGGGTGACGGTCTGGTCCTCGAAGACCTGCGAGACGTCGGCCTTGCCGTTTACCGTGGCTGCGGCGGAGCCCATCGCGCTGTCATTCACGCTGACATTCACCGCGCCCCAATTTCGCTGACGGAACTTCGCGATGATCGACATGTTGACTCCGGAAACGGTGAACCGGGGCACTGTCCAGTAGCCGGGCTTGCCCTCCGTGCCAACGACCTGACTCGTATCAAGCTCGCCTGCGGGCAGCGCTTGACCGTTTCTTGTGATTTCCCAGCCGAGGAACTCATACCGGGCGTACCATTCGGTGCCGCTGATGCTTGCGGTTGCATCCTGTGCCTTGAACGTGTACGGACTCGTCATCAGATTGCTGCCGAAGGACACAACAGGCACGTCGGAGGCGGTGGTAGTGGGTTCAATCTTGGCACCCCACGTGACCAACGTGCCGACGGGCTTAAAGTTGGCCTTGAGCGAGACATTCGATTCTTCGACCGTAAACGTAAGGGGGTTGTTGGACTTGTTGTCGTCGATCAACGTCAATCCCTCAGCGTCGGACCAATAGTCAAACGCGAATTCCAGCATGTAGTTGGCGTTGGGGTCCGGGACGGGCGTTGCGGTCACGACTGTCCCTTTCTTTGCCTGCGTGATGATGTTGTTGGTCGTGGCATCCCGGAAGACGACGCTTCCCATTGCGATACCGGATGCGTTGGTCTGATCGAAGGTAGAGGCTGTACCCGTCAGCGTATAGCGCGTTTCGGTGCTCTCTTCATAGGTTCGCCAGTTGTCCGTGCCACGGACATCCGCAGCTGGCATGGTAAACGTGAAGCTGTTCGCTGCGCTGTTTACTGTAGCCAGAACAGGCGTTGATGTGCCCTCCTGACGCAGGGACACGCTCTTCAGATCCTTGTCCGTATAGGGATTTCCCATCCAGACCGTGACCTCGTCTCCTTCATAGAGGCATTCGCTTGCGCGGGTATAGAGCATTAAATACTTCTCAAAGCTGACGTCCTGCCCATTGGCCGTAATGCGGAACACGCCGTCGGTTCCTACTGATTGGATTTCCAGCAGGAGGGAATATGTCACTGCGTCCGCGGAAACGTCCACAACGAGCGGCTGCGATTTCGTACCTTCTACGCTTTCGCCCCAGATATACACCCTTTTTGCGCCCTCTGTGAGGCCGTCAATGACAAACGTGTTTTCGCCCGTCTTCATTGTCGCGCCGTCAGTCGGCATATTGGGAACGTCCGTCGAAGCTGCGTCCACACAGGCGTAATGATAGGTGCCCGCTTTGCTGGCCGTGAAGGTCACGCGGGCCTTTGTCGGGGTAATACGTGAGGCACTGCCCTCGACAACGTACATAGCATCGTCCGGATAACCGGTTTCGACGGACAACAAATAGTGATATGATATACCGCTTGATTCTTCCGTGGTATATGGATCACTTAACACGGCATCAGAAGTAGGCTTAATCACACCTTGTATATGTCCTGTGTTTCGATAGCCGTCTTTTTGCGCGAACTGCGCATTTAGCATGGTATTGGTTGCGTCAGTTAAATAGTATTCCTGATTGCTTAACGCTGAAAGTACATAAATTTTGACTTCGCCGGCGACTTTCTTGTTAGTTTCCGGATTCCTTGCCACATCGTAGTTTTCAAATGTCACACCAATAATAGGAATTTCACTATTGTCCTCACCAATAAGTTTTGCATTAGCATTGACCGTCAAAGAGGTTAAAACAGGGTATTCCAACGGCGGTTTGGGGGCGACAGTAACTTCAACCTCATAGCAATATTTTATCTTGTTGCTTGTGTCGGTTGCAATCTCAACAGACGCTTTGAAGTTCTTACTGCTGTAAAGGTCTATATAATCCGATAGATTCTTAGTGGTGTCTTTCAAGTCACTGGGAACGGTTGTAAATTCCGGTGTCCATGTGCCCGGAGAAACCACATAATCAAAGGAAGAGGAGAGGGCAGAGGCCACGGAAATTGTGACCTTGCCAACAGACTTTAGCGCATATTCTCCGGATGTACCTGCATCTCCCAAGTCTGTATAATTGGAAAAATCCACCTTGAGAATGTCGCGGTCATCTGCATTTCCGTCCGATTCCAGTGTTGCACCGGATTTAAGCGTCAGGCCGGTCAACTTCGGCCACGACGTGTTTTCCGCTGCAAATGCAGATATGGGAAACAGCCCCAGACACAGAACGACCGACAAAAGAAAGGCAACCGCGCGGGTAAAGGACTTTCTCATAGTAAAGGTCCTCTCTTTTGAATGAATTTATGCTTCTGCATGGGAGGGGCGAGGCCCCTCCCATGAGATGCTGTTTGGATGCTGGGCGGATCGCTCCGCCCAGCGAATGAATGAAATACGGATGACTGGATCAGTGGCTTACTGCCAGGGATGATGCATGTAGTTGCAGCAGATGAACCAGCAGATGTTGGAATTCTGCGTCAGCACGTAGTCTGCGCCGCCGACCGCGGGCGTTCTCCACGTGGTGTACAGAGCCTCACCGGTTTCGGTATCCCACGTCGGGTTGTCCGAGTACATCCAGCCGGAGTAGTTGCCGAAGGTGAATTCGCCGACGCCGTTCAGCTTTGCCATATAGGTGCAGTTTTCGGGAACCTCGGATCCGTACTCATACTTCACCGCGAACATCCGCATGATACCCATAGCCGTGGTGCCGGCCGGGACGGTGATCTCGCCGTGCGTCGGGAGTTCTGCAAGCTTTTCCGTGTCAGTGGTTTCCACACCCTTGTTGCCGAAGAAGATCTTGCACTGGCCGATCAGCTTGTCAACGCGGTTCTTGACATCGGTCTTCGTCTTATACGCTTCAGAGTCCAATGCTTCCGTAAAGTCGATGCCGACCTTCACGCTGATGGTGTTCGCGTCCGTCGCAACAATGTAATAATTTCTGCTGTAGTCACCGTAGGTCACGGTCAGAATCGTATTGGACGTAAGATCGAGCTTGAGATTCTGGGAAGCGCCGTTGCCAACGACCGTATTCTTGCTGCATCCGGTGTTCGTCACGGTAGCGCCGGTGGGAATCGTGATTGCAGCGTCCAGATCGCTGCGGGTCTGGGTGCCGCTCATGGCAGCCTTGACCTTGTAGGAAACAGAGGTCCACATATCATAGTACGGGTTGCCCATGTACGGGTTCTGAACAACGTTCATCGTGATCGTGCCGGTCGCGCCGCCGATGGTCATTGCGTCGATGCGCAGCGGATCAGTGTTCGGCACAGAAACAGGCGTTTCGGTCTTGGTCAGACCGGCTGCCAGCGTGTAGCTCTTCGTACCGACAGTAACGGTGTATGCCTTGTTCAGCATATTCAGCGAATACGTATAGGCATTGCCGCTGCTGCTCGTCTTGCTGATGGTCGTGTCGCCGAGCTTCACGGTCGGCTCGTTGCCGGTTGTCGTAATGACGACCGTTGCGGCCGCCAGATTGTAGTCGGTGCCAGCAACAGTTGCACGGATGTAGACAGGGCTTTCATCACTTGTGCCCGTGTTGTTGTCACGATAATACGCTGCGGTGGCAGTGTTGACCGTTACAGAGGAGATGCCGGAAATGCTGTCGACCGAAGAGGAGCGCTTGGGTTTTTCATACGTTGTTGACGTCGAATCAGTTGCGAATGCAACAGTGCAAAGGGACAGGACCATGACAACAGCCATGATCAGGGAAAGAACGCGTTTGTTTAATTTCATGTTGATTTCTCCTTGTTTCGTCGTGTGGATAGATGGATGTGGAACGCTGCATGATTTTTTCTTTCGACCACCCCTTTCTATGGATCGCGTATGGGTTATATTTTGATACCTGCGGGACAAATGCCCCGTAGGTGCTGGGCACAAAATTACTTGGTGTCGATGACCCTCAGCCGGTATGTCCGGCTGTAGCCCTCGTTTTCCACGGTGATGGACGGCTCCGGTTGGGTCAGATCCACGACCAACTCGTTCTTGTCCAGAGAACGGATGCACGGTGATTCCGGTGCGATAATCGCGCCTTCGGCCAGCGTCAGCGTCAGTGGAACAGCCGTCCGATCCGCTTTTTCATCCAGCGGGATATAGACAATGCAGCTCAGACCCGTCTCCTGTCCGCCCATGTTCTTTACAACACTGACGCCGCAGTCACGTTTTCCAGTTCTCGCCGCCGCAATATCCCACGGATTAGAGGCTACCGCTTTTTCCCTGCCGCAGCCTGCCAGCAAAACCAGCAGGCACAGCAGCAGGCAGAATGTCAATCGCTTTTTCACGGGCGGCCTCCCGTCAGCGGATGCGGGTCTTTGCTTACCTGATGGCCGCCGTTGACCGTGTTGTTGTCAGCCACTTCGTCCCAGAGCTGCTGAGACAGGCTGCGCACGTAGACGACCTTGACCGTGTAGACCTTCGTCTCCTTGCCGAGCGTCACGGTGTACTGGATCGGCCTCGTCAGGTTCACGACCTGATTGTTCGCAGGATAGACCGTGCAGCCAGACGTCGTCGTGATCTGCGGCGCGACCTTCGTCACGTTCGTGCCGTTCGGGAGCTTGATGATGATCGTGCCGGCATTGTGGTCGATCTCGCCCGCGGTATCGTAGATCTTGAACGACGTGATCTTCGCGCCGGTCAGCACCGGCTCGGTGCTGCCGCCGTTCGATGATTTGGAGATCAGCTTGCCGCTCTTATTGAGGACAGTCACGGTGTATGTCCGGGAGATCATCGTGTCTGCGTCACCGTTGACGATATACTGCACCGCGGAGGAGAAATCCTGCGCGACGCCGGAGGCGGGGCTGCAGATCAGCGTGCCTTCGCCCAGCGTGATATCCGGTGCAAAGCTCGTCGAGGTGAGGTTGGAATCGTCCACGCCGGTGATCTTGATGGTGTTCGCCTTGTTGTCGATCGCGCCGGTGTAGGTCTGGCCGTTGATGGTGAGCTTGAAGCTCGTGATCTCGGCCTGCTTTTTCGGCGTGACTTTGATCTGGTAGACGTTCGTGTTCGTCTTGTCCTCGGAGGTGACGGTGAACTTCGTCCAGTTCGTCAGGTTCAGCTTCGTCTTGCCGTCGACTGCCGGGGTGCAGCTCGCCTTGTACGAGGTGTCGGCCTTGAGATACAGCGCCGTGGTGTCAACGCCCGCGTTGACGCGCAGCTCGATCTTCGTCACGCCGTCCTCGACCGTGACATTCGTGCTGAGAACGTCCAGCGCGCGCAGAATGTTCGCGTCGGTCAGCTGGATGCTGCTCGGGATCAGCTCCGCGCCGGAGGCTTTGACGCGGCTATCCAGTTTCACGGTCACGTAGTAGGTTCTCGTCGTTTTGCCGTCCTCGGCCTGTACGGTAAAGGGCGTTGCGACGTCCGCCACGAACTTGATGGGCTTCGAAATGTCCGGCTGCACCAGCGTCGCGCCCTGCGAGAGCGTCAGGTGAGGAACCATGCTGGAAAGATTCGTGCCGGCCGGCAGCGTGACGGTGATGGTGTCGCGGTTCGCGCTGTCCTTGCCGAAAACGCCCTGTTTGCCGTCCAGCGTGAACGTGGTAATGGTGGCGTCAGTGGACAGCTTGCGGGAGAAGTCAAATTGCCGGTAATACAGCGAATACGAATGGCCCGCGCCACCGTTATTGAGGAAACCAAGGTACCACTGCGTCGCGTAGCAGCCCTCATAGGTCGCCAGCGCGTTCTTCGGCGTCGTGTTTGTGTGTGCAAAATAGCCGTCCTGATAATCGGCGTAGTCAAGCAGCGCCGTCAGCGCACTGTTTGTGCCGTCAGACATGCGCGGGTCGGTATGGCAGTCCACGCCCATCGCGGACATCGCGCAGACGATCTGCGCCGAGCCCTCGGAGGTGTAAACGCCGCCCCACTGCACGCCGTAGGGGTTGTTGTACGCGTTCTTGTCGCCGAAGCTCTCCAGCACGATTTTGAGACCCTCTTCGAGTTTTGCCGTGACGCGTGTGCCGTAGACGGGATCATTCATGTACGGGCCAATGGACTGCATGAGCATCGTGACCATATCGAGGCCGAAGCCATCGGACAGATACTTGTGCGTCAGAATCTTTTCCAGCAGCGTCTCGCGCGTCCAGACCGCATCTGCGGGAATGGTGTAGTTTCCCATGTCCAGCGCGATGAGCGCGAAGATCGGGCCGTTGATGGTGTAGCCACCGGTGTAGTTGTAGAGGATCTGTACAAGGTTATCGACCTTATTGCCCTTGGCGTCGATGAATGGCTTACCATCGTTGTACTTTGCGAGGTTTGAGCAGTCAAAGCCGCGCGCCGTCAGCGTCATGATCTTGCGGTCGAGGTTCGTCATGGCGACGTTCGTCGTCGTATCCAGACGCTTGATGCACTCGTCGATGGAGAAGCCGTCGTCCATATTCGCCAGCTTGTGCTGATAGAAGCCGAGATTCATCCACTCCCAGTCTTCCCACGCGTTTCTGGTCGAAGAGGAATAGCGCCGGATAATTTTCTGGAGCAGCTCCTCCATGTTTTTCTTGTGGGGATTTTCCGCTGCGGTCGCCGAGATCTTGACGGTAACTGTATAGGTGTTCGTTGTGCCATCCTGTGCCATGACCGTATATTTGACCGGTTTGGCAAAGCTCTGCTTTTGTCCAGACGCCGGTTTCACCGTAGCATACGGGGAAATGGCGATGATCGGCGCGAAGGTGCTGGAGGAACCGGCAGGCAGTTCCAGCGTGATCGTACCGCGCGCCTGATCGATGACCGCTTCCGCGGAGCCATATCGGAACGAAAGGATCTGATTGCCTGTTGCGACGGCCGCGCGCGTGATCGTGACCGTATATTTGTGGGTCTTGCCGCTCTCGGAGGTAATGGTATAGCTGTTTGCGCCCTCTTTCAGTGCGGAAGGCTCTGTTATCTTCGCAAATTCGGAGTATTCGATGTCGACTTTGGCCTTCGTCAGATCTTCTGCATAGGGAACCGTGATGGAGATATTATCGCCGTTGATCGTGCCAACCGCGTCGCCGATCTTGTAGGAAAGAATACGGTTTTCATCGGATTTGTTAGCCGTAACTTTGACGATATAGTTTGTTGTCAGGTTAAATTTGCTGTTGGTGAGCGTCAGCGTCTTGGACTTGCCGTCCGAAAAGTTCAGCGTCTGGCCGTCCATGCTGGTTTTGGTGCCGGTGTGCTCGATGATGGGCTTGAGCTCACTGAGGTCTGTCTGATACGGCAGGTTCAGCGTGATCGTATGCTCTTCCTGATCGATTGTAGCATAGCGCGTCTTGCCGTCCACTGTGATGCCAAAGGATGTGACCTCGTTGCGCGGTGTGCCTTCCTCAATCTGCACTGTCCATGACCGGCTCAGGGATGTGTATTCTGTGCCGTATGCTTTGTCGTACGGTGTTACCTGATAGGCAAGGCGCTTTTGCGAAACAGTACCGGCTGTATTGCGCACCTTGCAGCTATCAGCCACAACGATTGCAGGCTCGCCGACCGCAGCGAGATTTGTATCTGCCGGTAATCTGACGGTCACAGTGCGGTTGGCCGCATCGACCTCGCCGACAGAGCCGTCAATGGAAACCCTGGTGATGACGGGGTCAGCAATACGGGTGTTCAGCGCGTAGTTCAGATAGAACGGAACGATTTTTTTATAGATCGTCTCCAAAGCAGAGGGCTTCATGTAATACGGCGATCCGGAACTTCCCTCCTGCTGCAACTTGAGATACTTTTCCAGATAGGTGCGCATGAACTCGACTGCATCATCGCCGCCCGCCTGCCATTTGTCCTCATAGGATTTGAATAGGAGGTTGCCGCCCTGTCCAGCGTTCTCATCGTCAAAGAACGCGGTACCCATGCCGAGCCAGTAGCCGAGCGCGTACAGCATATCGGCATTAGCTGGATGATACGAACCAACTGCTGTCTCCGCCGACTTGATCTTATTGATCGTCAGGCAGATTTCGTGAAAAGTATCGGCAAACAGCTTGGCCATGCCGACAAGGTCCGTCTTATCCTGATCTGTCCAGCCGCTCCAACCACCGGTGCCCTCTACGGCCAGGGCAAAGACCGGCGCGATTCGGCTGTCCGAGGCCGTAATGTTGTACTGGACGGGATTGGAGAAGTCATACGCGTGATTCAGCTTCAGATCGGCGGTGTTGCCTCTCTGCGCCGGAAGGTCATTGAACTTGACAGAAGCCGGCGTCATGGTGTACGCAGACTTTGCGGAGCCCTGCGGAAGCACGTAGAGCTTCACAAAGCCGCCGATACTGAGCGTCTTTGAGGCGATAGGCTTGCCGTTAGAACCGTACAGCGTGCCCGCGTCCAGATAGTCGCCATCGCTGGTGATGCCAGGAGCCGGCCACATGGCGAGTGCCTGTAGGCAGAGCCCCGCCAGCAGCACAAGGACCAACGCCAGCGCGGTGAAACGATGGAGTGTTTTTTTCATCGTGATATCCTCCTGTTCTCTTACTGTGCCCGGATCGCTTCGTTCGGGCTGACACGCATGGCGTTTCTGGCCGGGATGAACGCCGCGAGCAGCGCCATCACACCGGAGAAGGCCACGCCGAATCCCGCGAGCCACGCGGGGATGAGGCTGCGCACCTGCTGTTCTTCAAACAGGAACGGGATCGCCTTTTGCATGAGAAAGCTCAGGCCAAGACCCATCAGGCCGCCGAAGACGCCGACGAGCAGCGCTTCGATGAGGAACAGACCCGAGATATTGCCGAGCGTTGTGCCGAGCACCTTCAGAACGCCGATTTCGCGCGTGCGCTCCGTGATCGACATCATCATCGTGTTCGCCACGCAGATGGCCGCGACCAGCATCGCGACCGCGCCGATGGCTCCCAGCACGCCTTGGATCTGCCGCGATTGTGCGCGGACAGTCTCCAGCATATCGTTGAGCGAGTAGGTACTCAGACCGCTTTTCTGGATGAGCTTCGAGATGCGCTGCACATCGTCAACGTCCTTGCATTTGACCCAGACCAGCTCATAGGTCGGTCCGGTCTCCTTCGCTGCTTTTGCCGTAGCACTGTCCTTGTCCGTGCTCGTGCCGCCGCCGAGGAAGTCCGCGTTCGCGGCGAGAAGCTCCTGCATCCGCGTGAGATCGAGGAATGCGGAGGTCCGGTAGGTATTGTTCTGTGAGGAGCAGACACCGGTGACATGCAGCCGGTAGAGCTTGCCGGGCGGCAATGCGCGGCCATCGGTATCGGCCTGCTGCTTGCCGGAGAGGTTGGAATAGTCAAACGTCAGCCGCATATCGGCCGAAAGCGGATCGACCAGCGGGTCGCCGTTCGCGTCCACCGCGTCGGCCCAGTCATTGGCCGGGATGGAGAACGACGGCGCAACGTCGTCCGTCAGCATGATCTCCGGCTGGAGCCGCGCGCCCTCGCCGGGAAGCGTTCCTTCAAGCGGCACGAGCTGAAAGCTTGCCGCCGTGGAAAGATCGATGCCGTAGAGCGTGACCATGTTGACGTAGTTGCCGGATTTGATGTAGGCCGCCTGATTGACGACCGGCGTGACGGCCTCCACGCCGTCGACCTGCTTAATGGCCTCGACCGCTTTGCCGTTGAGCAGCGCGACCGTATCCCGCAGCGTCTCATCGGCAGGCCGCACGTCGATCTTGGTGAGGCTGCCCATGCTCTCGACGCTCTCGCGGTATGATTGCTCATAGCCGAGACCCACGGAGATCAGCACCACGATGCACATGACGCCGATGGCCATGGAAAGCGCCGTCAGGAACGTCCGCGTTTTTCTCCGCCAGAGGTTGATGAACCCGAAGCGAAACAGATCCGTGATGCTCATCCCTGTCCTCCGGGACGGCGGCTGTAGTACGCCTTTTCGCGCCGTCCGTGCTTATGTCTGACGATGGCGCTGATCACACCACTGCCAATGCCGACCGCGGCCACGCCGCCAGCACCCCACAGTAGGCCCTTGGAGATGCCGCCGGTCTTGGGCGTATCGTCTGCAGGAGGTGTTGTGGTGTCGCCGGTATCGTCCGTGGGCGGTACGGTCACCGCTGCCTGCGTGACAGGTTCCTCCTTCTGCTCAGGCTGCGGCTCTGCGACCTCCAGCGGCAGCTCCAGCTCCTGCGTGTACTGCTCGCCGTTGGCGTCTTCATACTGAACGATCAGCTTGCCGGTATAAGCGCCGGTCTTGTTGCAGTTGATCTGGAAGTCCGCGTCGAGCGTTGCGGCCGGGATGAGGTCGCCGCCGTAGTAGCGCTCAGCCATCGCAATGCCGTCCATCGCCAGAATGCTGACATTCATAGCTTTCGACTTGCCCATATTGATCATATTGAGGTTGACGGAGACGGGCTTTTCCGTCGTCGGCGTGCCGTAGACGATAGGTGTATCGAATACCACGTCCATCGGCTGGCTGACCGGGATCATGATGACCTGATTCGCCGTGCCGACGACCTGCGAGGCGTTTTCATACGCAAGCTGGATGCTGACCGAGGTCGGGCCGACATCCGCGTCGTTCTTGACCGTCAGGTGGTACTCGACCTCCGCCGTCTCGCCTGCCTTGATGACGGAAACATAGTCCGTGTCGCTGCTGCCGACGCTGAGGACCAGCGCATTGGAGTTGACCAGCGAGATCGTAGCGACGTTCTTATAAGAGGTGTCGTATTTTGCGTTGTTTTTGAGCGTGAGCTTCAGCGTCACATCGTCGCCCGCCATCAGGCCGGAGACCTCTGCGTCATCAACGAAGATCTTGTAGCCCTCGACCATGACGGACATCGCGGACGGCTTCGTCGTGCTGGCGACCGGCTTTTCATAGCCGTTTGTAATATAGATGTAGGAACTGAACGTACACTCTGTCGCAGAGCTGTTTTCAAAGTATGTCGCGCGGAATGTGACGGGCTTGTTGCCGTTGGTGGCGTAGGTCGAGACCTTGAAGGTGAACTCCACATAGTTGACCTCGCCGTTTTCCCAGCTGTTAAAATACGCGCCGTAGTTGCTGTTCTGCGCGATGAACGGGAATTCCTCCACATTGCTGGAAACGACCGGTGCAATCGTGACGTTCGACAGACGGCCGCCCTTGTTGACGACAGGAACGGTAAACGTCACGGTGTCGCCGGGCTTGGCCGTCGGCACCTGCACTTCGCCGACCTCGTCGAACGATGCGACCTGCAACGCGCCGAAGCTCGTCTGCGAACCGGACAGATCGCCGTCGCCGACGACCGTGACATAGACGCCGAGCGTGAACGTCACGTCCTCGGTTATCGACGTGCCGTTGACGTCGTCATAGCGCCAGACCGTCGCGTTGATCTTGAAATTGACCGGATAGACGCCCTTCGTCGCAAACTCGCTGATACGGAAGTCATAATAGATCTCCGCCGTGGAGTTATACGACATGTCATCCAGATGCCGGGTGTAGCTGGCGTTGATAATGTCGAATGGCCAGTTTTTGACCGACGTGTCCGAGGGGATATCCGGCTCCACGTTGATGTTGCGGAGCATGTACCGCTCGGAGGGCAGATATTCCTTGTTGACAGCCACCGGCACCACGACGGTGACAACATCACCGGGGACGCCCTTCGGAGATTCCGCGCCGACATCCATCAAAACGAGTGCGTTCGCGTCGCTGGGGATAACTTTGATATCGGTATTGGGTTTCTCATCCTCGACGGGGATGCCGTCGTCCGCAAGGACCGGCAGCATCATCGCGCACAGTATCGCAAGACACATGGCGAGGCTGCCGAGTGTGGAAAGAATTTTTCTGATCTTCATGTGTTTCATCTTCTCTGTCCTCTCAAGTGGTCTAAATGGTATCTGAAAGCCTTCCGTCCCGAAGGCAGATGGTACGGTCCATATACCGGCGCATTTCCGGGTCGTGCGTGACCAGCACAAACGTGGTCTTTTCCTCGCGGAACAGCTCTGTCAGAAGCTGCATGACCTCGTCGCTGGTCTTGGTGTCGAGGTTGCCGGTCGGCTCGTCGGCCAGCACAATGGGCGGCTTTGCGATGATGGCGCGGGCAATGCCCACGCGCTGCTGTTCGCCGCCGGACAGCTCCGACGGCCGGTGCCGCAGATTATCCTGCAAGCCCACGCGGTAAAGCGCCTCCTCGGCCAGCTCGTCGCGCACACGCTTGCTCACGCCGCGGATGGCTAGCGGCAGCGCCACATTTTCCAGCGTCGTGTACTGCGGCATGAGGTTGTAACTCTGAAACACAAAGCCGATGCTATTGCGCCGGAACTGGATGCGTTTTCGCTCGGACAGGATGCCGACCGGTTCGCCGTCGATCTCCAAAAAGCCGTCTGTCGGGCTTTCCAGCCCGGCCAGCATGTTGAGAAGAGTGGACTTTCCGGAGCCGCTTCGCCCCATGACGCCAACGAACTCGCCGCTTTTCACGTCGAGACTCACGCCGTCAAGTGCCTTTACGGTATTGGGGCCGACTGTGTAGTATTTTTTCAGATCAGCTACGGTAATGATCTGTGCCGGTTGTTCCATACGCCCTCCTATCCCTCTGCCTGCGGCGCAGTGTGCTGCGACGGCGGCATTTTATAGTTCTTTTCCTCGGCGATCAGGCCGAATTTTACCTTGATGCGGTTGAGCTTGGCGATCCACGGCTCACCGACTGCCCATAAAACGAGAAACGTACAAAGTCCGTGGCAGAAATCAAAGAAGAAGCTCGATACATACGCCGCCAGCGCGGTCTTCCACGTCAGTGGATCGACATAGGTGAGGAAAAACAGGTTCATCACCCAGCCGTAGGCGAAGCCTGTCGCCATACCGTACAGGCAAAGACGAAGGGACGCATGGTTGGTGATCCCTCTTGCGAAATAAAGAAGGTCACCGCGGTTCGTGCCGTTCGGGCACAGCTTCGTCCAGAAGCTGCCCGTAAAATACGTCCGGTTCCGGTCACGTCGGAAAAAGCCCCGGTTTTCGAGCAGCCCGGCCACAAACCCGATCATGCCCCAGCAGAACATCTGCCACGGCGTCCACGGCCCCTGCCCGAAAATGAAGTTCGAGAGGAAGCCGGTCAGCGCGCCGGTCAGGAAGCCCGTTTCCGGGCCGAAAGCCACGGCGGTAATGATCACAATGGCTGAGACCGGCTTGAAGTTCGGCAGCGGAATGAGGGAAAACAGCGTCCTGCCCACCACGCCGAGCGCGGCCATGACCGCAATGGGTACAAGCTCGCGCGCCTGCGGCTTTTTCTTCTCGAACACGAGGAAAAACGGAATGGCGCACGCGGCTAGAAAGATGAGTCCCAGCAGAATGTCGGAGTTCATCACGATATAGTCCCAGACCGTCCGTTCACCCGCGACGTGAACAGGGGGGCGGTGCGCATGAAAATACGCAAAGCCAAGCATCAGCGGCGGCAGAACGAACGCAATGACGATGGCGGCGGCCTTCGTGCGCTTGCTTACAAAGAGTCTCTGCACGCGGCAATCACCTCCTCGCACGTAATGGCCTGCGGCAGGTAATTCGACGCGATGCGGTTGGCGTCCGTCGTGTAAAAGCGGTTGCCCGCGAAAAATGCGTGCGGCTCGTCACCAGACAAAAGCGTGCCGTCGAACATCAGCGCGCACCGTGTGGCGTACTGCGCGGCAAACTCCACATCGTGCGTCACGATCAGGATGGCAGCGTCCTCGGCTGCCAGCTTCTTTATGATCTGCGCCAGATTCTGCTTGGCGTAGGCATCCAAGCCCTTCGTCGGCTCGTCGAGCAGCAGCACGTTCGCGTCCCGCAGCAGGAGCTTGCCGATCGCAAGCCGTTGCGCCTCGCCGCCGGACAGATCATAGGGATGCTGGTGCAGGAGCTTTGTCAGCTCCAGCTTTTCGGCCATTTGCAGCGCCCGCGCCTCGTCCTGCTCCGCGCTCTCCGACAGCTCGTCCTTCACATTGTCCGTTATGAACAGCGACGCGACCATCTGCGGCAGCATACAGAGCTTCGCGCCCTTTTGCAGCTTCACCTTGCCGCGATATGGCTTTTTAGTACCGGAAAGAACCTTTAAGAGCGTCGTCTTGCCCGCGCCGTTGCCGCCGAGCAGACAGAGAATTTCATTTGGATGCAGCGCGACTTCCGCACCGCGGAGGATATCCTTGCCAGCTTCATCCCAGCGGAACCAGAGTTCCTTCGCGCGCAGCATTTCGGTCTGCTTCGGAGGCCGCTCCTGCTTGGGAAGCGTCATGTTGTCTTTTGGTTTTATCTCATCCATACGCCGCCGCGCGTCGCGCACAGAAAGCGGCAGCTCCTTTGCTCCAAGCTCTGCGAAAATACGCACGGAGGCAGGAAAGCCAAAAAACACGCGGCTTTTGTTCTTTGCTCCGGACAGCTCGCAGGCAATCTGCGCAGGCCTTCCGCAGGAAAGGAGTCTTCCGTCCTCCATGACGGCCACGCGGTCTGCCGCCGGTAAGACCGCATCCAGCCGGTGCTCCGTCAGTAGAATTGCAACGCCAAGCTCGCGGTTGATACGTTCGACCATTGCCAGAAGGTTCTGCGCGGCCAAGGGATCGAGCATGGCGGTCGGCTCGTCAAGGATGAGGATCTTCGGGTTCATTGCCAGCGCCGAGGCCATATTGAGCAGCTGCTTCTGCCCTCCGGACAGCTCGCACGTTTTTTGCCGGAACCACGGCTCCATGCCGAAAAACGCGGCCATTTCGGCGACTCTGCGGCGAATGACCGGCACGGGCAGCGCCAGATTTTCAAGTCCGAATGCCAGCTCGTGCCAGACAAAGTCCGTGACGATCTGGTTGTCCGGATTTTGCTGGATAAAGCCGATCTCCGCGGCTGCAGTATCTGCGGGCAACTCGGCAAGCGGCTTGCCGTTATAGCGCACAGTACCCTCTCTTGCGCCGGCCGGTGCAAGAGAGGGCTTGGCGTGTCGCAGCAGTGTCGTTTTGCCACAGCCGGAGGGTCCGCAGAGTACAACGTATTCTCCCGCCTCCATCGTCAGGCTGACGCTGTCCAGCGTGCGGTGTTTTGCGTTCGGATACGCAAAGCTCAGCGAATCAAACCGTAGGATCTCCACACGACAGCCTCCTTTACCTCTAAGATGGATGGCAGCAGCATCAATGCTGCGAATAGTATAAACATGGTCATGCTGGACGGCCCCATTGTCAGCGCCGTGATGCGCGGGTAATACTCCATATACCCGTGCCCGTAGCACCGCGCGACGACGCAGATACCGGAAAGCGTCAAAATGAGCGCCAGCGTGCGTGCGTCGCGTGCGTCAAAGCGGAACAGGTGGAACGTGGTGCGGCGTCTGGCTCCAAAGCCGCGCGCTTTCATGCTGTCCGCGGTCTGCACGGCGTTTTCCATGCTCATGCCGAGCAGCGCCGAAAGATTCTGAATCGCGTGCGCCAGCTTCTGAAACAGACGCGGGCTGTTATCCTGCAGCATGGCGCGGGACTGCTTGATCTGCGCAGCGTTCTGCTGCATCTGGGGGATGAACCGCAGCGCGGAGGTGATGAGCAGTGCGGTCGCTGGGGCGATCTTTCCGAACAGGTAGAGGAACTTGTCCGAGGTCATGACCTCCTGATAGCAGCCGAACCACAGGATGATCGCCGCCAACGAGCAGGCCGTCACAACACCATATACAATGGCTTCCAGCGTGATCCACTGGTTGAACAGCAGACACAGCATTGTGACGCCGCGGTGATTGACTAAAGGGTTTCCGATGCAGACGAGCAGGAACATCGGCAGCACGAAGCGCATCGTCCTGCCGAACGCCTTTCTTCCGCGCAGCGCAAGATTAAACAGAGTGCTGCCAAGAAGGGATAGCAGAACCGTTACCACATGTGGACACGCCAGCGTCAGTCCAATCACGCAGACGAAGTAGCACATGCTGACTGCCGGGTGCAGCGTGCAAAAAAAGCGCATCCGCGCATGATCAGTCATGGTTGTCCTTCCATTCCTTGCCGTAGCCATACGGGTCGCCATTTTCCAGATCGCAGCCGAGGTCACAGGTGTAGTTCCACTCGATCACGTCGCCGGGCTGGAGATAATACACGCCGCAGCCGTAGTTGGGGTACCAATCATTGACGCAATACATCCAACCGCTCCATCTACCGCCATCAAACTCGTAGAGGTTATTGATACCCTCAACATAGATACCACTGCCAGCGCCCTTGTACTGCATGTGAAGTTTGAATTTGTCACGAGCTTGACAGAGCACATCAAAAACGGTGTCTCCATCATTGATCTCAAAAGTTGTCGTATCGAGGATGCAGCCCGATGCTGGCACAATACCGGCCCACTTGGATTCGAGGTGCATACCGTTATTGACCGCTGTATCGCAGCGGATGGTCAATGTGACGGTATCGCCTTTCTGATCCGATTCTTCCGGCTGCTTGGTGTCCTGCGCCGGAGTATTCTGATTATCCTGGCTCTTGTTATCATCATCAGACTTCTGCGAATCGTCATCTTTCTTGACGGTTGGCTTTTTGCCAGTGTCCGTGGTTGCCTTTTCATCTGAGGCATGTTCTTCTTCGGGGTCCTCCGATGTAGCCTCCATCTGCTTTTTCAGATTTTCCGTGCCCTTTTTATAGAGATCCGCAACGGAATCGGGCTTATCCTCTGCCTTTGTGTCATCGTCCGTCTTGCCGAAGCTGAATGCGCGCTTGATCCATGCATACCACGGCTCGTCGGCCTGTTCTTCTTCTGCGGCGTCATTGCCGGTCGATACATAGTCCAGATCGAGCATCTGGTCGTTCGCGCCGCGCGCCGTCTGGCTGCTGGAGCATGCCCCAAGCAACAAGCTGATTATTAAAACGAATACTGCAAGTGCAGCGAGCTTCTGTCGTTCCATAATTTAAGATCCTCTTTTGATCGAAGGGTTATTTAAGACCCCCCCGGTTCCGCGTTCCCAATTCGGAACCGGGGATTTCTGCGCGTCGGGGGCGACGCGCCACAGTCGGCTCACAGGGGGGATGGAGCCAAGGTCTTGTTTATACAAATCTGTTCCCATGCAGATCGTATACCTATTTATAATGGAGCAGTTTCTTCGGTGGCAGACTGCTGCGCAGCTGCCTGCGCCGCCTTTGCAGCTTCTTTTTTGGCGGCGATCTTCGCCGCGTGTTCCTGCTTGAACTTGCTCAACTGGCGCTTAAATTCGTCCCTAAACTCTCGGGTGCCGCGAACATTCATACCCGGCGGAAATTTGACACCGCGCTCTTTCAGCGCGTACATGGTTCTGGCACTTACCTTTTCATCCAGCCAGATATCGCCGCGGAACCGGCGGTCTGCGCCCTGAAACTGCTTTTTGCCTTTCTTGGCTGCCATCCTTCACACCTCCTTTCGCTGTTCGTTGAAAGGAGAGATCAGGATTCGGCTGTTACCGGCGCTTTGGCAGCGGATTTCTGGTTCCTGGCTTCTGCCTGCTTGCGCATCCGCTGCTCATAGCGTTCTTTTTTCGCGCGTTTCTTTGCGTCGCGCTCCTGATTGTAGATGAGTGTCTGCCGTTTGTATTCTTCGTTATAATGCAGGCGGCGCTCGCCGGCCGGGTAACGCTCCAACGCTTCTTTGGTGCGCTTGCGAAGAAGCTCTTCCCGCCAGTGCTGCCCGTCGAAGGTGCCGCGCCCGCCGCTCATTTGGAGCCTCCGGCTTTTGCAGCCTGCTTGCGGCGCTCGGCGTCCTTGCGCTTGTTGTTCTCTTTTTTCTGCTGCTTTTCCTGCTGGTGCAGTTGCTTCTGCGCTGCGTATTCATCTAAATACAGCTTCGTTTCTTCCAGCTTTCGCGGCCGGGCGTTCAGCGCCCATTCACTCTTTACGCCGATTGCCAGCAAAGCCTTTCTCCAGCTGCCGAAGCGGTATTCGATAAAGTCCCCGCCGATGATCTCCGAGCGCGTCGGTGGACGGTCAAACTCCATGCGGCGGGCGCGAAGGTATTCTGTCAGATCATCAAGCGTATCGTCCTGATGCTCCAGCACGAACGCGACGTTCTTCATGGAAAGCGCGGCAAGTGTGCGCTGTTTAACAATCCGGTGCAGAGCGTTCTCCAGCGATTTGTCCGGATGCTGCCGTCCCATCACTGCACCCCCTTCTGAGGATGCGTGCTGCGGTACTGCTCCAGAGCCTGCCGAAGCATATCCTGCACGATTTTCCTGTCTTTGAAGGCTGGTGGATATTTGACTGTGGAGAGCGGTCCGCTGTAAATCTTGCCGAGCGCTTTTGCCCACGAACCGAAGCGGTATTCGATCAGATCGCCACCGATGATTTCCACTTTGGCGGGGGCGTGTCCGATGTCGTCCATGCAGGCTTTCAGGTAAGCCGCAAGCTCGTCCTTGGTGTCGTTCTGGTGCTGAATGATAAAGTCGATGTTTTTGTAGGCGATTCTCCGCTCGATTGCGGAGAGCAGTTTTGCCTGACGTTCTTTTCTCTGCTGTTCTTCGTCGCGCATGATCTTCCTCCTATCGTACTTTTTCGCAGACCATCCCCATCGTGGGATAATCTGGATGAGACACAAACAAAAAAAGCGCCAATTGTTCCGTAAAAGAGGGAACAGTTGACGCCCGTGTCAAGTACAATAAGCAGATCATCGTGCTGCCTACCATACGTTTTTTGTCTGCCTTCTGCATTTTAGGGATCATAAAATAGACAGAATCCCATGCAGTGAGAATAGCGATTCTTCCGACTTGGACTATGGATGTAATCTACATCCGCGCTCTGACTCCTACCTTCTCATGGGGCGAACCCCACAATGGCGGTCTTTCGACCACATGACCTACAAACAAAACGCTGTCTTACGTTTTGCTGCGGATCATTTTAGAGTCTTGCTTGTCCGCACGGCTCCGGGCGAGTAGCCGCGTACACTCCCAATGCACACAGCCTTCCTCTTTCATCACAGGCTCAGTCCTACTACGGCCGCGACCCATGATTACACATCCTCGGCACACAAAAAATCACGCAGTATAAAATTGTGCGACAGCAGAATCGGTTTTCTCTTTTGTGGTATCCTAACCGTGTGTACGGTGAGGATTTTTTCACGTAAAGTGTTCCACTGTACGTAAATTAGCGTCCAAGCACTTGCAGCGTCAGGGGTTCCTGTGTTGATGACGGGAATACTGACTGCAAATAGGCACAAAAAAACCGCCGACACGGTACCGTATCGGCGGGCGAAACCGTATTGAATTTTGCGCGTTATGCGCCGATCTGCAAAACGCCGACGCTCTGTATACAGCGCCGCTTGCTCTCAAGCGACGGATGAACATATAGTTTTAATGTGGTCTTGATGTCTGCGTGCCCCAGCATCTCACTGACGCTTTTGATATCTGCTCCGTTCTCAATACAGCGCGTGGCGAACGTATGCCGTAAGGCATGGAAACCCCGGTGACGGATACCGCAGCGCTTGAGAAGCACGGTAAACTGGTACTGACAGGTGCGCGGGTCCATAGGCCGGTCAACCGAACCGGTCATGACATAAGCGTCGGGCTGCATACCTGCGGTAATTTTCCGCAGCAAGAGCAATAATTCCGAGTGAAGCGGCACGACCCGTTCCGAGCTGTCGCTTTTCGGGCGCTGCACAAGCAGCTGCGACTTCCCGTTCAGCGTCATTCGCTGCACGGAACGGCAGATTTGGATGGTTCCGGTCATGAAATCAATATCGCGCACACGCAGCGCACAGACCTCGCCGACGCGAAGCCCCGCGTGAAGCGCAAGCATGACCGCGCAGGTGATCTTCGTTGACGGCGATAGGGCTTTGCTCATGACCGCCAGCTCCTGCTCGGAGAGAACCTCGATATTTTTCTGCGCGCAGGCAGGCAGTTTCATGTTCAGCGCGTCGCAGACGCAGTGGTATTCGCGCTGCGCGAAGCGAAGAAGCGTTTTCATCAGAACAGCCAGATCGCGCACGGTTTTTGCGGACAAGCCGCCTTTCCCGTCCAGCCTCCCATTCTTCTTCAGATGCAGCAGAAAAGCGGAAAGCTCTTTCGCCGTCAGCTTGGCGACAGGCATTTTCCCAAAGTACGGCACGATATGCCGCTCCAGCATGAACCAGTACCGTTCGCGCGTGGAGGTTTTCACGTCAGCCTGCGCAAGATACTGCGTGAAAAGCTCTTTTACCGTCAGGACGCAGGGCGAAGTTTCATCCTTTGCCAGTGCCAGCATACCCGCCAGCTGCTTTTCCTTGGCAATATCGTGCGTTTTCCCGTAAACGGACTTGTATTTTGCCTTCCCATCTGGCAGACGCATGAAGATATACCGCGCTTCCCAGCGGCCATCCTTGCGGCGATAGATGTTCTCTCCGTGCTTCGACATACGCAACCTTTCCTTTGTACCAGAATCGTGACGGCAAATACAAGACAGAATTGCTCTGCACCATATGATGCAGGTTCACATAATAACGTTGCATACTTTTTATGCAAGGAAATTTGTTAAAAATTGATGAATGAAAGACCGAAACTGGATTGACTTTTCTATATATGCCTGTATAATAGAGGTGAAAGCAGAATATCTTGGGTTTTCGCATTCGCGTAAAGTGGAACACTTTACGTGAATTTTTTTCAACTACTCGGCGCAGATAGCTTGCTCTGCAACGGCGCTTCCAGGCTGTTTGGGCAGAGAATAAATTCCCACGCTGCTTCTATATGCTTTATTTGATAGAGAGCCGCAAAAGTGACAAGCGGAGTGAAATATTTTCCGCACCTTGCTGATAGCTAGGATAATATAGCCGCTGGCAGCTTCAATTTTCTTGTTCATGCTGATTATAATGTTGCTAAAGTTTTTTTAACTATCAGTTAGGTTGACGGGCAAAAACATGAACAAAAACAAAAACAAGAATGAATTACAACTACGAATCGGTGAAAATGTTCGTCGATGCAGGGATTCCAAAGGGCTTACTCAAGAAAAATTGGCAGAAATATGCGATTTCAGTGCAGCTTATTGTTCGCAAATAGAAACTGGGCGGCGTATGATGTCCATCGAAACACTGGTTCAGGTGGCAGAAGGCCTGCAAACTAGTGCCGATATCCTGATTTACGGCAGCACAAAAGACGGGCGAATTTTACACATTGTAAAAATGCTGGAGAGTATGCCAAATGATGATTTGGAGTTTATTGAAAACAACATTCTTTTAGTGTGTAACTGGCTCAGCCAAAAATCAAAATAACGACTTGGAGGTATTGGATTGTTCCGGAGGTGGAAACAGGATGCAGCAAAATGATCCTTTACACCAGTTGTATGTTGAGCACTACAGTTGCCTTTTTCGCTTTGCGCGGAGCTATGTTAATCAGGATCTTGCAGAAGATCTTGTCCAAGAAACATTCTTAATTGCGCAAAAACGAATCGACCGAGTAATAAGCAGCGAAAACCCAAAAGGATGGCTGATTAACACATTGAGAAATGTGATTGGCAATACATATCAGAAGCGAAAATTCATATGTACACAGTTGATTTCTGAATCAGTCGCTGATACATCCAGTGAATACGTGTACCCTGTCAACGATATGTACGCTGGGTTGATCGATGAAGAGGCCTTGGCCCTTTTGATTTGGATATATTGTGAAGACACAAGTTATCAGGACGCAGCCAATCGCCTTGGTATTTCACTGGATGCCTGCAAAAAACGCATCTAGCGGGCAAAGCTGGCGCTGAAAAAAGCAATCGAAAAAAATAAATTGCTTTAGGGTGTCACTTTTGGGCGATGTATTCAAATAGTTCTTATGAAAGGGGGCTTACGGAATGCAAAAGGATAGCGGAGCCAGTTTCGCCGAAACAATCTATCGAAAAATGTCCGACGAAGAACTGCAAAACACTCTCCGCTGCGAAACATTTTCGGATGGTGCGCTAGATACCAGACAAATAGAGATGATCCTTGCGGAAATGAAGCGGCGTGGTATCAACAACCCCTCTCGCTCTCCGGAAGAAGCATGGAACGAATTTGAGCAGGAGTATTCTGAAAAAGAATCCAGCTATATGGACTACGTTCCGGATAGAAACGAGGAAGCCGCATACAGCAAAAAACCGGCGCTGGCACCTCGGCACAGACTGGTGCGAAAACTTGCCATTCTTGCCGCCGTCCTATCAGTCCTGATTGCTTCGCTGCTGACAGTACAGGCAAGCGGCGTCGACGTTTTTGGCACAATAGCCAGGTGGACTGCGGAGCTGTTCAGCTTTGGAAGAACTGAGGAAACTCATGGCCTTGTCGTTGATGGAAAATGGCCAGAGATCGACCTGAGTGAAAATCAACAGTTTGCGTCGCTGCAGGAGGCCCTTGATTTCTATGGTGTAACAGAGGTTGCCGAGCCTCGCTGGATCCCCGACGGATTTACGCAAAAAAAGGTTGTTGTGAAATCAAATGGGGTATGGCTGACTTTCCTCGCATGGTACGCGGATGCAGACAGCAAGTCCATCGTAATTGATTTTGACAGCTATGAATCTCTACCTGCTAACTATTACGAAAAGTTAGAAAGCGATCCGGAAACTATTGAAATTGGCAATATTAAATATAATATTGTTAGCAACGTTGATAACTGTACTGCGGCATGGATCACATCTCACTTTGAATGCTATATTAGCACCCCAATAGATGTTTCGACATTAAAGAAAATCATTCTATCAATGCGGTGAATTTAGAAAGGAGAATTTTCTTTGAAAATAACAAAGACTTTGCGAGTCCTATTTCTCGTTGTTGCTATTTCTGTTTTGCTATCAGTGGCGGCCTTTGCAGCGCCTATGAGAGCCAGTAAATATCTTTCGGTGTATAGTGCGCGTTTAACGAAAACATCGAATGGAGATTTGAGCCTTTACTTTCATGTGACAGCACCAGCCACAATGGACCACTTGGGTGCCAGCAGAATCGCCATACAGAGATACACGGGATCTTACTGGCGGACAGAATACAATTTTACATATCCAGAAACACCTGAACTCCAGGACGAAGACGTAGCTGTGTTTTTAACAACAATTACTTATACACCGCAGTATCCGACCAGCAGCTACCGCGCGGTCGTTACGTTTTATGCAGCAAACGCGGAGGGATTTGATACCGGGGTCTATACAGCGGAGTAAAATTGCCTGAGTAAAGATACCGATGCCGCTTCATTGGGTTTCGAGCCTGATGAAGCGGCATTTTTCAATGAAGGACAATGACTTCAAATCACGTTTTAATATGAAGGCTGTCACTTTTCTACAATTTCATTAAATATATTACTTGTAGGAGGATGTGGAACATGAAAAAGTATCTATGGAAAGATCAGGCCAGATTATGACAGCAGTTTTTCTGCACAGTTTTTGCAGGAAATTTGCTGGGTGCTTGTACTTGTTTTTTCATAAGTGCCTGTGCTATTCTTAAAATGGAAAAAAACAGATGCTCTGAATGGACCGATTCAGAGTCATCTGTTTTTGCTTTTTTGTATTCCGCACCCATAGAAATTTATGGAGTTTGAAGGAGTGCTGCTCATGGGGAAAGATGTGAATCAATATGTCTTATCGCTTTTGGAGAACTATCCGGAAACATCAAAAAGAATCGAACTCATGCGCTACGAACTATATTCCTCTATGGTCGTTTCACCGCAGGAAATGATAGAGGTCATGTCCTTTTCTAAAAAGAATGCTGAGATGAACGCGAAATACCCGCATACTGTGCCGGAAATTGCGTTATGTTATAAAGAGGTCGCCAAGCGGCTCAATCGTGAGATCACCGAGGGTGCCATAAATCAATATATCGCCATGGTTCGAGAACGGGATCGGCTGCACCATCGCATAGGCCTTTTAGAACCACGGCAGGCTGAAATCATACGGGAATACTACTTCTACCAGAACAGCTGGAATGAAATTTCAAAGAGCATGGGTATCTCGGTACGGACGGCTTATTCGGTACGACAACAAGCGGTCGATGCACTTGTCCAGATGTATGCGTTCACCGGAGCTGTTTTTGACGGGCCGGAAGAATGAGGCCCTTAATATATTACGGGACCTGCGGACCTGAAAAGAGAAACATCTTTCAAAATAAAGTGGCGGTCTGTGCCCGTTTGCCATTGCATACCCCGCAGAGCTGTCGTACAATAACTATACGAGTCAGCTTCTGCACCTTGAAAAGTTCATATTTTACTTCGTATGAGGAGGATTCCACTATGGAAAAGAGAGAAAATGAAACCTTGACTGTACGAGATATCAAGCAGATCCTGAACATCAGCATCAACGCTGCGTACAATCTGATCCACAGCAAATCATTTCCGGTCATTCGTATCGGCAATTCTTTTCGCGTTCCAAAAGAACCGTTTTATGAGTGGATGAAGTCCTCGCATACGATTATGAATTAACGTCAAATCTCCAAATATTATAAAGAAATTGGAGGTTGATAGCATGGCACGTCGTTCCAACGGAGAAGGCAGCTTCTATCAGCAAAAGGATAAATCATGGGTATATCAGGTTACATACGGCCGAAAAGAGGATGGCAGTCCATACCGCAAAGCGTTCAAGGGCCGTACCAAGACGATCTGCAAAGAGCGCTGCGCACAATGGGAAGAAGAACAGGCGCGTATCAAGGCGGAGGAGGAAGCACAGGCGGCGGAATCCGCCCGTCTCGAAGAACTCCGGGCCAAGCTCGGTCATCCCATTGAGTCAGAAATACTGTTCTCAGAAGCCTTCCTTAAATGGCTTGAGCTTTACAAATCGCCGCCTGCCAGAAAGCCGTCTACCTATGCAAGCTATCTGGATACATATCGGATCCACTTCGCGGAAGCCTTTGGAAACCTGCCGCTCTACCAGATCACGCAGGACACCATACAGGACTATTATCAAAGAAAGCAGAAAAACGGCGGCCGTTTGGATGGGCGGAAAGGCGGCTTGTCCGCAAAGACCATTCAGAACCAGCATATGCTGCTGAAAGACTTTTTCGCGTATGCCATGAGGAAATACCACCTGCCGTGTAATCCCACGGTTGACACGACAAGGCCGGAAGTTATTACGCCGGAGATGCGTGTCCTGAGCCCGTCGGAAATGCAGGTCTTCATTGAGGAGGTCATGCGGGAAACACAGCGCGTCGCGATTCTGACGACCCTGTTCGTCGGATTCCGTGTCGGCGAGGTGCTGGCGCTGAAAATTTCTGATCTGGATTTGGAGAAGCAAACGCTTTCGGTCACGAAGAATCTGATCCGTGTTCCAACAGCGGCCGTTTCTCCAGAGAATCCAAACATTGAGATTCTGAATTACGATCCGAAGAAGAAAACGCACCTTATCGTTCAGAACACGCCGAAGACAAGCACGTCGAACCGCGAGATCGCGATCTCTGACGGTCTGTGTGAGCTTCTGATCCGGCATCTGTTCACGCTGGCAAATTCCACATGGCCGAACCCGGACGGGCTGCTGTTCCCGTCCAAGGCCGGGACGCACCTTGATCCCAAGAGCTTTGAGATCCGGCTGGCCGCAGTTTCCAAACGCTGCGAGATCCGCAAGGTCAATCCCCACGCGCTGCGGCACACGCTGGCGACGCGGTTGGTGGAAGACAAGGTGCCGCTCAACATCGTGCAGGGAATTCTGGGACATTCGTCGATCGAAACAACGCGCAAATATCTTCACAAAAACGAAGATATCGAGCGCGAGGCCATCGGCATGATGAGCGATTATCTTAATATGGGTCAGATGGATGCAGCGCCGAGATTAAATGGTGCTGCCCCTCGCGCCAAGTTTGCAGATGTTGTTTTACCGACCTTTCCGCAGCGCCGAAACCACACGGCGTAAAACGAAAAAACGCGCTATTGCATACTTTATTGCAAATAGCGCGTAAAGCTGTCAAACGGCAGCATTCCAATCAGAACTTTCGGAATGCTTTGATATGGAAACTATGTCCAGCAAGCAAGAGCAAAGACTCCACGGGGAGCATGAATTGCAAATGAGCAAAACGGAGAAATCCGAACAAAACGATAGAGAAATCGCCGCATTTCTCACGAAATACGGCGATTTATGGTTGCGGGAGAGGGATTTGAACCCCCGACCTCCGGGTTATGAGCCCGACGAGCTACCGAACTGCTCTATCCCGCGATGTTGACTTTTTGCTCCTGAAAGCTGGACGCTAACTCTAAGGGTTATGAGCCCGACGAGCTACCGAACTGCTCTATCCCGCGATATAAGGCTCTCACAGAGCCTTATTATAATAGCAGAAGGCGGAGCGGTTGTCAAGGGGGCTGCTGGAATTTTTTTATCCCGGATATTCCGGTGCCGGGATATGCATCGGGAGCTGCACCATGCACAAAACAGCCAGCGTCACCGCGCCGAAGATCATCCAGGCGCGCATGGACTTTTTGCCGGTCAGGTGGGTATAGAGCGCGCAGACGCAGCCGAGGAGCAGCACGCATACGAGCCACGTGCTCTGTACGCGCAGGGGCGTGAGGCCGAAGCAGTCGATATACAGCGCCAGCTTGGAGATCGCGATGACGGCGAACAGCATGCTCTGGACCAGAAGGGCGGCGGCCATCCAGCGGATCAGCTTCTGCTCCTGCCGCGCGGTACGCGTGACGAGCCAGAAAAGGGTGAAGTTGATCGCCATGACGCGGCAGAGCTCGAAGAAGCCCTGGCGGGCGTATTCGGCCACGGTAAAGCTCTCCGGCAGCGTCCGGGTAAAGGCCCCGAACAGGTACCGGCCCTGCACGAAGAAGAACACGAGATACAGCGCGCTGAACAGCCCGAGGGCCGCGGCCCAGATGCCTTCCGGGACGGTGCGCAGCTTCGGCAGGCGGTCCATGACCGCCGCTCCGCGCCCGCGCATATCCTCCGGCGTCCGGCGGCCGAGACCGGCCAGCAGGCCGAACACGTACGCGCCGACCGGCAGGGAGGCGAGGAGACGATAGAACCACGTCTCGTCAAGATCGAGCGTCAGCGTCAGCCGCAGGTCATCGATCAGCTCGCCGAAGGTGTCGTCCGCGGCGGACAGCTGCGTCATGGCCAGCACGAGCAGCACCAGCGCGGCGAACGCCGCGAGCACCGCGCCTGCGATCGCGCCGGCGCTGACGCCGCGCTCCTTTTTGGACTTCAGCGCGAAGATCACGCAGCGGATGCGCAGGAAGAAATTCTGAAACGGGACGATGAGAAACGCGTACAGCGCGTCGAGCGGCAGCAGATGGCCGCTTTCGCCGCCGGTCAGCCGCCCGGAGCGGCACAGAAGCCAGTAGACGGCAAGGATATGCAGTGCCAGAAAGGCGAGGCTCGAGGGGATGGCATACTCCTGCATGACCTGCACATCCAGCCGGGAGTCGTACTGGTTCGGATGCAGGCTGCGCCACGTGATGCAGCCCGCGATCATTATCACGCAGGCCAGCCAGACCCAGCTTTCCCACGGGCGCTTCACGTCCCGGTACAGATATTCTCCGGCGGCGATAAACCCGGCGGCAAACAGCGGCAGCGCCCACCATCCGGAACCCAGATACACATACGCCAGCACATATATCCCGAACGCCAGCAGCACTTCCTTCCGGCTGGCCGAGAACGGCGGCTTTGCCGGGGCGAGCGTCTCCTGCGCCCAGTCGGGCGTTTCCGGCGGGCGGGGGAATTCGTTTTTACGTTGTTCTTCCATCGGTGACCTCCTGTTGGTCGTCCACAAACTCCAGCAGGTCGCCCGGCTGGCAGCGGAGCTCATGGCACAGGGCCATGAGCGTGGAAAAGCGGATGGCCTTGGCCTTGTTGTTTTTGAGAATGGACAGGTTCGCGGGGGTGATGCCGACGCGCTCGGCCAGCTCCCCGGCGGAGATTTTGCGCTTGGCCATCATGACGTCCAGATTCACGAGAATTTCCATGCCGCACCCCCTAGATCGTGAGGTCGAGCTCGGCCTTCATGTCGATGGCCTGCTGGAAAATATTCTTGATGATGCGCACGATCAGCGCCATGAAGCCGGCCGCGATGGCGACCGCGATGAACGGCAGATAATACAGGCAGCTGACCAGACACACCGCGCCCGCGCCCACGCAGCACCAGCTGACCTGCCGCAGCAGCCGCACGTTCTGCGCGTCGAAGACGAGCTGCGCGCGGATATTCTGCAGCAGCTGCCACAGCCGCACGAGCAGCACCCAGCCGAAGCCGCTGCAGAGGTAGATCGTGACCATCATCAGCACGCCGTACTGCCAGTACATCAGCCGGATCTCCACGAACCACTGCACGGCCCAGTAGCAGCCGATATCGAGGGCGGCGAGGAGGATCATGAACAAGACGACGCAGATCCGGGAAAGCTCGATCGAGCTGTTTTTGGACCAGTTCATAGGGGACACATCCTTTCTGTAGCTACAGGCTACCACAGAGAAGATCGTTTGTCAATTATTTTTTATCGAAAAACAATAAATAATTCTTAAGAAACAATAGATGAGCATCAAGGCTCCCCTTCCGGAGGAGCTGGCTCGGCGCAGCCGAGACTGAGAAGTTGTATCAAATTAGCCGCGACCTCTCCGTCTC